>FZPS01000179.1_pt86 | contig 81956 bp, 92 predicted proteins | sample 1817821 | NCBI WGS metagenome assembly FZPS01 (sample SAMEA104158645, study PRJEB21678) | metagenome | place: Germany | collected 2015-04-21
TTTTAAAGGGTATACAACGCAGCGGGTATGTGATATAGCTCGTTGTATCAAAAAGATGGGGATACCTTTAAGTTTAATTATCCTACAACAAATTGACATTATCAATAATTCCAAAGGTTCTTTTTAAGATATTTAATAATTGATATAATAATGTGTAGAAGAAGGGATTGAAAGGATGTGATTTTGATGCAATGTTATACTATAACTCTTCCTCAAGAGATATTGCTATCGTTAAGAGAGAGCGGAGAGAATATCGTTAAAGACATGAAAAGAACTGTTGCTATAAAGTACTATAAAGAGAAAAAATTATCTTTAGGTCAATGTGCACAGCTAGCCGAAATGACAAAGGAAGATTTTATCAAGTTGCTATCAATAATAAAATATCAATCTTTAATTTTGAAAACGAAAAAGAATTGCTAGAGGATATCCAAAATGCGTAAGATAATTGTGAACTCTACACCTATAATAGCATTTAACAAAATAGGCAAATTGGATTTATTGAAAAAGGTTTACGGGAAACTGCTTATACCCTATGCTGTTTACGAAGAAGTAATTTCAGGGCTAAAGGATAGCAAGGATAATGATTTTAAAAGAAAGTGGCTCCATAGAAATAATTCCAATCAAGAATGAGGAAGCCAGAAGATTTTTTGCAACGAGCTTACATAAAGGTGAAGTGGAGGTAATGATCTTGGCAAAAGAAATCGGAGCAGACTTATGTATAATAGACGATTTATTAGCAAGGAAATATGCAAAATTCTATGGACTTAAAATAACTGGGACGATGGGTGTACTACTTAAAGCCAAGCAATTAAAACTCATAACAGAGGTAAAACCAATCATGGATGAATTGATTGCTTCAGGCATATATATTGATAATAATTTATATAATAAGGTTTTAGAGCTTGCTAACGAAGATTAAGGATTAGCAAGCTCTTTGTTGTGCGCCCGGCACCTAACTTATTAACTTGTTGAGATTTGTCATTGTGGCTTGTACCAGCCACGCTGATTCATGGCATCGAAAATCATCTTGGCATGCTGCTGCTCTTCATCTTGAATCTGCCTCAGCGCATTTCTAACTGCCTCATTTGCCGACTCCTGAATTGCCGTCTCGTATGTTCCCGAAACGTACTTTTCAGTCATAAGCATATCGGTCAAGATATCTTTGTCAGCGTTTTGCCCGGCAATGTTTTGGGTTTGATTCACTAATTATCCCTCCTAAACCTTGTTTTATTGAGCTCCACCTTGCTGCAGAAGCTTGTTGATTGTGTCGATGTGCTGCTGTTCGCGATTGGCTAGATTTCTAAACATTGCAGAAAGCTCCGCATCCTGCAATTCGTTGGCATAATTATTGTACTTCGTCACACAAATATGTTCATGGCTCAGGGCATCTTTCAAATACAAGATTTCCTTTTGTGTAAGCTGCAATAATATTCACCTCCAATTTTTGTTCTGACAGTCTTATTTTATCCCCTATAAAAATTACTATACTTGTTATTTATTGTGAGATTAAATACAAATTAAAAAATCTATCCACAAATACTTAAAATGGGCTCAATGATTAATACTAATAGTAATACAAACCATGGAGGAGATTTATATGAAGCTTAGGAAAAACATTGGTGAATTAGACAGCTTAGTTCGTTTAGGCTTGGGTTTTTCAATGCTGGGCTACGGCATAACTAAAAAGTCAAACTTTGCAATACTGATGGGCTCCTGGAAAATAGCCGAAGGAATTACTAGAGTCAGCATTATGTACCATTTGCTAGGTATCGACACATTAGACGATGAATTAAACCTTTCGGGGACTAAGGAGTTGATGTTAAACCCTCTTGAGAATATAGCAAAAGTAGATGACACCGAATAAACTTGTGATATAATTATAAGGGCGGATTATACCGCCCTCATACATATGCTTTGAAGGTGATATTTTGAAAGAGATTTATCTTGACAACAGCTCGACAACTAAAGTTTTAGAAGAAGCCGCTCAAGCTGTTTTTGATGCGATGACGATAAATTTCGGCAACCCTTCCTCGCTTCACAGGAAAGGCATTGAGGCAGAAAAAATAATGAAGCAGGCCAGGGAAAATATTGCCCGGGTTTTAGGAGTCAGTCCCGGAGAAATATATTTTACCTCAGGAGGGACGGAGTCGAATAATTGGGCAATTAAGGGTGCTGCCAGCGCCCTCCGTAGAAGGGGCAATCATCTAGTTACAACCACCATCGAACATCCTTCGGTGCTGGAAGCCTTTGCCGCCCTGGAAGAAGAGGGTTTTTCCGTTACATATCTAAAAGTGGACAGTGAAGCTGTAATAGATCTAAAAGAACTAGAAGCAGCAATAAGGCCTGACACGATTTTAGTCAGCATAATGTATGTTAATAATGAAGTTGGCTCCATTCAGCCAATAGGGGAAGCAGCCCAAATCATAAAGTCAAGGAGCAATGCCCTCTTTCATGTGGATGGGGTTCAGGCATTTGGCAAGATACCCTTAATCTCAAATCTTGAAGGCATCGATTTGTTATCAATCAGCGGCCATAAAATCTACGGTCCGAAAGGTATAGGTGCTCTGTTTATAAGAGACAAGGTGACCATAAATCCCCTCCTACACGGTGGTGGCCAGGAGGCGGGGCAGCGCTCCGGCACTGAAAACCTGCCGGGAATCGCCGGATTTGGCGTGGCTGCAAATATTTGTTTAGAAAAAATGTCAGAATGGCAAGGGCTAATGACACAATTAAAACAGCGTTTGATGAGGGGTATATTGGACAATATCCCGGATACGGTGCTAAATGGTCCCGCCTCGGGTGCACCCCACATTCTCAACATCTCTTTTCTCGGTACCCGAGGGGAAATTTTGCTGCATGCCCTTGAGGCAAAAAACATATACGTGTCAACAGGTTCCGCCTGTTCATCGCGCAAAAGTGCAAAAAGTCACGTCCTGAAAGCCATGGCCAAAAGCCAGGAAGAACAGGACGGTGCAATTAGGTTTAGTTTATCACCCTTCATTTCAGAGGAAGATATTGATTACACTATTGAAATCCTTGCCAAAGAAGTAAGGGAGATAAGAAAATTTGTGCGGAGGTAAAAATGGAAAATCTTTATTTAATAAGCTTTGGTGAGATCGCCTTAAAGGGCGAAAACAGACCATATTTTGAAAGATTTCTCATGCAGAGAATCAAAGAGGCTTTAATACCTTATGATAAAAATGTACAACTTAAAAAGACTCACGGTCGAATGTACTGCTATACGGACGCCCCGCAAGAAAATGTGTTAAATGCTTTAAAAAAGGTTTTCGGCATTGTCTACATCAGTCCTGCAAAAAGCTGTGAAAACGACTTGGAGCAGATAAAGAAAACGGCCCTTGAACTGATGAAAAGCCAAGACTATAGCGGCAAGACCTTTAAAGTGGAGACGAGGCGTCCAAACAAATCCTTTCCCCTCAAATCCCCGGAAGTCAGCCGTGAAGTGGGAGCCCACATATTGAGAAATCTTCAGGGCCTAAAGGTTGATGTCCATGAACCGGACATTCTGCTTGAAGTAGAAATAAGGGAGAGGGCCTTTGTCTATTGTGAAAAGGTCCCGGGTCTTGGCGGCCTGCCGGTGGGATGCAATGGGAAGGCCATGCTGCTATTGTCAGGTGGCATAGACAGCCCCGTGGCAGGGTACATGCTCATGAAGAGGGGGGTAGAAATCGAAGCCGTGTATTTTCACTCTTTTCCTTTTACAAGTGATAGGGCAAAGGAGAAGGTTATTGAGCTTTGCAAGGTCTTAGCGAATTATTCGGGGAAAATGCGGCTTCATGTGGTAAACTTCACGGAGGCACTAAAAGAAATTGGTGAAAACACCCCTGACGAGTTTTTGACTTTAATGATGCGGCGCATGATGGTGCGCATAGCCGAAAAAATCGCCAATAATATTGGTGCAAAGGCCTTGATAACGGGAGAAAGTCTCGGTCAAGTAGCAAGCCAGACCCTGGAAGCCCTTGTTGCCACAAATGAAGTGGCCACAATGCCAATTTTTAGACCTCTAATAGGTTTTGATAAAGTTGAGATAATGGAACTTGCAAATAAAATCGGTACTTATGAGATTTCCATAGAACCCTATGCCGATTGCTGCACATTATTTGTACCGAAGCATCCCAAGACTCGTCCCAACCTTTCCAGCGTTCAAAATGCCGAAAGGGGCCTAGACATAGAAGAATTGACGGAAATGAGTCTAAAGGACATTAAAATAATAGATGTAAAACCGGCAATTTAAAGGAGTAGACCTCGCTTTTAAAATAATTAAAAGTTTTAAGTTCAAGCATGAAAAGCATATGAACTGCTAATTTAGTATTTGCCGAATACAAGTACGAAGACTTACCGATTATCTAATGTAAAGTGAGCAATATTTTAATGGACACTATGAAAAAAGATGAAAATTACCTAAAGGCTAAATTGCCATGAGTTTCCAGGGATAAAAAGTTTTATGAGAGCAGGATTTATTAATCTGCTGGAGAATTAATATAAAAAGATAGTTAATTAAATTAAAAAAGTAAACCTTAGGTGATGTTTTTGATGAGAGTACCCGGCAATAGTAAATACGTTAAAAAAATAAATAGGATGGCCGTCATAAATGCCATAAAAGCACATGAACCCATATCCCGCCAGCAGTTGGCAGAGGTAACAGGTTTGACGGCTCCTGCAATCACCGGCATTATCCGAGAACTCCTTGACATGGGCATTGTGATAGAAGTTGGCCTTGACAAATCCACAGGAGGCAGAAGGCCCATAAATCTCTGCATCAATCCCGATGCCGGATATGTTTTTGGGGTGGAGGTTACAAGGTTTGAATCCTTTGTGGGAACTTGTGATTTAAAAAATGACCCAACCGATTTTCGTACTCTTAAAATCGATATGACAGAGCCAAAAGAAGGCATCAAAGAGTTGGCCGCTGCAATAAAACGGTTCATGAATGAAGAGAGGTATAAGAAAAAGACTTTTTTGGGAGTTGGGGTAGCTTTTCCTGGCTTGTTAAATGTGCCTGAGGGCATTGTCAAGCGCTCTATAAATCTAGGCCACAACTGGGACACTTTTCCCGTCAAGCGGGCTTTAGAAGAGGAACTCGGAATGCATGTTTTCATAGAGAACAATTCTAAAGCATCTGCCCTGGCGGAGAGGTGGTTTGGAGGAGGAACCGGATGCAAGGATTTGGTGTACGTGAATTTAGGTGAGGGTATCAGCGCCGGTGTCATCATAAATGATCGCATCTTACAGGGAGTTCATGGCCATGCCGGTGAAATCGGTCACATGTCGATCCAGGAAGCCGGTCCACTGTGCAACTGCGGAAATCGCGGATGCCTTGAAAGTATCTGCGGTATCCCAGCCATAATGAGGATGGCCAAGGCAGAACTTACCAAAATACCCGATGATGACCCTTTAAAGAAGGTATGGCTGGGAAAAGGCGAATTTTCCATCGAAGATATAATCAAATCATCCTGCACAAAAAATTCCTATTCCCACGAGCTGTTAAAACAGGCTGCCGTATATATCGGTAAAGCCATAGCAAATGTCATAAACTTTTACAATCCCGAGTGCGTATTCATCGGTGGTAAAATGGCTGCAGCAGCCGAATACTCCATGGATGTAATAAAAAGCACCGTAAGGAGCCATGCCTTCCCTGTAATAGCCCTTTCTACCGATATACAAATATCCTCACTTAAAGAAAAAGCCGGGATAATGGGTGCGTGTGCACTGGTTTTGCGGGATTTGTTTAAGCCTGACTCCGACATGTTAGAAGATGTGGAGCAAGCTTTTTCAAAATGAAGTTTTTAAAGCTCAACCATCAAGGGTTCTGCCCTTATTAATAATAAAATAATGGAGGTATGCTTATGGTAAAGTTGAACAAGGACTTATTAGAAAGCGGTCATACGTTTCCTGAAGATTTACAGGTGCAGTCTTATCCCGAAGACCTGCCGGAAAGAGTAATCCAGTTTGGCGAGGGCAATTTCTTAAGGGCTTTTGTTGACTGGATGTTCCATCAGATGAACAAGAACAATCTCTTTAACGGCCGCGTTGTAGTGGTCCAGCCCATAGCGCAGGGCCTCGTTGACAAGCTAAACGAACAAGACGGCCTGTATACCTTATTTCTAAGAGGATTAAAGGATGGCAAACCAACTGAATTAAAAGAAATCATCAGTTCTGTCAGCCGCGGCATAAATCCATACAGCCAATGGGACGAATACCTTAAATGTGCCGAAAATCCCGATATTGAGTTTGTAATTTCCAATACTACTGAAGCAGGGATAGCATATGACAAGAGCGACAGCTTGGACAAAAAACCACCCGTATCCTTCCCCGGAAAGCTTACAGCCTATCTATACCATAGATTCAATCATTTCAATGGAGATCCCGGCAAGGGTATGGTAATAATACCCTGTGAGCTAATCGATAGAAACGGCGACAATTTAAGAAAAATCATCTTACAGCTGGCAGATGACTGGAAGTTGCCTGAAGCATTTAAGGAGTGGATTAAGGAGCACAACATTTTCCTAAATACGCTGGTTGATAGAGTGGTCACCGGCTATCCCAAGGATGAAATCGACGACATCTTGGCGTACCTGGGCTATCAGGATGACCTGGTGGACACAGGTGAACTTTTCCACCTGTGGGTAATCGAGGGGCCAAAAGAACTTTCAGAGAAACTTCCCTTTACCAAAGTCGGTCTAAATGTGCTCTGGACCGAGGATATGACTCCCTACAGGACCCGGAAAGTTCGTATTTTAAACGGTGCTCACACTTCCTCGGTACCTGCAGCCTTCCTGTACGGTTTAGAAACAGTGGGCGAGATGATGGACCATGAAGTCCTGGGCAAATATGTGCGTCAGATTATCTATGATGAGATAATTCCTTCAATAGACTTGGACAAAGACATGCTGACCGAGTTTGCAGACTCAGTAGTGGAACGCTTCCAAAATCCCTATATTAAGCACTATCTATTAAGCATACTTCTCAACTCTTCATCTAAATTCAAGACAAGGGTCTTGCCGTCGATTCTTGAGTACAAGGAACTACATGGCAAATTGCCTGAAAAGCTGACATTCTCCCTGGCAGCTTTAATTGCAGTTTACAAGGACGGGAAGGTAGAAGGGCCTTTCATGAAAGCCCGCAGGGAAAAAGGCGAATTTACCATGCAAGATGATCAGTGGGCTTTGGAATTTTTCGAGGATACCTGGAAGGATTATGATGGCAGCAAAGAAGCTTCCAAGAAGGTAGCCGAAACCGTCCTTGCAAATAGCAAGATGTGGGGCCAAGACCTAAATGAAGTTGACGGCCTTGCGGACAAAGTTGCCGATTACCTATACCAAATTACAAATGACGGCATAAAGTCAACTATCCAAAAGCTGGTATAAAGACAGCCCGAGAGGAGGGGTTTTATGGCGATATTGAAGATTAATGAAAGGGACAATGTGGCAGTAGCCCTTGATACCATAACTGAGGGTGAAACATTTTCGGTTGATTCCCTTTCGATCAAAGCCTTGGAAAAAATCGATAAGGGCCACAAAATTGCCCTTCGCGACATTAAACAGGGTGAAAATGTAATAAAATATGGCTTTCCCATCGGCCACGCTACGACTGATATTAAAGCCGGTCAATGGGTTCACACTCACAATGTCAAAACAAATTTGGGCGAGATATCAAGCTATGAATACAACCCCCATCTTTCTGATGCTGAAAAGGTCGAAACCGACATTAGCTTTAAAGGCTTTCTCCGCGAAGACGGCCGAGTTGGTGTGCGAAACGAAATATGGATAATTCCAACGGTCGGCTGTGTCAACAGAAACGTCAATATGATTGCCCAGATTGCTTCCCAAAAGTATGCCGGCGCAAAAAATGTTGAGGGCTTTTATGCATATACTCACCCTTACGGTTGCTCCCAGCTAGGTCAGGACCATCTTAGCACTCAAACCATTTTGGCAAATTTGGTCAAGCACCCTAATGCCGGAGGAGTTTTGGTCTTGGGCCTTGGCTGTGAAAACAACAACATCGATGAATTTAAAAAGGTTTTGGGCGAATACAATCCGGATAAGGTAAAGTTTTTAGTGGCCCAGGAAGTAGAAGATGAAATTCAGGCAGGAGTAGATCTTATAGGTGAATTGGTGGAGTACGCATCACGGTTTGAAAGAAAAGACTGCCCTATATCCGAACTAGTAGTTGGCCTAAAATGCGGAGGTTCTGACGCTTTTTCCGGCATAACTGCAAACCCCCTAGTAGGTTCCTTTTCCGATAAATTGATCTCCTACGGTGGGAGCACTATTTTGACGGAAGTGCCCGAGATGTTCGGCGCTGAAACCATTCTAATGAATCGGGCAATAAACCGGGAAGTGTTTGAAAAGACGGTAAAACTCATAAATGACTTTAAAGAATATTTCATGAGGTACAATCAACCCATCTATGAAAACCCATCTCCCGGCAACAAAAAGGGTGGTATCACAACCTTGGAAGAAAAATCCTTGGGCTGCACCCAAAAGGGCGGAACAAGTGATGTCGTAGATGTCCTCAATTACGGTGATGTTGTTAAAGAGAAGGGCCTAAGCCTGTTAAACGGTCCCGGCAATGACATAGTAGCATCCACAGTCCTAGCAGCTGCAGGTTGCCAAATAATCCTATTTACTACAGGTCGTGGCACACCCCTGGGGACAGCGGTGCCTACAATAAAAATCTCCACCAACAGCGACCTTTATAGCAGAAAATCCAACTGGATGGATTTTGATGCTGGTAGGCTCCTTGCTGGCGAATCAATGGAAAAACTAACTGAAGAGCTATTAGATTACGTCATAAAAGTCGCTTCAGGTCAAAAGTGCAAGGCTGAAGAAATGGGATTTAGAGAAATTGCCATCTTCAAGGATGGCGTAACCCTATAAATTCGCCCTTTAAATCATCCTGGCCTTAGCTTAAAAGCTTAGTCAGGGTGATTTTTTTATTGTGTGTAGTAGCAGTAAAAGGATGGTATAATAATTGTAAAAAACAAGCCGAGGGATGTATATGAAGACTTTGTTAGTAGGAATAAATGCCAAGTATATCCACACAAATCTGGCCATAAGAAATATTGCAGCATATTTAAATGATGAAAATATCATCATTTATGAAGCTACCATAAATGACAGATTGGACGGGATTTTAGAAGACATCATGTCTTACAATGCTGATATAATCGGCTTTTCCTGCTATTTATGGAACATTGAAGAAGTACAATATTTAGCCGAAAATATAAAAAAAATAAAGCCCGAAACGCAAATTGTCTTGGGTGGGCCAGAAGTTTCTTACGAAGCGGAAGATTTGCTAAAAGTGAAGCCGCAAATTGACTATGTGATACTGGGTGAAGGCGAGGAGCGGTTCGGCAAGCTGCTCAAAGTATTTAGCGGCAAGATGGCTTTGGAAGAATTAGATGGGATAGCTTATCGAAGCGATGGAAGTGTAATTGTTAATCCACCGAAAGGCTACGTATACTTGAACCGCATTCCTTTTTCCTATAGCGGTGAAGATTTGGAACATAAACTAGTGTACTATGAGACATCTAGGGGTTGCTATTTTAGATGCGCCTTTTGCCTATCTTCACTGGAAACCGATGTCAGATTTGCCGATATGGAAAAGGTGAGGCAGGATTTCCTGCGTTTTGCCCAAATGGGAGTCAAAGTTGTAAAATTAGTCGACCGCTCCTTTAACTGTAACCTGCCAAGGGCACTAGAATTACTGGAAGTCATACGGGAACTGCCCGGCAGTACGGTCTTTCACTGCGAAATAAATCCCGAGCTGGTAAACGAGGATTTTATTAAAGCCCTGGAAGGTCTAGAGGACCGGCTCCAGTTTGAAGTAGGTATTCAAAGTACCAACACTAAAACTCTAAGGGAAATATCCAGGACTCCCGACGTGAAAAGGGCGCTGGAGGGCATTGAGCTACTTAAAACAACCGGTATTAAACTTCATGTAGATTTAATAGCAGGTTTGCCCCATGAGGATTTAGAAAGTTTTGGCCATTCTTTTGATGATGTGTATAGTCTCTACCCTGAGGAAATACAGCTGGGATTTTTAAAGCTCTTAAAAGGGACAAGGTTAAGAAAAGATGCCCACAAATACGGCATCGTATATCGGTCAAAGCCTCCCTATGAGATTTTATATAACAAAGACATAAGTTACCGGGAGCTTTGCATCCTTTCCGGTATTGCAAGGCTCCTAGATAAATACTACAATACCGGTCGTTTCAGGCATTCCTTAAATTACCTCTGCAGTAAATTCCAAAGGCCTTTTGACTTATATCTATCTTTTTACACGTTCTGCAAAAAAAGAGGGCTTTTCAAGCTACGGCATTCACTAACAACCCAATATGACATACTTTTTGATTTTGTCCAAAGCCTTGACGTGGATAAAGACCTTTTCGGCGATATACTAAAATTTGATTTCATGCTCACTAGCAGTAAGGCAGCCCTGCCGGATTTCATAAAACCGATTGAAACTAAGGAATTTGTAAATGCGGCTAAAGAATATGTTTACAATGAAAAATGGCTTGAAGCAAACCTGCCTCAAGCCTTGGGTCTTTCAAGCCGTAATTTACACAATCAAATATCTTATGGCCTTTTTAAATATGATGTTCCGCATGGCACTGAAAGAAAAGAAAAGGGCATTGTTTTTTTACAAAAGGAAGGCGAAAGCTACTATGCGGAATTTTCCCTTTAAGCGAGCATGACTCTGTCTTCGACGAATTTTTCGCCCTGAAGCTGCTCAAATTTATTTAAGAGGCGGGGAATTGTCATGGTTGACTTTTCCTCTCCCTTTATGTCCATGACGATCCGGCCCTTGTGCATCATTATGAGCCGATTGCCCATTTTTATAGCGTGTTCTAAGTTGTGGGTCACCATTATTGTGGTGATCTTGTTTTTGTGTATTATTTCCTCGGTGAGACTGTTTACTAAGAGGGCCGTCTTAGGATCTAGGGCGGCGGTGTGCTCGTCTAATAGCAACAGTTTTGGCTTTTTCATGGTTGCCATAATAAGGGTCAGGGCTTGCCGCTGCCCGCCGGATAGCAGCTTTACCTTGGTAGAAAGGCGATTTTCCAAGCCAAGGGGAATGTTTTTTAGATACTCTTTAAATTGTTTCCTGCGATTAAAATCCAATCCCCATCTGAGGGCCAAATTGTTTGGCCTCGCGTAGGCCATTGAAAGATTTTCTTCAATGGTCATAGAAGGAGCAGTTCCCAGCATGGGATCCTGAAAAACTCGCCCTATAAAAGCTGCCCGTTTGTATTCCGGTAGATTGGTAATATCCTGGCCATCAAGGATGATCTTACCGCCGTCTATGGGAAACACTCCTGCAACGGCATTTAGCATCGTGGATTTGCCGGCACCGTTACTGCCTATGACGGTGATAAAATCGCCATCTTCAATTTTCAAAGACACATCTACCAGGGCGTGATTTTCATTGGGAGTATTTTTATGAAAAATCTTTTGAACATTTTCAAGAATTACCATTAGACTTGCCTCCTTTCGTGGAAAGCTGTAGAGACTTTTTAAAGCGCGGAGCCGTTAATGCTATGATTACTACGATTGCAGTAAGTAATTTTAAATCCGAGGCTTGTGCCAACCGGAAGGAAAGGACCAAAGCAATGCTAAAACGGTATAAAAAGGAGCCAAAGAGAACCCCTAGTGTGCTTATAAAAACGCTTCTTGCTCCGAAAAGCGAATCACCAATGATTACCGAAGCAAGGCCTGCCACTATTGTGCCTACTCCCATTCCTACGTCGGCAAAACCTTGATATTGAGCAACTAAGGCTCCCGACAGAGCAATTAAACCATTTGACAATGTAAGACCTAGTATTTTGGAAAGATTTGTGTCAACTCCCTGACTTCTAATCATTTGAGGATTATCTCCGGTAGCCCTAAGGGCAAAGCCCATTTGTGTCTTTAAGAAAGAATCTAGCAAAATCTTTATCAATAAGGCAAATAATACAAAAAAGATGATGTAAGTATATTTAGTTGGAAAGGAAGGCCATATTTTGCTTAAAACATCACTTATTGCAGAATAAATTGTGGGCTGATTTAATAGGGGGGTGTTTGGTCGACCCATAATGCGAAGGTTGATTGAGTAGAGAGAAGTCTGGGTCAATATTCCGGATAGCAAATCACTGATTCCCGCTTTTGTATTTAAAAAGCCTGTAATGGCCCCCGCTATTGTTCCTGCAATAAAGGCAATGAATGTAGCAAAAAACGGACTGTGGCCGCTCACGATGAGAAAGGCGGCCACAGCAGCTCCTAAGGGGAAACTGCCGTCTACAGTCAAATCGGAGAACCTAAGTATTCTAAAAGTTATATAAACACCTAGAGCCATTATTCCGAACACAAGTCCTTGCTCTAGCGATTTTATAAACAAGCTCGATAGTGCGGGCACTAGTGCCAATATTGTCGTGAATAAATTTTGCAACATGCTCGAATCACACCTTAACTATTTCTCTATAATTTCATCGGCCCTGGACAGCACCGGTTCCGGAATATCTAAATCTAGAATCTCTGCAGATTTTTTATTTATGATTAACTTTAGATCTTTAGATCCTTCTATAGGGGTATCTGCAGGATTTTCACCGTTTAATACCCTTGCCGCCACATGACCGGTCTGTTTTCCTAAAAGATAGTAGTCTATTCCGAGTGAAGCTAAGGCACCGCCGTCTACATGCCCCCGTTCGGCACCGATGATGGGTATTTTGGCATCATTTGCAGCCATTACAATAGCGCTAATGGCTGAGGCTACGGTGTTATCCGTGGGTGTGTATATGGCATCTACCCTGCCTGCCAGCGACTGTATTGCCTGGTTTACTTCACTGCTGCTTGCTACGGTTGCCTCAAGAACCTGAAGACCTATATCTTCGGCTGCCTTTTTTGCAATGTTTACTTGGATTACCGAATTTGGTTCGCCAGCATTATATATTATGCCGATATTTTGGGCATCGGGCAGAATTTCCTTTAATAGCTCAATTTGTTCTTTAACCGGGTTCATGTCCGTAGTGCCCGTTACGTTAGTACCCGGCTTTTCAAGGCTTTTTGCGAGGCCTGCTTCAACAGGGTCGGTTACAGCCGTGATTAGTATCGGGATATCCTTAGTAGCATTAGCAGCTGATTGTGCCGACGGTGTTGCAATTGCCAGGATTAAGTCAACGTTTTCGCTAACTAAATTATTTGCAATTGTTTGGGTTGTAGGAAAGTCCGCCTGAGCATTTTCTAAGATAATTTCAATATTCTTTCCTTCTTCAAATCCGGCTTCTCTTAAACCGTCGATAAAACCATCACGAGCTGCGTCTAAGGCGGGATGTTCTACAAACTGAGATATGCCTATTTTAAACACTTTTTCTTGATTCTCAGTCTCCTGTGGAGCTGGTTCTGCCTGAGAATCCGTGCCTGTGGAATTGGCACATCCAGCCAACGTGAGTGCTAAAGTAAGGATAATCATTAATGTGATGACAAAGTGTTTTTTCAATTAAAAAAACCCCCTTCTTTTTGGTTAGCATGGGGAGAAAAAAGTACACAAAAAAACACCCAGTAAGAGTGTTTCTTCCAAACCATCTCCTACCATACTACCGTTCTACACGTTTTTTTATTTGCATAGTATTATATAGCCCTAGTTGCAAAAAGTCAATAGTAGATTTTTGACTTAAGAATTATTTTTAGGCAAAGCTCTGTGGCCAAGGCCTACAACCACGTCGTTGAAATTCAAAAACCCAACTCCGAAAAACATTGCTACAGTCAGATGCTCTCCGCAGCGGGCAATTCCAATTTTACCGCCAACATTAAAGCCCATAGCTTTTTGCAAAATCTGAGAAAGAGCTTCACGGGTTGCCCCTATCAGCGCACCCTCCAATACGTGAACGTTCTCCTTTATGATACCTTCCCGCTTTGCTGCGACAAGGGAACGCTCAATGACTTTTTCAATGGAATTTACAAGGTTTCCTCCAAAGTCCACAGCACAAACCTTAACACCCATGTTTCTAAAACTTTGTTTCAGTTCGGCTTCTTCAGAGCGCGTAGAAAGTGCCATTTTTAGAGCTATTTTGGCAACATCGGTACTTTCCAAAAGTCCCACCCCCGAAAAAATTCTATCTCATCTTATTATATCATAGTATTCATTTGGATGAGGAAAATAATTGTTAAGGATTGGATCAAACTTTGCACATGGGAGTTTCATTAAATTTTACAGCAATCTGCTGATGAGAAAGGCTGCCAGAAAACCCACCAGCAAGCCTGCATTTTCCAAGCGCGTTCCCAAGTTACTAGCTTTAGGTATAAGGGATGTGCCAGTCATAAACAATATTGAACCGCCGGAAAATGCCATTATCATACCTAACCAAACTTCGCTGAGATTTCTCAAAAGGTAATACCCGCTGAGAGCTGCAAAGGGGTCTAAGAGGCCAATCAGCACGGCTAATACCATGGCAGATTTTGATGAAAGACCCGCCTTGTCAACGAGATCCTTTGTGGATGATATACCTTCAGGAATATTGTGAAGCAGCACCGATAAAGCAATCACTATCCCCAATCGACCTTGACCCGTGGCAAAGCCTATTCCCATACTTAAAGCTTCGGGCAAATCATCAAGGGCTGTTCCTATTATGGCACCTGTCCCCGGCGCGACGAATCTTGTCATCAGCCCTTCTAATATATAAAGGAAAGCTCCACCTAAGAAGAATGCTATAGAAGTGCATACCGGTCCTGAAAGCCTGTATGCTTCATGCATTAGAGAATAGGAAAGCACCGATAATAAAACTCCGGAACCAAATGCCAAAACAAAAGCTAAAATCTTATCGGGAATTCTTTTTGTCCCCAGGTAGCCGCCTAGAACTACGCCTAGGCCTGATATGGAGCTGAAGAAAAATATCTTATAAAAACTAATCATTGCTCATTCACCTACAAAATATTTTACACATGCAGGATTTAACAAATAACGAATTGAATATATAATAATAGCTTGGCGTAGCTTTTAGAGAATTGCTAGGGGGGGCTATATTGCCATATTTTACATGTCCTTATTGTAATAAACGTTCATACTCCGCAGCAGATGTCTGTGCTTGGATATGCCCGTACTGCAACAGCAAGGTAAACCAGGAAGACAGCGAAGAAAACAAGAACCAAGAGCAAGAAAACTAGCTGCTCTTTTTTTATTTTATGGGGCAATACTTATATTGCCCTAAAATAAAAAAAACATTTCTGACCCATTTTCGTCAGAAATGTCTTTTGTATAAACAGCATTATACAGATAACTTTTTGTAGTTTTTATCGATGTTTAACACGTACGAAGCGATGTTAAAAGAGTGGTCCCCGACACGTTCTAAATTTGCCAGCAGGTCGAGAAATATAACTCCTGAACTTGGGTCACAGGAGCCTTCATTTAAGCGCTTTATGTGATTTAGACGGAGCTGCTTTTCCATCATGTCAATTTCTTCCTCATTTTTTACAATATTTTGTGCTGAAGCCTTGTCCCAATGCAGGAATGTATGAACTGCTAAATCAAAGGTCTCTTGTACTTTGGAAGACATTTCTAGCAATTCATCAATGGCTATATTGCTAAAGGGCAGACGATGGTCATTTCTATACTCGGCCAGTTCCAGTATGTTCATAGCATGGTCCCCAACACGTTCTATATCGGTTACCGTGCTTACCAAGTCAGTGATGGAATTGTACTCATCATCTGATAAAGAAACGCGTGAAAGCAAGGCCAGGTATCGAGTGATTTCTCGCGCCAGCTCGTTGATAACCGCTTCCTTTTCTTTTGCCATTTTATCCTTCTGTTCACTGTAATCAACAAAAATGTCTATGGAGTCTTTCACAGTTTCCAAGGCCAAGTTGCCCATACGGGCAATTTCTTTTTTAACCTGTGTAAAGGCTATGGATGGAGTTTCAAGGAGCCTGTCGTCAATATATTTTAAACCTCTTTCGATAATCACAGGTTTTCCTGGGATTAAAGTTGTGACTAACTTTACCAACAAAAACGTAAAGGGCAGCTGCATGATGGTGTTAGTCACATTGAACAAAGTATGAGCATTTGCTATCTGCCTAACGGGATCCGCCGATGTTAATGATACAGCCATTTCTACCACCGGAAGTATTAAGAGAAAAACCAGTGTCCCTACTACGTTAAATGTAAGATGGAATACGGCGGCGCGTCTTGCCGTAATGTTAGTGCCGATACTAGAAAGCAGGGCTGTCACGCATGTCCCAATATTATCACCAAATAAAATAGGCAGCGCTATAGACATATTTACTATTCCCTGACTTGCTAGGGCTTGCAGGATACCAATAGTGGCACTACTGCTTTGAACCAAGCCGGTGGTTAAAAAGCCAGCTATAACTCCCAGAATTGGTGTTTTGCTAAAACTCGTCATGAAGTTTACGAACTCCGGCAATTTTGCCAGGGGTTTTAAGGCAGTTTCCATAGTCTGCATGCCAAAAAACAGAAGTCCGAAGCCCAGGACAACTTGTCCGATGTACCGCTGAATTTTATTCCTTCCAAAAATGACAATAATTGTCCCGAGGCCTATTGCGGGCAGTGCAAGTTTAGTTAATTTAAAGGCAATCAGTTGTGCCGTCACTGTTGTTCCGATGTTTGCACCCATTATAACACCTATTGCTTGAGAAAGGTCCATAATGCCGGCATTAACTAAACCTACCACCATAACTGTAGTGGCACTACTGCTCTGAATTATTGCAGTGACTAAAGCTCCCACTATGACGCCCAGGAAACGATTTCGCGTGAGAAGTTCCAGTAAACTTTTTAACCGGTCTCCTGCTGCCCCTTCCAAGCCTTCGCCCATAATTCGCATTCCGTATATAAAAAGACCTAAACCGCCAAACATGGTAAATAATGAATCTAGGGACAAAGTTTTCACCCCTTGTCAAAAATAATGCAGCTTTGTTTAAATTGGTCTCATTAATTTTACCATGCTTGTGGAATAAAAAGCAATTGAAGTGGTCATCTTCTACAAATTTTTTATAAATGTCAAAAATAGTCTAATGATTTATTTAGAATTTCTGAGTGATGAGCAGAATCCCCAGAATTATAAAAGCCATGCCTCCTCCTATATGGATATAATAGATAGGTACGGTTTTTGAAATGATAGACCCTAAATACACACCTATTATTGTATTTAAAATTAGAGCCAAGGCGGCGCCTAAAAATACGCTAAAATATGATTCGTTATGGGCGGCAAGCAGCATTGTGGAAAGCTGGGTTTTGTCCCCTAGTTCAGCGAAAAAAACTAATAAAAAAGTTGTAAAAAAAGTCTTCCAAATAAACAAAATTTATAGCCCCCTCCGAAGAAGCCTCTTTTTCCTTGAAGAGGACAATCCTATAATTTTAACTTTTGAATAAAGATACTCTAAGAGGCTTGCGGCAAAAAAACCGATACCTGCCCCTAAAAGAATGCTAAAGACAAAAGCATCGCCCCGATTTAAAGCGAGTTCCAGATTCAGACCTAAAGCTGCCGGCACACCTATTAAACTCCTGACATTTTTTAAATACTCCGTGTAATAAGGTATCCAGGCTATAAAGCTCCATATTATTCCCCAAAAAACGCCCTTTTTCTGCCTAGATGATATCATTTTATCCACCTCCCGCTCTTTATTTAAATTCTATTCCCGCTTCGCAGGTTATATTCAGAGCGCAAAAAATTTTGCCATATTCATATCGGGCTACCTGCATGAATAAAATAAAACAGCTTTAGTATAGGGGGTGGAGAAGATTTCACGGTCCTACATAAACAGACAAGTAATAACAAAAGTAGTGTGTTTGTTGACGATGATAGCCGTATTTTTGTCCCATAATTGCATGGTTTTACCAAGGGCAATCGGGGTTTTTGCCCCTGCAGATCGCCTGGTACCCATATACAGAGTAGAAACCCAGGATAAAAAAGTGGCTATATCCTTTGACGCAGCATGGGGTTCTGACATTACGCCGAAACTGTTGGAAACACTAAAAAAACATAATATAAAAACTACCTTTTTTTTGGTGGAATTCTGGATGGATAAATATCCGGAAATGACACGACGGATTGCTGAAGAAGGACATGAGATAGGTAACCACTCGGCCACACATCCAAATATGGGAAGCCTTTCAAAGCAAGAAATAATTAAAGAGATAACAACAACCCACAATACAATAAAAGAGCTTACTGGCCAGAACGCCATTTTGTTCAGACCGCCTTTTGGGGACTACAGCAATACACTTATAAGCACCTGTAATGAATTAGGGTATCATGTCATCCAATGGGATGTGGATTCCTTAGACTGGAAGGATTTGAGTGCTAGTGCCATTTACGACAGGGTAATCAAGCAGGTAAAACCAGGCTCCATCGTCCTCTTTCACAACAATGGTAAGCATACGGCAGAAGCATTAGAGCCAATAATACAAGAGCTCCATAAACAGGGCTACAAAATCGTCCCAATTTCAGAGCTTTTGATAAAAGGAGAATACTACATAGACAAGTCAACAGGGGAAATGAGGAAAAAGTAGAAATTATACCAGTATAGAGTAGCATGTGTTGACTGGGATATCGGCAAAATCTATAATAAGATTAGATGTTGCATAAACCTTACATGATAGTTCCTGCTGCTAACCTTTGGAGGGCTGAATATGAAAGATTTAAGAATTTTGGTAGTTGATGATGAAAAGCGCATAGTGGATTTGGTTAGGTTGTATCTTGAGCGTGAAGGTTACGTAGTAGATGAAGCCTTTAACGGTGAAGCTGCCTTAGATATGATATCGAAAAGGTCTTATGACCTGATCGTCCTGGATATAATGCTGCCGGTCATCGATGGCTGGACGGTATGTAAGGAATTGCGCAAAAAGTACGATACCCCCGTTATAATGCTTACAGCGAGAGGGGATGAGTTCGATAAGGTTTTGGGATTTGAACTGGGTGCTGACGATTATGTGGTAAAACCCTTCAGCCCTAGGGAGCTTACAGCAAGGGTAAAGGCACTGTTGAGACGCACTGCAACAAGGAAGGATGAGGAAACGGATGCCCTGGTCTTTCCGGACCTTTTTATTGACCCGTCTGCTAGAGTGGTCAAGGTGAATGATAAGGAAATTACTCTTACTCCAAAAGAATTTGATCTCTTATATTTTTTGGCTAAAAACAAGGATAAGGTTTTTACCAGGGAAAAATTGTTGGAGGAAGTTTGGGGATATGATTTTTATGGCAGCCTCAGGACAGTAGATACCCATATCAAACAGCTTAGGGAAAAACTTGGTAGGAGTAAAGCGGCCTCGTACATAAACACTATATGGGGCGTTGGTTATAAATTTGAGGTGGAAGAGTGAATATTAAAAAGAGCATTATATCAAAGTTATGGCTTTATATGACAGTTTTGGCCATTGTCACACTTTTGTTCTCAGGACTGGTCTTGTCCAGTGTTTTTGAGGACTTTTATTTTAATATGCGAAAAAACGAGATGATAAACGAGGGACAGCAGTTATTGTCCCTTATTTTACAGGGAGTAAACCCATCCGAGCTTCTTGATATAAGTAAGTTCATCAATGCCCATGCAGTTTTAATAGACAGGCAGGGCCTTATTCAAGCAAGCTCAAATATACTAAAATTAGAAGGTATGGCCATTGGAGCTAAAGAATTGGCCGAAGTATTAAAGGGCAATACGGTGGTACATAAAGGCCATATTGCCCAGTTTAATGCTCCAATGCTAACAGTGGCATTGCCCATAAAATCGGAACTGGGAGTGGTGGGTGGCCTTATTTTATACTCACCCATGTCTACCATTGAAAACACCATATGGCAGATCAGAAGGTTGATTTTGCTGGCGGCAGCCATAACCGTAATGATTTCTACAGGACTGAGTTTTGTTCTTTCAAGGACTGTGTCAAAACCCCTGGTACAGATGAAAAAAGCTGCCGAGGAAATGGCAAAGGGGAAATTTGACAACAAGGTCAATGTAGACACAGATGATGAAATCGGTACCCTGGCCAAAACCATGAACTATCTATCAGATGCTCTAAATGAAAATATCAATGCCTTAAACCAGGAAAAAAATCAACTTCAAAATGTACTTCTAAGTATGACAGATGGCGTTGTGACCTTTGATGAAAATGGTCAGGTCATCATGGCAAATCCGCAGGCAATAGAAATCATATCCGATGTTAGTGAAGATGCCAGCACCCAGTTCGATGTTTTAAAAGATTTCCTTGAGCAAGTCAAAGAAAGTGGTGAGTACGTTAAGCGGGAGATAAAATTAAAAGGGAAAACCATAAGTGTGAGGATGGCGCCCCTTTTAGATGATCATATGAAGCTTTGGGGTGTATTGGCGGTGCTTCAAGACGTGACCAGGGAAAGAAAGCTTGAAGATTTGAGAAGGGAGTTTTTAGGAGATGTATCCCATGAATTGAGAACGCCCCTTACCTATCTTCAGGGATACACCGAAGCCTTGTTGGATAACATGGTAAAGAATGAAGAAGAGCGATCCAGGTATTTAAATATTATCCTTGAGGAAACCCTGAGATTGCGCCGCTTGGTAGATGAATTATTAGACCTCTCACATATAGAAGCAGGCCATTTAGACATAAAGAAAAATAGTATATCAATTGAGTCTATAGTTGAAAAGGTATCGAAAAAGGTTCATCCCCTTTGCGACAGCAAGAAAATAGAACTGGAAATTGATATTCAAGGGGATATACCCTTGATTGTGGCTGACGAAGACCGCATTGAACAGGTCTTAATCAATCTAGTGGACAACGCTGTGAGGTATTCTCCCAAAGACAGCAAGGTAACTGTGAAAGTTCGACCTTCAGATGAAGGTGTGATCGTCACTGTAAAAGACAGTGGTCAGGGCATACCCCCTGAAGAGCTGCCCTTCGTTTGGGAGAGATTTTACAAAGTGGACAAATCCCGTGAACGGAAAAAAAGTGGCACCGGTCTTGGCCTAGCAATTGTGAAGAAGATTGTAGAACTTCACAATGGCCGTGTTTGGGCTCAAAATTGCGATGAGGGAGGAGCGGAATTTTCTTTCTACCTTCCGAGTTCGGTGTAAAAATACAAGTCTCCCGATTGGGAGACTTGTAATATAAAAGCTATTCTTTCATAACCTCTTCCAGTGGATGGTATTGAAGGTTGTGAGCCTCTGCAACGGCTTTATTGGTTATCTTACCATTCATGACATTTACACCCCTGGCCAGGGCTTCATCATCTTGTATAGCCTGTTTCCAGCCTTTTTTGGCCATTTCAAGCAAATAGGGTAAGGTAGCATTGGTCAGAGCCAGGGTAGAGGTGCGCGGAACAGCTCCCGGGATATTTGACACTGCATAGTGAATAACGCCGTGTTTTACAAAAACGGGATTAGCATGGGTAGTGGGCCGTTCAATAGTCTCCACACAGCCGCCCTGGTCGATTGCCACATCGACTATGACGCTTCCCGGTTGCATTTTTTTAACCATCTCTTCAGTAATCAATTTAGGTGTTTTCGCACCCGGAATCAGAACTGCTCCTACGACAAGATCTGCATATTTTAATGCCTTGGACAGGTTGTAACGATTGGAATATAGGGTTTCAATTCTGCCCATAAAGATATCTTCAAGGTAGCGTAGCCTATCAACATTTATATCGATGACAGTAACACGGGCTCCCAGACCCATTGCCCTTCGGATTGCACCGGTACCTACAGTGCCTGCGCCCACAATTACTACGGATGCAGGAGTTACACCGGGCACACCTTCTAGCAAAATACCTTTACCTCCACGAGTCTTTTCAAGGTATATAGCACCTTCCTGGATGGCCATACGGCCTGCCACTTCACTCATAGGTATTAAGAGAGGGAGGCTTCTGTCACTGCGCTGAACGGTTTCGTAAGCTATGGCTGTGATGCCTGAATCCATGAGAGCCTCAGTCAGATTGTAGTCAGCTGCCAGATGGAGATATGCAAAAAAGACTAAGTCAGGTCTTAAATACTTATATTCAGATTCATGAGGTTCTTTAACCTTAACCATCATTTCACAGTTTTCCCAAACATCAGAGGCATCGTTCATGATTTCTGCTCCTGCTGCTCTGTAACTTTCATCGGAAAAACCCGAACCCAATCCTGCACCTTTTTGAATCAATACCTTATGGCCACACGCTGTAAGTGCATCTACACCTGCAGGAGTAATGGCAACTCGATTTTCTTGTTCTTTTAATTCTTTTACAACACCAACAATCATCTTTTTGCCTCCTTACGAATTAAAGCATTCAAAACAAATATATAGAAGAGTATATCAAAAAAATAAAAATTGCACCAGTATTTTTTTGCCTTCAGGTAATTATTGAGAATATTTTTAGTTTATCATTCCAATACTATATTTATAGACAAAAAATCCTTTATCGAGGTGACCTGGCTTGTTCAACATCGGAACGTCAGAACTTCTAATCATTTTGGCCCTGTCTTTAATAATTCTCGGTCCCGGCAAGCTGCCTGAAGTCGGTCAAGCTCTAGGAAAGGCCTTAGGCGAGTTTAAACGCGCAGTTCGTGAAACAAGAGATGATGCTGAGAAATAATGGAGGACAAAAAGCTGCCCATATCCTTACACCTAAAAGAACTCAGATTGAGACTTTTGTTTTCCTTAGCCTCGGTAGTAGTTTTTTCTTTAATAAGTTTTATGTGCTGGCCAAATATAATAGATGCAATTCGCTTAAAAGACATAAACTTAATTTTCATCAGTCCTCTAGAGGCTTTTTTGACAAGAATTAAAGCTGCTGTGTTTTGCGGGATATTGCTTTCCATGCCTATCACTTTATATCAAATCTGGGAATATATAAAACCTGCCCTGACTAAAAGGGAGCGAAAACTTGCTATCGTACTTGTAACGGCTTCTAGTCTTCTACTGTATTTAGGATTATGTTTCAGTGTATGTGTAGTTACGCCAATGATTGCAAATTTCTTCCTAAAATCAGCCCAATCGGCTTTAACTCCCCTCATTTCTGTGTCAAATTACACGTCATTTTTCATAAACATGACAATGGCTTTTGCCATCATATCACAAATTCCCCTTCTTATTGTAATTGCAGCAATGCTAGGAATTATAAGCGGTGAGACTTTAAGTAAATACCGAAAATCAACGATTATAGCGATATTTATTTTAGCAGCTATTATTACGCCACCTGATGCCCTGTCACAACTGCTGTTGGCCTTGCCCATGTGGGCCCTATATGAGCTTAGCTTAATATTTATAAGGCTCTTTTGTAAATTAGATTAAATAAAAAAAGGCAGGATGCACCTGCCAAAGGGGGGCTGTAAACAAATTGTAAAGGGGGATTTAAAGCTACTTACATTATGTAGAATAACATAGATATTTGGCGAAAATTTGTGCAAAATGTGATGTTTTTGTGATATGGCCAAGTTAATGGAAAGATTATTTATAATCTGGTATAATTTTATTAAGGACGGGAGGGCTGAGTAAATGGAAGATAAGCTGAGTGACGAAAAGGATACATGTGAAGTTTTCTGCATAGAAAAAGACAAGGTGGAAAAACTCAAAAATGATATTCCGGATATGACCAATTTAGCTGAACTTTTCAAGGTCTTAGCTGATGAAACCAGAGTGAAAGTGGTATATCTCCTATCAAAAGAAGAGCTTTGCGTATGCGATATAGCGGCACTGTTAAATTCAACTGTTTCCAATATATCTCACCATTTAAGGGTCCTAAGAACTGCCCATCTGGTAAAGTTCCGCCGAGAGGGCAAACAGGTATACTATAGCTTGGACGATGAGCATGTGGTCCACATTATAAGAGAAGGATTTGAACACGTAAACCACATCCATAAAAACCTTTGACATCCCTCCGACTGTGATATAATTAGAGTTAGGAGGGATTTTTTTATGTTTAATCCAGAAAGACTTGCAGATTTTCCGGAAAAACCCGGTGTATATATAATGAAGGACAAGCGGAATAGAATAATCTACGTAGGGAAGGCAGTATCCCTTAAACACAGGGTCAGGTCGTACTTTCAGTCTCAGAAAAATCTCCCGGTAAAAGTTGCTTCAATGGTTTCAAAGATAGAAGACATCGAATATATTGTTACGGATTCGGAAGTTGAAGCCCTTATACTGGAGTGCAATCTGATTAAGTTTCACAAGCCTAGGTACAATATTTTGCTACGGGATGATAAGCAGTATCCATATATCCGGATAACATTGAATGAACGGTTCCCGCGGATTGAAGTCGTTCGGACTGTGAAAAAAGACGCAGCACGGTACTTCGGCCCTTATGCAAATGCAGGAGCCATGAGGGAGGCAATTGATGTAATAAACAAAATTTTCCCCATAAGAAGCTGTAAAAAGGACTTGAGTGAAGTACCCATCGATGAAAGGCCCTGCCTGAATTATCACATTAAGCGATGCTTGGCACCCTGTCAGGGTTTCGTGAAAGATGAAGAATACAATGAGATGATAAACAATATCATAATGTTTCTCGAGGGTAAAAGGGAGACCTTGGTCAAACAGCTGAAGGACAGGATGCAGGAGGCTGCCGAGAAATTAGATTTTGAAAGGGCAGCTGTGCTAAGAAATCAAATTTCGGCACTGGAGAAGGTCCTGGAAAAGCAGAAGGTAGTATCAACTGACATGATAGACCAGGATATCATTGCCATGGCCAGGGGCAGCGGTATTGTATGCATCCAGGTGTTCTTCATAAGGGAAGGGAAACTGATAAGCCGTGAACCCTTTATTTTAAACAACACTGATGATATTGAGCGTCAGGAGATTCTAACATCTTTCGTAAAACAGTTCTACAACAATGCACATTTCATACCCAAAGAAATAATTATAGACGAAGATATAGATGACAGGGATACCATAGAAGAATGGCTCAGCCGCAAGAAAGGCCAAAAGGTCTATGTACTAATACCAAAGCGGGGCGAAAAGAAAAAACTAGCTCAAATGGTGGCGGAAAACGCTCGGGCTTACCTAGAACAGGTAGAAAGCAGGGAAGAACGGGAGAGAATAAGGAACCTGCAAGCCCTGGAAGAGTTAAAAAAATTTCTAAATCTGAAAGAATTACCCCAGCGCATTGAGGCCTTTGATATTTCGAACACCCAGGGCACGGAATCGGTAGCATCAATGGTGGTTTTTGAGGATGCACAGCCCAAAAAAGAAGAATATCGCAAGTTTAAAATAAAGACTGTTGAAGGACCAAATGATTTTGAAAGTATGAAAGAGGTTATTTCGAGGCGTTTTAAGCGAGCACTTTCCGGAGATAGGAAATTTCAAAAGCTGCCGGACCTTCTTTTGATAGATGGTGGAAAAGGTCAGCTCAAATATGCTAGAGAGGCTTTAAAGGAATTGGGGCTTTCTCACATACTGACAATTGCCTTAGCTGAGGAGTATGAGCACATATTTGTAGAAGGGCGAGATGACCCTATTGTTCTTCCGGAAAATTCAGAGGCTCTTTTTTTGGTTCAGAGAGTGAGGGACGAAGCACATCGATTTGCACTAAGTTTTCACAGAAGCCTTAGAAGCAAAAGAAATCTTCGCTCGGTACTTGATGATATTCCAGGTATAGGGAAAGCCCGTCGTTTGGCATTGCTCAAGACGTTAGGCGGTCTTGAGGGCATTAAGAGAGCAACTCTTGAAGAGCTTGCAGCTGTGCCTGGTATGAACAGGAAAGCTGCACAAGCGGTGCATGAATACTTTCGTAAATAAGTAAAGGAGTAGAATAAAAGTGACTAAAGTAGTTATTCAAGTTAGGTTTTCTTAAACTAAGGGTAAAAGGTGGCGAACGTGGATGAAGAAGCTGAAAGTGTGGGGAATTGTTACTGGCATACTGATTCTAATTGCTATTGTAGCAACGGGGATTTTCGGCTACACATTTTGGGGGATTCTGTATGAAGGTTAAAAATGGATTTTATACAACCGTCTTTATAGTTTGTATCATCTTGATTGCCTGTTCAAGCAATTCATCTTTAGAACAGGTTGGCTTGCCTGCTGAAGAAAAGGAAGCCAACAGTGAGATATCTTCTGACAGTTCTCCATGGTCTATAAATGCATATTTAAAAGAATTGCCTAATGTCATTTTGCAAAAATGGTCTCCTGATAATAAAAAGGTAGCTTATACAGTATTTGAGCAATCTAGAGAAAACACAAGAATATATATTTGGCATGTAGGGGAAAAGGAACCAAAGCTTGTCCAAGGTGTAGAAGGCAAGATCGATGATTTATACTGGTCTCCTGACAGTCGGTATATTGTTGCGGATATTGGTACTTCTGCTTTACGTTTGGGTGAGATTGTAGATGTAGAAAGACGCATCAAGGTCGATAGTATTAAGTACGCAGGTAAACCTGCTTGGGCCCCTGATAGCAAGTGGCTAGCCTTAGGCAAAGTGCGATCAATTATACCTCCAATTGAGTGGGAACTGGAGGGAACCATAGATCTGATTATCTATAATATTGAGACCAAAGAGACTAAGGTTATCAAAGAGGGTAATCAGAATGAATACTATAAACCTCTGACCTGGGGAATAGATGGAGTATTGGATTATGCGTGTAACAAAATGTCAGGAGATAGCTACATACGTTGTTACTTGCCCGAGGAGGGAAATATGGAAGATGAGTTTGAAAAGCGAGTTAAGCAAAAATACTTCTCTCCATCTAAAAAGAATGAAGTAATCATAGTGAGTAACAATGGTGGTTATAATGCTTACTGTAAAACCGAAAATTATTTTTCACGGATAAAGGAGTTTTCTTTTTTAAGAAATTTACCAACTGTTAGCTGGTCACCTCAGGAGAAGTATTTAATTTTGGTGCTTGAAGGTTTGCAAATATTCAGTGGCTATGTGTATGATGTTCATAATGGTCATGAAATGGGAGAAATTGATTACTTAAAAGGCCCATTTTGGTCTCCCACAGGAGATTATTTTGCTTTTACCAGACGGGGAGAAAATATACCTGAAGCTAATAATTCTGGGCGCCATTACACTACTGATTTATGTATTTTTGACCTGGAATTAGGCAACTACTTTATAGAGCTATTTAAGGGAACGGCTGATTTTTATTATACCGCAGAAGGCTGGGAAAAAGAGGGTATAGCCTATTCTCAAAGAGATTATGCTAGCGGAAAGGTTTTAGAAAAGGGTAAATATGTTTATGCCCGCCATATAGTCTCCTGGAATCCGGAAACAGGGGAAGAGAAGGTGTTAGAATCCTTTTCAGGCAGGAAGTACGGTATTTTAAACTATTCACCTGATAACAAATGGATTTCTCTTATTAAGTATCACCCAAGTGCTGGAGATGCTTTTCCAGGCAACCCGGCATTTTATAATACATTAACTGGAGAGATCAAGGAACTTGATATAGTTTTTCAAGCTACAGGTGGCTGGGAGGAAATTTCCTGGTTTCATAAATCTCCTCGAGTAATTATCGAGCACAGTAAGTTGTTAGATATTAATACCTGGACAAAAAATGAATTAAAAGTTCCGGAAAATGAAAGGATTTTGGGTAGTAAGCCTGCTCCTGATGATAAAATTGCCGTTTTCACCTACAAGCCGAAGGAGAATAATCATGACAACCTTGGGATACCCCTCAAATTATATATCATGAGCGACAATGGCCAAAAAATCCTTAATGAAAACCAAACGGAGATACTTCCCTATTTTCACAATAATACTCAATGCCTTTTGCCCGTAAACTGTGACTGGCTGGATAGTAATACTCTTGTTTTGGAAAGTTGGCGGGAGCAGTATAAGGAAATAGCTGATGTATATAAAATAGATGTTAACACAGGCGAGACTTACAAACTTATAGAAAATGCGTATAACCCTTGCCCCGCACCTGATGGTTCAAAGATAGCCGTAACCATGTTCAACGATGGTAGCAGTTATTTTTCCCAAGATATCAAAGTTGTTGATACCGATGGAGATATTATAAAAACCTTAAACTGTAAAGATTTCGACTTGGACTTTTTTGGTTCGGATATGATATGGAGTACCGATAGTAGTAAACTGGTAGTCAAGGGTTATAAGAAGGAAAACAAAGTAAGGAAACAGTATGTGGTTATTTATGATTTTATAGAGGAAAATAGTAAAACAATGGGATTTAAGAATAACCAGTTAAGTCATGTTGAAAAAAATCTTCTCTTCGTTAGTGAAGATGGCCGGGAAATAATATATTCTCAGCTAGGCAGGCTTGAGGAAAGTTATGTTTTTTAAGCCAATAACCTACTATGGCCCTTTTATCCCGTCCCCTCTATAATATATTGGGTAAATCTTTCATTAAAAGGGGGTTGAGGGATGAAAGGGTCATTATTAGATAAACTAAAATTATATTTAATATCACTATTAGTATTTGCTTTAATTTTTTCAGTAGTCCATGTTTCGGCAAGTTCTTCAGTGCAAGCTACAACAACAATTTCAAATAAGAAATTACCATCAGATGATAATGATAAAGATGATTTGCCGAACTATGATGTTTTACGAACACAATTAGAGGATTATATAGGCACCAGGCCAGGTAAGGTCAGCGTATATGTAAAAGATTTCGCCACTGGTGAAACTTTAAATCTCAATTCTGATCAGGTTTACGTGGCGGCTAGCACAATAAAGTTACCTTTAGTTCTGTATATATATGAATTGGCGGCACAAGGCAAAATAAATCTTGATGCAAAACTCACTTATACACCGGAATATTATGCACAGGGTACCGGTATTCTCCAAGGAGAACCTTTCGGCGGGCAATATACAATAAGGGAACTTTCGCGGCTCTCCATGGAATATAGTGACAATGTAGCCTGGAAGATGCTGCTAGATTTCATGGGCCAAGACAAATTAACGGCGTATGAGAAGTCTTTGGGTGCCAAGGCTACCGGTGGCGATAACGGACTTTATATAACAACTCCTGAAGATATGGGTATATACCTGGAAAGGTTACTAAATTTCAGCGAAGAAAAGCCTGAATATGGGAATGAGGTCCTCCATTATATGGCTAATTCCATCTTCAGTGAAGGAATTCCTCAAGATCTGCCCGATGATATTGTGGTTGCTCACAAAATGGGTGCATTGAATGATAAATTTCATGATGTAGGTATTGTCTTTGGAAATCGGCCTTATATAATTGCCATCTTTACCGATGAGGCATGGGAAGAGGTATCCTTACAGACCCTTGCCGATGTATCGCGTATTGTATATAATTTCCAGGAATCATAAAGTAAGGTATAACATATATATTTCTGTTTGACAACAGAGCCCTTATCTTATTCAACTTAAGATAAGGGCTCTACTTTAGGCTATAATTTCTCCTTCAATGCTGACTTCCATTGATTTTATGGGGATGTTTTTCCCTGAGCGCCGTAAGGATTCCTCTACTATCTTAACCATACCGAAGCAGCAGGGAACTTCCATATGAGCTATTGTTATGCTTTTTATATTATTATTTTTTAAGATTGCTGAGAGCTTTTCTACATAGTGATTTCCGTCATCAAGCTTTGGACAACCCATCACTACAGTGTTACCTTTTAGCATTCCCAAGTGGTAATTAGGATATGCTATAGCTACACAGTCAGCTGTTATCAACAAATCAGCGTTCTCAAAATAGGGGGCCTGTACTGGAACGAGCATTAGCTGCACCGGCCACTGTTTCAGCTGGGATTTGATGGATATTGTGACATCGCCGGTATCGCAAGTAGAAGCGGTTTTATTAGTCTGCCTCATGTCGATAGCTCTTGAGCCGGGGCAGCTAAAAACTTGGCTACTTCCGGGGCAGGAAAAGCCCTCCTCATCAAAATCTTCTCCCGAGCTTTTCAGGTATTCTTCTACAGCCTCTTCATCAAATTCTTCCGCTTCACGTTCAATAATTGTGATGGCACCCTGAGGGCATGAGCCAAGACATGCTCCAAGGCCATCGCAGTACTTGTCTGCAACCAGGCGGGCCTTGCCGTCTATAATTTTAATTGCTCCTTCCGCACATGATGGAATACATAGGCCGCAGCCATTGCATTTATCTTCATCAATATGAACTATACTCCTTACTGCCATAGTATTTCTCCTTTCTTAGTCATCTACAACAATTATAGCAGGAAGAAAAAGATTTAATGTGACAAAGCTCACAACCCTTGATTTATAAAAATAGGAAAGTTCCAGTTTTTTTTTCATAAATATCTAGGGGAGGGAAATACATGAAAAGAAAACATATAATTTTACTTTTCTTAATTTCAATCCTCATCATGTGGATTTTATTTTCTCGATTTAGTAGGGTCACTATTAGGCAGCTAGACGATCTGGGCACCGTGAAGATTACTATCAATTTTTACATTCAGGTAGAGCAGGAAGGCATAGAGGATAAGATAAAACTTTCTTCCGAAAGGCCGGGCACTGAAATCATAAAAAATCTTATATGGATTGATGATACGACCTTAGAGATACTTGCCATGGAAAAAGCCCTTCCAAAAGGCTTTAATACAGAATTGAAAGTAGGTCCGTTAAAGACATCCATACCCGGTTTATATAAGCTGGTTAAGGTTAATTTTAGTGCAGAGATTTCACCATTTCTAACCGGCATGTCGTCCATTGCCGCCAGCACGGGCCCCATTGAACTGGACTTTTCCACGCCGATAAAAATACAGGATTTAAGAAAAGGCCTTGTTGCCGATTTTGATTATGTCTTAAGGGAAAGGTACCTTATAGACGAAAACGGAAAGGTATTTAAAGACTGTAGCAGCTTTGAACTAGTGCCCAAGGAGCCTCTTGTCCCGGGGAAGCAGTATGAAGTAAAATTCGATGGGCTTTTGTCAAACTATACCGATGGTGCAAGCAAAACAGCTTTTCACAGGATTTTTACAGTTGCCGATGTGCCGAAAGTAGTTAGAACACAGCCCCAAGACAGTGAGAGGGATGTTAAACTCTACGACCAGGTTTTAGTTGAATTTGATGAAGATATGAAAGAAGTTGATATAGAGATTGAAAAAATGTCGGGCGATATAAAACTTGAAGGCAAGACCGCCGCTTTTAAGCCTCATACCGTATTTGTCCCCAATACAACATACCGTGTAAGGGTAACAGGCAAATCCACCTTTGGCGAGGCAATGGCCCCCTACAGCTTTGAGTTTACTACCGTGGATATGGGAGATAAATGGTGGGTGGAAATTAACTTAAGGCCCATTCAAAAGGTGACCGTTTTTCGAGGCAATAAAATTGTCAAATCCATGATAGCTTCAGCGGGCCTTCCAGATGAGGAAAATCGAACTCCCCGGGGCTTTTTCACCTTAAAAGATAGAGGAGAATACTTTTGGACTGAGAGGATACAGGAAGGGGGCCTTTACTGGGTGAGAATAACAGACAATTATTTAATTCATTCGGTGCCACGAGATAAAGACAATGAAATAATTGAGGAAGAATTTAAAAAGCTGGGCATTCCTGCCAGCCACGGCTGTGTAAGACTTAAAGACGAAGATGCAAAATGGTTTTATGAAACCGTCCCCAGCGGGACACTGGTGATTATACACGACTGATGCAGGGAGGTAAGCAATCGTGAACTTTATTTTTTCCTTATTCATCTTAACAGGAATAATCGTGGCTGCAGCAAATGGAAGAATAGATATTATTACAACCGCTGCCATGACTTCAGCAGCAAATGCAGTGCAACGGGCCATTACCCTAATTGGCATCATTAGCTTATGGTTGGGTATAGCGAGGGTTGCCGAGGAATCTGGCCTAATCAATATTTTGAGCCGGCTGATAGCCCCCCTATTTCGCTGGCTTTTTCCGTCAATTCCAAAAGGTCATCCCGCCTTGGGCTGCATCTTAATGAACTTAAGTGCCAATATGTTGGGTTTTGGGAATGCTGCAACACCCTTCGGCCTGAAAGCCATGCAGGAATTACAGCGACTAAATGACAAACCGGATACTGCCACGGAGGCCATGTGCACATTTTTAGCTATAAATACATCCAGTGTCACAATAGTTCCCGCTACGTTAATAGCATTGAGGGCGTCGACAGGTTCACAAAATCCCTCTGAAATAATGGGAGCAGTTTTGTTTGCCACGACCTGCTCAACCATGGCGGCAATTTTAGGCGATATTGTAATTAGAAATCTGTATCGCAGGAGGCGTTCGTATTGACAGCAGAAATGTTGGGGCAGGGCTTTTCATGGTTTATTCCCGGGTTGATTTTTGTAGTTTTTTTATACGGTCATTTGAGGGGGGTAAAAGTATTTGAAGTTTTTGTAGAGGGGGCACATGAAGGTTTCATGATGGCCATAAAGCTAATACCCTATCTCATCGGCATATATGTTGCAATTGGGATTTTTAGAGATTCAGGAGCTGTAGACATACTTGTGACGCTACTATCTCCCATCTTGAGGGTAATTAAAGCGCCTACCGATGCCTTGCTTTTGTTGATTGTAAGGAGCCTCTCCGGACCGGCGGCACTGAGCATGACCATGGAAATTTTCGATAAGCATGGGCCCGATTCTTTTATAGGGAGACTGGCATCTACCATGCTGGGGTCAAGCGATACCACCTTTTACATCATTGCGGTATACTTTGGTTCCGTAGGTGTCAGGAAAACCCGCTACGCCATCCCCCTCGGATTACTCGCAGATTTTGCAAGTTTTGTAGCCTCTGTATATATAGTGAGAAAAATGTTTATATAAAAAAGCTCCCTTGCATAATACAAGGAAGCATACTGCCTACCTTAGGCGTATTCCTGCGCTCATTGCGCCTATAAATTCATTGTCTTTAAAAATCGGTGTTGCCACCGTTATTGTTGGCAGTCCCGTAAGGGCCGAAATATGCATTTTAGATGTATAATCTTGGCCGCTTTTGGTTGCCTTAAACCAATCCCTAAATGAAAAGTCAGTTACATTTGAAGGATTAGAATTTGCGATACTCCTTCCGGTATGGTCCACCGTGATTATTCCTGTAAAGTTGGGAAATTCTTTTTTCAGTTTGTCGAAAACCTTATGGTGTTGCTCTTTGTCCATTGACAGAATTTCTTTGGATTTTACCCAATGTTTTAGTAAATTCAATACTTTTGTCTTTATTTCTGAGGAGACGTCGTATTGCGAATCTTTTAAAACTTTTTCTACATAGCTATATATTTCATCAGCTACTTTCATGAGACTTGCGGTAGTCGCGTTTATGTTGTGCATTACTGCAGCTTGTTCTTCCGAGACTGCGGCAGTTTCCTGGAAAGCTGCAGATATGTCCTGTGTGAGGGATGAAAAGTCTTCAATTGTTTTCTTGATATTGTTGGCAGCTACGGCCTCATCATTGGTGAGATTATTTATGTGGTCCATAGATTCAAGGGTATCTTCAATTACCTGTGAGGTTGTCTCTAGAGATTGTTTTGCAATTTTTGCATGCTGTGCTTCAACTTGAACCTTGATAAAACCATCTACTATTTCTTCGGATAATTTGACTATTCTGTCGCTGATATTTTGCACCGTGTCTTTTATTTCACTGGCCGCAATTTGAGCGTTCATTGAAAGTTTGCGTATTTCATCTGCTACAACTGCAAATTGCCTTCCCATGTCACCGGCTCGAGCGGCTTCTATCGCAGCATTTAATGAAAGCAGATTTGTTTGCTGGGCAATAGTTTCTACCGAGCTGATAATTCCGCTTACCTTTTCAGCTTCTTTTACCAATGCATCTACTTCCACAGCAGTGACGCTGTTTTGCTGGGAAGTAAGTTCGATGGAATTCACCAGCTTTTCTATCAATTGGGAGCTTTCCTGCAGTGATTTTTGCACTTCAATATTGCCCGAAACCACCTTTGCGGTTTCGGAGGCGATCAGGTTGGAAAGGTCGCTGAGCTTTACAATCTCCGTCACAGCATCGCTGCATGCGCTCACCTGGTCTTCCGTCCGTTCAGCTATGTGGCTGATGGTTTCGGCAATTTCCTGGGAAGATTTGGCCGATGCATCGGTTTCAGAATAAAACTTTTGACATAGCTCTTTTAATTGTTCTGAAGCGATTGACAGTTCTCCCACAAGATGCCTCGTGTTTTGCGTCACATTGGCAATTTCCTGGCTGAGATTGCCGACAATACCGCCTTTTATGTCATCAAATACTTGACCCAAGACCCCCTCGTTAAATTCCTTGAGGCGGCTTACCAGCTTGGTAAGTTTGTCATTTTCCCTTTTTCTATCGATCAGGTATATGGCCATGTAGAATGCAATAATCAAGAGTGAGATAATGATGTAGCTAGGGTTCATCAGCCCAAGTTGCCAAAGTGTCGTAAAGAGTACTCCCAAAAAGATAAGGCTAGCTATTATAAACATTTATACCCACAGAATACAAACAGGCATTGTAAATACCAGTTCGTATCAATGCGCCTCCTTTCGTTAAAATATTTTGACTTTATGATAGAGACCCCTGCATCAGGGCAGGAGCCGGGGCCCCTTACAGAAGCGACTTAACGGCTTCTATTGTAGCCTCTACGTCTTCCCTTTTTATCCAATAATGGGTTACAAATCTCACTATCGGTGAGCTTCCCCCATTTACACGAATCCCTTTCTCATAAAGCTTTGCGGCAAATTCACCGGCAGTCATTTTAAGGCCGCTAATATCACATATGACGATATTTGTCTGGACCGTATCCATATCTATAGTAATGCCTGGTATCTCGGACAGTCCTTGAGCCAGAAACCTGGCATTTTCGTGGTCTTCGGCAAGTCTTGAAGTCATCTTTTCCAATGCCACAATTCCCGCTGCCGCCAAAAAGCCCGCCTGTCTCATCCCGCCCCCTAACATTTTTCTAAATTTACGGGCTCTCGCTATAAAATCACTCGTTCCTACAATTACTGACCCGACCGGGGCACATAGGCCCTTTGATAAGCAAAACATGACTGAATCTGCGTGCTTTGCAATTTCTTTGACGGGGATATTGAGATAAGTAGCTGCATTGAAAATCCTAGCTCCGTCCATGTGGACCGGGATATCATGTCTTTTTGCAATTTCATAAGTACTTTTGAGTATGTCCAGAGGGATTACTGTACCGCCGGCACGGTTGTGGGTATTTTCCAAGCAGATGAGGCTGGTCTTTGGCAAGTGGATATCCTCATCACGTATAGCAGCTTCTATGTCTGCTGGGTCCATTATGCCATGTTTTCCGGCTATGAGCTTGGCCTGCACACCGGCCAGCCTTCCTATGCCGCCAACCTCGTAAGTTATGATATGACTTTTTTCCTCTAGAATGACCTCATCTCCCGGCTGAGTATGGGTCATTACACAGATTTGATTGCCCTGGGTACCACTTGTAACAAACAGGGCTGCTTCCTTTCCCAACATTTGGGCAGCCATCTCTTCCAGGCGATTGATGGAGGGGTCTTCCCCGTATACGTCGTCGCCAACTTGGGCATTATAAATAGCATCACGCATTTGTTTTGTAGGTAAAGTTACCGTGTCACTTCTTAAATCTATATACTTCACAGCTATGGCATCTCCTTTTAAGTTGTATATTTTATTATACATTCTCTATAAATAGTAAAAATCCTTTTATAAAAATCATTTATAAGGAGAAAAAAGGAAGGTTATTTTGCTCCAAACATAGAATATATATTTTAACGATATTTTATTAAGAGGAGGGTGTTTATGAGCGGCAAAACTTTTATCAGTGAATCGGTATTTGTTGACATAGCTAAGGAAGCTATGCGCAAAGTTGAGGAAGTTTATAAACAGGAGAAAAAGGGCGGCCTCGCAGGTTTTACCAGGATGTTTGTAGACAGGTTCACACCCCAGATATCGGTAAAGAAAACCGATCCAGCAGAATTTGAAGAAACAGCTGGCAGCGTCGCGTTCGAGGTCAAAATCAGCGTGGTATACGGAGTAAAGATACCGGAAGTTGCAGATAAAGCCAGGGAAAAAATCATCAGTGATGTGGAGACATTGACGGGCTATTCTGTAGAAAAAGTTGACATTGTCGTTGAAAGAGTTATAAAACCTGAAGAAATACAAGAAGAAAAGGCCGAGCAAAAGACTGAAGACTAAAGCTATTGCTCCGGAGTTCATATCTAATCTAGGAATCGTATTAACAGGACGCTAATAGTGAAGGAGGTATAGATACATGGCCGGATGCTGCGATCATTGTAATTCAGATATTATCCTGAACGTTTCCGGTATGTCATGCGGCCATTGCAAAGCAGCCGTGGAAAAAGCAGTTGGTGCACTGCCCGGCGTTTCAAAGGTTGAAGCAAATGTAGAAGAAAGCAAAGTAGAAATATCCTATAATCCTCAAGAAGTAAGCATTGACGATATAAAACAGGCGATAGAAGATGCAGGATATGATGTTGAAGGGTAAGATTCTTAATGAGCCAAAGAAGCCCTATCCCTCGTTTGAGCACAAAAGAGAATATATCGATAATTAAAAAGAATTCCCTTTAAGGTAAAGAGCCCTTTGCAACAAAAATGTGTAATTGTGAAGGGCTCTTTACCTATTTTTATAGTCAAATTTTCCACTTGTTTTGGATGGAATAAAATGTTACACTAATTGTGTAGATTCAAGCCGAGCGAGGATTTTCCATGATTACCAAAGGTGATAAAATACTATTTTTTTCTATTGTACTTTTATCTCTAATAATGTTCACAGCTTTTCAAGTTTACGGTTTTGCAAATGGCAAAACTTACCTTTTAATAGAGGTAAACGGAAAACTTTATCAAAAGGTCTTACTGGGAAGGGATGGGCCAAATCTAACAATACCGGTTCCCGTGACTACTGGTGAGAATGTTGTTGAAGTTGACGCAGACCGTGTAAGAATGCTATATGCAGAGTGCCCGGACGGAGATTGCCTGAGACAGGGATGGATCAGCCGCCCTGGTCAGATGATCGTGTGCCTTCCAAATAAAATGGTCATAGCTATACAAAGTGACAAATATATAAGTGATGATATAGATGATGTAACCTTTTAATTTCCTCGCTTAAAGGATGAATGATTTTGCTAAAGCACCGCAAAATAATATTTCTTTCGCTGCTCGTGTCTTTTGGCATAGTGCTGCACATCATTGAAAATATGATTCCAGTGCCTTTTCCGGTGCCGGGAGCCAAACTTGGCCTTGCCAACATTATTTCTCTAATTGCCATAAGTTTTTACGGTTTGAGAGAAGGGCTTATGGTAAGTGTCCTGCGGAGTATCATAGGGACCTTGCTGGCAGGTTCCCTTTCAAGTCTGATATATAGCTTATCAGGTGCTATTATGAGCACTATTATTATGGCTTTTGCATATAAGCGCTTCGGCAATGTTTTTAGTTTGGTGGGAATAAGCTTTTTAGGCGGGGTAACACACAACATAACGCAGGTTACGGTGGCCAGCCTTGCCCTTTCCACTTTAGGGCTGTACATTTACCTGCCTTTTTTAATGATTATCGGCTTATTTACCGGCCTATTCACCGGCCTGGCAGCTCAGTTTGTAAAACAAAATCTTGATACCACTCTTATAAAACTGGGTATATTGAGGGAGGATAAAATCAAATGAAACGTAGTTATCGCAGTCCACTTGTATTGGTTATAATATTATTAGTAGGTCTAGTAATTGGAAGTGTGTTAGGCCAGGTATTAGGCAGTTATGCCCCTATTTTAAATCAGGGCAGCAGTATAGGTTTGTCCACAACCAATCTGGATTTAGGAATTATCAATGTCACCTTCGGTTTTAATGTGAGTTTAAATTTAGCTGGGGCCCTAGGGCTTATCATAGCAATTATCTTTTATCAGCGTATGTAGTGAGGTTTTGAGATATGGAAAGACCTATTATTTTAGCCTCGGCTTCTCCTAGAAGGCAGCAGCTTTTATTGCAACTAGGCCTCAAGTTCTCTGTGGAACCAAGCTACCTTGATGAAAACCCGGACACTACAATGGACTTTGGCCCTTTAGCAGCCAAAATGGCCCATAGTAAAGCCATGGCCGTTGCCAGCAAGCACGATGAAGGTCTGGTTATAGGCGCTGATACCATCGTGGTTTTGGATGACAGGATATTAGGCAAGCCTGGCACTTTTGAGGAAGCTGAAGAAATGTTAAGGAATCTTAGCGGCCGTTGGCATAAGGTGTTCACAGGAGTATCCCTGGTTGATGCTGCCACAAAGCGCCATATAAAGGAATTTGAAGAGAGCCGGGTTAAGTTCAAAGTCCTAAGCAGTTTAGAGATACAAAACTATATAAAAACCGGTGAGCCTATGGACAAAGCCGGTGCCTACGGAATCCAGGGCAAGGGTGCCCTGTTTATTGAGAAAATCGAGGGTGATTATTATAATATTGTTGGATTGCCTCTTTTTAAATTAAGTCAAATGTTGAAGCATTTTGACATAACAATCCTTTAAGTACAGGGGGTTGCTGTTGTTGGGCAACAATATCTTGATAAAAGATATACCGCAGGAGGAACGACCTCGTGAACGCCTGCTGAGATATGGAGCTCAAGTTTTAAGTGATGCGGAACTATTAGCCGTTTTAATAAGAACCGGGACGCGCTCGGAGTCAGCATTGGTTCTTGCTCAGCGAATTTTAAAAGGTGATGGAGGAAAAAGTGGGCTAACTTATGTGATTGATGCTACTGTAGAGGAACTTTCAAAGATCAAGGGTATCGGCACGGCTAAAGCTGTTCAAATCAAAGCGGCAGTAGAACTGGGCCGAAGGATTTCATCTTATCGCGGACGTCAGCAAGTAACGATAACGAGCCCTTTGGACGTAAAAGATCTCCTCATGGAGGAAATGAGATTTTTGGAAAAAGAACATTTCAAGGCTATTTTATTAAATACCAAAAATCACGTGATATCAATCGAAGATATATCTATAGGGAGTCTCAACTCCTCCATAGTCCATCCCCGGGAGGTTTTTAAACCAGCCATAAAACGCAGTAGCGCATCTGTCATATTGGTTCACAATCATCCCAGCGGTGATCCAACTCCCAGCAGGGAAGATATTGAAGTTACTTCTAGGTTGGTTAATGCAGGCAATGTTCTTGGAATTGCTGTGCTGGACCATGTGATTATTGGGAACAATTCTATTCTCAGCCTTAAGGAACAGGGTCTTATGTAAGACAAAGCACATGCTGAAAAACTGAGGCAGCAGAAAGGGGAAACATTGATGAGATTTTTGAATATATTTTCAAAGGACATGGGAATTGATTTAGGCTCAGCTAATACATTGGTGCACGTGAAAGGGAAGGGCATCGTTCTAAAAGAACCATCCGTTGTCGCTATATCCCGAGACAATGGTGCTATTTTGGCAGTTGGGGAAGAGGCAAAGCAGATGATAGGCCGTACCCCTGGTAATATCGTTGCTATACGACCGATGAGGGATGGCGTTATAGCGGATTTCGATGTCACCGAAAGCATGCTCAAATACTTTATATCGCGGGCACTCAGGAGCAGGCCTTTTATTAAACCAAGGGTTGTAGTTGGCGTCCCTTCCGGAGTAACTGAAGTTGAAAAGAGAGCTGTCATTGATGCTACTTTGCAAGCGGGAGCTAGGGAAGCTTATTTAATTGAAGAACCGATGGCAGCAGCCATAGGAGCTGGCCTTGAAGTTCACGAACCAGCCGGAAACATGGTAGTGGATATAGGTGGTGGGACCACGGAAGTTGCTATTATCTCATTGGGGGGCATTGTTACCAGCAAATCGATTCGTGTCGGTGGCGACGAAATGGATGATGCCATTTCTTACTACATTAAGAAAGAATATAACCTGATGATAGGTGAAAGAACGGCGGAACAAATAAAGATTAACATAGGCTCTGCTGCACCCGGTGTAAAAGAGGAATCCATGGATATTAGGGGGCGGGACTTGGTAACAGGCCTGCCTAAAACCATTACAATTACCGCCGATGAAATCCATTCCGCTTTGGCCGAGCCAGTAAACAATATCGTAGAAGCAATCAAGGTGACTTTAGAGAAGACGCCGCCGGAATTGGCTGCCGATATCATGGACCGTGGAATTGTGATGACCGGTGGAGGTTCTTTGCTATCAGGCCTGGATAAGAGGGTAAACAGCGAGACGGGAATGCCCGTTCATATCGCCGAGGAACCCATGAATTGCGTTGCCATGGGTACAGGAAAGGTCCTGGAAGAATTGGACCTTCTAAAGCGCGTCTTAATTTCTCCAAAAAAAGTAGGTTGAGGACGTGGTGTTTTTGCGGCGTCTTTTGAAAAACCGTAGACTGTTAATCCCCATCGTGTTTTTAATTATTGCAATTGCAGTAGTCAATATAACATCAAAGAATCAATATGTTTTTAAGAATATAGAGATGCCCTTAGCAACTGCACTCAGCCCTGCACAAAGATTACTGTCTGATTTGGGATTTGGCATAAAGGAAACTATAAATGCTATCCCACAATTTTTTTACCTTAAGCAAGAAAATGAAGCCTTGAAAGAGCAAGTGGCTGAGCTTTTGCAGTACAAGCAATATATAACTGAATTTCAAATAGAGAACCAGGAATTGCGCAATCTCTTAGGTTTTAGAGAGAGAAGCTTTCAATACGATTTAGAGGCGGCAGAGGTTATAGCAAGGGATCCGAGCAATTGGTTCAATGTCATATCCATTGATAAAGGAGAAAGGCATGGTATACAGAAGGACATGGCAGTGGTCACCGATAAAGGTTTGGCAGGATACGTGATTAGCACCACTCACAGCACCTCTAAGGTAATGCTTATCACGGATGAGCGCAGTTCGGTCAGTGCCATGATCCAGAGGACTAGAGATAATGGTGTAGTTAAGGGTAGTATTGACCCGGCGCCCAGCGGATATCTGAAAATGGTTTTTTTGCCCCACGATGCCAACCTGGTAAAAGGTGATATAGTTATATCCTCCGGCCTGGGTGGCTTGATTCCTAAGGGCATTGTCATAGGAGAAGTTGAGGAGGCCAATAAAGAATCATATGAATTGATGCAGCATGCCATAATCAAGCCTTCGGTAGACTTTCTCAAACTTGAACGGGTTTTTGTGATAAAGGGAGAGAAGGAGGCCAATTGATGAAGGCCCTTTGCTATATATTAGTAACACTTGCACTTTTTTTAATGCAGACAACCATGTTGAACTTGATTTGGACTTTTGCGATAAAACCAGACCTGCCGCTGGTTTTTGCTTTATGTATAGCCATGGCTGACGGTGAAAAAGCCGGTGCCGCAATTGGCATGTTAAATGGCTTTTTGGAAGATGTTTTTTTCGGCAGATTTATAGGTCTTGGCACCATTGCAAAAACTGCCGCAGCGTATCTTATAGGGTACGGTTCACAAAACCTTTACAAAGGGCGAACTATTATTACCATGGCCCTTACCTTTGTGGGAACGGTTGTGTTTAATCTGTTCTTTGTCATCGTAGCTTATTTAACCGGTGAATTGGTTTATCCTTGGTATCAGTTTTTCTCTATCACGATTCCTACCGCACTGCTGAATATGCTCATATCTCCCCTGATTTATCGAGGAGTTGTCAAAATAGAGCGATTCATTGATTTTTACTTTGATATTAAATATTGATGTTTTGAGGGGTTTTTATGCGGGCAAAGAAGCTTCAAAAAAGGCTCAACGTATTATTGGGAATAGTAATTGCTATTTTTGTAGTCCTTACAATAAGTTTGTCTGCACTACAAATAGTTAAAGGTGATGAATACGAAAAACTAGCTGAGGAAAACAGGATCAGAATAATTCCTATTACAGCACCTAGAGGTGTCTTCAAGGATAGGAACGGTCGGGAACTGGTAAACAACAGGCCAAGTTTTACCGTATCGTATATGAGTGTAAAAACTGAACGGGAAACCCAGGAGGAAGTCTTTGCAATTCTGCGAGACATCCTTGATATTCCAGCGTACACTGAAGTTTCAAATGAAAAACGCACCGTAAATGAAGATAAGAGGATATACCTTAGTAAATTGCCAGTTGTGGACAAAAATGGAGATGGAAAGCTGGATTATTCAGATATTACAATTGTTGAGGAGAGCACGGGAAAGCTTCTTTCACCCGTGAAAATAGACTTTGCTGCAGGTGTTGTAACCCTTGACAGTGAGCCCGGCACAGCAGTGCTATTATCCTACAATTATGACACTCTAAAGAATAAGCTGAGGGGGCAAGGTTATAGGCCTGTTAGACTGAAAACCGATGTGGATTTTCAGACCGTTGCCGAAATCGAAGAACGACGGCTCCCGGGTGTTGTAATTGAAGTGGAACCCATGCGCAACTATCTTTACGGCAATACCGCTTCTCATATATTCGGATATGTTGGTGAAATAAGTCAGGATGAGCTTGAGTCATCAAAAGACAAGGGGTACAGGCCAGGAGACATGTTTGGCAAGACGGGCCTGGAAAAGGAGTTGGAGTCATACCTTAAGGGAGTAGATGGAGGTCAGCAGGTGGAGGTCACCGCATCCGGCAAACCCATGAAGGTGCTGGGGCAAAAAGAGCCAATTTCAGGGCACACAGTCAATCTGACAATCGATATAAAACTTCAGCAAATAGCTGAAAATAAATTGAAGGAACAACTGATAAAACTGCAGACGGATAGGTACAATCCCTTCCCCAATGCCAAAAGAGGTGCGGTTGTAGCCCTTAACGTAAAGACCGGCGAAGTGCTGGCGATGGCCAGCATCCCGGACTTCGACCCCAACATGTTCGCTAGAGGAATAACTCAAAAGGAATGGGAAGAGATTTCTAGCAATCCCCTCAACCCCATGGTGAATCTTGCAATTTCAGGAACTTTCCCGCCGGGTTCCGTATTTAAGATGGTAACTGCAACGGCTGCCTTAGAAGAAAAGGTTACTAACGAAAGGGAGAGTTTGCGCTGCTCGGGAGTTTACTGGACTATCTTGCCCAAAAAGGATTGGAAACCTGGCGGCCATGGCACTGTAAATATGGTTAGAGCTATAGGAGAATCTTGCAATATCTACTTTTATGAAGTGGGCCGCAGACTGGGAATAGATAATATTGAAAAATATGCGAGGCAGTATGGCCTTGGAAGTTTAACAGGCATAGAGTTGCCGGGTGAAAAGGCAGGTAACGTGGCAAGTCGCGAGTACAAGAAAAACACCTTTACCAGGCCGGATGATAAAATCTGGTACCCGGCTGAAACCTTGGATGCAGCCATTGGCCAGGGATATAATAGCTTTACGCCAATTCAAATTGCCAATTATGTAGCAGCTATAGCCAATGAAGGCACCTGGATGAAACCCCATTTAATAAAATCCATAGTGGCTCCTGACGGCAATACGGTGTTAGAGAAAAATCCTGAAATAGGCGGCCAGATTGACGTTTCCAAGAGCACCTTTGATGTTATAAAGCGAGGCATGCGGGCTGTCACTTTGCCCGGCGGCACCGCCTATGGAGTCTTTGCAGACTTTCCCATTGCTGTCGCGGGTAAGACCGGTACTGCTGAATGGGATGTCACAAAAGACCCTCACGGATGGTTTGTGGCTTTTGCCCCTTATGAGGACCCTGAAATTGCAGTTGCAGTATTCATTGAACAAGCTGGATCAGGAGGCAGCACTGGAGGACCCGTAGCAAGGGCTATATTTGAAGAATATTTTCATCTGACCGATGTAGAGAAAACCGAGGACTACCTAATACAGCCTTAACCAAAAATTACCAGAATCTTTACAGATTCTGGTTTTTTTAGCACTAAAAGAAGGATTTGATTAATTTATGAAGAATAAATACTTGGAGTGGTGCTGTTTGGAGGGAATTGGCATGGGTAATAAACCTGTAATTATCAAAGGAACAAAAGATGGTATTACCATTATACTTGAAGAGAATTCAAACTTTGAAGATGTAGAAAAGATAATTTACGAGAAACTTCAAAGCGGTCGCAACTTTTTTGCTGGGGGTAAGGTCTACTTAAAATCGAAGAAGGGTTTTGTTAGCGAGGAAGAGTACAAAAAACTACAGGAAATCCTGACGAATTTCGGAATGAGTTTGCAGGAAGCGGATTCTCCAAAGACCTTAATATTCCCAAAACCTAATCGAAGCCGGGTGTTGCTGCTGAAAAGGACTGTGCGTTCCGGACAAAAGATTTCCTACAGAGGTACGGTGGTCATTCTAGGTGATGCCAATCCCGGGAGTGAGATTGTAGCAACGGGCGACATACTGGTTATGGGAGCCCTTCGGGGCATGGCCCATGCTGGAGCTGAAGGCGATGTATCCGCAATCGTTGCAGCATTTCGCTTAAAGCCAACTCAGCTTAGGATCGCTGAGATTATTTCGAGACCTCCGGAAGACAAGGAAGATTTGCCACAATTTCCGGAAATAGCTCGCTTAAAGGACAATATCATAGTCATCGAACCCTATAACACTTTAAAATAGTGGGATGAGTAAACAGGAGGGATAACATGGGTGAGGTAATAGTAATTACATCAGGAAAAGGCGGAGTCGGTAAAACTACTACTACAGCTAACCTGGGAACCGGTCTTGCCTTGTACGGAAACAAGAAAGTTGTATTGGTAGATGCCGATATAGGCTTGAGAAACCTTGATGTAGTGATGGGGCTTGAAAATCGAATAGTCTACGATTTGGTTGATGTGGCAAACGGCATGTGCCGCTTGAAGCAAGCCCTGATAAAGGATAAGCGCTTTGAGAATTTGTACTTGATGCCTGCAGCCCAAACCAAAGACAAAACTGCAGTTACTCCTGAACAGATGAAAAAACTGTGCGAAGATTTAAAACAGGAATTTGACTATGTGCTAGTCGACTCTCCAGCAGGGATAGAGCAGGGCTTTAAGAACGCCGTGGCCGGTGCGGATAAAGCAATTATCGTTACAACACCTGAGGTTTCCGCAGTAAGGGATGCAGATAGAATTGTGGGGCTTTTAGAGGCCTCGGGTTTCGAAGAGCCGAAGCTGGTCATAAATCGCTTAAGACCCGATATGGTAAGACGCGGGGATATGATGGACATTGATGATATGATAGACATTTTGGCCATAGAGCTATTAGGCGTGGTGCCGGAAGATGAGAAGATAGTCATATCCACGAATAGAGGTGAACCGGCAGTTGCCGATGAAAGCTCAAAAGCAGGGAAGGCTTACAGGAATATGGTAAGTCGACTGTTAGGTCAGGATGTTCCCTTGATGACAATGGAAAACGTTGAGCCAAGCTTTTTTGATAAATTGCGCATGTTTTTTGGCTTGAAAGCGCGAACCTGATAAGTAAAAGGAGGAAGCATAGGTGGATTTTTTAAAAATCTTCGGCAGGGAGAGTGTTGCAAGTAAAGATATAGCTAAGGAACGGCTGAGATTAATTCTAGTACACGATCGGGCAAATGTGTCACCTAAATTTTTAGAGATGATAAAAAGCCAGCTGATAGATATGATTTCCAACTATATGGAAATAGACGAAGATGGCCTTGAACTGAAGATGACCAGGATCGATAAGGACAAAAATGTGACGGTTCCGGCTTTGGTGGCAAATATCCCCATCAAGAAAGTGAAACATTTGTCTAGAATTTAAAGGAGGCAGTCTTGTTGAAAGGCGAACAGCAAGTTTTTGCCTTGGATATAGGTACTAGGACCATAGCAGGGCTTATGGTTCAAAAGCAGGAAAAGATTTACAAGGTAATCGATTATGAAATATTAGAACATGAAAGTAGAGTTATGTATGACGGTCAGATCCATGACATAGAAGAAGTGGCAAAAAGCGTAAGAACAGTAAAAGAAAGGCTGGAAAAAAAACTTCACATCAAGCTTGAGAGAGCAGCGGTAGCCGCGGCTGGCAGGGCCCTTTATACAGTAAAATCGGAAGCCGAAAAAATGACTTCTCCCTTTGTTGAGGTCACAGAGGCGGATATTCGCGATTTAGAAGCTGATGCCCTGTCAAGAGCTATTAAAACTTTGCACGAACACAACAAGGAGTCTGGGTCTGGTTCTACCAACTATTACTGCGTGGGTTTTAGTCCGATAAAATGGTATTTAGAGGATGAGGCTTTGGACAATTTAATAGGACAAAAAGGCAGCAGAATATCCGTTGAAATAGTTGCTACATTTCTTCCCCGCACCGTTGTTGAAAGCCTAATGACTGTGCTTAGCAGATGCGATTTAGGCCTTGAAAGTTTAACACTGGAGCCCATTGCGGCAGGGGACATAGTGGTTCATCCAAGTATGCGGAAGCTCAATATAGCATTGGTTGACATAGGAGCGGGCACATCGGATATAGCCATTTCCCGAGATGGAAGTATTTTTGCCTACGGCATGGTGCCGATGGCAGGTGATGAAATAACGGAAAAAATCTGTGAAGAATTCCTGCTGAGCTTTGATGAAGCTGAGCGGGTTAAAAGGGATCTTTTAGTCCATGAAAAAGTTAGTTTTACGGATATACTGGGAAATCAGGTGGAACTATCGACTGATGAAGTGTTGCTAGCCATCGATTCGGTGATAAGAGAGCTTTCAGCAAAAATTGCTCGTAAAATTGTTGAGCTAAACGGTAAGGCTCCTGCTGCAGTAATGTTGATCGGTGGTGGCAGCATTCTGCCAAACTTATCGGATTACATAGCGGGGAATCTGGAACTTCCCAAAGAACGAGTTGGTGTCAAAGGGCGTGAAGGCCTTAAGAATATTCACGGATGCGAAGAATTTTCAGGACCTTTTTCGGTAACTCCCATTGGAATAGCCGTAAACTCGCTTAAAGGTGCCCATCTGTCTTCATATAAGGTTTACATAGACGAAAAACCGATCAATATATTAGCCCAGGACAACCCCACAGTTTTAGATGCCCTCCTATATTCCGGGAAATCATCTGCAGAAATCTTCGGCAGACCCGGGCTTGCCAAGACTTTTCATTTAAACGGAAAGTTAGTAATAGTAAAAGGTCAAATGCCGCAAGCGGCAACCGTTGTCATGGATGGCAGGCGAGTTGACCTTAACACGCCCGTTCAGGATGGTGCAGTTATTAAGTTCAATCCCGCACAGGACGGCAAAATGGCTTCTGCCAAAATTAAGGATTATGTTACTGATAGTGATAAGGTATTTATTAAAATAAACGGACGGGAATTTACCGTTGACCCCATCGCAAAAATATCGGGACAGTTGGCATCACTAGAAGATGAAATCCCGGATGATGCCTTTGTTACTATTGAGCCTAGAGATATGATTTTAAGTGATATTTTCAATCTTATATCCTTTAAACCCGAAAGCATGACAGGAAAACTGACCATGAAAATAAATGGCCAGGATGCGTCTTTTACATCAGCCGTAAACAATAATGACGAAATAGATATATATTGGGAAAACATGCATAAATAATTTTCGCCAAATGTTCTAATTGGAGCCTGTCATTTATGGTATAATGTTTACGGGTTTAGGGGGCATAAGGTATGAATCGGAAACTACTTAAAAATATAGAATATCCTGTATTAATCGCAATAGTTTTACTTACAATTTTAAGTGTTGTGATTATCAGCAGTGCAACTCACGCCACAAGTCCCGAAGGCAGCTTCCGTACGGCCCGTATGCAGGTTATGTGGTTTTTGGCGGGACTTGTAGCTATGTTCTTTGTCATTTCTATTGACTATCATTCTTTTGCTCATTGGTCTAATGTCATATATGTGATAAATATTTTGGTGCTCTTATTGGTATTATTCTCAGGTGAAGAGGGCGGCGGAGCCCAGAGATGGATAGGCATTGGCTCTTTTAGATTGCAACCATCGGAATTTGCCAAGCTCGCCCTTGTAATTACCTTATCCAGGCATCTGGAAAAAAAGAAATCTTTAAATACCCTGCAGGATCTGCTTACAGTTTTTCTGCACATGGCTGTCCCGATGATGCTCATTGCAAGACAGCCGGATTTGGGAACGGCCCTGGTATTGGTAGCCATGACCTTTGGCATGATGTTTATTGCCGGCATAAGTTACAAAATGCTTGCAGGTATAATCTCTGCAGGCATTCTTTCATTACCTCTTTTCTGGCAAATTTTAAAGCCCTACCAGAGAGATAGAATACTGGTGTTTTTTAACCCATACCTGGATCCCTTGGGAAAGGGTTATCACGTAATACAGTCTAAAATTGCCATCGGTTCCGGCAAGCTATTTGGTAAGGGCCTTTACCAGGGAACTCAAAGTCAGTTGGATTTTCTTCCGGTAAAGCATACGGACTTTATTTTTGCAGTATTAGGTGAAGAATTGGGATTTGTAGGTGGAGTTATCCTAATAAGCCTATATTTCATGCTGCTCTATTATTCAATACGAGTGGCTTTTAAGGCCAGAGATTTGCTGGGAACTTACATGGTTGTAGGCGTTATCTCCATGTGGGCATTTCAAATATTGGTCAATATCGGGATGAATGTGGGCATTATGCCGGTAACCGGTATACCGCTGCCCTTTATGAGTTACGGAGGTAGTTCCTTTATAATGAACATGATGGCTGCTGGCCTCGTACTCAATGTGGGAATGCGGCGACAAAAAATACTGTTTTAGTGTGGTATCCTCTTTTATGACAAAAGTGCAATTTTAATATTATACTGAACTCGTGGGTTCTTTTGAACCCATTTTTTTTGTAATAAAGAGGCCTTGCGGATAATAGATATATAAAAAAGGGGGGCCCTTTATGTATTACTATGAAGAAGCTTCCGAAAAGAACTGGTTTAGACCTGAGAATCTAAAAAGAATCACCATCTGTATTATTTTCATTATTGTAGTTTTATTGCTGAAAAAGGTGAACATGCCCATATTCAAGACTGCCCTTTCAAAAATTGAGTATTACCTTTGCGATTACTCCTACGAGTATCAAGATATAGTGGAAGCTGTAAAAAATATTTCAGAAGCTCCGGATAAAATACCCGTCTTAAGCCAGGGAAGCAGTAAGCTTTTGCCCATGCCGGTCCATGGCAGTATCTCTTCGGAGTATGGCTTGCGACTTCATCCCATATTAAAACAGCAACAGATGCACAAGGGCATAGACATAGTTGAGAAAGAAGGAGCTCCTGTTAAAGTTGTTATAGATGGCGTGGTGGATTCTGTGGGCTATGATGAGGAACTCGGAAATACGGTTAAGATAAGCCACGGCAACGGTTTGACAACGGTTTATGCCCATTTAAAGGATGTTTATGTGAAAGAGAAAGAAACTGTAAAGCAGGGCTTTATAATCGGGACAATCGGCAACACCGGCCTTTCAGAAACAGCACACCTTCACTTTGAGATATGGAAGGATGGCAAAGCAGAAGACCCAAGAAAATGGCTCAATATACAGGATAACACTCGGGAGGACTTAGATGGTTTTAAGGGTCTCTAATTGTAAAGTAAGCATAAGTTCGTTATTTATTGCGGCTATTGTCCTGGCCCTTGCAGCGGGTATGCACATAGAGATGCTGGCAGCATTGTTTGCACTGGGAGTTCATGAGTTTGCCCATGTATTTGCGGGCAGCAGACTCGGCATCCCTATTCATGAAATAGAGATACTCCCTTTTGGGGGTAGGATCATATCCGGTATAAGTGATGCAACTGATGAAAGTGAGGTTATAATGGTTTTGGCCGGGCCGCTGGCGAACTTTGCAGCAGCAGGGTTTATGCTAGGCCTTTCATATTTCGCAATTTTACCTGCAAAAATCGCCTGGCAATTCATCAACTACCAGCTCATGCTGGGGGTTTTTAACATGCTGCCGGCCTTCCCTCTTGATGGGGGGAGGATTTTTGCATTATGGCTAAGCAAGCACATGACTTTTACATCATCGGTGCGCATTGCATCACATGCTGGCAAGATACTTGCATATTCATTGCTGCTTACTGCATTTATTGGAATTATCTTTAAAAAGATTAACTTTAGTTTAATAATAACAGGTTTTTTTTTATTGCTGCAGGCTTCAAAGGAGGAGGAGAACGCCCATCTTATTTTCATGAATTATTTGGCAAAAAAAAAGGAGAAACTATTAAAAAACCAATACTTTCCCGGTGAAATTGTTGTAGTTGACCAGGAAGCTACGGCAAAAAAGATATTATATTTATTTTTACCAAAAAAATATTTTATAGTTTATATTTTGGATAGAAACATGGAAATACGAAAAACTTTAACGGAGACGGAAATATTTGACATTATAATGGAAAAAGGATTGGACTTTAAGATGAAAGAGTTGATATAATAATTAATACAAATAATATCTCAATTGAGACCAAAGCTAGGAGGCACTGTTTTGACCATAGAAAATCAACTGGAAAAACTATTGTCACGGGTATCAAAACCTACCCGCTATATAGGGAACGAATACAACAGTATAAGAAAAGACCTTGACAACATAAGAGTTCACATAGCACTTGCATTTCCGGATGTATACGAGGTGGGTATGTCCCATCTGGGTATAAAGATTCTGTATCATCTCCTAAATGAATATCCGGATATTTATGCAGAGAGAGTTTATGCTCCTTGGGTTGATTTTGAAGATTTGATGAGGAAAGAGGGTGTTCCTCTTTTTAGTTTGGAGAGCAAAACCCCCATTTCCCAATTCGATTTTTTGGGGTTTACCCTGCAATATGAATTGAGCTATACCAACATAGTGAATATGTTGGAGCTCTCAAACGTACCTATTTTTTCAAGGGAGAGAAATGACAGCCATCCTTTTGTGATAGCGGGGGGCCCCTGTGCCTTTAACCCGGAACCCTTGGCTGACATTATAGACTTTTTTGTTATAGGAGAGGCTGAAGAAGCCATATTAGAGGTCATAGACTTATATAAAGACTTTATGGAGAGGGGTGAAAGTCGACAGAAGTTCTTGTGCAATGTGGCTCGGATTCCCGGAGTTTATGTGCCATCTTTGTATAGTGCATCATATAATAGTGATGGGACAATAAGCAGTATAGTACCGATAAAAGACCATATTCCGAAGCGTGTTCAAAAGAGAGTAATACAGAATCTGGACAATGTTTATTATCCGACTAAGTTTATCGTTCCCTATATGGACATAGTCCACGACCGGGCTTCCTTGGAGATATTTCGAGGCTGTACAAGAGGCTGCCGTTTTTGCCAGGCAGGTATGATTTATCGGCCGGTCAGGGAAAGGTCGGTAGGGCGCCTGGAAAAACTAGCAAAGGATATCATATCATCAACGGGCTATGGAGAAATCTCTTTATTGTCCCTTAGCAGCAGCGATTATTCTGACCTAAAACGACTTGCCGAACTGCTGACGGAAAGTTTTAGGGAGAGTAAGGTGGGTTTATCGCTGCCCTCCCTTAGAATTGACGCTTTTTCGTTGGGCCTTGCAGAAAAAGTCCAGGAAATCAGAAAATCGGGGCTAACTTTTGCGCCTGAAGCCGGGACCCAGAGGCTGAGAGATGTAATCAACAAAGGCGTAACTGAGGAAGATCTTTTGTCTTCAGTAAGAGATGCCTTTGCTTTGGGCTGGAACAAAGTTAAGCTGTACTTCATGATAGGCCTTCCTACTGAAACTGACGAAGACATAAAGGGCATTTCCGAGCTTGCCCATGCTGTTGTCGATGTATATCGGCAGGTAAACGGTCATACCAAGGGCCTGACGGTTACCGTCAGTACGTCTACCTTCGTCCCAAAGCCGTTTACGCCCTTTCAGTGGGAAAGTCAAATTACGCTGGAAGAAATCTATGAACGTCAAAATTTGCTGAAAAAGCTGCTCAGAAAAAATAGGAATATTTCTTACAGATGGCACGATGGCAAACTAAGCTTTTTAGAAGCGGTATTTTCAAGGGGTGACCGAAGACTCGGCAATGTTTTAAAAATTGCCCATGAAAAGGGCTGTAAGTTTGATAGCTGGGATGAATTCTTTAATTTTGATAAGTGGATGTCTGCTTTTGAAGAGGCTGAAATTGATCCTGACTTTTATGCATATCGCAAAAGGTCTGAATCTGAAAAGTTCCCCTGGGAAATCATAGATGCCGGTATCGATAGAAAGTTTTTGCTTAGAGAATTGGAAAGGGCAAAAAGAGGACAAATAACCCCCGACTGCAGGATAAGCTGTTACGGCTGCGGGATTAAAAGACTGGGAGATGGTTTCTGTGAAGCTAAGATTGAGGTTTAAAAAAGAGGGACTGGCCAGGTTCATTTCTCATCTAGACCTGATGAGGACTTTTGAACGGGCTTTCAGAAGGGCTGAGTTGCCCATAGCTTTCAGCCAGGGCTTTAATCCGAGGCCAAAGATGACTTTTGCTTCGGCATTGTCAGTAGGAATTAGCAGTAGCAGCGAATATTTAGATGTGGAATTTAGTGAAGATGTCTCTGCCAGCGATGTAGCATTAAAGCTAAATCCTGCCCTGCCTGAGGGGATCAAAGTAACCGATGTGAAAATGGCAGATGAAGCTATTAGCCTTTCCATGTTAAACGGTGCCAAGTATGTTGTCAGGCTAGCTTTAAATGAGGTGGATTTAGAGGAACTAAAAAAAAGCACAAAAGGCCTTTTAGAACAAAAGGAGATTATAATAGAAAAAAGGACCAAATCCGGTAAAAAGTTAGTAAATATTGCTCCTTTTATTTATAGCCTGGGTTTATCAAATTGTGATGGGAGTGCTGCGGATATTGTCATGTCAGTTGCAATCGGACAGCAGGGGAGCGTTGCACCTACGATGGTAATTAATGAATTGGAAAGGATACTGTGCAAAGAACTTGAGATTGTCAGCATACACAGGGAGGCAATCTTTTACAAGAGCAATGGAAAGGAAATTTTACCCATGTAATAAAGCAGGAAGCATATTTAATTTTTGGGGGATTTGAGGAGCTGAAAATTTGATGTCAAAGGAGATTTTAGCAGATGTTGATCGGGATCAGATACGCATTGGGGTGCTAGAAGATAGGCAGTTAGTTGAATACTATGTTGAAAGGACCCATGATGAAAGGGTTATAGGCAACATCTACAAGGGGAAAGTTGCCAATGTACTTCCGGGAATTCAAGCTGCTTTTGTGGATATAGGATTGGAGAAGAATGCATTTTTATATATTGGGGATTTATATAATTTTAAGCATAATTCTGAAGATGAAGATGTCTTTAATGCTGTGACAAAGACATCTATAAAAGATGTATTACACGTAGGCCAGGAAGTTTTGGTACAGGTTGTAAAAGAGTCAATGGGCAGCAAAGGGGCCCGGGTGTCGATGAATATTACGCTGCCGGGACGGTACTTAGTATTGATGCCAACAGTAGATTATATAGGCATTTCCAGAAGGATAGAAAATGAAGAAGAGCGCCATCGCTTAAAGACCCTTGCAGAAAAAATCCGGCCACCCCACATGGGGGTTATCGTTAGAACGGTCGCAGAGGGAAAGGATATCGACGAATTAAAAGCTGACATGGAGTATTTGGTACGCCTTTGGGATAATATACAAAAAAAGCAAAAAGGGGGAAAAGTCCCGCGCTTGATATATAAAGACATGAATCTTCTCGCCCGAATCGTAAGAGATATTTTTACTCCCGAGGTGAATAAGTTCTACGTCAATACGTCGTTCGGATATGAGAAGGTCCGGGAATTGGCCTCATTTATATCGCCATCCTTAATGGACAGGGTGAGCCTTTATATGGGCCAGGAGGATATCTTTGAATACTTTAATATTGAATCGGAGACCCAAAGAGCTCTTGAAAGAAAGGTGTGGCTTAAGTCCGGCGGATATATCGTTATTGACCACACGGAAGCTTTAACTGCCATTGATGTAAATACAGGCAAGTTTGTGGGAAGCATCGATTTGGAGGATACGGTAGTCAAGACAAATCTGGAAGCTGCAAAAGAGATTGCAAAACAGCTGAGACTTCGCGATATCGGTGGAATAGTAATAATTGACTTCATAGACATGAATTCCCAGGAACACAAAAAGATGGTCATAGAGACCCTGGAAGCTGAACTCAAGAAGGATAGGACCAAGGCCCATGTCCTTGGGATTACTAATTTGGGCCTTGTGGAGATGACCAGGAAAAAGGTCCGTCAGAGCCTCGATGAAGTATTAGAAAAAGTGTGCCCTTATTGCGAGGGAAGAGGCAGAATATTATCAGAGGATACCATGGCTAAAAAAGTAGAGAGAGAAATTGCCAGAATATTTAGGACCCGCCGAGGTGAAGCTATTTTATTGGAGGTCCATCCCTCGGTGGCAGCAGTAGTAATTGGGGCCGGTGGGAGCAGACTCAGCTATCTTGAGCAGCGATACGGGAAGTACATTTTTATTAAAGGCAAGGATGATCTTCATCCGGAAGAAATTCGCATAAAAGCCGTGGGAAGCAAAGCCAAGCTCGAGAATTTTGCGATGCCGGTTAGGGAAGGTCAGACAATAGATGTAGTACTCGAAGAAGCGCATATATCCAATCCTAAAAACGGTATAGCAAGGGTTGACGGCTATGTTATCGATGTGGAAGATGGAGCCGACTACTTAGGTCTTAAAGTGAAGGTTCAGATAAATAAGACTTACAGGACTTATGCGAAAGCTAGTCTCATTTAATACTTAGGGCTCCCGGAGTAATTCCGGGAGCCCTAAATTTTTTACAATTCTATTTTTACAAATCTGCCTTTTTAGAACCTGATAATACTGTTTTTCATATATTATAGCAGAGGCAATGATAGGGATATTGTCAGCAGATAATAGGCAGTAACCCCAAAATAAGTCATTGCATATACTATATCAGGTCACAAAAAAGGAGGGAATTTTAAATGGCAGACATCCAAGGCGGTGGCTTCTTTGGTAGTCGTTGGGCCTTTGCCCTGTTTCTTATATTAATACTTCTGTTTTTCGCTGATGATTAAGTCGATATGCCGTGCTTTTTGCACGGCTATTTTGAAAATACTTAAGGAGGGAGTCTTAGATGGCTGATCTTCAAAGTGGTGGCTTCTTCGGCAGCCGTTGGGCCTTTGCCCTGTTTCTAATACTGATTCTCCTGTTCTTTGCCGATGAATGAGGTAATGTTAAGGAGAGGAGGGAACAAGGATGGGTGGAGGACCTGTCGGAAAAGGCTCAAGTGGAAACAGATGGGCATTTGCTCTGTTTTTAATACTAGTCCTTTTGTTCTTTGCAGATGACTAAGAAAATGGCCGTGTCGTTCGTGACACGGCCTAGTCCTTTTTCTTATCATCCGATTTATCTGAGCCCTTTGCACTGCCTTCGCTGCTGTCGGCAGCTGATAGAGTTTTCATCAAATTTATCAGGGCTGCAGGATTTATTTTTTTGTCTCCTGTCCCCATGGAAGCGAGTAGTGTCGCAGCCATCTCTTTAAGTTCGGATGTGCTGCTTTTTGATTGAGAACTCTTTACTTCATATTTAAGCTCTTGTGTATTCAAAAAGCTGATAATTCCAAGCAGATTGCTGAGAGCCAACAGGCTTATCAATTCATTGATGCTTTGGCCGCGCTGGCCCTGTATCACTTCTAAAACCATGTCAAGCAAATCGGTTTTGAGCGAGTTTTCACTTTCTGCCAAAAGCGCACCTCCTCATGTGTGAAAGTTAAGATATCTTATATGAATATATGCTGCAGTATATAAAAAAAGAACCCAAGGTTGTTCACAACATATTAACTTTCATCATCTTGTTTTTTGGCCAGTAGATTCAACAAATTCTCAACATCTTCTGCTTGATTGTCTGACTCTTCTTCGTATTCTTCGTACTCCTCCAGCTCAATAATGTTTTCATGTTTTTTTTTGGCCTCAATGGATTCCTGGACCATTGTCAATAGCGTGTTTAAAGCATCGTAATTAATCTTTTGATTCGGCTCTTCAGGTTTGAACACATTTATTGTAACAAGTAAAAGGTCCAGCAATTTCTGGCTCTTTCCGCTCATAAAAGGCCGTATAGCTTTTAAAAGCTGTATGTCATTTTCCGAAATGGAAAATGTCTTCATCTTTATACCTCCTCTTTCCCTTTAAAATGTTTTTTATATTGCCGAAAATATTATTTATACCTCCGAAGGAATTTATTAGCAGGATAAGTATCAGAAAAAGAGTGTACGGATTTGGCAGGGGGCTAGGACTACTGGCGGAGTCAGGGGTAACGGTTGCTTGATTTGTTTTCTTAAGCTTCACTTACTTCCCCTCCTAAGACTTTTCTCTAAATTATTATATGAAGGGAGCAATCAAAAAGGTACTGGAATAAGCTTTTCAAAAATAAGCAAACTATGGACAGGAATATATAAAGAGGGTGATTATCTATGGGAAATAAAAGTATCATCATCTTAACAGTTATACTTTTAATTGCCGCAGCAACAGGAGCTTCTTTTTTGCGCTATAATGCCCAGGCCAAGGCAAAGCAATATGCCCTTTCCTCTTGGGAAGGGGATCACATGCTGCTGGCGCGCATTGTAGCAGGTGAAGCTGAAGGGGAACCTTATGCGGGGCAGGTGGGCGTAGCGGCTGTAATTATAAACCGCATGAGAAATCCAAGATTTCCCTCAACGGTTGCCGATGTTGTATATCAGCCAGGGGCTTTCGAATCTGTAAGCAATGGTTTGATATGGTCCAGGTACCCATCCCGAACTCACTTTGAAGCTGCCAGACAGGCCCTGAACGGATGGGACCCTACTTATGGCTGCATTTTTTTCTGGAATCCCTATAAACCGGTAAGCAGATGGATATGGTCTCGGCCCATAGTGACCCAAATAGGAAACCATGTATTTGCAAAATAAATTGGGAGGGCAATAACATTGAAAAAATCCTATATCTGGCTAATTAGTTTTTTGGTGCTTGGCGGTCTGATATTCGGATACTGGTCTATATCAAACAGGGCCTTTTCCGCGGAAAATGCCCTGGAAGCATCTTATCAGCGCGGCTTTTATAATTTACTGGAACATGTTAACAGCTTAAACCTTTTGATTTCGAAAAGTCAGGTCACCTCCTCGGATGAACAAAGAATAATGCTGCTCACCACTATTTGGCACCAGTCGGAAGGGGCGAGGAATAGCCTTGCGTCGATGCCCTTGGGAAATCGGGACATGACGAACATGCAAAAGTTTTTTGCCCAGCTAGGAGACTTTTCATACCGCCTTGCCGAAAAGTTGGTCAAGAAACAAGATGTTACGGACAGTGACTGGGCAAAGATGAATCAGTTTAGAAAGAACATTCAAAGCTTAAGTCAAGAGCTAAGACGCTTGCAGGACAATGTATCAGCAGGAAAAATAAGATGGCAGGACAAGCCTGACAGCCTTTTTAGCACGCGGAAAATTCAAGGCATGGGGGACAGCTTAGAAAGTATCGACCAAAAATTAAAAAAGGAAGCGCCCACCATTACCTATGATGGCCCATTTTCGGACCATGTTGAAAGCCCTACTGTAAAAGGAGTGACCGGTAAGCTCATAAGCGAAAGTGAAGCTGTCAAAATCGCCCGCCAAGTTGTAGGAAAGATAAGCGATTGGGATTTAAAGGCTGATGTAGCTGGAAAGACAAAAGGGACTATTCCTGCATATACAATTGAATTCAGACGTGAGGAAAATCAAGCTCCAGATATCATCATGGATCTAAGCGAAACGGGGGGCCATGTGATTTGGTTTTTTAATACCCGACAGATAGGCAGTCCCAAAATCGCCATTAAGCAGGCAGTAGATAACGCTAAGGCCTTCCTAGAATCGATGGATTACAAAGACTTTGAAGCAACCGGGTCTTTACGGGAAAACAATACCATAACGGTGACATTTGTTCCAAAAGATGGTGAGGTGCTTTTGTATCCCGACTTTATTAAAGTGGAAGTCGCTCTAGATACTGGCGAGATTGTAGGTTTTAATGCCCTGGCATATTTGACATTTCATACGGAGCGCAATTTACCCCAACCAAAGCTAACTGAAGAAGAAGTCAGGGCAAAATTAAATACAAACCTCAGCGTTGACAGAATACGGCTTACTCTAATTCCCGATGAAGCACTAAATGAAAAGCTGTGCTATGAAGCGGATGTGAGGCTAAATTCTGATAGATATTTCATTTACGTAAACGCAGAAAACGGCATTGAAGAGAGAATCCTAAAAGTGGTAGAAACCGATAAGGGCACAATGACAATGTAAAAAATTGTGACGAATAAAACCCCACCGGCATAGTATATATATAAGGTGAAAAATTTGCTGGAGGGGTTTTTTTATGGCCAAAATAGGCGATTATTTCCAGAGCATGGACAATGACGGGTCAACCATGTCAATAGCATACCTGCTACTCATGGCAAATGTGTTGGGCATAGCTGTGTACCTTGACTGCAAAAAGAAAGCAAAGGCATACACCCGAGAAGCGGAAAAAGACATGGATGAAGAAACTTTACCCCCAGGTTCTACATTAATTAAAAAGGGGAAATCAACTACACAAATCGATAAACAATTATCTTTTGACAATGAAAAGGTCACAGAGCTTGCAAGTGACAACGGACAAAACTTGGAAAAAAAGGCTGATAAGGCAAAAGTCCAGGAAAAAATAACAGAAACAAATCAAGTCGAAGCGACTGCTGAAATAGATAACAAGAAGCAAATTCATACCAAGGATAACATTATCGATTTTAAAGAAGCAGTGGCGTCGAAAGGGAAGGGAAAGAAACAGGTTCTTGAACCCTTGGTTTGGAGATTTCCCGGTAATTAATTTGTTGATTTAAATTTCATTGACAGCAAAGCTACCCTTGTGCTAAAATAGCGTAGGTGGTTAAGTGCGCCGGCCACCGCCCGGGACGGGTTCAAAAAATTCATTACCTAGATTCCGGCGAGATGAAGGAGGAGATAAATATGTATGCAATTATTGAGACCGGCGGTAAACAATATCGTGTATCCGAAGGCGATGTAGTTCGGGTTGAAAAGCTACCGGGAGAAGTAGGAGAGTCGGTAGAATTCACCAAGGTACTTGCTGTTTCTAAAGACGGTCAGTTAAACGTCGGTAAGCCTTGGCTTGAAGGTTCAAAGGTGACGGCAAAGGTGCTGCAGCATGGTAAGGCCGACAAGATTATCGTCTTTAAGTACAAGCCTAAAAAGAATTACCGCAAGAAGCAGGGTCACCGTCAGCCTTTCACCGAAGTGCAAATTGAGAAAATAGAAGGATAATATGATACGGGTCAGGGCAAAGCGCCATCCACAGGGTGGTTATGAGTTATTAGAGATATCAGGCCATGCCAAGTACGCCGAATACGGTAAGGATATTGTCTGTGCAGGTGTTTCTGCACTTGCCGAAACAGCGGTATTGGGCGTAGAGCATGTGGCCTGTATAAAACCCATATTAAAAAAGAGACAAGGTTATTTTTTGTTGAAGCTGCCAGATGATGTAGAAGTTGAAGCATTAAAAAAGGCTGCGATTATTTTAGACACCATATTTTTAGGTCTAAGAGACATTTCCGAATCGTACCCGTCTAATGTGCGGATAGAGCTAATAGAGGAGGTGTAGTGGATGAATTTACAGCTTTTCGCTCAGAAAAAAGGTGGAGGTAGCTCTAAAAACGGTCGCGATAGTCAAGCCAAACGCCTCGGCGTTAAGAGGTTTGACGGTCAGTTTGTCAGCGCCGGCAGTATTATAGTTCGGCAGAGAGGCACCAGAGTATATCCGGGGCAAAATGTAGGAATGGGCGTTGATCATACACTCTTTGCGAAAATAGATGGCTATGTAAAGTTTGAACAGAAGGGTAAGAACAAAAAACTCGTAAGTGTTGTAGCAAACTAAGCTCCTCTTTTCAGGGAGCTTTTCTTTTTGCCGTCCAGTTGGAAAAAATTGTCTAGATTTCTTTTTTTGAGAAGGAATTCAGCAGAAGACATAGAATATATATACAAATATATACAAAACTAAAAAGTAAAATTCTTTTTACAATGCCAGGATTCTCTTATATTATTGAAATAAAGGAAGAGGTGGCCTTGAAGAGAAAAGTTTTGTTTTTTATCTTTTTAACTGGACAGGCAACTTTAACAGTATGGGCAATAATACTATCAACGCGTATTTGGAAAATACACTTTATATTGATGGGGCTCTTTTTTTACGTGGCTAGCCTCATAATGTCTATAAATTTTGATTTAAATCATCATGCGACACTAAATGTAGTAAACAGGTTTATAAATGTTTCCCGGTCAATGAGACATGAATTTCGAAACCATTTGCAGGTATTATTTAGCATGATTCAGTTGAAAAAATACCAGGATGCTTTAAAATATATACAAGATGTGGTAAATAGTGATAATACTATCAATCACATTTTCAGCAATTTAAGCGATCCCTTGCTGATTTGCTGTTTGTTGGAGATTATTTACAGTTTTAGGCAAAAGGATATAGATATTACCGTGGAGGTCTTAGGTGCCCCACGCTTGCCTCAATTGTGGATTGTTAAAAGAAAAATGGGAAAATACATCTCGCAGTTTAACAAAATTCAAGGAAAAAAGGATGTTAAAATCATTTTAAAGAATTCTCAAGTTGAAGTTCTTTCTAATGCATTGGGGCAGAACATTATGCCTTAACACACATACCTTTTGCAAAAACCTTTCTGTGACTACTGGGCAAGGTTTATTTTTTATTTGCTAAATGGGAATCTATTAATAGTGAGAAAAAATTTAAGATGGGTGGTAGAAATGTTCATCGATAGAGCAAAGATTTATGTAAAAGGCGGAGATGGAGGCAACGGAGTGGTGGCTTTTCGAAGGGAGAAATATGTACCCCGCGGAGGTCCTAGCGGTGGTGATGGAGGCAAGGGAGCAGATGTGGTCCTCGTGGTGGACTCATCCTTGTCTACCTTGATAGATTTTAAATATAAGGTTCATTACAAAGGGAAAAGAGGAGAACACGGTCAAGGGTCCAACAGATTTGGCCGCAGTGCTGAAGATTTGGTCATTAAAGTTCCGCCGGGTACCGTTGTTAAAGATGCCGAAAGCGGAGAGATTTTGGCAGATTTAGTGGAAGATGGAGATAGATTTGTCGCTGCCAAAGGAGGCAGGGGCGGACGGGGCAATGCCCGATTCGTCTCTTCGGTTCACAGGGCGCCGGATTTTGCAGAAAAGGGTGAGCCGGGAGAGGAACGGTGGATCATCCTGGAACTAAAGTTAATAGCGGATGTTGGCCTGATAGGCTTTCCCAATGCCGGCAAATCCACGCTTCTTTCACGGATGACGGCAGCAAGGCCTAAAATAGCCGACTATCCCTTCACCACACTATCGCCGAACCTCGGCGTTGTAGAAACTGGCCATGGCAGTAGCTTTGTTTTGGCAGATATCCCCGGCCTCATTGAAGGCGCCCATGAAGGCCAAGGATTAGGCCATGAGTTTTTACGACATATTGAAAGGACGCGATTACTTGTACATGTACTGGATATGTCAGGTTTGGAAAGGGACCCGCTGGAGGCCTTTTTTGCAATAAATGATGAACTGGTAAAGTACAGCGACAAGCTTTTGGATAAACCCCAAATTGTGGCTGCCAACAAAATGGACTTGCCGGAAGCCAGAGAAAACTACCCAAGAGTTAAAGAGACGCTTGAAAGTGCAGGGTATGATGTAATACCGGTTTCGGGGGCAACTGGGGAGGGAATGAAAGAGCTTAAAAATCGCATAAGCGAAGCGCTTTCAAAGATACCGAAAACCATAGCTATAGAACAAGTTAAGCAATACGGAATTGAAGAGGAAGAACCTTTCAAGATAGAAAAGAGGGGCGACATTTACTATATTTCAGGCAAGAGGGTAGAGCGAATGGTGGCGATGACGGACCTTGACAATGATTCGGCAGTAAAGCGGCTGCAGCTTAGTTTCAAGCGGATGGGGATTGATGATGCATTAAAAGAGCAGGGCATAAATCCCGGCGACACAGTAGTTATTGGCGACTTTGAATTCTACTATGTGGAATAAACAAGCTTGAATCCAAAATCTTGTAATTGAAACTGCCTTGTCAATTATGATATAATTTTTTGTAATTTAAGGAGTGTAGAGGGAGGATTTTGTCTTGTCGAAAATTAAAAAGGTGGGTATTATGGGTGGGACTTTTGATCCCATTCACTTTGGCCATCTTGTTACTGCCGAGGCGGCCCGAACCCAGTTTCAGCTGGACAAGGTTATCTTTACACCGACCGGAAAGCCGCCCCATAAGAAAGGATATTCAGTGACGCCTGCGGAACATAGATATCTAATGACCATGCTTGCTATAAACGACAATCCGTTTTTCGAGATATCGAGAATGGAAATTGACAGGCCGGGTTTAACCTATACGGTGGATACATTAGAAAGCTTTTATAAGGAATTAGGAGAAGATGTAAAACTTTTTTTTATTAGCGGGGCCGATGCCGTTCTTGATATACTGACATGGAAAGACGTGGATAGGGTGTTAAGCTACTGTACTTTTATAGCGGCAACCAGGCCCGGTTATCCGATGGACAAGTTAAACGAAAAAATAAGTGAACTAAAAAGAATGTATGGTTGGGAAGTTTACCCAATGAAAGTTACCGGTATGGATATTTCTTCTACGGATATACGTAGAAGAGTTCGGGAAGGACTTTCGGTTAGATATTTGCTTCCAAAAAGCGTGGAAACATACATTCAAAAGAACAATCTGTATCGGTGAAAACCATGTTAGAAGAGATAATGCATAAGCTGAAAGCTAATCTTGATGAAGAAAGATTTAAGCATTCTTTGGGTGTTATGAAAACTGCTGTAAAATTAGCTAAACACCACAAAGCGGATATCAAAAAAGCTGAAATAGCAGGCCTTTTACATGATTGTGCAAAGTGCATGGACTCTGTCAGTCAGTTGAAAATAGCAGAAAATTTTGGTATACTTCAAGATGATATCATGAGACGGGAAAGAGCGATAATCCATGGTCCAGTAGGTGCCATCTTGGCTAAACGAGATTACGGCATAAGCGATGAGGAAATATTAAATGCCATAAGAATCCATACTACCGGCGATGTAAATATGAGCCTGTTGGAGAAAATAATTTTCCTTTCCGACCTAATCGAACCCGGAAGAGCTTTTCCGGGAGTTGATGAGCTAAGGGTAAAGGCCTTTAAAGATTTAGACGAGGCAATGGTTCATGCATTTGATATGACAATCATGCATGTGTTAAACAAGGGAAGTCTCTTGCATCCAAAGACGGTTTCAGCAAGGAATTATATTCTCATGGAAAAAGAGAGCGAGGGGAAGTCATGAAAAGGCCTTTAAAAATAGCCTTATTAATTTTGTTGTTTATTACAATTTCAATGGGAAGCGGATTTTACTATGTATTCCGGAGCCTAAATGACCCATTAGATCCAAGTATAGATCCAAATGTTTCTGATAGTACCGATGAGTATGTAAAAGGCGGCAAGCAAAATATATTAGTTCTAGGTATGGATGCTGGAACCATAGGGGCCAAGGAAGAATATAATCGCCATAGAACCGATACAATTATTGTAGTCAGTTTAGATAGAAAGAATAAGGATGTCAAAGTCCTATCCATCCCCAGGGATACCAGGGTTAAGATTGGGGGATATGGCATTCAGAAAATAAATGCTGCCATGGCTTTTGGAGGACCGGATCTTGCAGTTAAAACCGTCAAGGATTTTCTTGGTGTTCCCATACACAATTATGTGGCAATTAAACTTTCGAGCTTTAGGAACATAGTCGATGCCCTTGGTGGCGTTGAAATAGATGTAAAACAGCGGATGAAGTACAGTGACCCCGCTGGAGGCATATATATAGACTTATATCCCGGATTACAAGTGCTAGATGGCGACAAAGCTGAACAATTTGTGAGATTTAGGGAATATCCGGATGCCGATATAGGCCGCATAAGAGCACAGCAGCAGTTTATGGAGGCTCTGGTTAAGCAAGCTCTCAAACCAGCTACTATTTTGAAGATACCTAAAATTATCGAAGTAGTTCAAGAAAATGTGGAAACCGATCTGCAGCCTTTAGAGCTAGCCAGTCTTGCCAATTTTGCCAGGCAGATAAAACAGGAAGACATAAAAATGTACATGATTCCCGGTGAGGGGAAATACATTTCGGGAATAAGTTATTTTATTCCTTACCAAGAACAGATGAATGAGATGATAGATGAGGTCTTCTTTGATGATGGCAGCATCAAAGTTGCCGTTTTAAACGGCAACGGTCAGCAAGGTGTTGCCTCTAAGGTGGCAAGGGAGCTGGAATCCCTCGGCTTTAAGGTGGTAAGTATAGCAAATGCTGACAGCTTCGATTACGAAACTACAACAATAATATACCCCAGCGGCAAAAAAAGTGATGCTGAAAAGATTGCTGAGGTGCTCACCGAAGCCCGTATGGAGGAAGGAGCAGACGACAGCATTACCCTTCCTACAATTATCGTTGGAAAGGATGTAAATTAATTCATGGAGGGAAATGGATGACAAAAGACCCTAGAGAGTGCGCTCTTAAGGCGGCAAGCATTTTAGAAGATAAAAAGGGTCAGGACGTATTAGTGCTTGATATCAGGTCCATAGCCATTTTTGCTGATTATTTCGTGATAGCTACCGGCTTATCACCGATTCATGTTCAAGCTCTGGCCGATGAGGTAGAAGAGAAACTTACGGAAGAAGGCTATTTTCTCCGAAGTAAAGTAGGCTATAAAGAAGGCAAATGGGTTTTGCTGGATTTTAACGATGTAATAGTGCATATATTTACCGCTGCTGAAAGAGAATATTATATGTTGGAGAGACTCTGGGCAGATGCAACACCTATTAAGCTTTCCAATGTGTCTATTGACTCTTAAAAAAACTTAGAATATAATTAACAGGTCTATATAACAAGTTCATATGTTACAAAGGAGTAGTAAGGGTCGTATTGTTCTTTACAGAGAACCGGGCAAAGGTGAGAGCCGGAAGAGCAATTCCCTGAACTCGCCTTTAAATTGTGCTGACAAGCGTTAAAATGTTAGAGTCGGGCCTAATATAAATTCTTTAGGCCAATTAGGGTGGTACCGCGAGAAAGTTTCTCGTCCCTAACAGGGATTGGAAACTTTTTTTTAATATCTGAACCATGTAAATGGAGGAGGCAACCAAGTTGAAATACGATTTCAAAAATATTGAAAGCAAGTGGCAGAAAAAGTGGGAAGAAGAAGGAATATATAAAACATCGGAAGACTATGAAAAGCCTAAATTCTATTGCCTTGAAATGTTTCCTTACCCTTCCGGAAATCTTCACATGGGGCACATGCGCAATTATTCAATAGGCGATGTAATTGCGCGATTTAAAAGAATGAACGGTTATAACGTGCTTTATACTATGGGCTGGGATTCCTTCGGCCTGCCTGCGGAAAACGCAGCCATAAAGCACAATATTCATCCGTACAAGTGGACCTGGAGCAATATTGCAACTATGAGGTCACAGCTTAAACAGCTAGGTTTTAGTTATGACTGGGACAGGGAGGTAGCTACATGCCATCCTGAATATTATAAATGGACCCAGTGGTTCTTTCTCCTATTGTATAAAAGGGGCCTGGCTTACAGAAAGAAAGCTACCGTAAACTGGTGCCCATCCTGTTCAACGGTTTTGGCTAACGAGCAGGTAGTCGATGGCAAATGCGAGCGTTGCAAATCTGAAGTTACTAAAAAAGAGCTGGAGCAATGGTTTTTCAGAATTACGGACTACGCCGATGAGCTATTAGATGATTTGGAGAAGCTTCCCGGTTGGCCTGAAAAAGTTAAGACCATGCAGTACAACTGGATCGGGCGAAGCGAAGGTGTACAGTTTGCCTTTACCGAGGAAAAAACCGGAGAAAAGATAGAAGTGTTTACCACACGGCCGGACACGGTCTACGGCGTTTCATATATCGTTTTAGCTCCCGAACATCCTTTAGTGGACACTCTTTGTGCCGGAACTGAGTATGAAGAGCCGGTGAAGAGATTTAAAGACAAGATGGCCAGGTACAGTGAAATCGACAGAACTTCCACCGAAGCTGAAAAGGAAGGCATGTTTATTGGCGCTTATGCCATAAACCCCATGAATGATGACAAAGTTCCCATTTGGATAGCCAACTATGTATTAATGGGATACGGTACCGGTGCCGTAATGGGGGTTCCTGCCCATGACCAGCGGGACTTTGATTTTGCGAAAAAATACGATTTGCCCATAAAGGTTGTCATAACTCCCAAGGATAAAGTTTTGCAAGCTGAGGAAATGACCGAAGCTTATGTTGACGAGGGAATACTCATTAACTCAGACAGATTCAATGGCATAAATAGTCCTGATGCCATCACGGCAATAGGTCAATACATGAGTGATAAGGGCATTGGTGAGTTTAAGGTTAACTTTAAGCTCAGGGACTGGCTCATATCGAGACAGAGATATTGGGGCGCTCCAATTCCCATAGTCTACTGCGATAAGTGCGGCGTCGTTCCGATACCTGAAGAGGCCCTGCCGGTACTTTTGCCCGAAGATATAGAATTTAAGCCGCAGGGGACTTCGCCCCTTAAAGATTGTGCCGAGTTTGTAAACACAACTTGTCCTAAATGTAACGGTCCCGCTCGTAGAGAAACGGATACCATGGACACCTTTATGTGTTCTTCCTGGTATTTTTACAGATACACTGACCCTAGGAATCAAAATGCGCCCTTTGATGAAAAAAAGGTAGATTACTGGATGCCCGTGGACCAGTATATAGGTGGCGTTGAACACGCCATACTCCATCTGATGTATTCAAGGTTCTTCAACAAAGTCCTCAGAGATGCCGGTTTGGTAAAAGTGGACGAACCTTTTGAGAATCTACTTACTCAAGGGATGGTCTTAAAGGATGGGGCTAAGATGTCAAAGTCCCTTGGAAACACGGTTAGCCCCGAAGAAATAATCGCAAAGTACGGCGCAGATACTGCGAGGCTATTTATCCTCTTTGCCGCTCCGCCGGAAAGAGATTTGGAGTGGAGCGATCAGGGTGTCGAAGGATGTTTTAGGTTTATCCAGAGAGTGATAAGATTAGTAGATGACTTGTCCAATAAATTAAGCAATGCAAAAGATACAGGTTCAATGGACAGGGATGTGCGATTTATTACGCACAAGACCATAAAAAAAGCAACCGAAGACATCAGCGAAAGATTTAATTTCAATACTGCAATAAGTGCTATCATGGAAATGGTCAACGCTCTAAACGATTACAAGGACAGCGACATTTCCAAAGACGTACTAAAAGAAGCCCTGGAGAACCTCCTTCTGCTGCTGGCTCCTTTCGCACCTCACATAACCGAGGAAATGTGGCATAAGATCGGCCATGAAAGTAGCATCCACCTAATGCCATGGCCCAAATGTGATGAATCAGCCCTAGTAGTAGACGAAATAGAAATTGTCGTGCAGGTTAACGGCAAACTTCGAGACAAAATAAAAATTCCGGCCCAGGCCACAGATGAGGAAATGCAGGAGATGGCACTAAAGAGCGAAAGACTTATTCCGTTCTTAGAGGGCAAGAAAGTAGTTAAGGTAATTACGGTGCCGAAGAAATTGGTGAACATAGTGGCAAAATAGAGATTCCTGTGAGAGCATAGCTGTTGGCTGCAGTTATGCTCTTTTTTACGTGTCTTTTGGGATGCTTTTTCCAGGGCCAAGTATTGTTTTGATTAGTAAAGTGATGTAAAATTTTGATATAATACTGTTGCGAGTTTATTATAATACGTGGGAAAAGAGGTTGGAAAAATGCTAAAACTTGAATCCGTAGAGCTACATGTGGCTAACGGCAGTGAAGACATTTCAATACTAAAAGACATAAACCTAGAGTTGGAAGACAACAAGTTTTACGCTCTAACGGGCCCAAACGGCGGCGGCAAAACCTCGCTGGCCAAAGTGATTATGGGCATTTATAAGAATAATAGAGGAAAAATATTTTATAACGGGTCTGATATAACAAGCCTGAGCATTACCGAGAGGGCAAAGGCAGGCATCAGTTACGCCTTCCAAACTCCTCCTAGATTTAAGGGCATAAAGATAAAAGACATATTAAGGATTTCCGCCGACGAAAGCTCCCTTAGAGCAAGACTTAGAGCAGTAGGCCTGTGTCCCCAGGATTATCTCGATAGGGAATGTGATTCGAGTCTTTCCGGCGGTGAGATGAAGAGAATTGAGCTTGCCACTGTGCTTTCAAGGCCTTCAAAAGTTGTAATATATGATGAGCCGGAAGCAGGTGTGGATCTTTGGAGTTTTGAAAAACTTCTGCAGCTAATAAGAAAACATCATGAGAAAGGCAATGTAATAAGCATAGTTATAACGCACCATGAAAGGGTCTTATCCCTTGCAGATGAAATAATACTTTTGGCCGATGGGAAAATTGTGGATAGGGGCCCCTGTGATAAGATGCTGCCAATGATTCGGCCCGATTCAAGATGCTGCTGGCAAGAAAACTGTGGAGGTAGTGAAGATGAAATTGAATGCTATTGAAACTGAACTATTAAAGCAAATCGCAGATTTACACAAAATACCTACTGGAGCAGTTAATATCAGAAAAAATGGAGAAGGTATCATTCGCCACTCTTCAGCTAACATTGAAGTTAAACCAAAATCGGACAAACCCGGCATAGAAATAATAGTTGCTCCGGGCACGAAAAACGAAGCTGTGCACATTCCAGTCATGATAACCATGTCAGGCGTCAAGGATGTTGTATACAACACGATAATAATCGGCGAAGGGGCCGATGTGACCGTGGTAGCCGGTTGCGGGATACACAATTCCGGCTCGGAAAAATCACAGCACGACGGTATCCATGATATCATAGTGAAAAAGGGTGCACGGATGCGTTATATAGAAAAGCACTACGGCCAGGGAGAGGGAAAAGGTGAAAAGGTCCTAAATCCCAAGACCCTGCTTACAATGGAAGAAAACTCCATTGTTGAAATGGAGCTTGTTCAGATTAAAGGAGTAGATAACACCGTAAGGGACACGAGGGCCAAGCTTGCAGAGAGGGCCAGCCTGCTTGTCACCGAGAGACTGCTTACCGATGGCAGTCAGTATGCTGTTTCTGATATGACCATCGAACTTGTCGGGAAAGATTCCAATGCCCAGATCATATCCAGGTCGGTAGCCAAAGATAACTCCAAGCAGATATTCCGCCCTGTAATCATAGCCTATGAGAAAAGTAAGGGCCATGTAGAATGTGATTCCATATTAATGGACCAGGGGAAAATAAGTTCCACCCCTGCCATCACAGCTGAACATCCCGATGCCCAGCTGACACACGAAGCCGCAATCGGTAGAATTGCCGAGGAACAGCTCTTAAAGCTGATGACCTTAGGTCTTACTGAAGAAGAAGCTGAAGACGTAATTCTTCGAGGTTTTTTGCAATGACAGCCAAATGTATTATGGTGCAGGGCACGGGGTCTTCTGTGGGAAAGAGCAGGCTAGTTACGGGCCTTTGTAGGGTTTTCAAGCAGGATGGTTTCAAAGTTGCACCATTTAAATCTCAAAATATGGCTTTAAATTCATATATAACTAAAGAGGGTCTGGAAATGGGTAGGGCACAGGCTACCCAGGCAGAGGCCTGCGGTATAGAGCCTTCCGTATTTATGAATCCCGTGCTATTAAAACCCTATACGGATACAAGCAGCCAGGTTGTAGTCAAGGGGAGGCCTTTTGGCAGTCTTTCGGCAATGGATTACCATGATTACAAGGTTAAACTATTGCATGTTGTGAAAGAGTGCTATGATGAACTAGCACGAGACAATGATATTATAGTAATAGAAGGTGCAGGGAGTCCCGCCGAGATAAACCTGAGGGAAAAAGACATAGTGAATATGGGAATGGCGGAATTGGTAGATGCTCCCGTTGTCCTGGTAGGAGATATCGATAGGGGCGGAGTTTTTGCTGCCCTAGCCGGGACACTGCTTTTGCTCTCTGAGGAAGAGAAAGCACGGGTGAAGGGAGTAATAATAAACAAGTTTCGAGGAGATTTAAAGCTCCTAGAGCCCGGCCTTGAAATGCTGGAAGACATAATAAAGCGACCGGTCATAGGAGTTGTCCCCTATACCGACATTTACATAGATGAAGAGGATTCCCCGGAGACGGAAAGATATAGGCTTTTGAAAAAGTATAAGGTCGAGAGCAACGAGTCACTCCAACAGAAGCCTTTACAAGTAAAAATTTTAAGCTTGCCCCGAATCACTAACTTTACAGATTTTGTGCCTTTAGCAGAGTTTGAGGGTGTCAAGATCTCATATGTATCGGTAGGGCCAATAGAAGATGCTGATTTGCTGATAATTCCCGGTTCTGAAAATCCTAAAGAAAGTATAGAGTTTATCAAATCAAGGGGCTGGGATAAAGATATTAACAGGCTTTATCATAAAGGTGCGGTGGTCCTTGGCATAGGAAGCAGCTTTGCACTGCTTGGCAAGACATTCAAAACTACTTCTTCGGATTCAACCATCGAGGGTTTAGGCCTCTTCGGTGTACATATTAAATTATTGCCGCAGGAGCCTACACGAGTGAAGGGAGAGGTTGCCTCTTCTTTGCCCGATTTTGCAAGTATATTAAGCAAGGCACAGCTGGAAGGCTATAGAATTTACTCCGGAGAGATAATTAAGGAGGATGAAGGAAACATAGAGTTTATAAAGTTCAAGAGCAAAGGCCACGTTGACTTTGATGGTCTTATATCACAAACAGGTCGAGTACTTGGTACCTTCATACATGGAATTTTTGACAATACTGATTTTACCCAGCAATTTATAAATTATTTGGTAAGTAAAAGGTTAAATGATAGTATCATTTTCGAAACTCACTCTTTTAATTTTAAAAACTATAAAGAAGCTGAATATGACCGCTGGGCTGATGTGGTGAGAAATAGCCTGGATATTGATATGCTCTACAGAATAATGGGGATAAAAGAATAGGGAGCCGGAGTGTGATAGAAATGTTTGATTTCAGTAAAAGAGAAAAAATACTATTAGGTCTTTTACTGCTATTGACCATTTCTACAGTATCAGTATCATATTACGCCTTTTTCAAGAAAGAACCAGATATAGCATTTAAACTTCAGGATGAACCGGCAGTTCCGGTAACAGCTCCAGCGTATGAGGCGGAGAAGATTGTCATCCATATAGCAGGCGCTGTAAAAAATCCCGGTGTCTATACATTAGAAGAAGGCCAGCGGGTAAAAGATGCCATAGAAATAGCAGGGGGCCCTCTTCCCGAGGCCGATCTTTTAAGACTTAATCTCGCTCAGAAAATACATGATGAAGACAAGCTCTATGTCCCCAAAATAGGGGAATCTCCTGAACAATCTGAGCAGGAAGATGAGCTCTATGGGTCTACTGTGGGTATCATCTCGAAAAACGACGGTAAAGTAAACATAAATACTGCAAATGAGACCGAACTTACAACTTTGCCGGGAATAGGCCCTGCAACCGCACAAAAAATTATAGACTACAGGACCACTAGCGGTCCATTTAAATCTATTGAAGAAATAAAAAACGTTTCCGGAATAGGCGACAAAAAATTCGAACAGCTCAAAGACAAGATAAAAGTAAAATGACCTGACAAGTGACAAGGGGACGTTTCGTCTGCCATATTTCTCAAATTTCTGACATCAGGGCGTTTCGTCTGTCATGTTTTCTTTTTGAAAAACAGTGGCTTATTGACACCAAAAGCTAAAAAGCTAATTGAAAATTATAACTTCATAAGCAACTTAAGCTTTCCTCCTGTTTCTTTCTTCTTTTGTCTCCAATAGTACAAAGGGTATATAACAAAACAGAGAATGTAACAATAGATGATCTGATAACGTATGGGAGTTTAAAAACAAAATTATGTATGATAATTGTTGCACTAAACATGACAAGGGATAATGGAACCATTAAACTTGTTGGTAGAGACGAGTTGAAAAAAATATCAAGTCAAGCGCTTGACATTTTAAAAATGGCAGCGAATCAAAAAGAATATACTATTATCGTTAATACAAGAAAAAGAAACTTGGAATTTACTAAGCATTTGCCAGATAATGATTATGTTGTTAGAACTGCTAGCTTGATAGCTAAAGGTCCAATTAAATACAGGACCCTTCTATCTAAGATTAGGTCTATAAGAGAAGAAATAGGGAATCCTTTGTTAACAGCAACTTCCATATGGGAAAGCGGTATAATCCATTATGCGAAAGATATGATGGAAAAAAGGAATTTAGTTATGTTATCTACAGAACACTATAAAGAAATTTCTCGATGGGCTGGTAGGTCTGAAAGTTTATGGTTTAGTACCAAAAGATTAATTACTAATTTCCAAATAATATGAATTAGATGTAAATGAGAGGTGATTTTTTAAATTCATTTCTATTCTAAAATGAAACGGGGGAGTGAGATGAAGGCCATTTTGCAGATGATTAAAAGTGAATTTCCCGACAAAGCTATAGATATATCTGAAAGTATGCAATTGCTACAGGAAATGATTAATAACATAATGGAAGATATAAGTAACAAAATAAATACTGCATTTCAAAATAGAGATTTTGATAACGTAAATAAATACCAGAAAATAGCGGAAAACATCCACTTATATGAAAAGAAAATAGAAGAAATTATTGATATTTTAGATATTGAAAACACATTTACAGAGGGAGAAATTGATGAGGATACAGAAAGAAAGTTAATTCCTAATTATGCGGATTACATAGTAGACCACAACATAGAACATTCTTTATATGAAAATTTAACACATAAAAGGCCCTTTGCATTCAGTATAAATGATTCTAAAATAGAAGTTAAAACATGGAAAGAGATGTTTATTAAAACATGTGAATATCTTATTTGCATTGACGAACAAGAATTTATGAGCTTTGAAAACAATCCAAAAATGAACGGAAAAAAGAATAAATATTTTTCGATGAATCCTAATTCAATGAACGATCCAAAACCCGTACTAAATAAGATATATGTCGAAACAAATCAGAGTGCTAATAGTTTAAGAAATTTGATAGTTAAAATGTTGAAAGAATTCAACCTAAAGATTAGTGATTATAAGATTTACTTTAGGGCTGATTATACTGAATTGAATAAATAGCATACTTTTTTCGGAGGTATTTTATCATGAAGAGAGTGATAACGGTCAAAGGCAAAGGAAAGGTTTCAGCACCCCCGGATTGGATTAAGATTATGATGACTTTGAAAGCATCGGATATGGATTACGATAAAACAATGGATATAGCTGCAAATCAGTTAAAAGAACTTAGAAACTGTCTAGGCAAGCTGGGGTTTAAAAAAGAGGACATAAAAACTACATCTTTTCATATCGATACATCTTATGAGCGTGTGAAAGATTACCATGGTAATTATAAAAGTGTTTTCAAGGGTTATAGATGTTCTAATGAACTATATATTGGATTTGAAACTGATAGCAAGAAGCTTGGCGAGATTTTATCTGCATTATCTAACTGTAAAGCGAAACCGGAGTTCTCCATCAAGTATCAAATTAGGGATCAAAAATCTCTGAAAGAAGAAATGTTGAAAAAGGCAATTTTAGATGCCAAGGAAAAGGCAAAAGTCATAGCAGAAGCAGCAGGAGTGGAAATTGGAAATATACTTCGAATCGATTATGATTGGAGTGAAATTCGGTTTCAAAGAGAAGAATCGTATTATCTGAGCGAAGCCTCATATCAACCTTCAATTGCGTCAATTGATATTGAGCCTGATGATATAAAAATATCAGATACAGTCACTGTTGTGTGGGAAATTAAGGGCTAATTAGGCATCTTTTTAGTTTCAGACCATGGCCTTAATAATGAAACATCGCCATAACACTTAGTGCGAAGCTGATGACATTTGCTGTTATGGCAAATGCAATCCGCCTTCGTTTCGAGTGCTGGACTAGGTGCCTTGCAAACAAAGTAGCTTCAATCGTTATGATGAGAAGCTCAAGGGGGATATATGTTAGCAGTCCCATTATTATTCCTGAGGTATACATGGCTTTAAATACACTCGCTGTCAGCATAAGCTGTGTAAAAACATTTATCATTAAAAAGGGCTTCCAGTTTTGTTTGGTATCAAATCTAAACAAGATAAGGACAAGACCTTCTATTATAAGCGTTGCAAGACAGGTCGCGACAAACTGAGTAATGTATGCCAAAGCGACAGAGTCTTGTGATAGTTTCTTAGTACTACAATCGAAGTATGCGGTGCTTCGAAATGCTTTTCTTTCAACTGCATTTTCCGATACTATTATATCATTATCTTTCGTTACTATAATTATTTTAAACCTATCCGGAATACCCACATAACTGAAGTCATGTACCATAACATTTCCATTTCTAGTTCCTACTAAACTCCCAAAAAGAGGAACTTTAGTACCGGTAACAAGAGCAGGCCGCCAACCGTTTTCTTTATAGTTTTTTAGCACATCATACATTTCAGGATGCCCTACATCTTCTCTCTTGGTATTCTCATATAAATGCTCACCGTCATAGTCCACCAACAGGTCGAGATAGTATTCGCGATCAGGTGGATTTTTTACTATCACTTTAAGGGAAGGCTTTGGACCAGCATCGGCTCTTGCGCTCATAGGAAAAACAAAGACATAGCAAAACACAATAAGAACGGCCATCCAGAATCTTCTCACGCCAACCACTCCTGCGATAGTTATACAATTCAATGATATCATAAAACCCTCAATAAGTGGCAACAATAAAAAATAGTGTTATTTGTACTAAATTTGACAAGCCATGTATAGTTTTGGTATAAGTATAATATAATAAAAACAGATAGAGAAAAAACTGGAAAAAGGATTTCATTAATAAAAGTAGAAATCCTTAATAGACCTTTTACAAAGGGGGAGTTTTGTGTTTTCGTTTAAAGCCCGTAAATGGGCTGTTATCTCCGGGGTGGTGGCTGTATTCATTCTCGGAGCGTCTATCTATTTCACTTTGGAAAAAGAGGTGATTATTAGAGACGAAGACAAGGAAGCTGTAGTTTCAACTTTTGCCAGTAATGTAGCGGAGCTGTTGGAAAAACAAAATATAACTTTAGACCCTGAGGATGAAGTTACTCCAAGTCCTGACACCAAGCTTTCAGAAGGTATGCAGATTACCATAAAAAGAGCATTCCCTGTAAAGATAGCAGTTGATGGGAAGGAAATCACCCTTAAGACCCGGCCAAAAACAGTAGCAAATATCCTGGCAAAGGCTAAAATTAATCTGGATGAAAAAGACAAGGTTCAGCCGGCTCTTGGAGAATACATATTAGGTGAAGCTGAAATCAATGTAATTAGAGTAAATGAACGAGTTACAACTGAAATTAGGAGCATACCCTTTGAAACCGTTTCCAGAAAAGACTATAACCTTCCGCTTGGTGAAAAGAAAGTAATCCAAGATGGAGAAGAAGGTCAGGAAGAAGTAACTACGATCGAAATACTTGAAAATGGCAAGGTTGTCTCAACAACTACCGAGTCAAAAGTCATAAAAGCTCCAAAGCCTAAGATTGTACTGACAGGAACGGTACAAGTTGCATCACGTGGAGGTGTAGATTTTTCGTATATCGAGAAAAAACGCATGCTAGCAACAGCTTACACTCATACAGGCAATCGCACTGCGACTGGAACGATGCCTAGAGTAGGTGTTGTTGCTGTTGACCCAAAGGTTATTCCTTTAGGGACAAGGCTGTATATAGATGGTTACGGCTTTGCCCGAGCCGAGGATACCGGTGGTGCCATAAAAGGTGATAAAATAGACTTGTTTTTAGACACTTCCGAGGAAACTAAGCGTTTCGGAAGAAGATGGGTTACTGTATATATCTTAAAATAAGAACCCGCCCAACTATACAAACTGTGATTCGTTTTGCCAACGTACCTTTTGCAAAACGCACAAAAATGAGCACTGCGAACTAATTGCAGTGCTCTCTTTATATATATAATTATCATCTGTATCTATTCATATAAGTGACGTATTGAATTCTTCGCTTGTGCCTCTTATACCTTTTGATTCCTACCATTATCCTGAAGGGAATATAAGTAGCCAAGATAATAGTCAGTGGCCAGAACCACCAAAAGGTATGAATTTTTCTCTTCACATCATTAGCAGCAATTAAATTGACGCTTCCCAGTTGCTCTTCACCTTGGTAAAATATCAATTGACCCAGGACTTCACCTTTCGAAACAGGTGCCTTAATATCCTGATTTATGACAAGCTTTTTGCTAATCGGCAGGTCATTTTTCTTCACTACGGAAGTTAATCCATCCTTTGTAACAAGTTTAACCGGATCGCCGTATTTAACATCTTCTTCCGCGACATCTGAATTTTTACCAACCAGGTTCTTTATTTCGAAGTTTTCAAAGCCATAGTCCAGCAGCGCCATACTGTCTGACCAGATGTTTGCATCGGATTTTAACACTACTGAAATCAGTTGCCAACCGTCTCTGGTTGCTGATGCTACCAAAGTGCGTCCGGCAGTGCTCGTATAACCTGTCTTGACACCATCTGCTCCTTCGTAGTTCCAAAGAAGCTTATTTAAATTTATCAGCTGCCTGTCCCATTCCTCGGCCTGCCAGGGTATCTCCAATGTTTTAGTAGAGACTATTTTCCTGAATTCAGGAAGGTTTAAAAGGGCGTAACGTGAAATGAGAGCCAAGTCATAGGCAGTTGTTAAATGGCCTTCGTCAGGCAAGCCGCTTGGATTAACAAAGGTGGTGTGGTATGCGCCAATTTCCCTTGCTTTTGCGTTCATCATTTTCACGAAGCTTTCAATATCTCCCCCGATATGTTCTGCTATGGCAACAGCAGCGTCGTTCCCGGAATTTAGCATCATACCGTAAAGCATTTGTTCTAAAGTCAGCTTTTCCCCTTCCTCCAGGTAAATCCTAGAGCCATCAACACGTAGCGGTTCTTCGCTTGTAACGACTATATCCGAAAGATTGCCTTTTTCAAGGGCCAAAATTGCAGTCATTATTTTTGTCGTACTTGCCGGTTCAAATGGACTGTGAGCATTCTTTTCATATAGAACCTTTCCCGTCAAAACATCCATAACTAAACCTGCTTGGCCGACGATTTCCGGAGGCAGCTGCATCTTATCAGTATCAGCCAGCGCCGTAGAAGTTGAAAAACTAAATAGACAAAAGATTGCAACTATGTATACTAATTTTGTGTATATGTATTGTTTCATATATTCACCCCGTAAATCTGCACCTTTAATTTTGATTTTTGACTCCGTTTAGTTTCATACTAAAAATAAGTATATCAAATCTCAAAGTCTATTCCAACTGTATTTTTCTTGAAAAAGGCGGTGGTGAATAAAAACTGTCATATTCCTTAAAATAAATACAGGAAATGGAGGGGAAAAAATTGCAAAGTCCCACTAAAATAGAGTATGCACCTCATATGCTTACATATAAAGAAAACTTAAAGCAACTGACAGAGTCCATCAAAGATCTTGAAAGCCAGCTTGGGGAAAATCTTCAGCAAGCCCTTACAAAATCATCAAGCCTTGTAAGATTAAATAAGGGTATAAGAGAACTTGAACTTTTAAGCCAAGCAATGGCAGATGTCAATCCTGACAAAAACACAAAAGCTAGGGAAGAACTAGTGGCTTCCTTTCGCAGAAAACTCTTTGAAAATCAGTGTTTGCTTCTTGATGAAATCCAAAAGTCCATGCTGAAGGCGGCAGAAGCTATGATAAATGCAGGCAGCGGTATAACGATGTTGGCAAGTTTCATACAGATGAACAGGGTCCTCGAAAACTTTGATAATAGGGTGAAAGGAATATGAGTTTGCTCAAAGATTTGTTTATGCATGCTTACAAGGCAGTTATACTTTTTACTGTGAGTCTTGTGTTGGTAAGGTTCATGGGAAAGCGAACAGTTGCCCAATTATCACCCTTCGATCTAATTTTTATGATTGTATTGGGTTCGGCAATAGCAATACCCCTGGAAGAACGTGATATAAGCCTTGTACTGGGAGTCTTTCCGGTTGTCATTACAGCATTGTTAAACTATTTGCTTGCCATATTAATTACCAAAAATCGCAAGATAGAAAATTTCATACAGGGCACATCTCGGGTTCTAGTGAGAAAAGGAGAAGTCATATTGGGAAATCTGAAAAAAGAGCGAATAACCATGACCGACTTGCTTATTTTATTAAGAGAAAAAGGGGTAACGGATATCAATGAAGTGGAGGAAGCCACAATAGAACCAAATGGGAAGTTAAGCGTAATAAAGAAGGAATACATGCAAACGGTGACTCCGAAAGATTTGGGTCTATGGTCAAAGCAGGGAATTTTCCCTACATTAATGATACATCAGGGGGAAGTTGTTTTTGACAATCTGGATAGGGTTGGAGTTAGTATAGGGCAAATGATGGGACAATTAAATCAAAAAGGAATAACAAGACTGAGAGAGATCAGTGCTGCATGGATTGACGAAGAGGGAAACCTGTCTATTAAACTTAAGAATGATGAGATTATACAATGAGTTGGTGAGCAGATGACAAATAACAAAAGAGGCTTCAGCAAAATAGATGCCAGTGCCGAAGAAATACAAGATAAATTTGGAGTAGATTTATATTTTTTTTTAGATGCAGTTTCATTGGGGCTAAGCGATGCTGAAATAGCAGACCTGACCGGCTACGATTTACAAAAGGTGAGAAAGGTAAGGGAACACCTGGGAAACGTCAGCAGTAAAATAGGGATAAGCTACAAGAAAAACCTTCCAAAGCCAGACCATTCTTAATCTTATCCAAAAGAAGGTAACCTGTACGCGGGATTGTGAAATATTTGACAATACCCTTTTTTATTTATATAATGTCTTTAGAGCGAAATGCAGACTCTTTTTTAATGGAATATTCAATTGAGGAGAGGGGAAATACTATGAGAACAATCAGCGTATGTGTTGGCAGCTCCTGTCACTTAAAAGGTTCCTATGATATTATAAGAATATTTAAGGCCTTGATTAAGGAACACGGTCTGGAAGATAAGTGGGAGTTAAAAGCAGAGTTTTGCTGCAACAATTGTCGCAATCCTGTCTCGGTGAGAGTAGATGACAGCGAACCCTATTCTGTTGACCTGGAAAGTGCGGAGGCCTTTTTCAAGGAGAAGATATTGGGGGCTTAATATAATGGAGGTCATTAATTTTGCCAGTGCAAATTGTAAAAATTGCTATAAATGCTTAAGAGCGTGCCCTGTAAAGGCTATACGCATGGAAAACGACCAAGCCCAGATAGTTGACGAAAGATGTATTACCTGTGGTACATGTCTTACAATTTGTCCACAAAATGCCAAGACCATAAAAAGCGATATTCAGCGAGTAAAAGAGTTACTAAAGATAGACAAGGATATTGCCGTAAGCCTTGCGCCCTCTTTTGCCGGGGTTTTTCATTTTAATCATTATAGTCAGATCGTATCAGCCATAAAAAGACTTGGTTTTTCAAATGTTTATCAAACATCGGTTGGCGCAAGACTAATTGCCTCAGACTATTTAAAGCACTATAACGACAGAACAAAACCCAATCTGATTACAACGGCATGTCCCGCCATCAATTACCTGGTTCAAAAATACTACCCGGAACTAGTAGAATGTTTAGTCCCAGTGGTATCTCCCATGGAAGCCCATGGCAGATATCTAAAAAAGATAAAGGGACACAAGGAAGTAGCATTTATAGGGCCTTGCCTCGCGAAAAAAGTAGAAATTCATGACAATGGCAATTACGGCATCGATGCGGCCTTGACTTTTGAGGAACTCACAGCCTGGTGGAAGGAAGAAGGGATAGATCCTATACTAGAACCCGTAAATGAACAGGATAATGGCTTTTGTGACGATGCCAATTTTTATCCTATTCCCGGGGGCAGTTACAAGACCATAAAACCACTAATCGAAGACCCCTGGCGGGAGTTTATTGAAGTTAGCGGCAAGGAAAACTGCATGCTTATGCTGGATGAATTGAGAAAAGGCGAGTTTCATCGCACCTGGATAGAAATGAATGCCTGCGAAGGCGGCTGTATAAATGGGCCTGCTATTGATATCATAGATAGAGGTCCCTTTAAACGAATTAAGTGTGTAAAAATTTTTGCGCGACATAACAGCCCTTGCAAGGAGTCTATTTCCATATCCGGTCAGGGCTTGTCTTTTGATTTCGAAAAAAAGTTTGAGCCTACTCCCATAAAAACAAAAAAACCCAGCGAACAGGACATTACTCGCATTTTGGAGGCTACGGGGAAGTATAGGCCTGAACATGAATTAAACTGCGGTGCTTGTGGCTACAATTCATGTCGGGAAAAGGCGGAGGCTGTGTATAACGGCATGGCTGAAATTCACATGTGCCTGCCCTATATGAGAAATCGAGCCGAATCCCTCTCTAACCTGATCATACAGTCAACACCTAATGCTATTATCGCAGTTGATAAGGATATAAATGTCCAGGTATTCAATAATGGGGCAGAGACTATGTTTAGGGTGAATAGCGGGGACGTTATTCATAAACCCTTAAGCTTGCTTTTTGATGACGATGATTTTAGGTTTGTAAGCAAGACGAAACAAAACATTATAAATAAAAAGGTAGTCCTGCCTCAATATGGGCTCATAACCAAACAAGATATATATTTCGAAAAGGAACATTCATTGGTAATCAGTATCATAACGGATATAACGGAAGAGCAACAAATCCAGGAAAGAGATGCACGGCTCCGTAGGGAAACAATTAAAACTGCACAAGAGGTAATAGATAAGCAGATGAGAGTAGCTCAAGAAATTGCAAGTGTTTTGGGAGAGACAACGGCTGAGACAAAAGTCTTGCTAAACAAAATCCAACGGCTCTTAATTGATGAGATACCGGGTGAAGACTAATGGAAGTAAGAACTGAATTGTATTGGGAGAGCACTAATAAATTTGGTGAAGAACTGTGCGGAGACAAGGTAGAGGCTGTACAAAGCCCGGAAGAGACCATCATGGTCATGGCTGACGGCTTGGGCAGCGGAGTTAAAGCTAATATCCTTTCGACACTGACTACCAAAATAGCCCTGACTATGCTGAGGGAAGGTTCCTCCATTGAAGAAACTGTAAAGACCATCATGGCCACTCTTCCCATATGCAAAATCCGCAAGATAGCATATTCCACTTTTACGATAATAAGGGTGGATTTGCAGGGGAACTGTTATATCGTTGAATACGGCAACCCGCCTGTCATGCTCTTGCGGGATGGCAAAGTATTAAGGCTGGAGGGAACAACGAGGGAGATTGATGGTAAAGAAGTAAAAGAATACAGGTTAAGGGTACAGAGAGATGATGTTTTCATTGCCATGAGCGATGGAGTGGTGCATGCAGGGGTAGGTGGAATATTAAACCTCGGTTGGCAGTGGGAAAATATAGCACAGTACATTGAGAAAATATCTAAGGTTGAAACGACCATCGCCAGCCTTGTTAAATTACTTTCAGAAGCCACGATGAACTTTTATTTAGATATGCCAGGAGATGATGCTACTATTGTTGCCTTAAAAATAATTTCTCCCCAATTCGTAACTGTGTTTGCTGGGCCACCACAAAATCCTGATGATGACGAAAAAGTAGTCAATCATCTGATTGAAAAGCCGGGGAAAAAAATAGTTTGTGGAGGGACAGCTGCTCAAATTGTAGCTCGAGTATTAGATAGAGAGATAAAGACATCTACGAATTTTGTTGACCCCACCATTCCTCCCATTGCCTGGATCAAGGGTATAGATCTAGTAACGGAAGGTGTTTTAACCCTAGATCGCACCTGTAAAATACTAACGAGATTCATAGACACTGATGTCCAATATTCAGAACTTAGACAGCTTCAGCAACAAAAGGACGGCGCTTCAAGACTGGCAATGTTTTTATTGAATGCCACCGATATCACGTTTCTTTTAGGTAAGGCTATCAATCCGGCCCATCAAAATCCAGATTTTCCAAAAAACCTTTCCATCAAACTAAACATAGTAAAGGAATTGGTGGATATCTTGGACAAAATGGGTAAACACATCGAAATTGTTAATTATTGATTTTTAATATTGTGTTGTACTTCTTTGCTACTGCCAGGAAGGATACTCTCCTTTTTAGCATCTTATGTTTTCTTTCTTAATGAGCTACCTTTGCTTGGCAAAGGTCTTTTTTTTGTACAAATATCGTTGTAATAGTATTCCATATCAAAACTGATAGCATTTCAAGTCTGATCCAGGCTTGATAAAACCTGGTCGAAAAGGTCGATCTTACACCTGTTGTCTTTCCAGTGAAGACAAGTTTCACAGCTCACATCATTTTCGATGTTTTCCGCGGCAAGAGTCCAAGAAATATTGCGTGATTGAACGTATCCGGGACACATTTCACC
>FZPS01000153.1_pt71 | contig 81777 bp, 85 predicted proteins | sample 1817821 | NCBI WGS metagenome assembly FZPS01 (sample SAMEA104158645, study PRJEB21678) | metagenome | place: Germany | collected 2015-04-21
CATATGAAGTATCATTAAAAACAGTAAAGAAACTAGAGAAAAATAGTATAACTCCCAGCACCATTAAAGCCATACCTAAATAATACAAGACCTTTCGTTCAGGTGTTATTTGTTTTGACAAGATAACCATCTCCTTAGAATTAATTTATAACCGATACAATGTCAACTTCACCCTTCTATAGTTATTGTATCATAAAGCTTTCATACAATTAATAGAATATCCTTAAATAATAAAGTAGGCCTGCCCCCTATTTTCTACGGGACTTTAGATGTAGCTGACGGATTTCTTCTGCTAATTCAGGAACTGGTCCATCTACTTGGGTATCACGAATAACCTCTTGAATTGGCAGGTTTCGTACCCTTGTTGGTTTTGCTCCAATCTCTTTCATCCATTCTACCAATTGTTGAGATGAACTTGCATATACTATCCTACCTAAACCTACCCAACCATGGGCAGCTGCACACATGGGACAATGCTCTCCAGAAGTGTATACTGTGGCCTTACTCCTTTCCTCTTGTGTCATATTCTCAGCTGCCCATCTGGCGATGGCAAACTCCGGATGTTGGGTATGATCTCCTGAGGCAACATGGTTGTGGTCTTCAAAGAGCACCTCCCCCTCACCTGATACCAGTACCGAGCCAAAGGGCTCATCACCCTTCTCCAGGGCTATCCTTGCTAATTCAACACATCTCCTTAGATGTTTCATGTCTATATCGCTAATCACCTTAATCCTCCCTTTCCCTTTAATATCTAATAATATATTGATACCCATTTGGGTAAGATATGAACTAGACTTATGCTAGGTTTCAAAGAATCAGGCTTATTACCCTTAGCGCAGAAAAAAGAAGGCGTTTCCGCCTTCTATATACTTCTAGTCTTCTCTTTTAACCACATCTTCTCTTCCTCATTTAAATATGGTGATAGCTTTTCATATACAGCCTTGTGGTAGTTGTTCAGCCACTCTTTCTCATCGACAGTTAGTAGGTCTACATCTATGGCTTCTAAATCGATAGGCACATAGGATAGGACTTCAAATCTCATGAATTGACCAAACTCCGTTTCCCTATCCTCATCCACCACTACTATATTTTCAATCCTGATTCCATGTTTTCCTGCCTTATATACTCCTGGCTCTATGGATACAACCATTCCCTTTTCTAGGTCCACATCATTAGGAACCGAAGCAATTCTATGGGGACCTTCATGAACATTTAGGAAATAGCCTATACCATGGCCTGTACCATGCTTGAAGTCAATGCCTTCTTTCCATAAGGGATATCTACAGAGGATGTCTAGCTGGTATCCTGTTGTGCCCTCTAGGAATTTAGCACTAATCAGCTTGATGTGTCCCTTAAGAGTAAGGGTATAGTCCCTCTTTTCTTCCTCTGTCAAGGAACCAAGGGCTATGGTTCTAGTTATGTCCGTTGTGCCATCAAGATACTGCCCGCCTGAATCCACCAGATAGAAGCCTTTTCCCTCCAAAACAGCATATGAATCCTCAGTAGCCTTATAATGGGCCATGGCTGCATTTGGTCCATAGGCTGAGATGGTATCAAAACTTGGCTCAATAAAAAGCTCCTGCTCTTTTCTAAAGTCTAATAATTTTTCAGCCGCTGATAGCTCGGTAATCTCGATTTTACCAATATTAGTATCCAACCAATATAGGAACTTAGTTAGGGCTACCCCATCCTTTATATAGGCATTTCTTTGATTCTTTATTTCTGTCTCATTCTTCCTAGCCTTTAATATAGTAGTATAGTTTGTTTCATCTATTATGCCACAACCATCTGGGATGGCCTTATATATCCATCTATTTATCCTTGCCTTCTCAAGGCCTACTATAGATCCACTTTCTATCTCTTTTAGATAATCCACTATGCCTTCATATGGATGAACCAAAACTTCATTTTCATTTAGGAATTTTTCTACTGTCTTGTTTATCTTGGTCTGATCAACAAAGAGGTAGGCCTTTTCCATACTGATTAGTGCATAGGAGATAATAACTGGATTACACTCTATATCCCTTCCCCTAATATTGTATAACCAGGCGATGTCATCTAGGCTGGCAATTAGGTAGTAGTCAAGTCCTTCATCCTCCATATAGCTTCTTAGCCCAGCAATCTTTTCCCTTGTCGTAATTCCCGTATACTTAAGCTCATGGATAAATGCTTCTCCTTGAGGTAGTCCGGGTCTATCTTCCCAAATCTCCCCTATCAAGTCATATTCATCCTCAAACTCTACATCCTTGCCCTCAAATTCTTCCTCCAATCTTTCTACATCAGACTGGGAAAAAACCTTACCGTCAAATCCGATGCTAGCTCCAGCCTCTAAATTGTCCTTTAACCATTCTATATAGTTAGGGACACCTGGTACCCCCATTTTGAATAACTTATATTCTGAACCCTGCAATTGGTTTTCAGCTTGTATAAAATACCTACCATCAGTCCATAGGTTTGCATCATCCTGTGTAATTACTACAGTACCTGCTGAACCAGTAAAGCCTGATATCCATGCCCGTCCCTTATAATAATCAGCTAGGTATTCAGATTGATGTGGGTCTGATGTAGGGACTATATATGCAGTAATTCTCTTAGCCTTCATCAGTTCCCTAAGCCTTTTAACCCTATTATTGATATCCAATAATAATTCCCCCATTCTGTAAGAAACTATTCATAATAATGATAAAGGTCTTCTTGCTATCCTGAATAAGCTTAGATTTTCGTGCTAATCTTCTTCAATGTCAATCTAAAGGACAGCAAATCTGCAATTAATTAGTATTCTTCTAGTCAAATATATACTAGGCATAGACCTTAATTATCTCCAATACAAGTCTTGCTGAATTCTCTAAGTCCTTAATATAGATATGCTCATCTACAGTATGTGGCAGTCTCATACCTACAGCAAGATTTACTGTTGAAATCCCATTAACATTGATTATATTTGTATCGCTTCCGCCACCTGTTGTGGTAGTTGCTGGCTCTAAGCCAAGGTTCTTACAAGCCTCTTTAGCCTTGACTACTATTTCAGCATCCTCTTCAACCTTAAAAGCCCCATAGGATTTTTCAACTTGGACCTCAACCTTGCCTCCAAATTTTTCAGCAGCATCTTGGCAGCATTTGACCATATGGTCGGTTTGTGCCTGCAATTTTTCCTCATTGAGGCTCCTGGCTTCTCCGTGGATTTCTACTTCCTTGGTGACAATATTTGTTGCTTCACCACCTGATATAAAGCCAATATTGGCTGTAGTCTCTTCATCAATTCTCAATAACTTCATCTTACTTATGGCCTCAGCTGCCATTTGAATGGCACTGATTCCATTCTCCGGCTCAGCTCCGGCATGGGCTTCCTTACCTATGAACTTTGCATTTATCTGATTCTGGGCTGGCCCTTGAATGACTATGAAGCCTGGATCTCCACCGCTATCCAAAACAAAAGCAGTTTTAGCATTTAGCCTATCATATTCTAAGTTCTTGGCCCCGTATAGGCCTCCTTCTTCGTTTATGGTAAAGACAAGCTCTAAATCTCCATGGGCTATATCATTCTCAATAACAGTCTCAACAGCCTCCAATATAGCGGCTATACCAGCCTTGTCATCTCCACCTAAAACGGTAGTACCATCACTAAAGACAATTCCATCCTTGATAACTGGATTAATTCCTCTTCCTGGAGATACGGTATCCATATGGGCACAAAAAAGAAGGGTCTCTCCTTCAGTATTTCCCTTTAATTTAGCAATTACATTGCCTGAATTACTCCCAACACTATCTCCAGCCTTATCCATATATACTTCAAATCCAAGTCTCTTCAACTCATCCATTAGAAATTCAGCGAATTCCCTCTCATGTTTTGTAGGACTATCGATTTGAATATAGCTTAAAAATCTGTCCAGTACTCTTTTTTCATTTATCATTAGGTTACCTCCTGTCTTTATAAAAATATGAGGCTATTAAGCCTCATATTTATTAGATATATTATACATTTATTTTGTCATTTATACAAATAATGGTGCTCCTGGTCCTACAGGTATTCCAAGTAGATACCATAGAACCATCAGTGCCGTCCAACCTAGGATAAAGGTTATTGAATAAGGTAACATTGTTGATATTAGTGTACCTAGACCAGCCTCCTCATCATATCTTTGGGCAAAAACTACTATCATGGCAAAGTATGCCATAAGGGGTGTGATTATATTTGTTGTTGAATCCCCAATTCTATATGCGATTTGAGTTAGCTCTGGACTAAGTCCTACCCTGAACATCAAGGGTACGAATACAGGTGCCATAATAGCCCACTTAGCTGATGCTGATGACATAAATAGGTTTAATAGCCCAGTTATGAATATGAATGATATTATAAGTGGTAAGCCTGTAAAACCAATGGTTTGTAGGAATTCTGCCCCCTTGACTGATATGATGGTACCGATATTGGTATAGCCAAAGTAGTTTACAAACTGGGCAGAGAAGAAAGCCAAAACTAGATAACTACCCATGGTACTCATGGCTTCAGTCATAGCTGTTACTAAATCATTACTTGATTTAATCTTACCTGTGGTTTTCCCATAGGCATAACCAGGTATCAAGAACAAGAGTAACATAGCAGGTATTAACCCATTGCCCATAAACTCATCTATTGTTAATTCACCCTGGGCATTTGGTGTCTTAAATACTCCATTTGGCAAGAACATTAATAATCCCATAACCACAAGGAATACAAGTAAGGCTATACCTGCATTTCTTAGCCCCCTATTTTCAATCTCTGTAATAGGCTTTTCATCTACTACATGCTTACCAGTGTAGGGTCCTAAATTCTTTTCAACGATTCTTTCAGTCACCCAGGTACCTAGAATCACTAATAGGAAGGTTGACACAAACATAAAGTAAAAGTTAGCTGAAGCATTGATTTGGTAATCAATACCTGCCCCCCTTAGGGCTTCATTAGTTATTCCTGCAAGTAGTGGATCCGTAGTACCTAATACTAGGTTAGCAGAGAATCCTCCTGATACTCCTGCAAAGGCTGCTGCTAAACCCGCTATAGGATGGCGGCCTGCTCCTGCAAATACCAAGGCCCCCAAAGGAATCACTACTACATAACCCGCATCAGAGGCTATATTAGACATAACCCCCGTGAAAACAACTATAGCAGTCAATAGCTTAGGATTAACACCTAATAAAATCTTCCTCAAAGATGTGTTAAATAATCCTGTCCATTCAGCAACTCCAACCCCCAGCATAGCAACCAATACAGTTCCTAGTGGTGCAAAGCTGGTAAAGTTAGTAGTGGCACTATTGAAAATATATCTTAACCCTTCAGCATTGAATAAGGAAACTACGCTTTTGGTTACTTCTTCTCCAGCCCTAGCATCATAGTAGGTAATGGGTTCTACAACCTCAGCTAAAACTGCAGATAATAGAATTACTGCAACACTTAATATGACGAAAATCATTGCTGGATGCGGTAGTCTATTACCAATTAATTCAACACTCTTCAAGAAACCCTTAACTTCATGACTGTTTTCTTGATTATTCTTTTTGCTCATTTCTATGTCCTCCTTTTGTTAACAATTTAATATAATACAACATTATCATGATTATTGCAAGATTAATTTCATTTGTGTTGAAATGATGGGTAATTTAGACCATGTTAACTGAATTTTCTAATTAACTTCCTGTAAATATAAAATTTGCGCAAGATATCTTGCATTTATTTCCCATAACTTCCTATTATTTCCTAGTTCCACTAAACATAATTCTTACTTAAAAACCTCCTTCTACTAGGATTAGTAGAAGGAGGTTCTTTTATACTAAATAATTCCAAGAGGACACAAAATAGATATATTTGTGTGCTTTGATACATATAAAGTGTTGTTTTGGTGTTTAGGCTTATTTAATTATCCTTTACAAAAACATAATTATTATCATCAGATAAATCTGCCCTATACTTATAACCAAGTCTATCAAATTCCTTAATATCCTTAGGCTTGCTTAGATGGTTCTCTGCCATAAACCTTACCATTTCCCCCCTTGCCATCTTGGCTAGGGTTCCTTTTTGTATGACTTTCCCATCTATCAACTCCCCAAATATGCAAGTTATCATAAGCCTATCATTAGGTATGTATTGGGAAACCGTCCTACTATACTCCGTGGATGCTAGATTAATAAGGTACTGGCATTCAGAAAAAAGATGGTCAGCTAGCTTCCTATCCCAGAATTCATATAGGTTCTTATAGTCCCAATCTAGAAGTTTTGCCTGCATTTCCAGCCTATAGGGTACTACACCATCAAAGGGTCTTAAAAGCCCGTAGAATCCAGATATGATACGTAGATGGTCTTCAATATAATCCAGCTCCTCATAAGTAAATACCCCAGGTCCCATGTATTGATATTGCAGACCTTCAAAACTAAAGATTGCAGGAGACAGGTTGTCATATAGGTCCATATTCTTGATTCTAGCATAATTCAACTCTGCTATCCTGTCATTGCATTGCCAAATATGTTTTAGTTCTTCATAGCTTAATTTTTTCATGTAGCCCAAAAGTTTTTCTGTTTCCCTGATATATATAGGCATATTTTTATGTGTAAAATCATCATTGTTTATCTTCATTTTCTTGGCAGGTGAAATAATAATCTTGATGCTATCACTTCCTCTAGACTTGGTAAATAAGTTTTTATCTTGGTGTCAAATTAAATAATACCATACATTATAAGGCCCACTGTATTGATAGCAAAATTTGCAAACATATGGACCAACCAGGAGTTATATATGTTTTGGTTTTTCTCATTCAAATAATTAAATATCAAGGCACCTACAAATAATCCTACCATCGCAAGGGCAAATAAGGCCATATTAAACCAATTAAACATCATTGCCACATGGTATATGGCGAAGGCTAGAGCGCTTATTGAATATGCCTTAAACCTATTAGCTGTTCTCAACAAGCTCAAAAATATGAATCCCCTGAAGAAAAACTCCTCTAATAGGGAATTAAAAAAAGAAATATATAGGGCTACAAGAATAAAATTGCCCTTATCTACATTTAGGCTTTCTGATAGGATGGTCTGAATATTATCTAGATTGATAAAGCTCCTCAAGACAAAATATGCCCCGATTATAATAACGTAGATACCAAGCCCCAGGCCTATAGACATGAGTAGTTGTTTTTTTGAGTTTATCTTAAAGTAGTCACCTATGAATATGCCCTTCTCCAAACTTATAAAGACAAGAGGAACTATCAAAAACAAGATAATCTTTATAAAAGATTTAATCAGATATCCCGGTTGTATAAAATAATCTACTATGGACATGCCAAGTATAGACAATATAGTTATAGTCATAACCCCTTGGTATACCTTGCTCCTACGAAAGTCTTCCATCAGAATACCCCCATATAATATGCTATATTGTTTTGCTATATACTAAGTACTTCTTCTACCTATAATATCCAAAATAGATTTGGAATTCAATAACATCATAAGTTTTACAGAATCTTTTCAGATTGGGTAATGGAATTGTTGGACTACATCTCAGTCAACTAAAAGAGTGCCACAAGGGTATCATCCCTATCGCACTCACTAGCCATTTCTTAACTGAAAGGTCATCTATTCAATATAAATTTATCCTTACATTTATAATACTACATTTTGTGGGCTACCTTCCATCCACTTGTCTACATTAGTAAAGGCTATATGGGCCCTTCTCACCATGGCCTCTTCTGTAGCAAAGCCAATATGGGGTGTTAGTACTGCATTTTTTGCCCCTAATAGGGGATAGTCACTTGGTAAAGGTGGCTCCATATCGAATACGTCTATACCAGCTCCTGCTATCCAGCCTTCATTTAGGGCTTTTGCTAAGGCTTCATTATCTACAACTGGACCTCTAGCTGTATTTATTAGTAGGGCATCCTTCTTCATCAGCTTAAACTTATCCTCGCTTATCAGGCCCCTGGTTTCATCTGTCAAAGGAAGATGTACAGTCACTATGTCACTTTCCTTGAGGACATTATCCAAATCCATATATTCTACACCTTGGGCTACAAGCTCATCATCATGGCTCCTGTTATAGGCTAGGACCTTACAACCAAAAGCTAGACCTAGGCTTGCCACCTTTTTACCTATAGCTCCAGTACCTACTACCCCTAAAGTTCTGCCATAGAGGTCATTTTGCCTGTAACCTGCCATAGTTCCACCATCTCTAGTCACCTTATCTAGGGGTACTACCTTCCTTAATAGGGCAACCATCAAGCCATAGGCAAGCTCAGCTACAGAATGGGTGCTATAGCCAGCAGCATTACATACAGCAATCCCTCTTTCCTTACAAACCTCTAAATCTACATGATCATAGCCTGTAAAGGCCACTGATATCATCTTAAGATTCTTGGCAGCCTCTATGATTTCCCTTCTTAGTGGTGAGTTAGCAATTACCAACACATCGCAATCCCTCACCCTTTCTTTTAGAACTTGACTATCAGATGATTTATCGTTATATATGACTAAATCGTGTCCCTTATCTATAATGGGCTTGGCGATCTCCCTAAGCTCCTCTTCACCAACTGCCAAGGGCTCCAACACAACTATTTTCATTAGTTTTCTCTCCTCTCTAATTTAAAATACGTTTCAAGAACTGCCCAGTATAGGAATCTGGACATCTACTTACTTCTTCTGGGGTTCCAGTTGTCACTATTGTACCTCCATTGTCCCCACCTTCTGGGCCTAGATCTATTATATAGTCGGCTGTTTTAATTACATCCAGATTGTGCTCGATGACTATTACAGTGTTACCATCCCCAACTAGCTTGTTCAGAACCTTAACTAGTTTGTGAATATCCGCAGAATGTAGGCCGGTAGTTGGTTCATCCAAGATATAGATGGTCTTACCGGTGGACCTTTTAGACAGCTCTGTAGCCAACTTTACCCTCTGGGCTTCTCCACCTGACAACTCAGTAGATGGCTGGCCTATCTTTATATAACCCAGACCTACATCATAAAGGGTTTGTAGCTTACGGCTTATGCTGGGGTGGTTCTCAAAGAACTTAACTCCCTCTTCCACAGTCATCTCCAATACATCTGCTATGGTCTTGCCCCTATATTTTACTTGGAGGGTTTCCCTATTATACCTCTTGCCCTTACAAACCTCACAAGGAACATAGACATCTGGCAAGAAGTGCATCTCTACCTTTAAGATACCATCACCACGGCAAGCTTCACACCTACCACCTTTTACATTGAAACTAAACCTACCCTTTGAATAACCCCTTAGCTTGGCTTCATTAGTCATAGCGAATACATCCCGAATGTTATCAAATACACCTGTATAGGTGGCGGGGTTTGATCTAGGTGTTCTGCCTATAGGGCTTTGATCTATGGCTATTATCTTGTCTAAGTGTTCTAACCCTCTAATCTCCTTATGTTTGCCTGGACGTGTCTTGGCATGATTTAATTTTGCCTGCAAGGACTTATAAATAATCTCATTGACCAAGGTAGACTTACCTGAGCCTGATACACCTGTAACAACTGTGAAGACACCTAGGGGTATTTTAACATCTATATTCTTTAGATTATTCTCCCTAGCTCCTATGACCTCTATCCATTTACCGTTGGGCTTTCTCCTTGTTTTGGGAATCTCTATCTGTAATTTGTGGGACAGGTACTGGCCTGTTATGGAATTTGGGTTATTCTTTATATCTTCCACTGTACCCTGGGCTACGATATATCCACCATGGATACCAGCCCCTGGTCCAATATCTACAATGTGGTCAGCCACATACATGGTATCCTCATCATGCTCCACAACTATTAGGGTATTTCCTAAATCGGTCAAGTCCCTAAGGGCCTTTAATAATCTTTCATTGTCCCTTTGATGAAGTCCTATACTAGGCTCGTCTAAGACATAGACCACGCCAACAAGACTAGAGCCTATCTGGGTAGCCAGCCTAATTCTTTGAGACTCTCCCCCAGACAAGGTCCCCGCGGTACGGGATAGGGTTAGATAGTCCAAACCAACTTGTTCCAAAAACCTTAGCCTCTCATTGATCTCAATCAATATCTGTTCTGCAATTGTCTTTTGCTTCTCCGTTAACTGAATCTTATCGAAAAATTCTATAGCCTTGGTTATGGATAGGTCCGTTAGCTGGATTATATTTAAGCCATTTATTCTAACAGATAGAACATCCTCCCTAAGCCTACTACCCTTACAACTAGGGCAGGGATTCTCTGCCATAAATTGGTCTATTCTTTCCCTCATCCCATTGGATGCTGTAGACCTATATCTTCTTTCTAAATTATTCACTATTCCTTCAAAAGTACCCTTATAATTACGTAAGCCTTCTTGGAAATGACTCTCGAATTCAAAGCTTATCTCCCTCTCTGTTCCATAGAGGATTTCATCCAGTAGGGCTTGGGGAGCATTTCTCAAGGGTTCTTTTACAGAAAACCCATGGTCCTCTGCCAAGGTCTTAAATATTTGAAAGTAATATGTTCCCTCACCAGTGTTACTGTAGGGGGCTAAGCCTCCCTCTTCAATACTTAAGTCCTTATTAGGTATAACTAGTTCAGGGTCTATAGATTTATGGTATCCCAAACCATCACAGGTTGGACACATGCCGAAGGGACTATTGAATGAAAACATTCTTGGCTCTAATTCTTCCATGGATATATTGCAATCTGGGCAAGCAAGTTTTTGACTAAATGTTAGCCTTTCACTACCCATAATATCCACTACAACTAAATCATCCACTAAACTAAAGGCGGTCTCTAAAGAATCCACCAATCTGGCTTCAGTTCCTTCCTTGATAATTATTCTATCCACTACCACCTCTATGGTATGACTTTTGTTTTTATCTAGTTTAATATCCTCGGAAATATCATACATCTCTCCATCTATGATTACTCTGACATAACCCTCTTTTCTTATATTTTCTAACACTTTGGCATGAGTCCCTTTTTTCCCCCTTATTATCGGGGCAAGTATTTGAATCCTGGTCCTTTCTTCCAAACCCATAAGTTTGTCTACCATCTGGTCAATTGTCTGACTGGTAATCTCCTTACCACATTTAGGACAATAGGGTGTCCCAATCCTAGCATATAGGAGTCTCAAATAATCATAGATCTCCGTCACAGTACCTACTGTGGAGCGGGGGTTCCTGCTTGTTGTTTTTTGGTCTATGGAGATTGATGGGGATAGCCCTTCTATATATTCAACATCGGGTTTGTCCATCTGACCCAAGAATTGCCTTGCATAACTGGACAAGGATTCTACATACCTTCTCTGTCCTTCAGCATATATGGTATCAAAGGCCAAGGAGGATTTTCCAGAGCCACTTAAGCCCGTAAAAACTATAAATTTATTTCTTGGAATTTCCAAGCTAATATTCTTAAGATTGTTCTCCTTGGCCCCTCTTATTATTATCTTGTCTTTTGACATTCTATTTCCACCTCAATATGTTATAACATCTTCTTTAGCTCAATTATCTTGTCTCTTAATTCTGCTGCTTTTTCAAAATTTAGTTCTTCTGCTGCTAGTAACATGGCCTGTTCTAAGCCTACTATCATGGATTCTATCTCATCTTTACTAAAGCTATCTTCAAACTTAGGCTCATCTTCTGCTACAATAGTGGCCTCTATGATATCCCTAATACCCTTGCTTATGCTCCTTGGAGTAATACCATGCTCCTCATTGTATTTAGCCTGGATTTCACGTCTTCTATTGGTTTCCTTAATGGCCCTTTCCATGGAGCCTGTAATGGTATCAGCGTACATGATTACCTTACCTTGAAGATTCCTAGCTGCCCTACCTGTGGTTTGAATCAGGGATGTTTCAGACCTTAAAAAACCTTCCTTATCAGCATCAAGTATTGCTACCAGTGAAACCTCTGGTAGGTCCAATCCTTCCCTAAGGAGGTTTATGCCCACTAGGACATCATATTTACCTATTCTAAGATCCCTGATAATCTCCATCCTTTCTATGGTTTCCACATCAGAATGGAGATAGGTAACCTTAATGCCGATCTCTTTGAAATACTTGGTTAAATCCTCAGCCATCTTCTTGGTCAAGGTGGTTACAAGGACCCTTTCCTTCCTTTCAACAACCTGATTTATTTCATTTACTAAATCATCTATCTGGTATTGGGTTGGTCTAACCTCAATAACTGGGTCTAGGAGACCCGTCGGTCTGATGATTTGCTCAACTATATTACTGGAGTGCTCCTTTTCATAGGGTCCAGGAGTGGCTGAGACATAAATAGCCTGATTGACTAAGGATTCAAACTCCTCAAACCTTAAGGGTCTGTTATGAAGGGCAGATGGCAATCTAAATCCATATTCTACAAGGGTAGTCTTTCTAGATCTGTCACCATTATACATACCACCTATTTGAGGTATGGTAACATGGGACTCATCTATAATTACTAGAAAGTCTTCAGGAAAATAATCTATCAAAGTAAAGGGTCTACTTCCCATAGGCCTGCTACTTAAATGGGCTGAATAGTTCTCTATACCTTGGCAAAATCCCATTTCACTTAACATCTCCATGTCATATCTGGTTCTTTGCTCTAATCTCTGGGCTTCTACTAGTTTATCCTGATCCCTTAACTCTTTTAGCCTTTGGTCTAACTCCTCTTCAATGGTCACCAAGGCCCTCTTTACAACTTCCTCACTAGTTGCATAGTGGGATGCTGGGAAGATAGATACATGCTTCCTAATACCTATTATTTCTCCTGTTAGATGGTTGACTTCAACAATTCTATCTATTTCATCTCCAAAAAATTCAACCCTAATTGTGTTTTCACTAGAGGCAGCCGGGAAGATCTCCAGGGTATCTCCTCTTACCCTAAAGGTACCCCTGATAAAGTTAATGTCGTTCCTAATATACTGTATGTCGACGAGTTTTTTCATTACCTCGTCCCTTTCAATTATCATGCCTGGTCTTAAGGATACAACCATACTCTCATAGTTTATAGGGTCACCTAAGCCATAAATGCAAGAAACCGATGCTACTATTATAACATCTCTTCTTTCAAAAAGGGCAGCCGTTGCAGAGTGGCGCAACTTATCTATCTCATCATTTATGGATGCATCTTTTTCTATATAAGTGTCTGAGCCTGGTACATAGGCCTCTGGTTGATAATAATCATAATATGATACGAAGTATTCTACTGCATTATTTGGAAAAAACTCCTTAAACTCACTAGCCAATTGATAGGCCAGGGTTTTATTATGGGCAATGACCAGGGTTGGCCTTTGGACCCTTTCTATTACATTAGCCATAGTAAAGGTTTTTCCAGAACCAGTTACACCTAGTAAGGTCTGGTGCTTGTATCCCTTCTTAAGGCCTTCAACTAGTTTATCTATAGCTTCTGGTTGGTCACCAGTGGGCTTGAAAGTTGATTCTATCTTAAATTTGTTCATTATACCACCTCATCTTGAACATTCGTTCTAGTTTATATTATATATTATATTATATATATGTCAAAACTTATTATATCAGTAATTTTGCTTGTAGAAAGGTATTTTCTATTGTAAAATATGATAGAAGGAGTGAGCTTGATGAAGCGAATGCTAATAGTATTAGCCTCTATATATCTGGCCCTAATCTTGGCTGCTTGTGCATCCAATAAAGTCAGTCCTTTAATTATAAAAGACAGCGGTCTAGAGCCAGAAATTTTAGAAGATGACAGTATAGTTTATAAAATAGAGCAAATAATTCTCACTAAAGGATTTCAGAATCTTGAACCCAAGGTTGAAATCCTTAAAAGAGATGATGGTTTTAGATTATTAGCTTCCTTAGGATTAGTTGAAACTTCGGGAGTTAATATTAAAGATATAAATAAAACCAATAATGAGATCAATATCCATGTAGAAAACCAACTCAATTCTTATGGAAATCAAATAGCAATACCCCAATTCCTAATTGAGTTACCAAATATAAATCTAAGGAGCATTGAGAATTATACCCTAAATATAATTAATGAAAACTATCAACCCATAAAGGTTAAGCTAAGTGCCAATGAAGCTATAAGCAAGGTAAATGCTGACTTCCAAATAGCTACAAATACTTCACCAGATATCGATATTATAAAGAAGGGCGATAGTCTCTTATGGAAGCTTAATTATAAGAATATCCTAGACAAACACAATCCTGAGACTCCAGTAGTGGACATGGCTGTTACAATAGATGCTAACACCGGTGAGCTAATTGAATCATCTAAGGAATTCCTTTCAGCCCTGATTGATGAAGGTAGTATCTTAGACTATATACCTAATGATTATATACTATACATGAAAGATGCTAAAGGAACATCCGATTCAAAGAAGTCTACGGACTTGTGGATTTATGATATCGAAAACAATACCCGAGAACTTATATACACTACAAATTCAAAGATTATTAGCGCACAGTTCAGTCCAAGCCTAGACTCAATAAGTGTCTTAGAGTCTATAGATGGAGCCAATAGGTTATATGTTATAATCAAGGATGAAATTAAGGTCTTCAGGGCAATGTTTGATAGTTCAATAAATCCCCTAATTGCTCGCTGGAAGGATGAAGAAAATATATATATCCTCAGCAAATCAAATACTACATCCTCAATTTATAATTATAATATTAAAGACGGAACTACTGATTTAGTTAATTACATGTATGCAGATATAACTGGAATGCAAATCCAGGATGAAGATGTTATTCTTACAATTAAGGATGAAGAAACTGAAGAAACATATATCCAGATGAGCTCCAATTGGATTAATTATAAAATGAAAAGTGAAGGATATTCCCCGAGTTTTATAAATGACAAGCTCATAGGCTTTTTAAAGTTTGATGAGGAAGCAGATATAAATAGGTTGTTTCTACTGAATATGGAAGATAGTAAACTCTATAGTAGCATAGATTTAAATGTAAGTAAGTATTTTGAAATAGACGAAAATACCCTGGGTATAGTCAGTGATAATAAGAATAACAATGATTATACCTTCCATAAATATGATATAGAGAATAAAAACCTAGAAGAAGTTGCAAATATATCTAGTAGCCAAGCCTACTATGATTCTGAAAGAGAAGTGCTCTATATAGATTTAAAAGTTCCTTTTGAAAGCAGTAAGCCTCAAATAATATATTCATTAAATTTAGATAAGAAAGTACTAGGGAACCCTCGGTAATGTAATCATACCCAGGGTTTTCTTTTTACCCTGATAGGTCTTATTTACTAGGCCCTTCCTGGTGCTAAAAAATCTAAGCTTATATTTGCTAGGTTTTGTAACTTCTATGTGGATTAAATCTTTAGGATCCTCAATTTTAGTATCATTTATTTCAAGTATTATATCCCCTTCTGATATACCTACTTCTTTTGCCACACTCTTATTCATTACATCAAGCACCCTCAGCCCTTCTTTCGGGTTGTCATATAAGGGAGCTCTAGTCTTTTCCTTATATTTATTGATTTGAATTATTAGCTCATGCCCTGCTATTGCTAATAGGGGAGGGAAATAAGGGCTAATCATGATTTTACATGTTACTAAAAGAATCAATCCATATATCAACAGGATTATTCCAGATTTTATGGTCTTCTTCCTTGGATAATTTGATATGGTGAAATCACCGTAAGTCAATAAAGCAATGATGGTAATTGGTTTTATCATGATGTCACCTACAAATAAGACTAAGGGTAGGGGCCAAATTCTGTTAAAAGTATAACCACCTATAGTCTCATATTCCTTAGTAAAATATCTTACCTGGCTTTGATGATTTCCATTTAATATAATCAATATCGCCTCTATTATATGTAGGACTGCTACTAAGAGCATCAAGTCATTGGTATCTACCCTTGGAAAACCAAATATTAGATTACTAAGTACTACCATGCCTCCCCCATAAGCAAAGCATACAAATCTGGTATCAATCAGAGCTAAGATAATAGTTACAACTAATATATAGAGAAAGTCCATAGGAACCAGATATACCTGGAGGTAGATAAAGGCAACTGTAGCAATGAGTCCTCCAAACATCCCATAGACGATGGAAGAAATTGTAGCTATATATGGGTTCTGGGTATTCTTTCGGTATTGTAGATAGAGGATAAAAATAAGCAAAATAAAAAAAGGGGATTTTAATATCCTTAATATATCAATAATTGTATAATACACAATTTGATATAATCCATACATAGAATATTGCCCCTTTTAGATTATATTCTTATATTTGTGACTTTATAACATCAATTGCCTTCTGTAGTTGTAAATCGCCATCGATGTTATCTACCCCAATAACATCCACATCATCAGGTAATTCAACAACTATGTCAGGCTCAATACCTATACCATGAATATTTATACCATTTGGAGTGAAATATTCAGAAATTGTTAGTTTAATACCTGAGCCATCGTCAAATGGTATAATCCGCTGAACCACACCTTTACCAAAAGTAGTTGTGCCTATTAAGACTCCCCTATTATGATCCCTAATTGCCCCAGCCAAGATTTCTGAGGCACTAGCGCTACCTTCATTTACAAGGATAACTAGGGGAATATCAATCATATCCTCATCAGACCTCAGGTATTCTCTATTACCATCCTTGGTTTCGGTGTAAACTATATCACCTTCCCCTAATAATTCATCTGCTATATCTTTGCATACATCCAATAGGCCACCTGGATTGTTTCTTAAATCTATTATCAAGCCTTCGATATTGCGCTTTTCCAATTCATTAAGGTCAGCTTTAAAATCCTCATAGGTTATTCCATCGAAGGATGTAATCTTGATGTAACCAATCTTATCATCTAATATATTGGATTTGACTGTCACGATTCTAATGATTTCCCTTACTATCTCGATATCCATTGTCTCACTATTGCCTTCACTATCGGTGCGCATTATAGTTAGGGTAACCTTGGTGTTGGGTTCGCCCTTCATCACTTTTACCGCTGCATCCATATTTTCAGCAGAATAATCCTTACCATCAACCTTAATAATCTTATCTCCGGTCTTTAAGCCAGCCCTTTCCCCTGGAGTATCTTCTATAGGGGAGACTACGGTAATATAATTGTCATCTCCTGGCGTTACTATGACTCCAATTCCACCATAGGTCCCCGACGTCTGCTCTGTTAGGGATTGGTACTCATCTGACGTTAAATACTGTGAATAAGGGTCTTCTAAGGATTGTAATAAGCCCTTTAACTGTCCTTCCAACAAGACTTCATCATCCACATCTTTTAAATAGTTTTCTTTTATAATATTCTCCACATATGAAACCTTGGAATAATTCTGATAAGTAGTATAAAGTTGCTCATATTCCACTGCAGGAATAATCACTTTATCATCAAATTTTAAGGTCAATACATTTGTTATTCCAAAAGTAATTGCATTTGTAAGTAGCAACAATATTATAAAAAATAGTATGTTTCTTTTTTTCCCCATCTCTCCACCTCTTAATTCTAGCCTATAAACTATATTATTATATGTACTCTTCTATTATACCATTCTACCCTAAAAAATGGATTTTTTATAGTATTGATCTAATAATTAAATTCTGAGTCAAAAATTGGTATTTTTTGTTAGATCATAAAAAAAAGGGGGTGATCCCCTTTTTATCTCAAGTATGTTAATGGGTCTTGGTAGGCTCCATTTACTCTTACTTCGAAATGTAAGTGAGGTCCTGTAGACATACCTGTACTACCTGCCCTTGATATGGAGTCCCCTCTTTTAACGTTGGCCCCATTTCCAACTAAAAGGCTAGAATTATGGGCATATAATGTGGTTATACCTCCACCATGGTCAATGATTATAGTATTTCCATATGAACCCAGATAGCCACTATAGATAACTGTCCCATCTGCTGCTGCAACTATATTACCACCCAAGGGTACACGGATATCTATACCCGTATGGAGTTTATTGACTTTTAAAATTGGATGTAATCTATACCCAAATGGTGATGTTATCCTATTAAAGCCTGGTGCAGGCCACCCCATTCGACCACCTGAATATGGTCCACTTACCCTTTGCAGCTTAATAATCTCTTTTTCAAGGGCCTTGGCTTCTTCATTTTGCTTGTCAATTTCTGCTTCCAGTTTCTTTTTATCTTCTGCTAGTCTGCTTATTAAACTCTCTTTTTCTCGACTGGCTTGTTCTAAGTCATTTTTCCTAGACTGAATCCTAGATTTGGTTACTTCAACTGAAGCTCTCTGACCCTCAAGCTCCACTTTCTTAGCATCTATTAAATCTCTTTGGTCCTTCATAAATTCTAGTAATTCCCTGTCATGTTCTGCAATAGATTCGACTATACTCTGTCTCGAAAGAAAGTCCTTAATACCTTCGGAGGATAAAAGCATCTCTAAGTAACCTATATTACCATTCATATACATGACTCGGATTCTCTTATTGAATAAATCCTTTTTATCTACAAGATTAGCTTCTGCCTCTTCTAACTCCTGTGTTGTAATCTCAATCTTGTTCTCAATATCCTTTAATTGCTTTTCGATACTGGCTAATTCAACAGATGTTTGGGTCATTTGCTTGTCCAATTCATCAATCTGCTTAGATACTTCCTTGGTTTGAGCCTCTATCTGTTTAATCTGATTCTTACCTTCTTTGATTTGCTCTTCAATTTCCTTTTTTTCCTCTTTAAGTTCATCTATATTCGAGGCATAAGCTGAAACAAAGTTTAAGGACAATATAATTATGACCAGTAGATATATAAATCCTTTTTTCCTAAGCATTTTTATTCCCCCTATACATTAAGAAACCTCTTCATAGAAACCAAGCTTCCTATAGAACCAATTCCTGTTCCAATAGCAATGAATATAATCGATAAATCAAGCAAGATTGCCTTAGGTTCTATTAAAATAATGGTAAACATGGAATATAGGTTATCGCCAACTGATTTGAAGAAATATCCATAACCATAGTAGACAAGTACAATGGATAAAAGAGCACCTATCAAACCAAACAAGACACCTTCTATGACAAAGGGTCCTTTTATATAGCCATTAGTTGCCCCAACATATTTCATAATCTGTATTTCTCGCTTTCTCGCAGCAACTGTTAGCTTAATTGTGTTGGAAATTATAAATATAGATACAGCAACTAAAGCTCCCATAACTACTAGGCCACCAATCCTTATATAATTGGCAAATAGTAAGAGCTTGTCTATAATCTCCTTGTGGTAGTTTATCTTTTCTACCCCATCCATGTACTTAATCTTTTTTACCACATTTTCAGCAAAGTCAATGTCCTTTAATTGGATTATATATGAATTAGGCAGGGGATTATCTGATTCAAGTCCTTCTAGTAGATAAGCTTGTTCAGCCCACTGCTCCTTATACTCTTCTAGCGCTTGGTCTTTGGATTTATATAAAACGGATAAGATACCTTCTTCGCCCCGTATAGTATCCTCAATTAAGGTCAGCTGTTCATCAGTAACTTCATCCTGTAAGAATATTTCAATCTCATCAAACTTGCCTTGAGTTTCTAGTACCAGTTCATTAATACTTAAGATTAGAATAAGTACAACACCCAATATCATTAGGACTGCTGAGATAGAAGATACGGAAGCTACTCCCATTCCACGGTTACGCCACATCCCCTGAAATCCCTGCTTGATGACATTCTTAAATAGTCTGAATCTCATGGTCATAACCACCCTTCTCATCGTCTCTTATCATTTTCCCATCTTCTATTACTATAACTCTTTTCTTCATCATGTTTACAATATCCTTTGCGTGGGTTGCCATAAGTATTGTAGTTCCCCCAGCATTAATATCAGATAAGACCTTCATGATCTCCCATGCTGTATCTGGGTCCAAATTACCAGTAGGCTCGTCCGCTATTAAAACTGGTGGATTATTGACTATAGCCCTTGCAATGGCGACCCTCTGATGTTCTCCGCCTGATAATTGATCAGGAAAATGTGAAGCCTTTCTACTTAAATCTACCATGCTTAGAACCATGGGTACCCTCCTACGAATCTCCTTGGGCCGAGTACCTATGATCTCCATAGCAAAAGCTATATTCTCATAGACAGTTTTATTATGTAATAACCTAAAATCTTGAAAAACTACCCCTATATTTCGTCTAATTCGTGGGATTCTTCTATTTCTTACCCTAGTTATATCTATATCATTCAAATATATTGATCCAGTTGTAGCTTCTTCCTCTTTTAGGAGCAATTTTATTAAAGTGGATTTACCAGCCCCACTTGCTCCTACTAAAAATACAAATTCACCTTTTTTAATTTCTAAATTTATATTTGAAAGAGCTTCTACTCCATTAGGATACTCCTTTGATACATTAACAAATTTAATCAAAATTTCCACCTCGATATTCTAGCTGTCATTTTCTGTAAGTAAATGTAATAAAATTAGCCATTCCTTTGATTATATATTATAATATACCTTAGTAGATAAATAAACCCTTTGGAGTGATTTATTTTGGTAAAAAAAGTGATAAGAAACCAAATCTTTGAAGCTAAGTTAGAATTAGGCAAAGAAAGGCGTAAACTGCTAAATAATGCCATTATTGAGAAATTGTATAATTCATCCTTTTATAAGGAAGCTAACCATATCATGGTTTATGTAAGCTTTGGTAGTGAGATCAATACCCATGATTTTATCAAAGAGAGTCTTAAGAAGGGCAAAAGAATTTCGGTACCTGTTACCTTTCCAGACAGCAAGGAAATCAAACCTAGTGAATTGTTAGATTTTGATGAATTAGAGATTGGTTTTTACAATATATTAACTCCAAAGGACGAATCTATCAGGTTTATAGATCCCAATGAAATAGATTTAATTATTGTACCTGGAGTTGCCTTTGATCGAAAAGGGTATAGAATTGGTTATGGTGGAGGATATTATGATAGATTTTTATCCTCTTATCCTGATATAATTAAATTGAGTATAGCATATGATTTACAGTTGATTGATGAAGTTCCCAGAAAAGACCATGATATCCCTGTTGACTTTATCATCACCGAAAAGGAAGTCATTAAATGTAGTCACTAAAATTCTACATTTTATGGTAAATGGTCTATGTTATATTCTGAAAGTAGAAATTTTATTTAGGAGGCAGTTTTATGAGTAGATGTATAGGTACTACTGCAAGGGGAATAAGGACCCCTATAGTTAAAGAGGGAGACGATTTAGTTAGTATTGTTGTAGATTCTGTTTTAAAGGCTGCAAAAAGTGAAAATTTTGAACTTAGAGATAGGGATATAGTGGGAATTACTGAGTCTTTAATAGCTAGGGCCCAGGGTAATTATGCTACTGTGGAACATATAGCCAAGGATGTTAGTTCTAAGTTCCCAGGCGATATAGGGGTAGTTTTCCCAATTTTAAGTAGAAACAGGTTTTCTATTTTGCTAAAAGGTATTGCCATGAGCAATAGAAAAATTCATCTACTATTAAGCTATCCTGCTGATGAGGTTGGAAATCATTTGATGGATTTAGATAGAATGGATGAGCTTAAAATCAACCCCCATACTGACGTATTAACGGAGGAAGATTATAGAAGGATGTTTGGCCAAAAGGTCGCCCACCCCTTTACTGGCATTGATTATGTTAGCCTCTACAGAAAAGTATGCAATGACAATGTTGATATTTATTTTTCTAATGACCCGAGAATAATACTTAACTATACAAAGGATGTCCTAGTAGCAAACGTTCATGAAAATAAAAGAACCAAGAGGCTCCTTAAAGAAGCTGGAGCTAACATACTATATGGAATTGACGATATATTGGCCTCCCCCATTGACGGTAGTGGTTATAACCCAGAGTATGGGCTCTTTGGGTCAAATCTAGCCTCCGATAGTGAGGTTAAGTTATTCCCGCGTGACTCTCAAGACTATGTAGAAAAAATTCAAAAAGAATTATACGAAAAAACAGGAAAAAAGATTGAAGTCATGGTTTATGGCGATGGAGCCTTTAAGGATCCTGTAGGAAAAATTTGGGAACTAGCCGATCCTGTTGTGTCACCTGGTTATACTAAGGGATTAGAAGGTACCCCACATGAGATTAAGCTTAAGTACCTTGTGGATACTGAACTAGAAGATTTAGAAGGTGAAGAAATACTAACTGCTATCAAACAAAAAATCTATGCCAAGGATGTAGACCTACTAGACCAAGCTGAAGCACTGGGAACTACTCCAAGGCAAATTACTGATTTATTGGGAAGCCTATGCGATTTAATTAGTGGTAGTGGAGATAAAGGAACGCCAGTTGTCTTGGTTCAAGGATATTTTGACAATTATGCAAGTGAATAAATGCAAATACTAGATCTAAATTGGTTAAACTATAAAAGCTTAGGGTCAAGATCCTTCGTAGGTAAGGCTAATACTGTCCGTCTCAGGATGACAATTACGTCAACTATCTGAACCACGCATAAGAATAAATTTTCAAAATGAGACTCGACTTTGGAGAATTTGAGTAGAAGTATCCACTAAGTAAAAAATTTGGTAGAGCTCCACTGTTTGAGCGTAGCGAGTTTGGAGCTCTAATTTTTTATATGTGGTTATACTTCTTCAAATTCGTAACGGAGAGTCGGTTTTGAAATTTATTCTAGTATGATAAAGACTTAGACTCAAACCATGAGTGAATAAAGATTTAAATTCTATTCTCTACTAAAATTCTTCTACGATGTACATAAAAATACGCATTCTTTATCCATTGTGCCATAGGCCTAATCTAAATACTCTATATCCAGATGAATCTGCTCTGGCATCTCCTTTAGGTTGGTCTTTACTATAATTGTAGGATAATCATATTCTTGAGGTAGAACCTCATTTGGATTTGGATCTATGTACTTTGCGTAGACAACCAAATCAAACTTGTCATCAGAAATCTTTTCCTTTACAATTTTCTCTATATCTACAAAGAAGCCCAATGATTTCTTTTCTCCCCTAGTTACTATTACATAGACATCATCCCTGTATTTACACGTTAAGGCCCTTTCTTCCATCACATATTGGGGCAACATCTCCACTATCTTATCTGGTACTTCCTCCATTTCTAGGGGCTTAAACTTAACCAAGTCCTCCCCATCTCCCAACAGTTTTGCAACCAAGAAACTCCCTAAGAGAATAACTAACACTAGGCCGATAATTAAATATTTTTTCATATATATTCCCTCCATTTACAATATCAATATCAATATATTCATATTCTCTGAAGGGATATATTATGTGAATAAGTTACTTGACTACATCTTTATTGAAGATAATATTGAAGATAAACTTAGGTATGGCTAACTGTCTTTTTATCCTTGAAGGTTCTTTTAGCAACCTATAAAGCCATTCAAGACCAAGTTTTTGATATATTTCAGGGGCCCTTTTAGACTTGCCTGCAAGTATATCCATTACCCCGCCGTTACCTATGGCTATTCTCGTATTTAATCTATGGGCATTTCTATCTATCCAGATTTCTTGTCTAGGAAACCCAAGACCTACAAAAATGATATCAGGATTTTTCATATTTATTTCATGGATAATTTCATTCTCTTCCCTACTATCCTGAATTCCCAGGTGGCTGCCCTTAAAATAACCATGATGGTATCCTAAGATTTCTATATTAGGATATTCCTTGCTAATCTTCTCAGCTGCCATCTTTGCAATACCTACTTCACCCCCCAATAAAAATAGGCTATATTTATTCTGATTTGCAGTTTCTAATAACTTAATAGAAATATCATATCCTGTGACCCTTTCTTTCAATGGTTTCCCTTTAATTCTAGATCCATAGACCAAGCCAATGCCATCAGGTATAAGCAAATCACCTCGGTTTAATATCTCCTTTATCTGGCTATCATTCTTAGCAGCCATAACTATTTCGGTATTTGGTGTATAGATCTTATTCAATTTGTCCCCTTTTAGATATGCATTTAATAACTTAGTAGTATCTTGGAGATTGATATTAAATATTTTTACTCCAAAAATACTTACCCTCTCCATCTAACCACCTGCTTTTACTAATCTAAAAAGGACTAAAATTATGGACACTATTATCCAAAAAGTAAATATTATCTTGGGTAAATATAGGATGTTTTCAAAAAATCCATGGACCATGATACCAGCAAGGCTTGATAAGGCTCCTGTTGCCATCAGAACTATATATCTATCATCTTGCTTTATCAGGTACTTAATCCCATACTTAAACAAGACTAGCAAGAAAAGGAGGAGGACCAGTAGTCCAGGTACCCCCATCTCCGCAAGTGTTTGCAAGTATGTATTATGGGAGTGATAGGTAACTATGGTGTCTGAATAATTTTCAAAGGTTTCCTTATAGGGTAGATGACCAAACCCTACCCCTGCCATCCAATTGTCCCTTATGATTTCTAAGGTGATGAGCCACATATTTAACCTATAAGCATTGGATGTATCCCTTAGGTTTCCTATACTCATAATTCTATTAATAATAGGATCCGGTAAGATGAAGTAACCCAAGATACCTATAGGAATCAAACCTAGTAAGAAACCTCTTTTAAACAGGAGTATAAAGATAGTACAAGAGAAGGCAAATCCTAGCCAACCACCTCTGGAGGATGTTAGAATAAGGGTGATAAGCATAACAAGGCTTGCACCAAAAAATATTATTTTTTTATTGAGCATTCTGCTATAAATAAACATAGAAATTGACAAGGGTAAAATCATAACCAAATACTCAGCTAGAATATTGGGGTTATCAAATATTGAGTATACTCTAACAGATATGTCAGGATTCGTCCCCATATCTATCCATGTCTCATCTAGTTCTACTCCTACCAGGTACTGGTAGATACCATACAGGCTTATAAGGCTTGCTGTTACTATTAAGATAGTAATAATGACATATAGGCCATTTTTATCCTTGATCCAATTTACAAGTACAAAAAGGATGCTTAGGCCCCCAAGATGTAGGGCTAAGTCTCTTATGCTACCAAGGAAAGTTGTTGATGTTATTGTTGATATAGTTATTATTACTAGGAACAAGGCTATGGGGAAATCCATTTTAGTCTTAGTTAGCTGAGCATCCCCGGAATCACTACTAAAGGGGATTATTACAGGAAGAGAAAGCATTAATAATAAACCAAGCATATTGGGTAAAAAGGGATACAATAAAACCACTAGTGTTAGAATATATAGCATTATAATTCTCCCCATTCTTCCATGGTAAAGAGGTCCACAATAAATTTATAGGACAAAGATGTTGATACCATATTCCCCCAAAATCCTATAATGCTCCTTACAAGATTAGTTCTAAGCAGTTTCTCAAAACAATAGTGAATTATGCTAGAACTTCTGCTTGTTTTTATTAACTCATGAAAACGCCTTAATATTGAAGAGCCTAGATCGACTAGTCTTGCATATAGCTTATAAGAAAAACTATTTTCAATAAGTAAGGATTCCTTAATAAACATACTTAGGGAGAATGAGCTATCTATTGAAGATAAAGTTAGTCCAATTATTCTATCTATAATGCTTTTCAAGCTACTATTTTTATAAATGAAGGCCATCAAATCCTTAAGCCTGATAAATATCCCTAGAAAGAAGGAATTATACATATTATCACCTAGTCTGTTCTAATAATTCTACCTCTGTTACAGTTGCAAAAAAGGCTATTTTTTTGTTCTTTAATCTATATTGTACATCAGCCCTGATTTCTTCTCCTCCACCTATAATGGAATCAGGATTATCCACTACATCAGCCTTGACCACAAGAGTAAGAGTATATTTTTCTGGAACTACTGCATTTACCCATTCCCCTTCCCTTTCCAGGAGTTCAGAATATGGTTCATAGGTTGATTCTACTATTGTTCCCAATAATTCATCCTTATCATAAGTGTACAAGAGATCACCCTTCTTAAGATTACTAATTGTTGTCATTTTTATATTGGGAACCTCATAAGTAATATAGGCTTTTGTGGTCTCTTTTAACCTTCCTGGTTTTGACATCATCCTATAAACTCCACCTAATATCAAGAAAACTAATACCAGAAAAACCATTAGGTCTATGACATTTATTATTCCAAACAGCCTTCCTTTTTTGTCAATCACTTTCATTCCTTGTCCTCCATATTGTTCAAGATTTCAGTGTAAATTCTTATATGCTCCTCTGCCATTGATTTGGCCGAAAAGTTCTCTTCTACACCCTTATATAAGTTCTCCCCCATATATATAATTTTTTCTTGATTATCTAATAGGGCTAAAATCTTATCGCTTAAACCTTTCTCATCATCTACATCTATTATATAGCCATTATAATCATCTCTGATAAGCCTAGTTATCCCACCAACCCTAGTAGAAATTATGGGTTTTTTCATTCTTGCTCCCTCCAATATCACATAGGGGAAACTTTCGCTTACAGAAGTTAAGACATTGATATCTATTGCATTAAAAAAAGAATATGCATCACCAATAAATCCTAGAAAGTGGATATTCCCTCCAATTCCCAGCTCTTGAACCATAGAAGTTAGCCTTTTCTCTTCCGGACCTTCACCAGCTATTAAAAATACTACATCCCTTCTTAGCTGAAGGACCCTAGCTGCAGCCTTTATAAAGGTATCATGTTTTTTTACCAAGTCTAACCTTCCCATAATTCCCACTATGGTCCTATCTTTACCATCAATACTATATCTATTTAAAAACTCATCCCTGGGAATAAACTCTATTTCTTTATCCATATCTATACCATTATAAACAACGTAGATCTTGTCAGCCCTGAAGCCCCTTTCCACCAGCATATCCTTGAAGGTATCTGATATGGCTATATAATAATTAAACCCTTTCAAGGCTAGTTTATTTAGATTGGTAAATATGATTTTTTTATAAGTTTTATCTGTAAAATCCAATTTGTAATCGCTATGTATAGTGGTTACGAAGGGCTTCTTTACTCCCTTCAATAGCATGGCAATAAAATTAGCCCTGGCCCCATGACAATGAATAATATCATAATTATTTTCACTTATTTCATCTCTTAACCTGGATATAATTGACATATCAAATCTGTTTTTTTGCTGAAAGACTTGTATCCGGATACCTTGATTTTTGAGCTCATCATAAAAATTATCCCTTGTAAAACATATTAACTTAGTATAGATGCGTCCCTCTAAGCCCTTCATCAAGGATTTAATATGGGTCTTCGCCCCTCCCCTATCTCCACCACTTATTAAATGAAGCACTTTCATCACCTACGCCCCTTCCGCTGCCCCTATCATATATATCCTTGCCATCAATTAGGACTCATAAACCTCAGATTCATTAATTAATAACTGCCTAAATTTTCCCAATAAAAAATAAGCATATAAATATGCTTATTTTTATAATATGTACTATTCTGTTACTTTAGGGAAACAAGCCCTAAACTAATTCTTAATGCATCATCAACGTATTGCATCATTTCCTTATCAAATCGACCTATCTTCTCTCTCAATCTCTTCTTGTCTATGGTCCTAATCTGTTCCAAGAGTATCACTGAATCCTTAGGTAAACCATACTCCTGTCCTGTTATCTCAACATGTGTAGGCAGTTTAGCCTTATTTATTTGAGAAGTGATGGCGGCTATTATTATTGTGGGACTATATTTGTTACCAATATCATTTTGGATTACTAAAACTGGTCTCACTCCCCCTTGCTCTGAGCCGACCACTGGACTTAAGTCAGCGTAAAAAACATCTCCCCGTTTAATCATCACGTCTTATCACGTCCAGTTAGACGAATTTCATACTTATGTAAATCTTTCATATCATGTTCAAGTCCTATTTCTGCAAGGGTTAGGTTTATTTGACTCATTTCATCGTATCCTTTTTTCTGATAAGCATGAATATCCTTCATCCATTTATCCTTGAGGTAGTGTTTAACGCATTCAATCATTGAGCTTGGATCACCGCTTAAATTTATGTCTATAGTTGGATCTGTTTCAATCACGACTCTCCACCTCCATTTCTTAATATAGTATTAAGGTGCCTTATCAAATGAGTCAAATTTACACCGGTAACAAATTTTGTGACAGCCAATTACCTATACCAAGGCAAGGGACTATTTTGTTGAAATTTCTTCAATATCAATAAGTCCACTCATATTTATATATATCCTTGGAACCCTTATGCTAATCATGCATATTAGTTCATAATTAATTGTACCCAATTCCTTGGCAATATCTTCAACTCTTGGGTAACTTTCATGTCCATAACCAAACAAAATAGCTTCATCATCAATACCAATATTCTCGATATCTGTAACATCAACCATCAGTTGATCCATGCAAATAGTACCTACTACAGGCACCCTTTTATGGTTGATAGACACATAGGCCCTTCCTGATAATACCCTTGAAAAACCATCTGCATATCCAATGGGTAAGGTGGCAATCTTTGACTTCCTCTTTGTCACAAAGGTCTGCCCATACCCTATTCCCTCTCCTTCATCTAATTCCTTTATATGGGAGATACATGATTTTAAGGTGGTAGTTGGCTTGATATCTATTACATCCTTATTTACATGTTCAGATGGATAGTGGCCATATAGAATAATGCCTGGTCTAACCATATCCAGGTTATACTCGGGTAAGTCTAGAATGGCTGCAGAATTTGAAGCATGCTTGATTGGAATATCTATATTCAAGTCAGCTAATCTATCCAATACCCATTGAAACTTTTGGAATTGATCCCTTGTATGTGATTTATCAGGATAATCTGCCTTAGCAAAATGGGTATAGATTCCCTCAACTGAGATATTGGGCAATTCCACTATTCTCCTAATATCATCAATAGAGGTCTCATTTGGTAAAAAACCTATCCTATGCATACCAGTATCAATCTTGATGTGGATCTTGGCATCCTTGCCATACCTACCTGCGATTTCTGACAAAAGTTTTGCATCTTCATACTTATATATAGTTTGAGTTAGATCATACCTAAGTAGTTCTTCATACTGAACAGTTGGTGTATAGTTTAATACCAAGATTGGTGCTGTTATTCCAGATTCCCTTAGACTAATACCTTCAGATAAAACCGATACCCCTAGTTTATCAGCTCCATTATCTAAAAAAATCCTCCCACATATAGCCGCTCCATGCCCATAGGCATTAGCCTTGACAATAGCCATAATTAAGGTACTATCTCCAACATGTCTTCTTATCTCTTTAATATTATTGGTTAAATTATCTAAATCTATCTCCAGCCTTACAGGTCTGACTTCCTTCAGTTGCTCCATACTTAACTCTCCTTAGCTACTCTTTATGTATTTAAAATCCTCATACTTTATCATAAGCCTTATATTACCATTCTTATCCAAAACTTCCATCATAAAAGGTTCCAACCTTTTCTTGCTGAAATATATTAGTCCCTTATGATTATATTTATTTAACTCCCTTGGCCTATATTCGATAAGATAGTAATCTTTTCCGTCAATTTCTTCTTCTTTGATGGACTTAACTAAGTCTAGGTTCTCAAAAAAATTTACCAGCAGGATTCCTTTATCAAAGTCTTTAACGGTTTTTAAGGATATGGATTGATTAATAGAAGCATGGTTTAAGAAGATCTTATTATCCTTATACTCTATGGTAATTCCTTGACTGTCACTTGGTTCTAGTATCTCCAGGGATATCTTATTATCTTGAAAGAATTTTTCCCTCATTAGGTATCTTGTCTCCTGGTTTTCACTTAAAACCTTCATCTCAAATATACCTTCATAGCCAGCACTTTCATTGAATACCTTATCTAAATTAGCTATAATCTTTGCTTCCTTATCAGAGGTACACGATATCAATAGGATACCCACTAATATAATAATAGCCAAGGATTTCTTCATCCTAACACCTCTCTAAAATACTTGGGATAATTCAATCATTAGTATATTATATTTATTCCAAGTATATTTAGAATAGCATTATTTTTCCTAGGCGTGATAACCTATTACAAAGGCAATAGCATAGTCACCATCATGAGAAATAGATAAATCGAACCTATTGATTCCAAGCTCATCTAGTAGGTCATCTACGCTTGGAGACAAGGTCACTATAGGCTTACCCTTATCAGTATGGGTTACTTCTATATCCTTCCACCCTACCTTTCCTATCCCTGTGCCCAATGCCTTTGATACAGCTTCTTTAGATGCAAATAAGCCTGCAACAGTCTTTGGACTACTGCCCCTTTTATTAATGTAATCTATTTCCTTTTCAGTAAAAAGTTTATTAAAAAAAAGCTCCTTTTTGTCTGCCATCAAGCCTTCAATTCGACTTATCTGTATTATATCAACCCCTGTAGTAATCATAAAAACCTCCAGACCTATTGTATATATATTATAGACCTGCACCAGGTAAATATCAATTAATTTTTAAGCTGCTAAACTGCTGAAGAAAGAAACCCTTAAGACTACATGTCTTAAGGGTTCCCGTCTATTTCATGGTAAAGTTCGTATTTTGGTTTGTTGAAGATTGCATAGTGGAGGCTAATCCATTTTTAATTTTTTGAATATCACTTTGATTGGCCTGTGGAGCTGGCATATACCATCCTTTCTGCTCAGCCATTTGATAAATTTGATATTGCATTTGCTCAGCTTCATTTCTTAATTTCTGTAATTCACTTCTTAAGGTTTGATTTGAACATTCCTGTATGGCCTTTGTATATGTGTCAATACTATGCTTAGTACCGTTTAGTATATCATTGACTATATCCTGGTCTCTCATCTTATCCCTCCTATAAAGAATTAATTAAATTCGTGGCAGTTGTTTTTGCATCTGTAGCTGATTGGGTTAGCATTTGCTTAAATTGTGGGTCTTGAATTTGATTTGAATAAAGATTAAACTTTTCACTCATTACTAAGTGAGAAGATGCAATATGTTTTACACAATTGAGTTCTTCTTGTGTAAGCTGATTAAGGTTAATCGTATTTTTTAATGCCATAGAATTACCTCCTTTAAATATTTTCACACGGTATTATTTTGGCTTAAATCTCTACAATTATACATGGATTAGAAGGGAAAATCCTGTCCAAGAATAATTCCTCTTAATGTGGAAAAACTATCTCTTAGAGGAGGATGTTTATGAAAAAAATATATGACGATTATGAGTATCCTTGGGAAGATTTTGAAGAGATGGAAGAAATGGATGAAGATGGATATATAGATTACCAGGATTAGAATTCATATGATTATTGAAAAATATTGGATAGATATTAAAAGTTAAATATGCCACATAATATTTTAGCTAAAATGTAGATATTAGAATCTACATTTTAGTTTTTTATTAGAATAGTTTCCGTAAGGCTCTTAATTTGATACAATATTGGTTATAAAGACAAATGGAGGGATTATATGAAATTTTTACTAGAAAAAGGTGGTAGCGTAGAAATCGTCTTGGTTTCTAATAATATCCACCCAACAGAAAAGGGAAGGGAATTATTAGATTTTCTAAAGGAAAAGGAACTTTTCAAAGGAAAGTTTAATGAAGTCTATAGTGATATATCACCAAAAGGGGAGAATATCATACTACTTGGCCTAGGTGATGAGGAGGAGTTGACTTTAGATTCCCTTAGAAAGGCCTTCTATAAAGTGGCTAAGGAATTGAAGAAATACAAGATTGATAGTGTAGGTGTTACTATTCCTAAGTTTAAGGACCTCTGTTATAAATCTACCGTAACAGCTATCACAGAAGGTTTTTTACAATCTGAATACTCCTTTGATAAATATTTGAGTGATAAGAAAGACAAGTCTTCCCTTGAAGAAGTATATTTCGATGTCTTGGAAGAGAAAAAGGAAAAGGCCCTTGAAGCGATAAAAGAGGCAGAAATCTTATCAGAGGCAATCTTCTTGACCAGGGATTTGGTAAATGAGAGACCTATGTACATGTATCCTGAAGTTTTGGCAAATGCAGCCAAGGAAAACCTAGAAGAACTAGGAATCAAGGTGGACATCTATAATAAGAAAGCTATTGAAGAGCTAGGTATGAAGGCCTTTCTTGCAGTAGCTGAAGGTTCATCCAAGGAACCCCGCTTCTTTGTTATGACCTATAATGGGGATCCTGATTCAAAGGAAAAAATTGCCCTGGTGGGTAAAGGTCTTACCTACGATTCAGGTGGATATGCCATAAAACCAGGAGATAGTATGGATACCATGTTTACCGATATGGCAGGATCTGCTACTGTGATTGGTGCTCTTAGGGCTATTGCAAAAGCAAAAATTAAGAAAAATGTTGTGGGTATTGTTGCTGCCTGTGAAAACTTAATTTCAGGCTCTGCCTATAAAAATGGTGATATTGTAGGCTCCATGTCTGGTAAAACCATTGAGGTACTAAATACGGATGCAGAAGGTAGACTTACCTTAGCTGATGCCCTCTGGTATGCAGCCAAGGAGGTTAAGGCTGACAAGATAATTGATCTAGCTACCCTAACTGGCGCATGTATAGTGGCCCTAGGTAACTTAACTGCTGGTGCTATTACCAATGATGAAGACTTAATGAATGAGGTTAAAAAAGCATCTGAACTAGCAGGAGAATATGTATGGCAACTACCCTCATATCCAGAATATAAGGAGCTTATCAAGGGTGATTTTGGAGATCTAAAGAATACTGGTGGCAGGGGTGCTGGTACAATAACTGCTGGACTTTTCTTAGAGGAATTTGTTGATAAAACGCCATGGGTACATCTAGATATTGCTGGTACTGCTTATGGTGATAAAGCCAAAGGCTACCTGCCTAAAGGCGCAACTGGAACCCATGTTAAAACCTTATATTATTTAGTTAAAAATATGTAGTAATATTTTAAGGGGCTGTCGGGAAATAGATAGCTAATAAAAGAATAGTCTGGTGGGGAAAATCCCATCAGACTATTTTTGTGCAATTCATACAATTCAGGTACGGTTCTCGAATTGCATAGATTTATATAAGATATTAGAAAAAATGTGTCCTAAATAAAATTGTCATTCCGAGTGAAAGGAGGAATCTTTTTCTTAATTGCTCTTTCTTCTTATACCATATACTATAGCTATAGCTAGTCCTAGCAAGCCTATACCTATGATAATTGCTATTGGATATCCAGTTTCCCGACGGTTATTCTCTGGAGATAATTCAATAGATGTTCCAGAGCCAACACTATCCTGGTCAGGGTCTTCCATATCATTTACCCTATCTTTAATACTGCTATAGAGATAAACTCCGTCTACATCTTGGACTGTATTTGCTTCTATATGATTAATTTGACTCTCTGTATCTCTATTTTCTAAATCATATAGAGGAATCAATAATTCTACTTCTTCATTATTCATAACTAATGCAACAGGCTGGCGAATATGTCTTAATCCTCCACATAATATAACCTCTGGATTTGATTCATAGTTAATCTCCTCTAGTATATATGCTATTTCTGACTCATAATCCACGCTTTTACCTTCCAGCTCTTCAATTGCTGTCACAATCCACTTACCTTCTTCTGCTTTAATAGTCTCAATTTCTTCCTCTGTAAGTGTTTCTTTTAATGACTCATCAAAGGGTAGCCCCTTTGATATACTTATCCGATATGGGGTATTTTCAATATCCAATGTAAGTAACCACATATAAGTTCCTTCTTCTAGTGCTTCCTTTACATCCTGCTTTTTGGAGCTTTCAAGGGAAAAAATATCCGTATCAACATAAATTTTATTTGCTTTTGTATAATCTATTTTATAATCATTCGGCAAGCTTTCTAGGTTTGTATCCTCTCTGATACTGTTTATAATCCCCTTAATCTCTTCATCAAGTTCTGTAATTTCAGGATAATCTGCATCTGCCACACTTAATCTCTCAATCTCAATTGGCCCATGTGAACTTGCGCCGACTATACTTGGAAATAACAATAAAATTAATATACATAATATAATCACATTACGTTTCATATTCTCCTCCCCCTTTGGATTAAAATGTCCACCATGTGTGAGTATATCTACCTGTTCCTGATGGTAATGTTGTTCCATTTACCAGACTCGAATATCTATAGAAGGCATTAGCTACTCCTGCTATTGGATCAATTAAATATAATCCTCCTGCTACTGATCCTGTACTCTCTCTTGCACCACGGACTACATAAACGTGTCCTTCTTTATAGTTACTTGAACTCCACCCCATTCTCAAAGCTGCGGGTCTGCTATTCATAGCTTCTATAATAAATGCAGCTAAAGATGCAACTCCAGCCTGTGTCCCCCTATTTGAAGTATATCGTATGGCACTGGTAACTTCACCTATAGTTGCGGTTTGATTAACTACACTTCCTTTTACATGTGTACAGATACTTGATTGCGAATATATTCTTCCGTAATATGCTCCAATCATCTTCGCACAAGCCGCCCAACACCATTTAGTTCTCTCTTGCGCATATTTTGTTATATTCATCGTATAAGATGCTGCATAAGTATTACTTACTGGAACAATAATAAGCAATAAAGCCAGAGTTAAACACATAAATCTTTTTAATATTTTTCTCTTCATCTTTGATCTTCCTCATTCTTACATTTGATATAAGACTAGATATATTATTCTTTAATATTTATTTATCCCTCCTTCGGATATGGTTTATTACTCTAATTATCACATTTATATTAAATTAACAAACATAATACAATTGATTGAATTTCCATATTGTAAATTTTCCTACTAAAGTTTAAAACACTTTATTGAATGATATGATATAAATTTAGTTATTGATATAAACTAACTAGTTTATATATCTATTTGATTGTTTTAATATTTAAATCTTACAATTACCTGATATAGCTGTAGCGTTTTCACCATCTACATTTACTACAACCCTTGTTCTATAAGTACCTGACGTACCTCTATAGCTCTTTGATATGGACTTTCCTGTTATCAGCTGAAAAAGTCCATATAAGGCAATAAAAAGGCATGTGATAGGTAATACATAATATGTAAGTCTTATCTTTTCTGCGTCCAAAAATAATTGGGATATAAATACAAGAATAGTGGTTAAAACAACTATTGAAATTGCTATTAAAACTCTCTTTAAAATTTTCATAGACATCTCCCTTTAACTTTCAATCTATTATCCTATTTTTCCTCCTACTATATCAACGAATTAAGAAGCTCATTTGTGGACAAAAGAATACAAATATATAATAAAAAAGAAAATCCTGTTTGTAAGTAAGGATTTTCTTTTTTATTAAACTAGATTTTCTGCATTGGAAATTATATTAGTTATTGGTGGGATGACTTGTTTCTTTCTGGATAATACTCCTGGAGCATAAAAGGAATTCCCTTCTAATGTTGTCTTAAAGGCTTTTGCTGCATTCTCTTTATTTGGACCTACTACTATCATTTCTGATGCTTGCTTGAATATATCCGTTAACATGAGTATAAAGATTGAATATCCATATTCCTTAGCCCTTTCCTCCATAGTGGCTATCAACTCATCCCTCATTTCCGTAAGACTATCGGGGTCCATGGTATAAACTTGGGATATGCCTACCTTATGGTCATTAATTACAAAAGACTTAAAATCTTGATTCAGCAATTCCTTGGGAGTTTTCCCAGTTAAGGAGGTTCCCGCCTTAAACATCTCCATGGCAAAGTCTTCCACATCTAAATCTGCTATTTTAGCCAACCTATCTAGCATTATCTTATCTGTATTTGTTGCTGTTGGTGACCTAAATAATAATGTGTCAGATATTATCCCTGCTGCTAATATTCCAGCTATTTTCTTAGACGGTCTTCTACCATTTTCAAACATAATTGATGCCACTATGGTACAGGTACTCCCTACAGGCTCATTTCTAAAATATATTGGAGCGCCAGTAAATACATCAGCTACCCTATGATGGTCGATTATTTCCAGTATTTCTGCTTCCTCTAAGCCATCTACTGACTGACTCCTTTCGTTATGATCCACTAATATAACCTTCTTCTTTAGGCTGGAAATTAGATGATACCTGGATATGGAGCCTACTACCTTTCTTTCATGGTTAACAACCGGGTAAGACCTGTATCTGGTTTGTGACATATAAACCTTTATATCATCTACTAAATCATCCAGGGCAAAATAGACCAGATTATCAGAGGTCATGACATAATCGATGGACACACTCTGAGTAATCAGCCTTGAGGCGGTAAAAGTATCATGGGGTGTAGAAATAACGGTAATATTTTTTTCCCTAGCCACCTCCATTAAATCATCCCCTAAGGTACCATCTCCTGTTATTACCATTAGGGAGATGTTTCTATTTAGGGCAACTTCCTGGATATCCCTTCTATCACCACATATTACAATATCATAATCATCTATATAGGCATCTAGGGATTCCGCCTCCATGGCTAAGACCAAGATCTTCCCTTTAAAAGGTTTATCTTGTTTTGGAATTACCAGGCCTTTCCCCGACAAGGTATCTATGATATTTTCAGTTCTTGCATTTGATTTTCCCAATACAGAATTATCCCATACGTCTATATAATTCTGAATGATATCGCCTACAGTCACGATACCTACTAGTTGCTCATTCTCATCTACTACCGGTAAACTATTGACATTATTCATGTTCATAATATTTAAGGCCATCCTAAGGGATATATCTGAGCTGACTGGAGGTATCTTATCAAAATTTAAGTCCTCGACACTTAATCTTACCGTTTCCATCAAGGCTGGAGTTTCAACGTCAAAATATTTTAGTATAAAACTAGTCTCCCTATTTATATCTCCTAACCTAACTGGTATAGCTGTGATATCTCCACTTCCATTTTTATATTCTGCATAGGCTATTGCTGAGCATATAGAATCAGAATCCGGGTTCTTATGTCCCATAATATATATTTTTTCCTTCAATTATTAATCCTCCATTCAAAGAAGTAATAATATCATTATATCATTAATAATCCTTAGTAATCATTGAGAATCAACTTTTATCCTTATCTCTCTTTCTTTTTTTCACAGATTCTGTTAGGAGATATTCGATTTGTCCATTAAGTGAACGAAAATCATCTTCAGCCCAAGCAACTAATTCTTTCCAAAGGGATGATGATATCCTTAATAATACTTGTTTTTTTTCATTATCTTTTTTAGACATACTCATCATCCACCTTTCTTTTATTAATATAGGGAGCCACTATTTACGATAGGCTGAGCATCCCTGTTTCCACATAGAACCACAAGTAGGTTGCTTACCATAGCAGCCTTACGTTCCTCATCAAGATCTACTATCCCTTCTTCATTTAATTTGTTTAGGGCCATATCCACCATACCAACTGCTCCTTCAACTATCATCTGACGGGCATCTATTATGGCTGATGCCTGTTGTCTTTGTAGCATGGCTGCTGCTATTTCTGGAGCATAAGCCAAGTGGGTAATCCTTGCCTCATGTACCTCAAGACCTGCTACTTCCACCCTTCTTTGAATTTCTTCCCTAAGCTTTTCTGCAACTTCCTTACTACTACCCCTTAAGGATTTTTCTTCACTGGTAGAATCATATGGATAAATCCGAGTTATATCCCTAAGGGCAGAATCTGTTTGTATAGAAAGGAACTCTGTATAGTTTTCCACATTAAAGACTGCCTTAGCTGTATTTACTACCCGCCATGTGACTACAATGCCGATGATGATGGGATTTCCTAATTGATCGTTGACCTTTTGCTTATCATTATTTAAGGTCATGGTCTTTAAGGATATCTTCTTACTGCGTCTATTTAGGTTTACTGTATCCTTTGAAAAGCTAATTGTTGATACTGATGATTCAGGAGCTATAGAACCTGTTGATGTATCCATAGTAGCTGGATTTACAGCCACAACAAAGGGGTTGACGAAATAAAAGCCTTCTTCCCTTAAGGTACCATAGTACTTACCAAACAAGGTTAAAACAAGAGCTTCATTTGGCTTAAGTACTTTTAAGCCTGCAAATAAAATAGGACCTACAATAAAAGAATATAAACCTCCTATGATTATCAATAGTATCCCAATATTACGTCCATCAGCAGCAAGATTTGCTCCTAGGATAAGAGCGATAATTCCTAGGATAATAAAGGTAATGTTAAGTACAAGTGCTACAAGACCATTTGTTGATTTTGCTACAATTTCAAGATCATGAACATTATTAGTTTGATTTGACTTTGACATTATAAAACCTCCTTTGATATATTATGATATCATTATTATATCATTTATGTATCTTGTTGATACCCTAAATTTTATAGAATAATCATAAATAAGAAACTTTCTAGGTAATTTTTTGTTATTTTCTTTAGCTATGCCCATACTAATACTGAATTGGAGGTATGTTTATATGATAATCCTTAAGCCAACTATAGCCTTTATTTTACTATTGATCCTAACCCGGATACTTGGAAAGAAGCAGATGAGTCAGATGACCTTTTTTAACTATGTTACAGGTATAACAATTGGCTCACTTGCAGCAGAAATTATTACCTTTGATGATGAAACAATTTGGCACGAAGTTGTCGGCTTAATTTGGTGGTGCTTTCTGACCACCTTATTGGCCTATATTACACTGAAGTCTCTTAGACTAAGAAAGTTAGTTGATGGAAGCCCTTCAATCCTAGTAAAGAATGGTGTAATCCAAGAAAAAGAACTCAAGGCTACAAGAATAAACATAGAAGAGCTATCAATGATGTTTAGGGAGCAGGGCATATTTTCAATCAAGGAAGTTGACTATGCTATCTTGGAACAAAATGGACAGCTAAGTATTCTAAAGGTACAGGAGGAAATCACCGTGACCAGAAAGGATATGAGCATACCGACTTCGCAACCAAAGTATCTTCCCGCGGAAGTAATAATTGATGGTAGGATAATCCATAAAAACCTGATCTCCTATGGATTAAATCTGCACTGGCTGGAAAACCAACTCAACAAGCAAGGCATTACCGATTTAGAAGATGTCTTCTATGCTGAGATTCAGGCTGATGGTCCACTCTATATTGCTCCTAAGCAGGAATAGGATATACTTATAGAATCTACCTGTCTATATTGTATGGAATAGGGGTATAGGTATTATACAATCTATATAGATGGAGGGGTTCATATGAGTGACTTATTGGTTAAAAAATGTATTCCCTGTAGTATTGGTACTGACCCGTTAAATGCTGATGAGATTGAGGTGTTAATCAAGGAATTAAAAGATGGATGGAAGGCTATTGATAATCATCATATAGAAAAGACCTACAAGTTCAATGATTTTAGACAGGCCTTAGACTTTACAAATAAGGTAGGAGAATTATCAGAGTCTGAAGGTCACCACCCAAATATCCATCTCTCTTGGGGTAGAGTTCAAATTAAGATCTGGACTCATAAGATTGATGGCTTGCATGAAAACGACTTTATCCTGGCTGCCAAAATAGACGAATTATAGGGTTAAACCCTTGTTATCTTTTACAAGGGTTTTCATCTAACCTCAATAAATCCTTTAGGTTTAAAGGATAACTTATGTACTTAAATACTTTCCAAAGATTGAAAGGAGCTGATAAGCATGCCAGGCATTAGAATTGACGATTCAGCAAGACTGATTGGAAGAGTACGTTTAGGTGATGGGGCATATATTGCCCAAGGTAGCGTCTTAAGGTCTATTGCTGATTCCATAACCATAGACAATACCAGCTGGGTTCTTGAGAATTCTGTACTTATCGGTACCCCCAAGCACCCACTAAGGGTAGGTCAAAAAACAGTATTTGGCCATAAATGCTTGATTATAGGGGCAGAAATAGGAAACCTATGTGAGATAGGAAACGGAGTTATCATGTTACCTGGCTCTAAAATTGGAGATATGTGTATATTTGGTGAAGGCACTCTTATTCCTGAGGGAGTGGAGATACCTCCAGGCTCTGTTGTTGTAGGTAGACCAGGCAGGATTATTAGAGCTATAAATGAAAATGATAAAGCCATGATTAAACGGATGAGGAGCAATGATATCAGCCTATCGATTTATAAGGAAAATATAATAGAGAAAGATCTAGGGGAAGGTGAAAGTATGGGAAAGCTATATACATACAATAACAAGTATCCAAAAGTTTCAGAGTCTGCCTATCTATATGATACTGCAGAGGTTACAGGAGATGTTGTAATTGGAGAAAATACTATTATTGGGGCTGGTGTTAAGATAATAGGAAACACCCACGGTCCTGTCATAATAGGCAATAATGTCCATATCCTAGAAAATTGTGTACTTCATCTGCTCCCTGACAATAGGTTAATAATCCATGATAATGTAACTATTGGACCAGGATGTATAATCCACGGAACTAACATAGGTGAGGGGTCAGTTATAGAATCTGGGGCGATAGTATGCGATTATTCTAGTCTGGGTAAAAACACCCTTGTTAAATCTGGTTCCTTGGTCAAGCAAAGGGACAAGTTTGAGGACAATGCCATCCTTGAGGGTTTCCCAGCCAAGGAAGTAGGTAGGGTTGAAGGTGAATTAGTCAGACCTGAATGGGCTATTCAAAGCCTATAGTATCTAGCAGGGATATCAAAGAACTTATTACAATAAGAGCAATTATTCTAGTCACAATCTATAAAGCGACAGTAGGAAGCTTCCTACCGTCGCTTATCTTTTATTTATAATTTACCAGAGATTCTTATCCTATCTCCCTTATTTCCAGCCTCATACATCTCTACACTCTTATCTGCCTTTTCATGGATTTCCTTGGGATAACCTAGATATCTTAGGATTGCAATGGCATTCCTGCTGGTAGTGGGTCCTTTTCTTAATATATAATCAAATTCTATATCATTTTCCTTTATATCTTCTTGGAAATGGTAATTGTCAAAGCTATCAGTTACCATGGTGGTCAACTCTAAATCATGGGTAGCTGCCACTACCAAGGCATTCCTACTAATCATATAGTTTAGGACCTCCCTTGCTGCATTTATTCTTTCTAGGGTATTGGTCCCTCTAAATATCTCATCTAGTATGCAAAGGACTGGTTCTTGAGGGTTTAAGCTATCTATAATTCGTTTGAGGGACTTGGCCTCAGTCATAAAGTAACTATCCCCATCTTCAATACTATCCGTGGTCCCGATTGATGTTAATAACCTAAAATAGTTTGCCTGGTAATTCTTTGCCAATGTAAGATACATGGTCTGGGCAAATAAGGCATTCACACCAATAGATCGTAAATAGGTAGATTTTCCAGAGGCGTTGGAACCAGTAACCAAGGCACCCCTGTCTTCCAGCTTGAAAGTATAGGGTACAGGATCATCTAATAGGGGATGATATAAGTCAACGGCCTCTATTATCAAAGACTGATTACCCTTTAAAAGATTTGGTTCCGTATAGTAATCCAAGCTATCCTTATAGGAGGCTATAGATATGTAGGTATCTATCTCTCCAATCAGCTTATATATTTCTATAAAACCTTCCCTCTTATCATTTATTAGCCTTACTGTATTGTAGAAGATTATTGTCTCTCTAAGGGTCACCATATTTGCATATTCCATCAAGAATTGTAAATCATTACCCTCATATGTACCTTTATTGAGCTTGGATATATTCTTGTTTATTTTTCTTGTGGCTTGTAAAAGGTCCTTGATCTTAAGCCTGTCTATATCAATACCTGGGGTCTGGACCTTATCTATGCCCTCTAGGCACCTAATTAAATTCCCTAAATATCTAAATATCTCAATCTCCTCATAGACCCTATTTTTATTTTTTTGGTAAATAGCAGCATTGATCCCCAAGACCAAGACAAAGACCGTAAAGCCCATTTCTCTATTTACTATTAATAAAAGGGCTGCTAAATAGGGAATAAGGGATAGGATCCTATAAATGATTAGCATATTAGTCCTAACATTAAGTCCGTCTTCAAAATATAAAAAAACATCTGCCTTATCTTTTTTACCTAATATGGATAGGGGCCATTGGATTTCAATAGCTAGGTCCTTATTATCCTGAAATGATTTTATTATCTTGTCCCTTCTAATTAATTCATCCTTGGTAAAGAGTGGGTTTCTTAGAAGATTGTAAAGATAATTCATACCAGGGAGGGATTTGGTATGGTCTATCCTAGCAAAAACTGCATCCATATTCAAATCCCTCCAAGTGATGTCATCGATGAAGAAAGTGTCCTTCCTTTCACTGGCTAAAAAATCATATAGTTTTCGAATATCAGATATGACTCTTTTTTCAATATGTTCCCTACCCCACTGGCTTTTTAGTCTTTCCTTGCCTAGACGAATTTTTCTGTTTTTCCTAAACCGATTGAATGTAATCATAGCAAATAAGGCCACTGGTACTATAATAAGATATATGTAGTCCAAAAAGATTCCCAGGGCTAATCCCCCTAATAATATAAACATCAGTATAGTTTCTACTATTGAGTCCCAATTAAAGTCCATCTTATCATCCCCTCTATTTATTAGCTAAATATTTATAATTATAGGCAGAAAGGGCTTGAATTTACAAGCCCTACTGACGAAATCAGATATCCTTTTTATTATATATACTATAAGCTATATAGGATGATAGGATTAAAATAAGAACTAGGAACAGGGGTGATAAATACAGCATTACTTTTAGGACCTCTATACTTGGTAATCTAAATCCCATTTTATATAATAGGTATCCTATACCAGTTGGCAGTATGAAGGAACCTACCATTAAGATACGAGCTTTTTCTACTCCAAACCTATAGACTAATGGTATAACTATTGAAATATAAACTATAGATATGGCAAATACTGTATAGGCTGTCAATAAAAGCTCCAGTATAGTCTCTACTCCCCAAAAATCCCCTTTAATATAAACAATAGCAAAGGCACAGATTGTCGCTAGGATAGTGCCTATAATACCTAATAGAAGTGATAATAAATATTTACTTAAAACAATATTCTTCCTGCTAATAGGCATTGCTAGGGCATAGCTATCCCATTTTGCCATATCATCATAGGACATGGATGTAATGGTAAAGGATGTCATAAGAAATGCTATAATCCCTATTATCATCCCTGAATTTCCAGTAGTATAGGTAAAGAAACTATAGATTATAATCAAATATAAGATAGTACCAATACCTTTTTTTAAATTTAGTAAGTCTTTAATTATTAAACCCTTCAATTCTCTTCCCCCTAATATGAAATAGCATAATATCCTCTAAATTTGCATTATCCATTACAAGGTCTTTATACTTATACCTGTTTTTCTCCTTATTGGTAACTAAAACTTCATAACCAAAGTTATTTTTCCTATAGGTCACAATATCTGTCCGGTCGATTTTATTGAAGTCACTTATCCCACATTTGATGATGCCATAGTTTTCAGCCAACCCATCCATGGACTCACTAAAGATAACTCCACCATTATGGATGAAGGTTATATAGTCTGCAACCTTATCTAAATCACTGGTTATATGGGTCGAAAAAAGGATGCTCCTTTCCTCATCTTGAATGAATTCCAAAAATATATCTAATATCTCGCTTCTTACTATTGGATCAAGTCCAGCTGTAGGTTCGTCTAATATCAGTAACTGGGGATTATGAGATAGGGCTACAGCGATAGATAACTTCATCTTCATTCCCTTTGAATACTCTTTTATCCTCTTATCCTTAGGTAGCTTAAATCTGCTTAGATAGTCTAAGAATAAGTCCTTATCCCAACTATCATATATGTTCTTCATTATAATAGAGATGTCCCTTGCTACTAGATTGTCGTGAAAGCTGCTTTCATCAAGAACTACCCCTATCCTAGACTTTATCTTCAGCTCATCTTCTATATTATCCAGGCCAAAGACTTGGATCCTCCCCATTTTTTTCTTTATTAAATTGAGGATTAGTTTTATGATGGTGGTCTTTCCCGCACCATTTTCTCCTACAAGCCCCATGATAGTGCCCTTGGGTAATTGAAAATTAACTTCATCTAAGCTAAAGCCTTCATATTCTTTTGACAAATTCTCAACAGTCAAGATGTTTTCCATATTTATTCCTCCTCATATAAGGTTTTTATTATCTCTATCAATTCGTCTAAGCTGATTCCGCTACTTTTAGCAATGTGGACACTTTTCAGTAGATGTTCTTCAGCCCTACGAAATTGCTCCTCCCTTATAAATTCCAGATTCTTCCTGGCAACAAAGCTTCCCCTACCCATTACTGTTTCTATAAAGCCCTCTCTCTCTAACTCCTCGTATGCCCTTTTAGTTGTTATAACACTTATTCTAAGTTCCCGGGCCAAGGCCCGCATCGATGGGAGGGCATCCCCTTCCTTGAGAGTCCCATTAATAATCATATTCTTGATTTGGGAGGCTATCTGATCATATATTGGTTTCTTACTGGAATTACTAATTATTATATCCATATTTTCACCCTAATCATTATAGTGTATATATACTATATATACACTATAACAGCTAAGACTCTAGATGTCAACATTTTTTTGGAGAAATTTCAGCCCTACTTTTCCTGTAAGTTTCAACCTTTGATCCAAATTTAATAATAATTTTAAAAAAATATTCAAAAAACATTTGACACATTTATCCTAAGATGTTAATATAGTGTCTAATAAATAATAAAAGCTATGACGGAGAGAAAGATATCTAAGCTTATTCACAGAGAGTTGGGGATGGTGAAATCCAACAATAAGAGGATATGTAATATTCACTCCTAAGCTGATTCGTTTAAAGAGTTTTCAAGTAGACGAATCCGAAGGCCCATCGTTACAGGGGATAGGACTGTTAGGTCTGAAGAGTGATGGCTTTTTTGCCATAATAAGGGTGGTACCGCGGATATAATCTTTCGTCCCTATAAGTACAGTTGTAACTGTATTTATAGGAGCGAAAGATTTTTTTATTTGCAGCCCTAATATGGCCTAACAAAAGAACAATAGTATATCGATATACAAGGAGTCCTTAGAAATAATTGGGATTAAGGAGGATGTGTAGTTCAAAAATGAAGAAGGAAGAAGTACTTAAATTGTAGCTAGCAAGTCTTCAAGAAAATGTAAAAAGAAATTATAAGGAGGAAGAAAATGAAAAAGAGTATAATCAATAAATTAGTTTTGTTAGTCTTGGTAGGATCAATCTTGTTAACAGGTTGTAGCATAGGTGGAGCAAGGGCAACAAATGATGCAGATTACACAATAGGTATTGTTCAACTGGCAGAACACCCTGCCCTTGATGATGCTAGGATAGGATTTGAAGAAGGACTTAAGGAATTAGGAGTAAATGCTAATATAATCTACCAAAATGCAGGTGGAGAAATCCCAAATACAATTACTATGGCAGAAAAATTGGTTGACGATGGAGTAGACCTTATATATGCAATAGCTACTCCCGCTGCCCAAAGTGCTAAGCAAGTTGCAGGGGAGATACCTGTATTATTTAGCGCTGTAACTAATCCAGTTGAGGCTGAAATAGTTGATGATTGGGTAAAGGTTGGAGGTAATGCAACAGGAACATCCGATATGGCCCCTACATCAGATCAGCTTAAGATGTTCAAGGAATTAGACCCTAGTATAGAAACCATAGGTATCATATACAACACTAGTGAGCCCAACTCCCAAGTACAAGTGGATGAAGTACTGGAATTAGCACCAGCAGAAGGCCTGAAGGTAGAAACTGTTGGTATCAATAATATCAATGATATAGCCCAAGCAATGGATTCATTACTGAATAAGGTTGATGCCCTATATGCCCTAAGTGACAATATGGTTGCATCATCAGTGGAATTGGTGGCCCATAAATTAATCGAATATAATAAGATTTCAATATGTGCCGAGGAATCACAAGTTGGCGGTGGACTTCTTATAACCAAGGGTCTTAGTTACTATGAATTAGGAAAGCAAACTGCAGAGATGGCTAAGAAGATCCTGGTAGACAAGGTAGCAGTATCAGATATTCCAGTGGGATTAGCTGAGAACTTGACTATAACTGTTAATGAAAATACCATGAAGGCTTTAGGCCTTGATGAAAGCTCACCTCTTCTTAAAGATGCAGTTAAGGTAGGAAACTAATCATATAAAGCTAATAATAAAACTAAATATTGCTAAACTTAAGATTATATTCGCTTAGATCTGTATTAAGAAAGAGTGCACTTTCAAGCATTTAAGTCAGTAATGTATAAACTATAAAAAAATTATTTCACAAAAAAGCTTGACATTATTGCGCTAAAGTATTAATATAGATTCTAAATTCAAATGCTATGATGGAGAGAAAGATATCCAAGATTATTCTCAGAGAGTTGGGAAGGGTGGAAACCAACAATAATCGGATATGTAATATACACTCCTAAGCAGATCCGCTGAAAATTTTTGAGTAGGTGGATACGAAGGCCCATCGTTACCAGGGATAGGACTGTTAGGTCTGATTGAAGAGATGACATTTTGTCATAAATAGGGTGGTACCGCGGATATAATCTTTCGTCCCTATAATTAAGCCTACGCTTAAATTATAGGAATGAAAGATTTTTTTTATGACCTAACCCAATTTGTGATGAATCCCCACAAATTGATGGTAGGTCAAACGCAAAGAATCCCAAATACATGTGAGTGGAACGAACAAATGTATTTGCTTGGATTCGACTGTGTGATATGCTTCCCTATATTTTGATTCAATCTTACACTAATTATCCTAGAAAATATATCAAATTTCTAAGGAGGATTATGTAATGAAAAAGTTTAGCAAGGTAGTTTTATTAGTATTGGCAGTAGTGATGATGTTGACAGGTTGTAACTCAGGTCAGAAGGTTATAGCAGAAGATGAAAATGTATTTGATATCGGAATTATACAGCTGGCAGAACATCCAGCCCTAGATGATGCAAGAAAGGGCTTTGAAGATGGATTAAAGGAACTTGGAGTAGATGTAAACATTTCATACCAAAATGCCCAAGGTGAAATTCCAGCCACCTTAACCATGGCTGAAAAGTTCGTTGATGATGGCGTAGACCTTATATATGCTATAGCCACATCAGCAGCACAAAGTGCTAAGCAAGCAACATCTGAAATACCCATACTTTTTAGTGCGGTAACTGACCCTGTGGATGCGGAGCTGGTTGATTCTATGGAGAAACCAGGAGGCAATGTGACTGGTACATCTGACATGAGTCCAATGGATAGGCAATTACAATTGTTTAAGGACTTGAAACCAGATATAGAAAAAATCGGAATTATTTATAATACTAGTGAACCAAATTCCCTAATCCAGGTAAATCAGGCTAAGGAATTAGCTGAAGGATTGGGACTTGAAATAATAGACGTAGGAATTAATACCATAAATGACATAGCCCTAGCCATGGATTCTCTTGTAGGTAAGGTAGATGGAATATACACTATAACAGACAACATGGTAGCATCCAGTATAGGTTTAGTAGCTAACAAGGCTATAGAAAATGGGATAATAACCATAGCCGGTGAAGATTCACATGTTCATGGTGGTATACTTATGACAGATGGTATTAGCTACTATGAATTAGGCAAGCAGACTGCCAAGATGGCAAAAGAAATCTTGGTAGATGGTAAATCACCAGCTGAAATACCATCTGAAAGGGCTTTAAATACCAGCAAGGTATATAATGAAGAGACGCTTAATCTATTGAATTTAGACAAAAATAATGAGGCATTTAAGGGTGCGACTAAGATTGAACCCTAAGATATGGAGGTTTAGGTAATGAGATTATTATTAACGAGTGTGGAACAAGGCCTAATTTTTTCTGTACTGGCCATGGGGGTATTCCTAACATATAAAATCCTTGATACACCAGACTTATCCGTCGAGGGGACTTTTCCCTTCGGCGCCTTCCTGTTTGCAAGATTTATAATGTCAGGGATGAACCCAATTTTAAGTACTTTATTAGCTTTCTTTATTGGAAGTCTTGCAGGGCTTCTGACAACAACCTTATTTATCAGATTAAAGATAAAACCTATCTTGGCTGGTATACTTACTATGACCATCTTGTATTCGGTAAACTTAAAGATTAATGGGAAATCTAACGTACCATTATTTAGTTATGATTCCATATTTGGTTTTGGTCCAACACTGTTGATATTAATCATTATTGCCATAGTGGTTAAGTTGCTCCTGGACTTGTTCTTAAAAACCGAAACAGGTTATCTCTTGATTGCAACTGGTGATAATGAAACCCTAGTTAAGTCACTAGGTGAAAATAGCAATAAATATAAACTAATAGGCTTTATGTTAGCCAACGGCTTGGTTGCCTTAAGTGGCGCCCTAATGGCCCAGCATCAAGGTTTTGTAGACATAACTATGGGGGCTTCTATTATAGTGGTAGCCCTAGCCTCTATCATAATCGGTGATACAATTAAGAAAAACTCCAGTATCTTAAAGAATACTACCAGGGTCATCATTGGAGCTATTATATATAAGATTATAGGTGGTATTGCCATAGACTTAGGACTGGATCCAAACGATTTAAAGGCAGTAAATGCTATTATAGTCATAGTCTTTATAGCCTACAATAATCTTGCGACTGATATGTTTAAATTCAAGGGGAAAGGAGGAGCCAAGGATGCTTAAAATAACCAATCTATCTAAGAGCTTTAATAAGGACAATGAAAATAGGGTAGATATCTTCAAGAATTTCAATATAGAGATTGAAGCAAATAAGTGTACAGCAATTATTGGCCCCAATGGATGTGGTAAAAGCACCCTCCTTAACCTTATCAGTGGAAGTATCTTAGCTGATAGCGGAGAGTTTATACTCAATGGGAAAGATATTACCAAGCTATCAGAAGAAAACAGGGCAATCCACATTGGTCGAGTTCATCAGGACCCATCACTGGGTGTGTCCCCTAGCCTAACCATTTTAGAAAATATGTCCCTTGCAGATAAGAAGGGTGAGGGTTTCTCCTTGAGAAGATTAGTAAAAAAAGATAGGATTCCTAAGTACATTGAGCTTCTTAAGGATTTGGATTTAGGGCTTGAAGATAAATTGGATACCCAGGTCAAATACCTATCAGGTGGCCAAAGACAATCCTTATCCCTGGTTATGGCTTCTATGAAGTTCCCGGACTTATTATTATTAGACGAGCACACAGCTGCACTAGATCCTAAAACATCCCATGTGGTTATGAAAAAAACCAAGGAACTAATTGAGAAGTACAAGATGACCACTATAATGATTTCTCACAATATGAAGGATGCTATAGACTATTCTGATAGGGTCATCATGCTGGATCAGGGTCAAATAATCTTAGACAAGGCAAGCAAGGATTTGACTGAGGAAGAGCTTATGGATATCTATAGGAAAAAATTAGATGAGCATATACTACATTAAAACAAGGGGCAGGTATCAAACCTGCCCCTTGTTTTTTTCAGCCATCCATATTTATAAATCATATTTATTTTCTTCTATACCTGGTATCAAGAGCTTTACCTCAAACAAATCACCATCTATCCCTAGTATTAATTTGCCTCCCATTAACTCCATGAGACTTCTGGATATATAGAGACCCAGACCACTTCCTTCCGTGTGTCTGGCCCTCTCACCCCTAACAAACTGTTCCATGAGCTCATCTGGACTAATATTTAGCTGGGCCTTGGAGATGTTCTTTAGGCTAAAGGTGATATACTTTTCTCCAATGCTGGTAGAGGCATAAATCCTGGTCCCCTCCTGGGAATATTTTATGGCATTATCCATCAGGTTGATAAGAACCCTAGCTAGATGGTTAGAGTCTGAGTAAACATAGATATCCTCCTCTGGATCAAAGACAAAGCTGATGTCCTTTTCCTTAAATAAAAAGTCAAACTCCCCATATACCTGGGAAACCAATTCATTTATTTCCAAGACATCAAGCTCTATATCTACATTTCCAGTTTCAGCCTTGGAAGCATATATCAGGTCGGTTATGAGAACCTTTAATCTTTGAGAATTCCTATCTAAAACATCTATATATTGGTCAACTTCATTGTCAAAACTCCCATGTTTCTTTATCAAGTCCGTATAATTTATGATGGAAGTAAGTGGCGTTTTTAAATCGTGGGATATGTTGGTTATAAGCTCAGTCTTAAGTCTTTCTGATTTTAATTGCTCCTCTATGGTCTCCTTAATATTTTGGTCAGTATCTCTAAGCATTCCAAGAGCCTTTTCTGTAAATAAATATTGGCTATTTGAAGGGCTTTCCAAGTCCAGGTCTCCTATGTTTTTGATATTGTACATAATCTTGTTTATTTGACCCACATAAGCTATCACCGTCGTCCCCAAGGTTAAAACAACTGCTAACACAAAAATATTTAAGAGGTCAAACTGAAACCTATCCAATTGGAGGATGAAATGAATTAGGTAAATAAACATAAAAATTATAGGTAGAACCACACCTGACAAGGTCTTAAAATCCCTATCATAATTTACAAATACATCATATAGTAAGAGCCCCTCTATAAATCTCCCTTTTCTGGCCCTTATGATGATGATAAAGATTATTAATAATATTAGAAAAACAAATCCTGCAACTATAAGAATACCGTAGGATACCAAGGGTCTTATATAGGGCACAAGTGGGTCTAAGAGATCTCCTGTAACCTCTCTAACAAAATAGGCAAAGGAATAAATAAGTCCCACTAGGATTGGAACAACCACCACAGCTGTAAAAATGGATATTAAAATTGTATAAAGGATTATTAGTTCCAGATAGGAGTTTTCAATGATAAACCTCAACCTATCCCTTAGCTTCCCTCTCATCTAATCACCTACTAGTTTATAACCCATACCATAGACAGTCTTTATATGGTCAGGTGCCTTAGGGTCAATTTCTAACTTATCCCTAAGATTACTTATATGGACGGATATTATCTTCTTTACATCATAAGCCGGCTGGTCCCAAACGTACTCATATATTTCATTGGAGGAGAAAACTCTTCCCTTGTTTTCCATGAGTAGTTTTAAAATACCATACTCATTTGGGGTGAGGTCTACTATCTTACCATCCAACTTAACCTCCTTGGCCTTGTCATTAAGACTAATCCTGCCTGTCACCAAACTATTATCATTCTTTACCATGCTACCTAAATCCACATAACGCCTTAAATTAGACCTAACCCGGGCTAAGAACTCAATAGCATTAAAGGGTTTGGTGATATAATCGTCAGCTCCTACATTTAAACCCAATACCTTGTCTGTATACTCCCCCTTGGCACTGAGGATTATAATGGGGAGATTGTCCTGCTCCCTGATCTTAGCGGTTACGGCTATCCCATCCAAACCCGGCATCATAACATCCATGATAATAAGATGGATATCGTGACTCTCCAACTTATCCAAAGCCTCTACTCCATCATAGGCAGAGATTACATTGTATCCTTCACTCCTGAGATAGATTTCTATTGCGTTGACAATATCCTTTTCATCATCACAGACTAAAATATTATAAGTCATTAATATCACTCCATATGAATGATTTATTTCCTACAGGTAATTATAAAGCCATCCCTATTATTGCCAGATATACTATAATAATCGGCTTTGATATCTAAATACATAATATCATCAACCAGCCCTACATAAAAGATACTCCAAGTATATTCAGTATCTCTATACAGAAAACTATTCTCTTCAGAATCAAATCCCCTTACAAAGTCGTGGTATTCTTCAAGGGCAAGGCCAGCTTCTTCGATAATAAGGCTATGGGGGTATCCAACATAGCGAAAATGCCAGGGTTCTTTAGATATACCCGTTATTTGCTCCTTATCTTCCTTATACCTCTCAATAAATCCATTTAACTTAGCCAAACGTCTAAACTTATTAAATACTCCATGGTAGGGAAAGCTGGGACAAATAAAATCTATATCGGGCTTGTTCTCTCCTAAGTCGATGGCCAGCCCACTTTGATGCTCACTTGTATCAGGTCTAGCAACATACTTTCTGGTAAAATCCATGCCATTATCCCTTATTGACTGATTATATAAATTTTCCTGCTCTTCCTTGCTCCTAAAGCAGCTTACTGGCCTTATCTCATTGTTAAGGTCCACCTTAATCAAGATTTGATGAATTTTATCACTAGCCTCCCTATTTAATAGGTGGTGGCTATTAGCTACTGGAACCAGATTTCTTTTAATCTCTTCTTCTACCCTAATAGGATTGTCCCTGTTTATCAATATAAGATTGCCTCGGTATATGTCTTCTTTCCTAAATAGTACGGTTTTCATCTTCCTTCACCTATTTCAAGTTCTATCAATCTATCCAGAATGTCCATATACTGGATATTGGAATGAAGAAACATACTTGGAAAAAGGCTATTTGCAGTAAAGCCTGGCATTGTATTGGCCTCATTAAAGATAATATTTTTATCCTTATCAATAAACATATCTATCCTTGCCAGACCGCTACAGCCTAAAATCCTGTAGATATCCTTAGCAGTTTCTATTACCCTCTTATTTAAACTATCATCTAGCCTGGCTGGTATATGGATTCTAAGCTTCTTAGTATTGTACTTCTCATCATAATCCAAGAAGCCCTCATCAGCTAGCTCCAGTTCTCCAAGGCTACCTACCAGCAATTCCTTATTTCCAATTATAGCACAAGCAACCTCAAAACCATCTATGTTTTCTTCCAATATGACCTTATTATCATATTTAAAAGCCTCTTCAATTCCCTCAAATACCTCCTTATGGGTCTTGGCCTTGGTTATACCTATAGATGAGCCTTCATTAACTGGCTTAACATAGATTGGAAGCCCTACTTTATCTAGAAACTCATCCACATCTTCTCTTGAGAAATTTCCTTGGATTAGTAAACTCTGGGGAACCCTAATACCTGCATGCTCAACCAACCTATGGGCATAATCCTTATCCATGCAGATTGCGCTGGATACCTGATTACAACCTACATAGGGGATATCTAAGAGCTCTAGGAGTCCTTGAATGGCTCCGTCTTCCCCATACCTACCATGAAGGGCTGGGAATACTATATCAATTTTTAGGGGTACTAGGTCCTTGTCCCTGATTTCCATAATTGCCGCCCCTTCACCAGAGGGATTGATTAAGAGTCTCGAGCACTTATCCTGGTACCAGGTGTCATCCAGTATATTTTCTAGATCTCCATGATATCTAAACCAGCCCCCCTCCTTGCCTATTCCTATATTTATGACATCGTATTTTCCCCTATCCAGGTTCTTTATTATGGAGCTGGCAGACATAAGGGATATCTCATATTCAGATGATTTTCCACCAAATAATACTGCAACTACCTTCTTCATCAGATGGCCCTCCTTTCTATGATCTCTTCTGAAATTTGATATTTTATCTCGGTTCTATTCTTAAATAATAACTCCTTCTTGAGGAGGAGTTGACTCATCTTATCTCTCTCAATCCTATAGATTTCGTTATATCTAAACAACCCATCTTCCTCCTTGGCATACATTAGATTTTCACTAACTAAGGCATAACTTACATCTGTAGCCTTATCAGAGTAGATAGAGCCATGTATAAACTCATCATCAAATTCGAAGATAATCTGATAGCTGTTCTGCGTCTCATTCTTGACCTTAAGGTCCTTCCAACCTTCTGATATGGTTGCATCTACACCTGGTGGAATCTCCCCCTGTCTAGGTATGGTCTCCGATGAATGGGGATGCCGCTCTATTATACTAAGGGGAGTATGGAGAAACAACCAAAAGAGCAGGTTGCTTATCTGGCATAGGCCTCCTCCCTTAAGGGGGATTGTCTTATCATTTACCAGGGTCAGGCCCTCCTTGTATTCTCCATACTTCTCCGCCTCCCTTGCCAACATCCAAAATGAGAAGACCTCATTAGGTCTAATAATTATCCCATCCATGGTCTTGGCCACCAGCTTTAGATTGTGGACCTTATTGATTTGATACTCAAGGTCAAAGCCGCTGTTTGGGTTAATCATCCTGGAGCTGGCTGTAAATATCTTGTATGCTAAGGGTTCATCTGATTTTTCCCTAGCATAATCATTGGAATCTAATTTCATCTTTAAATAGAAGAAGATTTTTCTTTGCAGTTTTCTTAAGGGCAACAGGAAGGGAAACCTCTCTGTCAATCTTTTTCTCCTCATCTTATCCATCCTCCTAAATCATTAACTACTATATATCTTAAAGGATGATTTCAATGATATATGGAGGAGGAAATCCAAGAAATGTCAAAGATTTAATTTGCCCGAGTAAATTTGACCATAAAAAAGCTGAGGTTGATTAACCTCAGCTAACGAGTATCTTATATTTAATTTTTCCTTATTTCTTTACTTCTAAAATGGCTCCCCTATTGCCAGAGGTAACCATGACTTCGTACCTAGCTAAATAGCCTGATTTTATCTTTGATTCCCTAGGCTTCCATTTAGACCTTCTTCTTTCTAGTTCTTCATCTGATACCCTAAAATTAATTGTATTTGCAGGTATATCTATATCTATAATGTCACCTTCTTCAACTAGGGCAATATTTCCACCTACAGCTGCCTCTGGAGAGACGTGTCCTATTGAGGCCCCTCTGGATGCCCCACTAAAGCGTCCATCTGTAACAAGTGCAACCTCACTAGCCAGGCCCATCCCTGCAATAGCAGACGTTGGATTAAGCATCTCCCTCATACCGGGTCCTCCCTTAGGACCTTCATAACGGATTACCACAACATCTCCACTTACTATCTTTCCACCCTTAATGGCTGCTACAGCGTCCTCCTCACAATCAAATACCCTGGCAGGACCTGAATGTTTCAGCATTTCAGGTGCAACAGCAGACCTTTTGACTACACATGTATCTGGGGCTAGGTTACCCCTTAATACTGCTATACCTCCCGTCTCATCATAAGGGTTTTCTATAGGCCTTATTATGTTAGGGTCCCTATTGATACATCCCTCAATGTTCTCCCCTACAGTTTTTCCAGTACAGGTTAGTACATCTGTTTTTAATAGTCCCTTTTTATTTAACTCATTCATGACAGCATATACCCCGCCTGCTTCATCCAGTTCTTCTATGTAGGAATTACCTGCTGGAGCTAGGTGGCATAGGTTTGGTGTTACGGCACTGATATCATTGACAATATCCATATTCAATTCTAACCCTGCCTCATGGGCTATGGCTGGTAGGTGTAACATACTATTGGTGCTACAACCCAAGGCCATGTCAACTGTTAGGGCATTATGGAAGGCATCTTTGGTCATAATATCCCTTGGTTTAATATCTGCTTCTAAAAGTTTCATTATTTGCATTCCAGCTCTTTTTGCTAGTTGAATCCTGGCTGAATAAACCGCTGGTATGGTTCCATTGCCCTTTAATCCCATACCCAAGACCTCTGTTAAACAGTTCATACTGTTTGCAGTATACATGCCTGAACATGAGCCACAGGTTGGACAGGCCTTATTTTCATATTCTTCTAATTCATCTAAGGTCATGGTATTTGCTGCGACAGAGCCTACTGCTTCAAAAACTGAGGATAGGCTTGTCTTCTTACCAGCTATCTTACCAGCCAACATGGGTCCTCCACTCACAAGGATTGTGGGTATGTTAATTCTTGCTGCAGCCATCAATAGGCCAGGAACATTTTTATCACAGTTGGGAATCATAACCAGGGCATCAAAAGCATGGGCCATGGCCATGGCTTCGGTGGAATCTGCAATTAATTCCCTGGTAACAAGAGAATATTTCATACCCTGGTGGCCCATGGCTATACCATCACATACAGCAATAGCTGGGAATACTATAGGTGTTCCACCAGCCATTAAGACACCAGTCCTAACAGCATCTACTATCTTATCTAGATGTATATGTCCAGGTACAATATCATTTTGAGAGCTAACTATACCTATTAATGGTCTATCTAGTTCTTCCTTTATATAGCCTGAAGCATGAAATAAGGATCTGTGCGGAGCTTGCTGTACACCCTTAGTTACTGAATCACTTCTCATAAACTGCACCCCTTTATATTTTCTACTTATGTCTGTCTTCCCTTATGTTATCCTTTTATTATAAACCATTTGTATTACTAATAGCAAATAATAATCCCTTTTATAAGCTATATCCTATCTTCTATTAATCAAACCCTTGTCATAGGCATCTTCTAACATATGCTCAACAAATTCCCATAAGCTAGTCGAAGACTTTTTTACTGGGGATATTCTCTCATAAATGTCTGCCTGGGGAACATCGTACTTCTTCCAGGTCCCACCCTGATTATGGTAATTATTGAGCATGGGCTGGAGCCTATCCATTGAGGCTGCAAATAAGGCCTCGGGTGTTTCCATCTCCTCAAACTCATCCCATAGGGCCCTCATCTCCCTGGCCTTATCCTGGGACAGCATGCCAAAAATCTTGTCAGCTGCGGCAAGTTCTCTTTCCTCCTTATCCTTATTAGCATCCTTATCATAACAGAAGGTATCTCCAGCATAGAGCTCTACTAAATCATGGATTAAGAGCATCTTAATTACCTTACAGGTATCAATCTTCTCATCTGCATATTTATCCAGAATCATTGCCATTACAGCTATGTGCCAGGAATGCTGGGCATCATCCTCATGTCTATCTTGACTAATTAAGCTGGTCTGCCTTAGAATGGTCTTCATCTTATCTAACTCTACAATAAATTCCATATCCCTTAACAATCTTTCATTTACCAAAAAATCATCCCCTAGCCTCTATTTCTAATGATTTATCCTAATCTTACTTAAAAACATGTGGTCTAAGGCTTAGACATATTCCTTTGCCTCTTCCTCCCCTCTCAAGACCCTAAGAACCCCTTGGACCAGGGCAGACAATTCATCTTCTCCCGGATAGATGTGTATGCTGGCGATAAAGTCAACCCTCTCCTTTACCCAAGAAGTAAACCTATGGTCATATGCTAGGCCACCGGTTAATATGATTGCATCTACCTCACCCTTGAGGACTGTTGAAACTGCCCCTATTTCTTTAGCCACCTGGTAGGCCATTGCATGATAGATCTTCTCAGCATACTCATCCCCATTATCTATCATTTCAGATACTAGCCTTGCATCATTGGTATTTAAATAGGAAACCAGGCCACCCCTACCCCTGATTAGTTTAAAAATCTCATCTATGGTATATTTACCAGAGTAGCAAAGCCTGGCCAGGTCTCCCACTGGGAGGCTACCTGATCTTTCAGGGGAGAAAGGACCTTCACCATCAAGGGCATTTGCCACATCGATAACCCCTCCCCTTTTCATGGGCTCCTACAGATATCCCTCCTCCTAGATGTACCACTATCAGGTTTAAGTCCTCATACCTTCTATCTATAGAGCTAGCATATCTCCTAGCTACCGCCTTTTGATTTAGGGCATGGAAGATACTAACTCTTTGAATCTCCTTATACCAGAAATCCTTGCTACATCCTGGAGCTCATCAACCACCACCGGATCAACTATGTAGGCCTGGATTTGATTTTCCGATGCTATATCATGGGCTATTAGCCCTCCTAGGTTTGAGGCATGCTCTCCCATTCTACCTAGTCTTAAATCCTTCAGCATGGCCTCATTTACCAGGTAGGTTCCACTTTCTATAGGTTTAGTTAGGCCTCCTCTACCTACAATGGCAGTAAATGTTTTCGTATCTATACCATTTCCCCTTAAGGTTTCTATAATCAAATTCTTCCGGAATTCCTTTTGTTGGTTTATTCTTTCGTAATCCGCTAATTCTTCTGAAGAGTGCCTAATGGTCTCTTCAAATATTAATTCATCATCATTATAAACACCTATTTTAGTGGATGTGGAACCTGGGTTAATGACTAATAGTTTATACATGATTTCCTCCCGCTTTTTGTATTTTCCCAAGCAAGTTCTTCTCAATTATAGCATTAGTTTAATAAATATTTATTATTAATTTAGATTAATTTGAAAACTAAGAAATATTGTTTTAATTATATTAGAATCTCCTTCTTTCTGCAAGCAAACCCATTAAAAAATGATTTTATTATATATGATTAAGGCCACCGTAATTTTACCAGGTGCTTATTGTATAAAATATTGGATTCGTAAAATACTAAAATAGATAATTAATTACTATAACCTATAGGAGAAATAATATGTTTAGTAAAACAATTATATTTGCTAATTTATTAACCCTATTGTTTCCATGGCCAATTTTTAATCAGCATGTCTACCAGGTTTTTAGAGATAATTTTAATGATAACTCCAGAATAGAAATAAAGCTCAATCAAGTTAATGACAACTATGATATACCTGAAAGCTCTTCCCAGGTCTTTAATCTTCCTTGGATAAATGATGAGGACTTCCTTAGGGCCAAAAATGAGAGTAATACTCCAATACTTATGGCCGCCTTCTGTGCTGTTCTGATAAATCCACTTCCAGGGGAAGAATATAATGTAGCTTTAGCTGCCAAAAAAATCTGTGGCCAGGTTGTTAAACCCAGTGAGATATTTTCACAAAATGCTAGACTTGGACCCTATAATGAAAAAAATGGTTATAGGGAAGGTGCAACCTACGTATCTGGAGAAATCCTTATGGACACAGGAGGAGGGGTTTGTAAGATTGCCACCAGCTTATATAATTTGGTGGTACTTACCAACCAAGAGGTCATTGAAAGGCACAACCATTCCATGCCTATTAACTATGTGCCCTATGGCCAAGATGCTACCGTAGCCTATGGGGTGAAGGATTTTAAATTTAAAAATAATACCCAAGGAAATATTTTAATATGGTCTAAACTAATAGATAATAGATTGTATATGGGGTTTTATGGTACAGAAAAGCCACCTGAGATCACTTGGAAGCATTATATGAGCAATGCTATCAAGCCCCCTATTAAATATGTTAAAAATGAAGACCTAAACCAGGGAGAGATGAGAACGGTAGTTCAAGGCCTTGATGGGGCTACTGTCAAATCAGAAATAATAATTAAATATAGGGACAACACTACCGAAATAAGGGATATGGGGATAAGTAGGTATATGCCATTGCCAGAACTAATTGAAATCAATTAGGGTTAAGGATTAAAATCTCCTTTAATGGGTATATTGTAGATACAAGTAAAATACTTTAAGTAGGAGGTAGAGTAATGAATAAGGAAAAAGACAAAAAACTTGTTAATGACGATAAATTAAACCTAACATGTATCCCCCCTGATAACAACAGAGCACCGAATAAGCCAAAAGATGGAGTTGTAATAGATAGCTCCTACAAAACCTTTAAAGAGCCCAAGATAGAGAATACTGCCACAGACGTATACTATAATACTGAGTGCAAATTACCTGACTCTGAAGTTGCTATTCCAACCTATGATGCAGTATTAGAGGCCAAAGAATGGGTAGATGAAGAGAATAAGAAATAGTTAAAATTAAATAGCCGCTAGGCTATTTTTTTTGCCTTTCTTTAATTGATTTTATATATTCAGATTGCGTTAAATTTCCATTGACATAGAACAATCGTTCTGGTAGTATATTAGTGAACATACATTCTTATTTATGGAGTTGATTTATATGGAATCGCGAATAATATTTCATATAGACGTAAACTCTGCCTACCTATCTTGGGAAGCTGCTTATAGATTACAACATGGTAGCCCTATAGATTTGAGGGAGATACCCTCTATAGTGGGCGGAGATCAGACAAAACGTCATGGGATTGTATTGGCTAAATCCATACCTGCAAAAAAATTTAACATCATCACAGGGGAATCCATCCACTCTGCCCTGCAAAAGTGTCCAAATTTGACAATAGTCCCCCCCTCTTATAGCCGCTATATGGAGGCAAGTGAGGCCATGGTGGATATGTTAAGGGACTACTCCCCCTACATCCAAAGATATTCCATTGATGAAGTTTTCCTAGATTACTCTAATATGAGAAAATGCTATATGGAGGTCGCCCATGAAATAAGGGAAAGGATTCACAAAGAATTAGGCTTTACAGTCAATATAGGTATTAGCCATAACAAGCTCTTGGCTAAAATTGCATCAGATTTTAAAAAGCCCAACATGGTGCATACCCTCTTTCCCCATGAGATTCGGGAAAAAATGTGGCCCTTACCTGTGGAAGATTTATTTATGGTGGGTTCTAGGACCAAAAAAAAATTAAATAGCCGTGGAATCTATACCATTGGTGATCTAGCAAATACAGATAGGGACTATATATACTCTTGGTTAAAAAAACCTGGCCTCCTTATATGGAGCTATGCCAATGGTATAGAAAGTTCTCCAGTTAGTAACCTGCCTCCGCCCGTTAAATCAGTGGGTAATTCTAGTACCATGCCCTTTGATGTGGATAACAAAAAAGAAGCCCATCTGGTTTTATTGGGAATATCAGAAATGGTGGGTATGAGGATTAGGGATTTAGGGCAAAGAGCCAGGGTGGTTTCCGTGTCTATCAAAACCCATGATTTTTTCTCTTACTCCCATCAACGCAAGTTAGATACACCCACTTCTTCCACCAATACCATTTATGGTATAGCTAGAAAATTATTTGATGAAATGTGGCAAGGGGAAGCCCTAAGGCAGTTTTCCATAAGTTTAAGTGAACTCTCTTCAGATGATTTTTTTCAATTATCCTTAACAGACCTAATAAATGAAAAGGATGAAATATTAGATAAAACTATAGATAAGTTGAGGTATAAATTTGGATATAATTCAGTTATTCGCTCTAGCTTTTTACATTCTGGCATCTCACCTATTATAGGTGGAGTCATAATGGAAGAGGAATATCCTATGATGTCTAGTAAATTTTAGGGGTGATTTGTTATGAAGGTTTTGATGAAGCCTATAGAGATGATTGCTTGGTTCAATGAAGGTGAATATCCCATTCCCTTAAGATATAGGATTAAGTCTGAAGATATGTCCAATGTTGTGGTTAAGGTTGATAGGATTATCTTCAAGGAAGAGGAAAAACTAGCAGGAAACAGGATGTTTCTTTATAGGTGTGAAGGGATTATCAATAAGAGTCAAAAAATATTTGAATTAAAATATGAACTTTCTACCTGTAAGTGGTACTTATACAAAATTTAAAACCTTATCTTATTTAGTGTTGCAAATTCTTATAGGCATATACATCCATAAATAATCATAAGAAAACTGTCATTAGGATGATAATGATATCCCAATGACAGTTTTCTTAACTACTTCTAATTCTTTTAATTGCAATTTCCTTTAGCCCATATACCCCATATAATCTAGACAACTCAGAGCCTGAGTAGGCCAGTTTAACAGTATGGACATCTGTTTTTTCGGCTGCAACACTCAATACTCCTTCCCAAGACACATGGGCGACTTCACCTATCTCCCTAATATAATCATGATATGAAATGGTCAAGAGGTGGGTAAGTATGCTGGTGGTCAATATATCTAAGGCTCTTGAAAAGTCATCAAAATAATCCCTTAAAACTACAACTGCATGAAGGGCTGTAATGCAATGTAGGACGACTATATTTCCCGAGAAATAATAGGCTGGTACCAATAGGTTTAATAGGGCCTTAATTTTATCCTCCTGGCTACCTTCAATAATAAATCCCTTGTCCAGGAAATCCTTTTCCCCATACAGAGCCCTAATCTTTTTCCCTAAGGAACTCTGACTTTCCAGTATATTTCTTATCTCTTCATCATTTACCAAGTTTGTCATTTCTTCCTTGATGTCAGAACCCTGAATAGCCCTGGTAAATAGCTTAGATTCCCTGTAGGCTGTTACATAATAGGCCAACCCTCGCTCTACTTCATTAATTAAGTCCGAATCCAATCTGACACCTTCAATAGCATAGGCCAATCGGATAGTTGTATGAAATAGTCCAGATGATAGCCCTAATATGTACTTGTTTAAAATATGATTAATATATTCGTCTAGGTTTTCCTGATTAATTTCTTTACTAAGGAATTCCAAGCATGATTCATATAATTCCCTTTTGCCTAGGGTTTCCTCTAGGCCATCTATTCTAGGATAAGTATCTGTGACTTGATCAATGTGATTTCTCTCTAAAAAAGCTTCTGTGAAATAGTTCACCTTATCTAAATCATTGGACATCTTATAGATAGCTAGCTGTCCCATGGGCAAATGATTAACCAATCCACCCATATAGGGCCTATGCTTTTCGCCATAATAATTAATGATTTCGCTAATAGCCATAGCCTTTCCTCGCTTTCTTTAGAAAACATTATCAAGTTAATATATACCCCAATAAACAGATATTATCTAAAAATATTTTATTATTTCTTTCTCAATATCAACTATTTTATATTCTAGGGACAATACCGGGTTAATTCTATACTTATCCAATAGCTCAAATAAAGCAGAGATTTCTTCTGGGCTGGGCATTACATGCTGATCATATAGGCCATTATTAGAGTGTATATGAACATAGGCTATATAATCCCTCAAGGTTTTAATCCAGGTCTCTAAACTAGCCTTGCCTAATTTGGCATGACCAATATCTAGATTGATTCTGATATTGGGACGGCTGACCATGTCAATATAATCCCTTAACATCTCGGGACCTTCTTCAAATACATTCTCTATGAGTATAATACCTTTAAAGTCCGTCTCATCTAAGATCTTGTCCCAAAATTCCTTAGCTTGGAGATTGTTTAGCTTGCTAAGGCCAGGTTCATTTAAATAAGGGTTAATTTGACTATGATAGATCAGATAATCCATATCCAATTCCCTTGCTATATTAATTGTGTCCAAGTACCTTTTATAGCTAATTTCCCTAATCAATAGGTCTGGACTTGATGGTTTTAAATCTAAGAAGGGGCCATGCATGGACTTGATTCCCTTAAACCCCTTAAAGACCTCTATATAATTATCAATTATATCTTTTTTATCTTCTTCACTTAAATTTGGCTCTGTAAAATCCTGAATCTCCACCCCTAGGCCTAACCCATTGAATAGGTCTACATTCAGTTCAGCTATTTGCCTGATACACTTTACAATTTTTCTCATCTTATCCACCTTATTCTTATAATCCTGGCCTATAATTTAACATCCTTATGAACTTATAGCCATCATCAATGGAAATAATATTGATACTCCCATTATCCACCTTGAATTTAAAAAAATAATCTACATCATCAAAAACCCAGCATAGGGCCAAACGAATGACTCCAGCATGGGTGACCAGAAGAAGGTTTTCATCCTTAGTTAAGGCTTCCTCTAGAAAACCCTTTACCCTGTCATAGGCAAGGCTTAAACTCTCCCCACCTGGGATTCTATAACCAGTAGGGTCCTCTATCCACTCCTTATATTCCCTTGGAAACTCACCTTCTAGATCATAATGGGTTTTGCCAGAAAAAATCCCAAAATTATATTCAGCAATCCTTTCATCAGCTCTTCCATCTAGGCCAAGAATCTTTAGGGTCTCCACAGTTCTTGTAAAAGGACTATAATAAACCTTGTCGAAGGAAAACCCCTTTAAATTCTCCCTTGTATCCTCAATCTGTTTTCTCCCTTGTTTAGTCAATGGGGCTTCTTCTGTCCCAAAAACTCCAGATACATTGGCCTCTGATTCGCCATGCCTAATCATGATTATATCCAAATAAACACCCCCCAATAGCTTAGCAAGGACACTAGCTCCGATAGCTCTATGATGGCTCCATATACATCCCCTGTAAGGCCACCAATTTTCTTATAGGAGTAGGCAGAGATCATCTCCCCTCCTATCAAAGAAATGATTAAGGGTATCAAGAATTTGATATCCATATATATTACTACTAACAAGTAAAGCCCTATACTGGATAGTATATATTTTTGAGGCTTGGACTTGTGGACCATATCACCTAGTCCACCTGGTCTTGCAATCCTCTTAGAAGCTATCTGTATCAATACTATTAGTCTACTATTACCCATTGATAGGGCTAGGGCAACAGGGAGCTTATATCCTAGATTAGAAATCAAGATATACTTGAAAAAGATTAGAAGGATTAGGCTTATAACTCCAAAAGCCCCTATTCTGCTATCCTTCATGATCTCAAGGGTGGTCTCCCTATCCTTGTTGGAAAAAAAGCCATCTGCTGTATCCGATAGGCCGTCTAAATGAAGGCCTCCTGTTAAAACTATAGTAATTAAGAGGGTTAAAAAGGAAGCTATTTGATTGTTGAAAGGGTTTAACAGATAATAGACAAGGGAGGCTATTAAACCAAGTAAAAGGCCTACAAAGGGGAAATAGAAGGTGCTTTTTCTAATATTGGCCTTGTTAAAATCCACTGCAATATTTACTGGCAACCTGCTAAGGAATTGCAGGGCTATTATCAACCCCCTAATCATTTTATCTTCACCGGTATCCCGCAGCAAACCAGATAAACCTCATGACTTAGGGCTGCAATTATTTGATTTATTCTCCCCTGTATATCCCTGAAAACCCTGGATATATGGTTTTCTGGGACTATGGAAAGGCCTACTTCATTGGTTACCAAAATGAGTTCATATCCTCTAGAATTTATTGAATTAATGAGACTCCCTAGTTCTTCCATTACCTTGTCCTCAACTTGCCTTTGCAGATCTTGATCTATATACTCCTCATCCTTCGTAAGGTCAAACATTATATTAGAAGTTAAAACAGTTACACAGTCCAATAGATAATGCTTTTCTGCTCCCATGGCTTGGCTAAGATTATAATTGCCTTCATAGGTCCTCCAGTGAGAAGGTCTCATCTCCCTATGATGGTCTACTCTAGCCTGCATCTCCTTATCCAATACTCTAGATGTGGCAATATAAACCACATCTTCCTTATCCGAGTACTTGCTTTCAGCAAATCTACTCTTACCGCTACGGGCACCACCTGTTATTAATGTAATCATACTATCCCTCCATAGTATCCATGCCAAAAGTCCCTTACTCTTCCCTTATATCTACCAAGATAGAGCTATCTATAGTTGCCTGCTGGAAGGTCCCCATATTTTCCTGAGTATAAAGGGCTGCATCTATTATTTGGAATGCCAGAGGACAGCCTGAGCCTTCACCCAGCCTCATATTCATATCTAACATAGGCGCAAGGCCAAGTTCATCCAGTACATATCTAGAACCTGGTTCATCAGATAGATGTGAAGGTATTAGATAATCCTTAACATGAGGATTAAGTTTAATTGCACACAGGGCAGCTGCTGAAGATATAAATCCATCAACGACCACTGGAATCCTATTTTTTGCTCCTGATAGGAAGAGACCACACATACCTCCTATATCAAATCCGCCTACCTTAGATAATACATCTATCGGATCTTCCTTATTGGGCTTATTTAGCTCTATTCCCTTTAGGATTGTATTCTTCTTTTTATCATATTGTTCCTCAGTAATGCCAGCCCCCTTTCCACATGTAAGGCTTACATCAAGTCCAGAAAAAACACTTAGAACGGCAGCGCTAGTGGTAGTATTACCCATTCCCAGCTCTCCAGTACCTATGATTTCATAGCCTTGGGCAAATAATTGGTCCCCAATCTCTATACCAACTTCTATAGATTTTATTGCCTCCTCATATGACATAGCAGGCCCCTTGGTGAAGTTCTTAGTCCCATATGCTATCTTCCTCATAAGTACCTCTGGGTGGTTGAAATCTGAATTCAAGCCTATATCTACCGTCACTAGATCAGAATTTACAAATCTAGCCAATGTAGCTACTCCCGTGATTCCTTTAACCATTCCTTCAGTTAACAGTGAAGTTATTATTTGGGGAGTACTGGTTACACCCTCCTCAACTATACCATTATCACTGGCCATTACCACTATTACTCTTTTTTCAATTACATTTTCTACCTTGCCTGTAATTCCAGCTATCTTGATTGCGACATCTTCCAATCTACCTAGACTTCCCATGGGTTTTACTAGTCCATCCCATTTCTCCTTGGTAAGTTCCTTAGTCTTTAGATCTGCTGGTTGGATTGCATTTAAAGTGTTTTTTAATAGTTCCATCTCTTCCTCCATTTTGTTGTTTTTATAAATAAGTAAAGAAAAAGGGTAACCACTAGGTTGTAAACAGTGTACCCTTTTTAATAAAACTGTGTAAATAATGTTTAACGAACCAGCAAATATTATCATTTATGGGATAATACTATGGATTGTGACATAGTAATGAGGTATTTTTCTTTGAAGATAGATAAATATCCTGGCTGATTGATATGATTTACATTATCTACACTAAGAGGCTTCAAAAAACAAATAATCCCTAATCATGGAGATAGGGATATATTACAAAGGAATATAAGTTACCCCTTCCCTCCGAAGGTTACTTCTAGCAAATAGGCCGGTATCCTGACTTATGAATCATCCTAGTCTCGGCACCTTCCCAGATTCCTCCAGTGGTACATGCCGATTTCGTCATCAATTACAGTAGCGGGGGCTGTATGGGACTCTCACCCATTTCCCATTTAATTAAAAACCTAAAGCTAATATTAACTTGCTAAATTCATAATAACACAATCAAATATATAATACAATCTAAATTAAAAATAATATTGCAATTCCAATAACTGATATTAGAGCCCCAAGTACTTCCTTAATAGTCAATTTTTCCTTAAAGATCAGTACTGAAAAGGGAAGAATGGTCACCGGCATAATGGATGTTATAGTAGAGGAAATACCTGCAGTTGTGTATTGCAAGGACATCAACTGGAAGGATACACCTAAAAAGGGACCAAATATAGACCCTAAAGCAATAAATGTTATGGCCTTCTTGTCAAGGACTGCCTTCTTTAAATCTTCCCATCTATTTGTACAAGCAAATAGGATTAGAAAACCTATAAAGCCTGTAATAATCCTAATTTGTGTGGCTGCAAAAGGACTGTAATCCCCAATCCCTATCTTGGTAAATATCATTCCAACAGAATTGCCTATGGCTCCCAATAGGGAAAAGATTATTCCCTTAAGAGGATGGTTAACCTTGAACTTTTTATCATCTGAATCCTTACTTAATATAACTATTGCAATACCACCTACTGTTATCAGCATTCCTACTATACCTGCTAAGGACAGCCTTTCTCCCAAAACCAGGTATCCTAAGATGGCAGTTATAGGTGGGCCAGAAGCTAGTATTAGCATGGTTATCCTTGTACCTATCTCCACATAGGCCTGAAAGAGGAATAAATCTGCAAAAAAGAAACCAACAAGGCCTGAAATACCTAACCAGGTCCAATTATGTAGTGTTGCATCAGTGGGTAAAAGATAGCCACGTCTAAAATACACAAATATACTTAACATTATAAATCCTGTTACCAGCCTGATAAAATTCACTGCCAAGGAGCCTACCCTCTTGCCTGCTGTCTCAAAAAAAACTGCCATGATTGTCCAAAAAATGGCAGTCATCAATGCTGTTATTTCTCCTATGTGCTGCAATCCTCATTCCCCTTTTCTCTAAGATATTATGAATGACTATTCCTTTGAAAAAGCCTCTGCCACTCTCTTATTGTTTTCATCCATGATTTTTTGGTTAATATAGTCATATCCCTTTGGACCATGGGGTATTAGGCAGTTGGTACAATCCTTAACACCATACTTATCCTCATAGTTTCCTCCACATTCCTCTAAGAAATATAAAGGACAATAGCAAAACAAGCAGTTAAATTCATCAACATTCTTTGTTTTATGGCAAGGTAAATAAACACAATCCTTATTAGTATAAAATCTATATGAGTTTTCCATTCAAATCCCCCTTTAATCAACTTTTACATGAAAATGTACATTATAATTCAAAGCAACCTTAGCTATTATAAGTGAAGTTATCCATTCTTGGACTTCCACTCCGTAAATCTTTCAATTTCATGGTGGATTTTCTTTAATATATAGGCAAATACTGCAGCATCATCTATGAAACCACCTAATAAAAAGTCAGGTACTATGTCCAATGGATTGACAAGATATAATAATCCTATTATTATCATGATGATGCTAGCTTTTGATAGGCCAGTGTACTCTCCCTTGAGATATTGCTTTATTATATCTATGGAGACCTTGACATCATCAATTAGTTCAGAAAAAGCCTTGTTACCCTCTAAGGTCTTCTTGCTATCCTGAATCAACTTGAATAATCTTTCATTATTGGAGTAGACAGAATTAGCCTTGGATCTTAGGCTTGAGATTATACCTTCAAAATCTAGACTCATCTTTTCACCTTCTATTATTTGTAGGGATTATCTTAGCTTTACCAATAGTAAAATAAATAATCATAGATTAAAATTAACCAATATTCTATATAACCTTCAAACCTATCTGTTCAGTAACGGGTTTCATACCTTCTATAGTTTCCTCAATTACCTTGTCCAATTCCATACCCATTAGCTCTGCTCCCTGGGCTATTACTTCCCTGTTTATAGCAGCTGCAAAGGAGCTCTGCTTCCATTTTTTCTTGACGGATTTTACCTTTAAATCATAGAGACTCTTACTTGGGCGCATAAGGGCAGTTGCATATATCAAGCCTGTTAATTCATCTATGGTGTATATTACCTTTTCCATAGGATGGATGGGTTCTACTCCAGTGGCCAACCCCCATCCATGGCTTAGTACACCGCGAATATAGTCTTCTGGCCAATTATTTTCTCTTAAGATTTTTTCAGTCATCTCACAATGCTGGTCTGGGTATTTTTCAAAGTCTAAGTCATGAATTAGGCCAATAACTCCCCATTTTTCAACGTCTTCACCATAAAGTTCAGCAAAATGTCTCATGACCGATTCTACCATGAGGGAATGGTTGATTAGGGATGGATCCTGAACATATTCTGTTAACAACTTGTAGGCATCTTCTCTGGTTGGAATATACTTATCCACTATATGACCACCTTTCATTTTATCTCATAAATCTATTTTACTCTAGAGCATGTAAAATAACAAGTCAGGAAGGTCTATAAATGATAAAATGAAAGGGCTATTGGCTAACATCCAACAACCCTTTAAAATCATTCTGTTATTGCAATATATTCGATTGAAGTAACTTCCCCATCCTCTATTAAAAAGCAAAGTTGTGAATCTCCTCGCTCATATATATAGAGATCTAATTTTTGCTCATAATCATCCCCATATGCTTCTAAGACATCATCTAAACTTGAATATAGATATATCCCTTCTTTGGTCTTTACGCTATCATCTAAAAATAATATTGATGAAACACTATCAACCCCATTTTTTTCGTAAGTATATAACTCAAATCCATTATAAGTATAGGTTTTTTCAAGCCCTGGTAGAGCACAGTGTTCTGCTTCGAAATATTCTTTTGAATCTCCCAGCTTTTCTATAATGGGAGCCACTTCCTGATTCATAGCTATTTCTACTCCATTGGTTTCGAATACAAACCCATCACTTACCAGATTATCGTCTGAACCGTTTTCATTTAAATTATCAACAGGCTCATTTGGTGTACTAGGGGTATTATTCCCACCGCTACAAGCTGTTAGCATGATTAGTATAATTAAGATAATGCTTATCTTCTTCATTGACATCCTCCTCTCAATTCTATTGTCCTGGATTTGGGGCAAGGCTCTTTATATATCCATATTCTTCAATTTCTTTAAGCTGTTTTTCCTTCATTTCATTATAAAACTCTATTTTTGAATCCCATATCTTTTTCAATTTTTCATCATTTCTTTTATCTTCCAAGTCAAATTTTTTAACTAAAATTCTGCCAAAATAATCAGCTAATTTTTCAGCTCCATATACGTTAAGATGTAAACCCGCATCATAGGTATCCTCTTCAAAGTTAAGCCCAATTTCGTCAATATGATTTAAAAAGTTAATGTATAATAAATCGTGTTTTTTAGCATACTCAACCATCTGTTCATCCCATTCATCGTACCAGTATGGATAGAGACTAGGTGCTTTAATTAATACCAGCTCTATACCCTTGCTCTTACATAATTCTACCATACGATCAAGGTAATCGTAAGCATTCTCTCCGAATCTATAATCAGGAAGCTTTTTACCCTTAGGGATAGATGTTACAGGCTTAACATCAGCTCTCATGTAGTAGCCGTTATGGAACAAATTCTCTTTTTTAAACAAGTACTTAAAGTCGTCATTCTCAAGTTCACTCCATCTTGAATGATATCTGAATAGGGGAATAAAGTAATCTATTATACTCTCATCCTCCATCATGGATGCCTTGATGGAATTTATCTTTGATGAGGACATCTTCATACCATCCAGAGTCATTCTATTATATGCTTCCTTCTGCGGCTCATCATACATCATGGCCAATACATTAAATACTGCTACCTTTGGAGTTTCATATTTCAGGGTTTCTTCAAGCAAGTAGTAGGATTGCCAAATTAGTTGCTGGGCACTACCACGTATATAACTAGTTATCCCATAATTCTCCCAAAGTGTAATTGGTGAAAAGTTTTCATATACTTCACAATCACCAATAAAAATTATGTCATGGTTCTTCTCCTCTTCTGTGTAGTATTCTTCTATTAAAGAGCCTTCTACGATACCATGGACATATTTAGGCATAAACAGTTTCTGTAAAAGGAACAAACTAGCCAATAAAACACATATAAATGAAACAAAAGTAATAATTCTTTTTTTAGTCATGGAAACCTCCTAAAACTGATTATAAATAAACTGACTAGAATCATAACCGACCCCATAAGCACCAAATACAATTATAGAAACTATTAAAACATAATATACAGAATATCTTAGGATGGCAGGTTTCTTATATAACCTATCCCTTACGCTACCCTTTCTTTGGATTAAACTCACGGTTGTCAGTATTACTAGACCTATCAATAGTACAATATAATCAGCAAAGCTAAGTCCAAGATTTAGTAGTGAGCCATTAAATAAATCACTAACATTAAAGTTTGTAAACATGCTTCCAAACATTCTAAAAGTCATGGGTACATCCCTATAACAATCAAATAACCTAATAGCACTCATCAATAATATAGTACGTACAACCTGGAAAGATCTAAATAGGAACTTATCCTTTACATTGAATTTACTATGGAACCAATTGTAGAAGGGGGTTAACTCCTGGGAAACCAGTATAACAAAGCAATTAGTAAGTCCCCACATTATAAAGTTCCAACTGGCTCCATGCCAAATACCTGTTGTAAACCATACAATAATTGATGAAATATAAACTGGCAATCTTTTACCAATGCTATCCCCAAAGGTTCTTCTAGCGTATTTAGAGAAATTAAGCATTGGTTTATAAACGGATATAGGATAAAATAGATAATCTTTAAACCAAGTTCCCATTGTGATATGCCATCTTCTCCAATACTCAGCAATATTCTTAGAAAAATATGGTCTATCAAAGTTCTCCTTAATCTTAATACCAAGCACTTGGGAAATTCCTATGGTAATATCTATACCACCAGTAAAATCTGCATATAGCTGATAGGCATAGAATAGCATACCTATGAATACAAAGGCTCCTTGATATGTGTCTGGATTTCTAATTATTGTATTTACGCCTACCAGGATTCTATCTGCAATGACTAACTTTTTGAAAAATCCCCACAGAATTCTAATCATCCCGTCATTGAAATTCTTAATATCAAAATTATGTTCCTTAAACAAGGTCTCAGATAAATCATCAAATCGGCTTATAGGACCTTGGATTATTTGTGGGAAGAAAGACACAAAGAGGGCAAACTTAAAAATATTTCTTTCTGGCTCATATTTCCCCCTATATACATCAATAATATATCCCATTGATTTGAAGGTATAAAAGGAAATCCCCATGGGTAGAGCAATATCTAGGAAGCCTAGTTGTCTACCACTGCCAAGTTTAGCTAAAATGAAATTAATGTTACTTATAGTAAAATTTGTATACTTTGTAACTCCTAAAATACCAAAGTTCAATAACATACAGAATAAAAGCCATTTCCATCGTATTGACTTACTTGTAGTCCTATATTCTTTAAGCTCTACCCTAGATAAAATTCCTTTGTTTTCTTTTAAGTACTTTGATTCCTCTTTATAAAGATTTCCTATTTTTAAACCTACTATATAGGTTGAGATAGTAGTCAGTACTATATAGGTAAAATACTTTATCCCTGCAAATCCATAAAAAATATAGGATGCGATTAAGAGTAAAGGCCACTGTAGTCTCTTTGGTATTAAATAATACAATAAAAATATTATTGATAGAAATATTATAAAACTATAAGATGTAAAAAACATAGCTCCCCCTACTAGTAGTCAGATAATCGCTCAATTAATTTGTACAAGGCCTTTGCAGAGTTAAAGTTCTCGGGAATGATTTCTTCAGCTGGAATTGTTACATCAAACACGCTATCAATCTCAGCAATTAGAGTCACTATGTCAAAAGAATCCAATACCTGTTGATCTATCAATGCTTCATGAGTTTCAAAATCAATATCTGGGTGTAAGTCTTCTAATATTTCTAATAAATCTTCCATAAATTATCTCTCCTTATTTTTTGATTTTATTAGTCCCTTTAAATAAACCCTATCTAGCTTCCCATTTGGGGTTAGGGGCATTACTTCTAATTGCTGAATCTTATTAGGGACCATATAACGTGGTAAACTCTGTCTAAGCTTTTTGCTTAGGTCCTTGATGTTAATATCACCTACATAAAATAATACGATTTTGTTGCCTTCTTCATCATATATACAACAGGAGCTTTTAATTTCATCTAATTTGTTTACATTAGCCTCAATTTCTCCTAGTTCAATACGATGTCCCATGTGTTTGATTTGATAATCTTTTCTCGAAACAAACTCCAATTCTCCATATTGATTATATCTTCCAAGATCTCCTGTCCTATATATCAATTCTGGGTAGGCAGTGTTTAATGGATTCTGTACAAATACCTTATTGGTAATATCAAAGGCATTATAATATCCAAAGGTTAGAGATGTTCCTCGTATACAAATTTCTCCTAATTCTCCTTGTTCAGGAATCTTATCGTTTTCATCTAATAAGATAATATCTGTATTCTTAAAGGGTCTACCTATGGGAATTACATCATCCTCATCAAATTCTCTGTCCACCTCATAATAACAGGACATCCCTGTTGCCTCAGTTGGCCCATATAAGTTTATAAATCTAGCATCAGGTAAAGCTTCTCTCCATAAATTAAATTGCTTTATTGGGAATACTTCACTACCAAAGGCTATGGTATGAAGGTACTCAGGTTTAATTTTATCTAATACCTTAAAACTAGATATTATGGTTAAGGCTGAAACTACCCAGCATACTGTATTAATCTTATATTCATTCAGGAATTCTACAAGCTTTAATGGAAACATAAAATGGCTTTTAGGGATTATATAAGTTGTTGCTCCACATTTTATAGTAGAGTATACCTCTTTCAAACAAGCATCAAAGTACAAGGGGACCTGATTCCCAAATACTGTGTCTTCATCACAATCCAAAATCTGTGTTAGATTTTCGATATAATCTATGACAGATCGATGGCAGGCTACTACTCCTTTAGGAATTCCTGTAGAACCTGATGTGAATACAACGTATAGGGGATCTGTGTCTATTGCTTTATTTCTTATATCTTCTAGAGCTTGCTTGTCAATACTTGTCCCTACAATACTGTCATATAAAAATAGATTATCACCATAACCCATCTCTTTTAGTAGCATTTCAGATGATTCATCGCAGATTATGGCCTTGGGTTTTATATTCTCGAGTATAAGTTCAATTCTAAATTTTGGCATTTCCTCATCTAGAGGAACATAAAAATTGCCTCCATAGACCACCCCAAAGAAAGCAACGATTTCCATTGGGCTTTTGTTCATAAATACGGCTACTGGTTCCTTGTAAATACCCCTTCTTGCTAAAAATGTTCCAATTGCCCTAGCCTGATTATAGGTTTCTTGGAAGGTTATCTCAATTTTATCATCTGCGTAAGCGACTTTTTCAGGTAATCGATTTACAGTATGTTCTAAGTATTCCAATACATTATATTGCATATCTATCACCTCACTTATATTCTATGGTTCTAATGGTTCTACTGGGGTCCTTGGATACTTGGATTTATCAAATTCATAAAAACCTTCTTGGTACTTCTTAGAATATTCCTCTACTTGTGCATCAGTTTTTAGGAAACGTTCTTTTGGACTACCATATCTATGCCTACCTGAATCAAAATGATACCAGTTACCATCATATTTAACCAAACTCCAATAATGTGTTCCATCAACTCTAGTAACTTCTATACTCTCAAAACCTGCCCTAGTCAAGAGAACTCGAGATGTTGAATAAGTAGTGAAACAATCTCCACTGCCTTGTTTAATACCTCGCGCAGCTTCTAGTCTCCAATCTGATTTATCTGATGTCCCAGTATACGCTACGTGGTCATGGGTCCATATAAGGATAGCCCACAATTTCTCTTTATCTGTCATGTCATCTCTAAGTATTTTGTCAAGTACATCATCTGCCAACTTATATAACTCTTCTTCACTCAGATAATCTTTAGGTTTTTCCTTTACAGTAAATTTAGCCGTAACCGTAGTTGTGTTTCCAGAGCTGTCAGTGGCGCTATATATTACATCGTATTCTCCAGGCCTTTTAAGATTAACATTAGAACTATCAACCTCGAAATCAATCTTACCATCCCTATTGTCAGTTGCCTCAACACCCCTTCTATATCCTACTTTCTCACCAATATAGACAATTTGGTCTTCAACGCCTTTAATTTCAGGAGCTTGGGTATCTTCATTGATGATAAGTGTCGACGTTAATTCAGTCTTATTGCCTGATGTATCCTCTAGTACTAAAACAACTTCGTGTTTTCCGGGCATATTGAAGTCTGGACTTTTTAAAAATGAGACTGATACATCTGTAACATCCCTAATATCTCTAATAAATTCTTCAGGTTCTAGTGTCTCACCAGCCCATACTTCGTGACTCACAACATCTGCTGTTGGTGCTACAGTATCTACCACCTCAAGTTGTGATTCGAAAGTTCTTTTCCCAATTTTTATCTCTATATCATATAAACCTGGTATAGATGTATCTATAGATGATAAGTCAGTAACAAATTCTCCTATATCCCCTTCATCTATTATAAAATCAGTTATATTTATGGTAGAAGTTCCAGCTTCCACAGTAACCTTATCCACTACTTTATTGGGTAATAAGATGTCTTTAGCAAAAACACCAACCAAGACAACAAGTATAAGTGTGATAATCTTATTCCTAATAGCAAGATTTAAATACATATTTTCACCTCTTAAATTTATGCTCTAATATAGATACCTTTAACCAACAATAAAAGTTTTCGTTGGAAATAAATAACTGTTAATACCTACTCTATATTAGCAATTTTAAGCATGTTTTTCAATATGGTTAGTATCCTTAATAATCCTTACGCAATAGGTGTTTCATCTCATTTTTAATGAGTCCATCCTTCAAGGCTTCCTTTTCTAGGAAAAACATGGAAATACCTCCCAAGCCTACATGTGTGCCGACAGCAACCCCCATTTGCATAATATAAATATCTCCCTTAAAGTCCGTTTCTTCTTTTATTAATTTTTTTAACCTGTTTGCTATAGCTATGTTAGAGGAATATCCAATGATTATAAAGTCTGATAGATCCTCTTGATACCTGCTTTTGAATTCATGAACATAGTATTTTAAAGCCCTGCTTGTCCCCCTTGCCTTAGCAACAATGGCTCCCTTGCCCTTTTTCATGGACATAATAGGCTTCACCTTTAGTAGTTTACCTATAAAAGCACTGGCATTGGTAAGTCTACCACTCTTTATTAGATTATTAAGGTCATCAACACAAAGAAAATGCTTCACCCTGGTCCTGTGATTCTCATTAAATTCTATTAGCTCTTCAAAAGTATATCCTTCCTCTAATAATCTAGCACTTTTCAATATCAACCATCCACTTCCATGACTCATGGATAATGAATCTACTACATGTATTTTTATATCTGAACCTGGATTGCTTTCATAAAAATAATCCTTTGCTAAGACCGCAGACTGATAAGAGCCACTTGTACCACTGGACATACAAATACATAAGAATTCTGTATATCCTTCCTCAATAGACTTATATATTATATCTAAATAGTCTTCAGGACTTGGCATAGAAGTGGTTGGAAGTTCCTTTAAGTCTGGTAATATCTTAAAAAAATCATCTGCACTAATGTCTATCTTGTCCTTATAGGTCTTTTCTCCGATATTAATTCTTAATGGTGCTATACCAATATCGTACTTTTCCACTATATCTTTAGACAAATCACAGGTCGAGTCGGCCATTAATTTTATCATTTCATACCCCCATTTATATTATTGACGAAATATATCAGCTTAATTTTGCTGCCTTTAATTATATCACAAGGAATCTTAGGAGTGTGAAATAATAAGAAAGCAATCTTATAAATTTATTCCATTTTCTTCAGTCTAAAATAGAACTTACTACCTACCCCTAGCTGGCTTTCTACCCCATATTGGGCATTATGGGCTATCAATATGGATTTAACAATGGAAAGGCCTATTCCAGTGCCTGCACCTGCCCTCGGCTGTGTCCTATCCAGCTTATAATACCTGTCCCATATATTATCTATCTCATCTTCGGGTATTCCAAGGCCCTTATCTATAACTTCAAAGTGTATAAGTTCTTCCTCATCTAATATATTTATCACAATTTCCCTAAAATCAAGGGAGTAATTAACAGCGTTGCTTATTAAATTGTAAATAACTTGTTCAATCTTCTCTTCTTCTCCCATGACATAGGCTTGAGCAGGTGAATTTAGAATAAAGCAATATCCTTCATTGTCTCTAAAATAACTGAATCTTTCCAAGACCCTTTCAGTAGTTGTTTTAATGTCGAATTCTTTATAGCTAAGAGGGTCTATACCTGACTGGGCCTTTGATAAATCTAGCATATCATCTACAAGCCTTGTTAACCTATCTGATTCATCAATTATGGTCTGTAAATGATAATTTCTCTTTTCTTCATTGTTTCCTGAGATATCTCGAATCATTTCACCGTATGACTTTATCAAGGTTAGGGGTGTTTTCAAGTCATGAGATACATTAGCTATTAAATCCTTCCTTAACTCTTCTGTCTTTGACAACTCCTTTGTAGCATAATTTAGAGTATCAGCCAGGTTGTCAATCTCCGTATATTCACCCTTTTCAAATTCTATGTCATAATTTCCCTGTGCCAATATTTCTGCTGACTTGGTAATCCTCTCTATGGGCTTGGTAAGTCTTTTTGCAATCAGATATGATAACCCTAGGGCTAAGGCCAAGGATATGCCAGTCACTATTATGAGTTGGTTTTTTAATACCTTTACAGTTGAATCAATTGGCTGTAAGGTGGAATTAATATAGAGAAAATAGTTTGAGCTCTGGGGATTCTCTAAAATGGCACCATAGATTAAGGTAGGGGTTTCTAACCTTAAATCATCCCTAGTATATATTACATAATTGGTTTCCGATTTAGCTAGGTTTATCAAGAGCTCAGCAAATAGATCATAATCAATTCTAGGCTGTCTGATTATATCTATCAACCTTAAAGGGTATAGTAGGTTCCCCCTCTCGTCGAAGATCTGTATTACAATACCCTCCCTAAGGGATGTGGTATATAGAAGGTCCTCAAACCCTTCATCTCCATATTTGGAGACCAAGGAGTTTCCAATCTTTTTAATCTCATTAGCCTTCATGGACTCATAATAGCTATTGATAAAAACTATCTGTAGTAACCAAAGCACAATCATTATTATTGCAGCGAATAATATGAAATAGGTCCACATTTTAAATTTTAAACTTCTCTTATCTAGATACTTTAACATAGGTCCACCTTATTCTTCATATTCAAACTTATAGCCTATACCCCTTAAGGTAACTATATAGTCCCTATAGCATCCTAGACTATTTCTCAACATCTTAATATGCGTATCTACGGTCCTTTCATCACCAAAGAAATCATAACCCCAAATTTCATTTAATAATTTTTCCCTAGACAGGGCTATATTTTTATTTAATACCATATAGGTTAATAAGTCATATTCTTTAGGTGTTAAATCCATCTTTTTATCATCTACATATACACTTCTACCATCTAAGTCTATTTCTATGCCCTTGAGTTTAATCTTCCTCTTAACCGTCTCCTTGGATTTATGCCTTTTTATAATTACCCTTATTCTAGCCATGACTTCCTTTGGAGAGAAAGGCTTAACTACATAATCATCTACGCCTATTTCAAACCCGAATAGTTTGTCATATTCTTCACCTCTGGCAGACAACATAAGAACAGGAATATCCTTAATCTTCTTTATTTCTTTAACAGCTGAAAAGCCATCTAGCCTAGGCATCATTGCATCCATAATTATAATATCATAATCCTCATCCTTGCACATATTGACAGCATCCATACCATCCTTAGCTTCACTTACATGATAACCTTCAAACTCACCATATTCCCGAATTACCTCTCTTATCTTCGCTTCATCATCAACAACAAGGATTTTATACATTTTATCACCCCATTATTCTCATAACTATATTATATAACAATTTATAATCGTGTAAAACATATCTAAGTTTGATAAATACGCAGAAAGAGACACCCTGCATTATTTCCTTAGCAGAGTGCCCCTTGGGGTAGAAGTTAATAATGACTTCATATTGCTCAGTTGGTTAACACTATCCTTCCATTCATAAGTTCCTGCCCCTTATTTTTCCAAGAATTAATAGAAAACTTGCCGCTGAACTCATCTAACCATGCTATAGTTTCATCCCTATCACTTAGATAAACAGGTGATAAGACCTCATTCGCAAAATCAAACTGAAAAATCCCTGAGTTCTCTCTAGAGACTTCGCCTTCCTCTTCCATATATATTCTTGAGAAATCAATCAAGATATCCATATCATTAATTGCTACGCTTCTTATGATATTATTAGAACAATTAATACTTTTAAGGGTCTTAGTACTTATATCATAAACACAAAGTGTGGAGTTAGCTCCTTCCTCTATCCAAACAATATAATTTTTATTACCTATGGCATAAGATATCTGGTCGCTATTAGTATTAAGACTATACAATTCGTTGCTAGTTAAGTCTCTCAGATTTATTACAATTTCTCCCTTTTCCCTGGTTAAATAGGTCATAAATCCTGGAGTACACTTAACTGTATCAAAATAGGAATAAAGATAGTGGCTTTTCTCTTTTATTTCCTCAATTTTATCATCCTGTATGGAATACTCGAAGAATTTTATCTTGTTATTAGTATTAATTATGTACCAAAACAAGTAACCATCAGAGGCCTCAATATTAGGTATCACCTTGGTTTTATAAGTGTTAGAAGATTCTAGTATCCTATATTCCCCTAGCTTTAAATCATACCTTACAAGGTCCCAATTGTCCCCATCTTCTACAATCCAAAACAAATTATCTTCTGTATATTTCATCACAGGTATTTGCCTATTATCTTCTTCATTATAGCTGTATACTTTCGTTATATCCCCTGTGTTAATGTCTTTCTTTAGTACTTCACAAGCTCCACAAACTGTGGACATAGGTTTATAGCCACTACTTATGTAATATATATATCCATTGGTCTGACAACTAGATGAAATATAATAATCCAAATCCGGATTCTCATAGGGGTTTGATAAATAATATCTATCTATATGCCAATCTTCTGATAGCCCACTATCAAAAACATCTTCAATATTAAACCTTAGTCTTGTATCAATTATATAAGCTTCTTTTTCAATCCTGTTGCAAGATGGTAAGACTAAGATTACTACTAGAAAAAGAAAAATATATATTTTTCTAAAAAGTCTCATGCTATTCCCCTTTCATATCATCTACTGATATTTATTTCCCCCTTCACTATATATGACGAAATATCAAAGGGTTTTGTTACATATATTACAAAAACATTTGTTAAGGTTTCTTAATATTTAGGGGTTCTATAAAGACAAGAACTTTTATAATACTTTGATATATAGCCAATCTCATGGAAAGAGTCTATGGTCTCTATCCATAGACTCTTTCTATGGGGATTCCCAGTCCCCTATATATTTATGTGGATTCTCATATTATATATATGAATCCAATACCCCGCTATATTAATTCCCATACCCCTTTATTTAAGTAGATAGCTTGTTAAAATAGTATAATCTTAATATTCTCTTTGTATTATAGGCTAGATCTAATATTTTTGGTAACTGGTTGTCAAAGTAGTAGTCTCAGACTGTGAACCACTATAGGCAGTTACTGTGGATTGGACCCTATAATAATATCCTTTGGGCACATTATAGGTGCCGGCAAAATTTAAAAATCGTGTATTACTAGTTTCGGTCCAAGACCTAATGGTTGTCCAGCCTTCATCCCTCATTTGTTGTAATCTAACAATTGCCCTTATACTTGTAACATTGCTGTATCCAAGTACATCTGTAATCGCTGTTGCCTTCCCACTCGAGTTAATATAGATTTGTGCTTCTGCTGTAGCTATATAGGTAAACATGGGAGATATTATAATTTCATCATCTAAGTCATTTCCAATTGCTGAGACAGCCATAGTCGATGAAATTACTAGTAGCATTGCTAACAAAACGGGAATTAACTTTCTCTTCACAATCAAAGCCCTCCTAAATATTATTTATCCCTATCCCCTATATATATAACGAAATCTAGGGGGCTTTTGTGGACACTAATTTTAAAATATTTTATTTTTTTATAATTCCTTCAAGAATCTTCATAAATTCTTCGAACGAAACTTCAACATTGACTAAATATTGATACTTGTCATCATTCCAATATCCATTAAATAATTCCTTATTTATAAAGTATTTTATAGTTTGATCGTTGATATCAATCTCCTCAATGGTTGCCCCTTCTGTATCAATCCTTAATTCCCCACCCGTTATTACACCTTGTTTAAACACTATTGTATTATTATTCTTGTCCATATATTTAATAACTCTTGTAACATCTGTTTGTGCACTATCTATCATTTTATAGCCATCTGGTATATATGATGGTTCTATAAATTCAATCTCAATGTTCTTAGTATCAATTGGTTCTTCCACATCTATTATTATGGATGTGAATTTTTCATATATACATGTTATTGCATTAAATACTCTTTCCCTATATCCTTCAGCCGTAGCTATTAATACCCCATTTGTCAATATGAAGATAAGCAAAATAGTAGCTGCATACCTGCCCAATCTGGCCAACTTGTTTTGAAAAGGAGTTCGAGTATATTCCTTTATTATCCTCTTCATATTCTTCCTATAGCGCCTAGAAAAGACATGAGGTTCTAAATTCTTATCCCTTTCTTCCTCTAACTGTTCTATGAGCATATTGGCCTTTGGCATATATTCAACCAATAATCTATCTAAGGCTTCATCTGTCAGAACTTCATCTCTCATTAAATCCTGACCTCCCTCTCCATCAATATCTTCCTTAATCTATTTCTTGCCCGTAGTAGTCTTTTCTTTACATTTTCTTCTGATATATCCAAAATACTGGCTATTTCCTTATAGGTATATCCATCAGCATATTTAAGAGACAGAATAATATAATAAGATTTAGGAAGTTGAAGAATACATTTTTCAATCTCCAGCCCATTTAGCATATCATCTATATTTTCGAAATCATCAGCTATGCTTTCTTCAAATTCATCAAAAGATAAGGCATTTTGCTTCTTTCTTTTTCTGTATATGTCGATTGAAATACTTCTTACTATATTAACGAAATATTTCTGGGTTTGTGGACACTTTTTCTTGATAAACTTATCAAAGTTTTTTAATATCCTAATAAAACTCTCTTGAACTGCATCCTCTGCCAGTGAACTATCCCTAAGTATTCCATAGGCTATTCTATACATCAATTGACTATACTCATCATGTAGCTCTATAAAGATATGCTTGTCTTCATCCGAGTCAAGCATGGATATGTATATCAATAACATAGTACAGCCCCCTTTCTGTGATAGATATTATAATAAATAATTATGTTTTATGAGTTGGAAATTTTATAGTTTTCCAAATGTCAATTTTCATTGAATAAATTCCAATTATTTCCAATATCTAGTCAACCTTTATTATATGAGTAAATTTCATAATTTAAAAACGTTGATTTTAC
>FZPS01000153.1_pt55 | contig 81688 bp, 85 predicted proteins | sample 1817821 | NCBI WGS metagenome assembly FZPS01 (sample SAMEA104158645, study PRJEB21678) | metagenome | place: Germany | collected 2015-04-21
AGGCTACAGGATTACTTGGGAACCACCAGTACTACGTCACTTCCAAGCCCACTTAGAGCCAATTGAATAAAGTTTTAAAAAGAATATAAATAATTGTGTCCTTGTAGGGTATAAACCCTACAAGGACATAAGATAAATTATGGTGCCCTTTAGCCCAAATAAATAGACCCAAGGAATTTGCTTAAGAATCGTCGTCGTTGTTGTTATTTGTAATCTAACCAGACTAAATCCATCAATTAGTCTGTTAGAAAATATATAAAACGAGGTGAAACACTTATGAGCAAGAGTAATGATCAAGTTAGCCTTAACAAACAAGGTAGAGAAACCTTTACCAGTAGACTTGGATTTATTTTAGCATGCGTTGGCTCAGCTGTTGGTATGGGTAATATTTGGCTCTTCCCTACAAGGGTATCCCTTTATGGCGGTGGAACCTTCATACTACCATATATTATCTTCGTAGTACTATTAGGTTTCGCTGGAATAATTGGGGAAATGGGCTTAGGTCGTGCCACTAAAAATGGACCTATTGGTGCCTTCGCAATGGCAATGAGATCGAAGGGTAAGGACGAAAAATTAGGTCGTGCCTTAGGATTCATTCCTACTATTGCCAGTTTGTTATTAGCTATAGGTTATACAGTAGTAATAAGTTGGATCTTAAAGTATACAGTCGGAACTTTTACAGGGGCTACACTTGCACCAGCTTCTATTGATGAATTTGGAGCGGCTTTTGGAGGTATGGCATCATCATTTGGTAATACATTATGGGTAATTATAACTATAGCGCTTACTTTCTTCATCATGAATGCTGGGGTTCAAGATGGTATTGAAAAGGTAAACCTAGTTATGATGCCGCTATTCTATGTTTTATTTATAATTTTGGCAATCTATATAGCTACTTTACCTGGAGCATCAGACGGATATAAGTATATATTTACCTTTGATCCTAAGGGTTTAGCAGATCCAATTGTTTGGATATTCGCACTAGGTCAGGCCTTCTTCTCCCTGTCATTGGGTGGTAGTGGTACAGTCATTTATGGTTCATACTTGAAAGATGATGAAGACGTCCTATATAGTGGTAGGATGGTAGCCTTATTCGACACATCAGCAGCTTTATTGGCAGCATTTGTTGTTATACCAGCTATGGCAACTACTGGTAGCCAGTTATCCGAAGGTGGGCCAGGACTATTATTCATCCACTTGCCTAACATATTCAAGAACATGCCAGGTGGTAGTATTGTAGCCATACTATTCTTTGTTGCAGTAACCTTTGCAGCTATTACTTCTATAGTAAACCTATATGAGACTTCAATAGCAGCTTTACAAGATGAGTTTAAGTTCTCAAGAACTAAGGCATCCATCACAATTGGTGCTATAGGTTTAGGAGTTAGTTTATTGATTCAAGGTATAATTGGAGAATGGATGGATATCGTTTCAATCTATATCAACCCACTTGGAGCAGTCTTGGCAGCTATTATGTTCTACTGGGTATTTGGAACTGATTTTGCTAAGAATGAGCTACAAAAAGGTAGATCTAAGGAAATTGGCGGATGGTTAGAGCCTATGACAAAATATGTATTCGTAGTAATAACCATAATAGTATATGTAGCAGGAGTTGCTCTTGGAGGAATCGGTTAAGAAGAAGGTTAAAAAAGACAATCTTCGGATTGTCTTTTTTAATGATTAAATATATTTCATAATGTTGACACTAGATGTTGATATTTGGTAGTATAACAACATCTAGTGTTTTTATTTTGGGGAGGATACAATATGTTGACTAAAATCAGAAAAAGGGACGGTAGGGAAGTACCGTTTAATATAGAGAAGATATCCACTGCCATCTTTAAGGCTGCCCAGGCAGCAGGTGGCCAAGACTATAAAACCTCTATGGAATTAGCGGACAAGGTTGCGGTAATTTGTAATGAAAAATTCAAGGATGGTATACCTGGTGTGGAAGATATCCAGGACATAGTAGAGAAGGTCCTTATAGAGGAAGGCCATGCCAGGACTGCCAAGGAGTACATAATCTATAGGGCGGAGAGAAGTAGGGTTAGGGACATGAATACTAGGCTAATGAAGGTCTTAGGGGATTTGACCTTCAAGGACGCCAAGGATGTGGATCTGAAGAGGGAGAATGCCAATATAGACGGAGATACAGCCATGGGGACCATGTTAAAATATGGATCCGAGGGTGCCAAGGAATTCTATGATTTGTTTGTCTTAAATCCTGACCACTCTAGAGCTCACAAGTCTGGAGACATTCATATCCATGATTTGGATTTTTTAACCTTGACAACTACATGTTGTCAGATAGATATAATAGATTTATTTAAGAATGGTTTTTCTACAGGACATGGTTATCTAAGGGAACCACAAAATATCCATTCATATGCATCCCTAGCCTGTATAGCTATCCAATCAAATCAAAACGACCAGCATGGTGGTCAGAGTATACCCAACTTTGATTATGGAATGGCCATAGGGGTGAGGAAGACCTATATCAAGGACTATAGAAGAAACCTCAAGAAGTCCATCGTCCTCCTATCCGACTTGGATCTGGACGAAAATATAGACTATATCTTCAATATCTTAGAAAAGGAATATGGCTTAACCCCATCTATAGCCGATAATGAAGCCTATCTTGAAAAGGAGGCTGCATACCTTCAGGAGATATTAAATGATGAAAAACTGGTTAAGAAGGTTCAGGACTTTGCCCTTAGAACAGCCTATAAGGATACGGATGAAAAGACCTACCAAGCCATGGAGGCCCTTATACACAATCTAAATACCATGCATTCCAGGGCAGGGGCCCAGATTCCCTTTAGCTCCATCAACTATGGAACTGACACCAGCGTGGAGGGAAGAATGGTCATCAAAAACCTATTACTAAGCACTGAAGCAGGCTTGGGTAACGGAGAGACCCCCATCTTCCCCATACAGATTTTCAAGGTAAAGGAAGGGATAAACTACAATGAGGGCGATTCTAACTATGATCTATTTAAATTAGCCTGTAGGGTTAGTGCCAAGAGGCTCTTCCCCAACTTCTCCTTTATAGATGCCCCCTACAACCTCAAGTACTATAAAGAAGGGCAACCAGAGACGGAAATAGCCTATATGGGGTGTAGGACTAGGGTAATAGGAAATGTCCATGACAGGTCCAAGGAGATTGTCACTGGTAGGGGTAATTTAAGCTTTACCACCATAAATCTGCCCAGGATAGGCCTGGACAATAGGGGAGATATAGATGGTTTTTATAGGCAATTGGATGACACCATAGACTTGGTCATAGCCCAACTCTTGGAGAGGTTTGAGATCCAAGCCAACAAGAAGGTGAGAAACTTCCCCTTCCTTATGGGACAGGGGATTTGGATAGATTCAAAGGAGCTTGACAATGAAGATAATCTGAGGGAGGTTCTCAAGCATGGTACCCTGTCCATGGGTTTCATTGGCTTGGCAGAGTGCCTCAAGGCCCTGATTGGATACCACCATGGAGAGGCTGAAAAGGCCCAGAAGTTAGGCCTTGAGATAATAGGCCATATGAGGAAGAGGATGGATGATATTTCAGAAGAATACAAGATGAACTTTACCCTCTTGGCAACCCCTGCAGAGGGTACTGCAGGTAGGTTTGTTAAGATGGATAGGGAGGTTTATGGAAGGATAGAGGGGATCACAGATAGGGAATATTATACCAACAGCTTCCACCTGCCGGTATATTTTAAAACCACAGCCTTTAAGAAGATATTGCTGGAGGCCCCTTACCATGAATTAACCAATGCAGGCCACATTACCTATGTGGAGGTGGACGGGGATCCTACCATGAACCTAGATGCCTTTGAAAAAATAATCAGATTCATGAAAGAGTCTGGTATCGGATATGGTTCCATAAACCATCCTGTGGATAGGGACCCTATTTGTGGATATACTGGGGTAATTGGAGACACTTGTCCACAGTGTGGTAGGGAGGAAGGGAACACACCCTTCGAAAGGATAAGAAGGATAACAGGTTACCTAGTGGGAACCTTGGATAGGTTCAATGATGCAAAGCGAGCTGAGGAAAATGATAGAATCAAACACTTCTCAATTTAAGGATAAACTAAGGATTGCAGGTATAGTAGAGGAATCCATCGTCGATGGTCCAGGTATTAGGTTGACGGTATTTACCCAGGGCTGTAGCCACCACTGCCCCGGTTGCCACAACCCCCAGACTCATGATTATAAGGGAGGATATGAAATCTCAATTGATGAGATTGTAGATATGGTAAGGGAGAATCCCCTTTTAGATGGGATAACCCTAAGTGGGGGTGAACCCTTTGACCAGGCAGAAGCCTGCAGCACTTTGGCCAGAAAAATTAAGGAGCTGGGTCTTAGTGTTGTGGTTTATACAGGGTATGAGTTGGAGTACCTCCTATCTGGGAAGGAGTATAATGGGCTCCTCCTAGAGGCGGATATATTAATCGATGGTAGGTTTGATGTAAATAGGAGGGATTTGACCCAGGCCTTTAAGGGGTCCACTAACCAGAGGATTATAGATATAAGAAGGACTAGGCTTAAGGGGATTATTTGTACAATCTAAGTAATAATAAAAGGCAAACTGTCAATAAACAGTTTGCCTTTTTTACAGGCTTTATATCCTTTTTACTTCTCTTGAATATCCCTCTTAATTCTCCTTCTCTTAATAATCCTATAGGCCAAGAATAGGATTAAGGCTAATAAAATCAAGAATGGGGCAGCTAAAATCATCCATATGACCATGTTTTCTAGGCCGGTTACAAATCCGTAGATGGAGTTTTCAATGGCGTTCTTTATCTTGGTTCCAAAGCTTGTATCTATATCTTCCGTGCTTCTAAGCCTTTCTACCTCCTGAATATCTATATAAATAGTGCTAAATTCAACCTTGTCATCAAGATTCATAAGGCTGGCCTGGAGGTGTTCCTTTTCATAGATGATGTAACTGAGTCTTTCTTCTAGGGCGATTATATCTTGAATATTATCTGCCTCTTCTAAGAGGGCTAGGATACGCTCCTCTTGAGTGGTTAAAACCTTTAGTCTTGACTCTGTATCCCTATATTGTTTGGTCACATCCTCCTTCCGAGTACTTTCGGAGATCATGTTGCCGATTCCATTTAACTCAGTTTTGAAGCTAAGGGCATCATTCTTGGGAATCCTAATGGCAAAGGAACCGCGCCTATAACTCTTATTATTATAATATTGATTATAAGAGATATCGGAGTTTTCTATATAGCCCTTATATTTTTCAATTAGTTTCGTTAGATTATTGATGGTCTTATCGAACTCTGTTGTTTCAAAATCTAATTCATAGGTGGTTATGACCTTCTCAGGCTCTAGGCTAGATGGTGGAGAGGCAGGATCGATTTCAGCTTCATCCCTTGCCATGTCACCACCATCCATGCCCTTTCCCCCACCGTATCCTTCATCGGGATAGGCGGTGTTATAACCAGGAGCCTCTGCTACTCCCTCATCATTAGACTTGGAGGAGCTACAGGCTGCCATAAGGGAAAGGACAAGTATGAGGCTTAGGATTAAAATAGACAGCTTTATTGACTTTTTCACGCTAATCACTCCTTTTTTTGATTATATAATGATAGAATAAATAATGGTATACAAATTAGTTACAGTTGTATTAGGGTATAATAGATATAGGATATATTGCTAGAATAGATAGGGATGTGGAGGGATATATATGGATTTAAAACAAATAGAAAAAGATGTAAAACAGGTAACTTTGGAGCTCTTAGAGGCTGCCAACTTAGAAGCTGAGCAGGCTGTGGTAATTGGAGGTAGTACCAGTGAGATAATTGGGGAGAAGATTGGCTCAGCTACCAACATAGATGTTGCCAGGGCTGTTATGAAGAGTTTTGTTTCGGTAATTAAGGAGAACAAGCTCTATCCAGTGGTCCAAGGCTGTGAGCATATAAATCGGGCACTGGTGGTGGAGAGGGAATATGCAAGGCTGCATAGGTTGGAAACCGTCAACGTTATACCAGTTGAAAATGCTGGTGGAGGTTTTGCTGCAGCAGCCATGGAATTATTCGATGACCCGGTAGTGGTGGAGCATGTTGGAGTCCAGGCGGGCATAGACATTGGGGACGTATTTATAGGTATGCATATCAAGGGAGTTGGCGTGGTTGTCAGGAGTAAAATCAAGGAGATAGGTCAAGCCCACCTAAGTATGATTCGTACCCGTAAGAAGCTGATAGGTGGAGATAGGGCCAAGCACTTCTAGGCTGAGCTTGATGAATTGATTTAAAGGTTAAGGAAACAATAGGTCTAAAAGGCTATAGATAATCAACTCTCAGGTGGGTGGGAGTTGATTATTTAGGTTTTTACAATATAAGAAACGGGTTAGGGGATGATCAGACTTGTACTAGAATTAAGAGAAAGAAGGGATACTGTGAAGATTAAGGTAACTTTCAGGTCGTTTTTACTTATAAACTTTGGCTTGCTGATTACAGCCTTGGGGCTGTATTTTTTCCTAATTCCAGCAAATTTAGCTGCAGGTGGCGTAGGAGGGCTGGGTGTTATTATAAATAGGCTCTTACCCCAGATCCCCGTAGGTGTGATAATGTTTATATTCAACATAATATTATTCATCTTGGCCTTTCTTTTGGTTGGCAGGGAGTTTGGGGGCTTGACTGTTTATAACAGTCTCTTGCTTTCAGTCCTGATATATATCTTGGAGCTTTTAATACCCTTAAAGGGTCCTCTAGTGGGAGATTTACTGGTTAACCTAATATACGGGATGCTTACAACTAGTATGGGTATGGCCATAGTCTTTAATCAGAATGCCTCCACTGGAGGAACGGATATCATAGCTGCCATAATCAGTAAGTTTACTGGCCTAAACATAGGAAGATCCTTGCTTATAGCAGATTCCTTGATAGCCCTTGCTGCAATTCTAGTACTAGGTGTAGAGATTGGCCTCTATTCCCTCCTAGGTATCCTGGTCAATACCACCCTTATAGATAAGATAATTTCAGGTTTTAATACCAAATACCAGGTTGCCATAGTAAGCCAGAAGGAGGAGCTGATTACAGACTTTATAACCAGAGAGATGGATAGGGGAGTCACCCTCCTTCATGGAACTGGAGGATATTCTAAGGAGGCAAAGAGGGTAATCTATACTGTGGTTCCCAGGAATGAATATACCATTATAAGAAATAAGATCATGGAGATTGACCCCCAGGCCTTTATCTGGGTCAAGATAGTCAGTGAGGTCCATGGTGAGGGTTACACCTTTTAAATAATTCAAGATACAAAAAAGTCCTATACAAATCTGTATAGGACTTAATTTATGGTGGGCGATATTGGGCTCGAACCAATGACCTCCACGATGTCAACGTGGCACTCTAGCCAGCTGAGCTAATCGCCCTTGGTACTTAAGTATTATAACATTTATAAGAAATAATATCAATCCTTATCAGCTAGATAGGAGTATAAACTTATATTTTTCTGTCAATGATTAAAGGAAAGAGGTGGAGGTGTTTGTCTTGGTTTCAAAAAGGATAGGAATTTTAAAGGAGAAGATTCTTAAGAGGAAGGTAAAAGAAGAGGATAATCAACTCTTGGAAAACATACAAAGAGCCCAGAAGGAGTGGATGGATAAGGAAAACTACTTTAACCATGCCACTGACCCGGACCTGGTTGACTTTGCCATATATGATATTGAAGCCTCAAGGCGAAAATATGCCTATCTACTGAAGCTGGCCAAGGAAAAAGACAAATAAATAGGAATAATACTATATATCTAGTCCTATATTATAGTATAATGAAATCTAGGAGGGAAAAGTATGAGTAATATAATGGCTTATATAATAGGACTAGTTATATTGTATATAGTAGGAATGATCTTGGTCATACCTATTAGGATTTTGACCAAGCTCTTGATTAATGGCTTAATAGGTGGACTAGTCTTATTCTTGTTTAATCTTTTTGGTGGCCTGGTTGGCCTGTCTATAGTTATCAATCCACTCAACGCAATTATCGTTGGAATCTTAGGGGTTCCTGGAGTAGTCCTCCTGCTTATTCTACAAGCCCTCCTATAGGGCAAATGTTTGCTTTATTTGTAAAAATATGATATATATTGTATATGTCAAGAAATAATATACTAGATAGGGGGTTAAGTAAGGTATGAGTTCACTTTTGATGAAGATAGAACCAAGGGGGCAGGTTGGAAGTAACAAGGTTAAGCAACTTAGGAAAGACAATATTTTACCAGCTGTTATTTATAAAAAGGGTGACGAACCAAAGGCTGTACAAGTATCAGAAATGGAATTCAATAGAGTTTATAGAGTAGCAGGAACTACAACTGTTATTAACCTTGAACTAGAAGGTAAGAAGCATCCTGTTATAGTTAAAGAAGTACAAAGACATCCATATAAGAATCAAATCCTGCATGTAGATTTCCAAGAATTAAATATGGATGAAACTATCAAAGTGTCTGTTCCTATAGTTCTATTAAACAGGGACAATATAAGATTACAACCATCTGTATTGACACAAATGTTGGATGAAGTCGAAGTAGAATGTCTTCCAAACAATATCCCAAACGCAGTAGAGTATGATGTAGCTGATATGACCTTTGATACTCCAGTACATGTTAAGGATTTAGACATCGTAAATGACAAGAATATTACCGTATTGACAGAATTAGACTCCTTGGTATGTACTCTATCAGAACCAGCTAGGGAAGTTGAAGAAGAGGCTGTAGAAGGAGAAGAAGGCCTAGAAGCTGGAGAAGCAGAAGACACTGAAGAGACAGAGTAATATAATATCCATATAAAAACAGATAATTTTAATTATCTGTTTTTTTTATTCCTTGCCAAGCACAAAATCCCTCTCAATTGAATAAAATATACTATTGTGACAATAATTCCAGTAAATGCCAAGGAGAGGATTATATGTATTGCAATATCTGTGGCAGCCGAGAAGATAATATAAGCCTATTCATGATAAGCATGTGTAAAAACTGTTTTTATGACTTTGCCAATATCTCAGTGATGGATGAGGATTACGATAGATACAAGAACCTTATAAGGATTCTTCTAAGCAACTACATAAGCCCCAAGGCCCTCTTAACCCCAGTCAAGTAAAAAAAGCCAAATAAAAATTTTCTAAAAAGTCTAAAAAAGGCTTTACAAAAATAGAATTTAGTGTATAATGTTATATAATTTATAAGCAAATAAGGAAGACAATGATGAGGAGAGTAGCTTTAATCCTTCTTTTCCAGCGAGCTCCGGTTGGTGAAAGGGAGCAAGGAAGCTTAAGGTGAAAAGGGCCTCTGAGTTATGTACCGAGACTGGGTCAAGGCTACATCGGGTTCCCCCGTTACAGGGATAGAGTATATCCATGTGAGATGTACTTGATGAGGCATATATTGCAAAATATATGTAAATTAGGATGGCAACGCGAGCTGAACTCTCGTTCCTAAGTTCTTACTTAGGAATGAGAGTTTTTTTATTACATAAGACAAGGAAGGTAGTATGGGTATTTTTTTGATAGGAGGTAGAAAGATGAAGGTAGGAATTATAGGTGCCAGTGGCTTTACTGGAGTAGAATTAATCAGGATCTTAAAAAACCATCCCAAGGTTGACTTGGAGCTATTAACCAGTGAATCCTTTGTAGGGAAGAAGATTTCAGAGCTATACCCAAGTGTTGGGTTGGATTTAGACATGGAGTTGGAGGAGTTTGACAGCCATGATGCCTTAAGGAGGTGTGACATCTTGTTTTTGGCCCTACCTCATGGGTATTCCTCAGAGCTAGTTGCTATGGCTTATGCAGATAAGAAGATTATCATCGATTTGGGGGCAGATTTTAGATTGAAGAAGATTGAAGAATACTCAAGTTGGTATGAGACAGACCACAAGGCTCCTCACCTTTTAGATAAGGCAGTCTATGGTCTACCCGAAATACATAGGGAGGAGATTAAGGGGGCTAAGATTATAGCAAATCCAGGCTGCTATCCCACCAGCGCTATACTAGCCCTGGCCCCCCTGCTGGAAAAATCCTTAATCGATATCAAGGGGCTTGTTATCGATTCTAAATCTGGAGTATCTGGGGCTGGAAGAAGGGCTACCCCAGTAACCCATTTCAACTCTGCCAATGAAAATATCAACCCCTATGGGGTCATAAAGCACCGTCATACACCGGAAATAGAGCAGGAACTTTCCCTACTGGCAGGAGAGGAGGTAAGCATAACCTTTACCCCTCATCTAATCCCCATCAATAGGGGGATGTTGAGCACCTGTTACGCAAGTCTCTTGGAAGATCTAGAGGAAGAGGAGCTAAGAAAAATCTATGAGGACTTCTATAAGGATGAGGCCTTTGTAAAAATTCTACCCAAGGGAATCTGGCCCCATACTAAGTGGGTTTTGGGTAGTAATAATTGTCTTTTAAACTTTGAAGTTGACAAGAGGAACAAGAGAATCGTAATAGCTTCGGTGATAGACAATCTCACCAAGGGAGCATCTGGGCAGGCAGTCCAGAATATGAATATAGTGCTGGGAATAGAGGAGACTACAGGCCTAGCTAGCCCAGCTATCTACCCTTAATAAGGTTAAGAGGAGAAAAGGAGGAGAAATTATGGCTGAAGTAAAATTCTTAGATGGAGGAATGTCAGCTGTACAGGGGTTTAAATCAACAGGCATACATTGTGGAATCAAAAGAGCGAAAAAGGACCTAGCAATCATCTATTCCCAAGAAGAGGCTGTGGCTGCTGGAGTATTCACTCAAAACAAGGTGGCAGCAGCCCCGGTTATCCTTACCAAGGAGCACCTAGAGGCTACAGGAGGAAAATGTAAGGCTATCATAGTAAATAGCGGTAATGCCAATGCTTGCACAGGTACTAAAGGTTTAAAAGATGCTAGGATGACGGCAAGCTTGGCAGCCCAGGAGTTGGGCGTTGACGAGAAGGAGATTTTGGTTTCCTCTACAGGGGTTATAGGAGTATACCTACCCATGGACAAGATATCACAAGGAATCAAGAACATATGGCAAGATTTACAGGATACAAACAACTCCCAGGCTGCTGCAGAGGGTATTATGACTACGGACACCTTCCCCAAGGAGGTTCTGGTGGAGACAGTTATTGACGGTAAGACTGTTAAGATAGGAGGCATAGCCAAGGGCTCTGGTATGATCCATCCCAATATGGCAACCATGCTATCCTTCATAGTTACAGACATAAACATAGGGCTAGAGATGATTAAGGAGGCCCTAAAAGAAGTGGTAGATGTAACCTTTAATATGATATCTGTGGATGGGGATACCAGCACCAATGATATGGTCCTGGTTATGGCCAATGGTCTTGCAGGTAATAAGATGATAAATGAAAAGAATAAAGACTACCATGCCTTCAAGGAAGCCCTCTTTGCCCTATGCTTTAAGCTAGCTGAGCTAATCATAAGGGATGGGGAAGGGGCAACCAAGTTTGTAACAGTCAAGGTAAAAAATGCCCAAACCCTAGAAGATGCAAGGCTGGCAGCCAGGAGCATCACTACTTCCAACCTTGTGAAGACTGCCCTATTTGGGGAGGATGCCAACTGGGGTAGGGTCATTGCGGCAGTAGGCTATTCAGGGGCCGCCTTTGACCCTAATCAAGTAAACATGTATATTGAATCAGCGAGGGGTAGTCAGCAGATGATGGAAAAGGGTATGGGACTTCCCTTTGATGAAGAAAAGGCCAAGGCCATCCTTAAGGAAAAGGACATCACTCTGATAGTTGACTTGGTATCAGGCTCCCAGGAGGCCACTGCCTGGACCTGTGACTTTTCCTACGATTATGTAAAAATAAATGCGGAGTATCGCTCCTGAAAGGATGTTGAGTAGTATGAATATATCGCCTTTAGAAAGGGCCCATGTTTTGGTGGAGGCCCTACCCTATATAAAGGAATTCTATGGTAAGACCATAGTGATAAAGTTTGGGGGCCATGCAATGATTAACGAGGAATTGAAACAGGCTGTAGCCCTGGACTGTGTCCTGATGAAATATGTAGGCATGAACCCTATAATTGTCCATGGTGGAGGACCAGAAATAAGCCAGATGCTGGATAGGATAGGGAAGGAGTCCACCTTTATAAATGGATTACGGGTAACGGATGCTGAAACCATGGATGTGGTGGAGATGGTACTGGTGGGCAGGGTTAACAAGTCCCTGGTAAACACCATCAACCAAAAGGGTGGCAAGTCCATAGGCCTTAGTGGCAAGGATGGACAGTTAATCCAGGCCATCCCCTATGTCCTAACCTCCCAGGATAAGGAAGGGAATACCATTACCCATGATTTGGGTTTTGTAGGTAAGGTGGAGAAAATCAACCCATCCATAATAGAGACGGTAGTGGAAGAGAGCTATATACCTGTGATTGCACCCATCGGTGTTGATAAAAATGGCAAGAGCTACAATATAAATGCTGACCTTGTAGCAGGGGAAATAGCAGCCGCCCTAGGAGCGGAGAAGATGATTCTCTTGACAGATATCAAGGGAGTTTTAAGGGATAGGGATAAGGAGGATTCCCTGATATCTTTGATCAAGGTGGATGAAACAGATGATTTAATCCAAGAGGGGATTATAGCAGGAGGAATGATACCTAAAATCCAGTGCTGTGTTCAGGCCATCAAGGCTGGCGTTAATAAAGCCCATATCATAGATGGTAGAATCCCACATTCACCCTTACTGGAAGTCTTTACTGACCAAGGTGTAGGAACCATGGTGGAATTGTAATAAAGATTGGAGTTGATGATAATGAAAAATAAGGAGATAGTAGAATTAGGTCAAAAGTATCTGATGAATACCTATGGTAGGTTTCCCATAGCCCTGGTTAAGGGAGAGGGGAGTAGGGTCTGGGATGCGGATGGCAAGGAGTACATAGACTTCGTAAGTGGTCTGGCTGTTACCTCCTTGGGTCATGCCAACCCTTATATAGCTGAAGTCCTGAACCAGCAGGCCAAGGAAATCCTCCATTCCTCTAACCTCTACTGGATTAAACCTCAGGTTAAGCTGGCCCAAAAGCTGGTGGAAAATTCTTGCTTCCATAAGGTGTTCTTTGCAAATGGAGGGGCTGAAGCCAATGAGGCAGCCATCAAATTAGCTAGGAAGTATTCCAACCTGAACTATGGGCCAGGCAGGTATGAAATAATCACCATGAAGAAATCCTTCCATGGTAGGACCATGGCAACCCTTACTGCAACGGGGCAGGAAAAGGTACAGATTGGATATGAGCCCCTGCTAGAAGGCTTTAAGTATGTGCCCTTTAATGATTTTCCAGCCCTGGAGGAGGCCATCACAGAGAAAACCTGTGCCATCATGGTTGAACCAGTCCAGGGAGAGGGAGGGGTCAACCCAGCCAAGAAGGGCTACCTTAAGAAACTTGAGGCCCTCTGCAAGGACAAGGACATCCTCCTAATAGTTGATGAGGTACAGACTGGGATGGGTAGGACAGGAAAACTCTTCGCCTATGAACATTATGGAATAGAACCAGACATCATGTCCCTGGCCAAGGCCCTGGGCAATGGTACAGCCATATCAGCCACATTGGCAACTGATAAGGTAGCCCAATCCTTCAAGCCTGGTGATCATGCCTCCACCTTTGGAGGAAACTTCCTGGCCTGTGCAGTAGGTAATATGGTTATGGACCTTCTCTTAGAAGGAGATTTACTTGCCCAGGTAGAGGAGAAGGGGGAATACCTCAAGGAAAAACTCAACCAGCTAAAGGAGGACTATCCTATAATTGTAGAAGCCAGGGGTATGGGCTTCCTAGTTGGGGTTGAGATTAAGGGTGAAAGTGTTTCGGTGGTGAGAAAGGCCCTGGAGAATGGCCTCTTGTTGAGTGCTGCTGGTCCTAAGGTGGTTAGGTTCCTGCCTGCCCTCAATACGGATAAGGAAACCCTTGACGAGGCCGTTGAAATCTTTAAGAGAACCATTAAAGCATTATAGTGGGAGGAAGGATTATGAAATCAAAAGAGCAAATAGCCAAGGATTTAAAGGGTAGGGACTTCCTATCCATTACCCAGTTAAGCAAGGAAGAACTTTACTATATTCTGGATTTAGCCGCAGATATCAAGGATAAGTTTAAGAAGGGGGAACCCTACAAGGTCCTCAAGGGAAAAACTCTGGGTATGATCTTTGCTAAACCCTCTACCAGGACCAGGATTTCCTTTGAGGTGGGTACCTTCCAGCTGGGAGGTCACCCCTTATATCTAAGACAGGATGAGCTCCAAATGGGTAGGGGAGAGACCATAGGGGATACTGCCCAGGTCCTATCCCGTTTTCTAGACGGCATAATGATTAGGACTTTTTCCCACCAGGAAGTAGTAGAGCTGGCTGATAATAGCAGTATCCCAGTTATCAATGGCCTGACTGATCTCCTCCACCCATGTCAAATCCTGGCAGACCTACTCACCATCAAGGAGAAAAAGGGGCACCTGGAAGGGCTTAAAATGACCTATATTGGTGATGGAAACAACGTGGTCCACTCCTTGATAAATGCTAGTGCCCTGGTAGGTATGGACATGGGAGTGGTTACGCCTCCAGGCTATGAGCCCGACGAGGGCATAGTCCAAGAGGCCAAGGAGAAGGCCATGGAAGGTAAGGCTAAGATTACCATTGGAAATGAGTTAGAGGGAATCGTGGAGGGTTCAGATATCATCTACACCGATGTATGGACCAGTATGGGCCAGGAGGAGGAAACTCAGGCCAGGCTCAAGGTCTTTAAGGGGTATCAGATCAATTCCGATGTCATGAAGATGGTCAAGGAGGATGCCCTGGTCATGCATTGCCTGCCAGCCCATAGAGGTGAAGAGATTACAGCTGAAGTCCTGGATGGACCTAACTCCATTATCTTTGACCAGGCAGAAAATAGGCTCCATGCCCAGAAAGGACTCTTGGCAGCCCTCCTGTAAAGTTATCAGGAAATTCTTTACATTTGTGGCTAATGTGTTATAATGGAAATAACAGAATAATTTTGATTATCTGAAGATAATATACAAACCACGAAGGTTTAACCCCTTAGCGATGAGGGGTTAAACCTTCTTGCATTTATATGGAAGGAGACCAGTATGAAGGACTTAATTTTAGCAAAAGACCATCTATTAGAACACCAGCTTAACTTTGTCCTAGTCAGGGACAATCAGGTTCTAAAGACCTCTAAGGATAGGGGGATTAGGCCAATCTTAAATGCCTATAGGGATAATAGCCTAAATTTTAAGGATTCTTGCCTAGCTGACAGGGTAATTGGCAAGGCTGCTGCTATGTTTTTGATAAGTGGTGGCATTAAATCTCTATACACAGACTTGATAAGCGATGTAGCCTATGAGCTTCTTAGAGCTAGGGGCATTCAAGTAGAATACGGGGAGAAGGTCCCCAATATCCTAAACCAGGAAGGGAATGACCTTTGCCCCATGGAGAAGCTATCCTCTGATGCTAGGGATTTGGAGGATTTAATAGAAAAAATAGAAATTTTTTTAGGAATTAATACTAGGAAGGAGTGTATAAGTTGAAGACTAGGAAGTTGGTATTATCTGGATTATTTATAGCCTTTGGCGTCCTCTTACCCATGGTGTTTCATCAATTTAATATGGGAGGACCTGTATTTTTACCCATGCATATCCCAGTCCTGATAGCAGGCATGTTTTTAGGAGTCCTGCCAGGCCTCTTGGTTGGACTAATAACCCCTATTGTAAGTAGTCTATTAACTGGTATGCCTGTAGCCTTCCCCATGCTACCCATTATGGTCTTTGAGTTGGCTACCTATGGGCTAGTGGCAGGTTACCTGTCCCAAGCCTTGAAGGCCAATAGCTACATCTCCCTGGTCCTAGCCATGGTAGCGGGTAGGATTGCAGCAGGCCTGGTTGTCTTTATCCTTGGGACCTTCTTTGGCTTTCAGGGCCCAGGACCCATTCCCTTTGTACAAGGTGCCATCGTTACTGGAATTCCAGGGATTATAATCCAATTGGCCTTTATACCCTTAGTAGTCAACCTCTTAAGGAGGCATGTCAATACTGATTAAGGGAGATACGTTAGAAATATGTGGATATAAAAAGGTTGCAAGCTTGGTTACTTGCAACCTATATTTATGGTCAAATGGTTTAAATCTTAAACTTTTCTACCTGGGTATTCAACTCTTCAGCTATATTAGATAATTCTTCACTGGCGTTGGCGATTTCTATCATGGAGGCTGTCTGCTCCTCTACCGAGGCTGATGCTTCTTCACTAACAGCGGCATACTCCTGGGATACGGATGATAGGTTTTCCATGATTTCGGCTATGTATTCCTTCTTAGCCACCATTTCCTTACCAGCTTCAGCAACGATATTTATGGATTCCTTCATTTCTTCAATGGAGTCAGCTATACCATCAAACTTATTACTGGTCATATCCACACTGATGTTTTGAGTATTTATAGCATCCTCTAATTCCTCAACAGCTTCTACGGCAATGGCACTCTGCTCTATTAAACCACTGATTATGCTAGAAATTTCACCGGTGAATTTATTGGACTGCTCAGCTAGTTTTCTGATTTCATCAGCAACTACTGCGAATCCTCTACCTGCATCCCCTGCCCTGGCTGCCTCTATGGCTGCATTTAGGGCCAGGAGGTTGGTTTGCTCTGCTATGCTCTTAATCATCTCACTGGCTACGGAGATTTGCTCTGCACTATTATTGGTGGTATTTATTACCTCCTTAATCTCCTTGGATGATTTATTACTTATTTCTGCCTTAGCTACTAGATCCTTCACCAACTCAAGACCTTCGTCCTTCAGGGTATTGACCTTTTCCACTAATTGGTTTAGGGCCTCCATCCTGTTGGTGTTATTGACCACGGCATCTCCCAACTCTATAGTTGCATCAAATCCTTGCTCTGTATCCTTGGCCTGTTCACTGGCACCAGCTGCAATATTTTCGATGGCCTTGGATATTTCGTCAGCAACCTTGGTGGATTCATAGGTGGTGGCTGTCAACTCTTCGGAATGGGCGGCCACCAGCTGGGATTTGTCCAGAACATCTCTGATTATATCCCTAACTGAGTTTTGCATGATGCTAACTGACTGGGATATATCACCAAACTCATCCTTTCTATTTAATAGCTCCTCAGGAATACTAACACTGAAGTCTCCCTCTGCCATATAGTGCATATATTCTTTCAGTCTATTAATGATTCTGATTGCATAATTTGATGAAATAAATAAGACAGTAGCCAATACTAGAATTCCAATTACCCCAGCTATAACGATGGTCATCATGTTTTCTCGGATGGCAGCATTTACATTATCCATGGATAATCCTATGTTTACTGCTCCCACCTGTTCCCCATTTATAATTACGGGGTAGACTAAATCATAAACAGGGATTTCTTCTTCTCCAAACAAGTATTCAGATGCATAGGGCTCGCCCTCAACTATGGCAGATATGGCCCCAGGGTCCTCAGAAAGGTCCAAGCCAACCCTATCACTCTCGCTATGGGCTATGGCCTTCATGTCCTTATCTATGAATAGGGCATAGACTATCTCTTCGCTGGTGGCCAGTTCTTTCATCAAGGTCTGATAACTAAACTCTTCAGTTAGCCTATTATAGACATTTACATTGATTCCTCCTTGAACAAAGGAACCGTCAAGAAGTCTAATGGTACCGTACTTATACTGACCTTCTGCTTCCTCTCCTGAGCCGATATCATCCATGAATTCCTTTTCATCGCTTTGGAAGAAATTATAGAGGGCACTGCCCACCTCAGGCTTCCAACCCACCAGCCTGGGCTTACTGGAATAAATTACTTCACCTTCAGGGCTGAAATAACTCAGCTCACCTAGCTGTAAGTCTCTGGCTAACTGGCTAATCCTGCCATCAGTTAACTCATCCTTGATACTGGCAGCAAAACTTGCTCCTACCCGGATTTCCTTCTCTATGTTTTCATTGATTACTTCTAGGGACCTGGCATTGTCTTCAATTCGACCTTCAATCTCTTGGAGGAGGATTTGTCCATTTCTACTCATTTCCTCTAGGATATTACGCCTAGTGTTTAAGGTTGAAACCGTTCCTATCCCGGTTATAGTCAATATAACAAGGATTACTGGTATAACAAGTAACCTCACCCTAATAGACCTAAAGTTTAAGAAATTTACTCTACCCTTCTTACCCTCAACTTCAGCATCTCTAGCCTCAGATTTGGCTTCAGTTTCATATGTAAGTTCTTCGTCATCAACTATTGCTGCTACATCACTTGAAGCTTCATCTTCATATAAAACTTCTTCTTCAACTTCCTCTATTTTTTCGTAGTCCATTTGCCATCTACCCTCCCTGGATGTGTTTTGCAATATAATTTAATTATCGGCCATTAGCTATAAATAATTAAGGTTTTAGTGTCTTAAGATCTAGTAAAACTTGATTTTAGACTTAAAGGAGTGATACTATTAGCTTGAAAAGGAAACAGTCTATAGGTAAAGGAGTTGCAAGTAATGAAGGATTTTAAAATAGCAGTTATAGACGGCCAAGGTGGAGGTATCGGGGCCAACCTAGTTGAGAAGTTAAAGGCAAATTTTCCTGAGATAAGTATCCTAGCCCTAGGCACCAATTCAGTCGCCACAGGCAAGATGCTAAAGGCTGGGGCTGACCAGGGGGCTACAGGCGAAAATGCAGTCATATATAATGTTAAGAATGTAGATATTATAATGGGGGCAGTGGCCATCCTCATGCCTAATGCAATGATGGGGGAGTTATCACCTAGGATGGCTGAGGCTATTGGATCCAGTGATGCCTTAAAAATCCTCATACCCTTGGAGAAGTGCCATATTAGATTGGCGGCCCCAGGGGACTATAGCATAGGGGAATATATTGATTACAGTATAGACCTGGTAAGGCAGGAGCTTAGGGATATGGGTAACCAATGCTAGCCTGGGAGGAAGGATGTATCATATGAACACACCAATCTTAGATGCCTTGACCAGGCTAATGGAAGGAAGACACACCAACTTTCATGTTCCAGGTCATAAAAACAGAAATGCCCTAATAGAATGGAGTAAGTATATCCCCTATATCGACACAACTGAGATAGAGGGCATGGACAATCTCCTAGACCCACGAGGAATCATAAAGGAATCACAGGATTTGGCGGCCAGGGTGTATGGTAGCAAGGCCACCTACTATTCAGTCAATGGCTCCACCGGCAGTAACTATATTGCCATGGCAGCTATAACCAAGCCAGGGGACAAGGTTCTAGTCCAGAGGGATAGCCATAAGTCCATCTACAATGGGCTTGTCTTGAATAGGCTAGAGCCTATATATATCTATCCCAACTACAGTGAAGAACATCACCTGTTAACTGGCTTGGACCCAGAATTGATTGAAAAATCCATCCAGGACAATCCTGATGTCAAGGCAGTAATCATAACCAACCCTAATTATTATGGTGTATGCTCTAACTTAGAGGAGATAGTAAGGGTGGTCCATAAGTATGAGAAGGTCTTGATGGTGGATGAAGCCCACGGCTCCCATCTGGTATTTTCAGACATGCTACCCCTTTCAGCAATTGAGGCTGGGGCGGACATAGTCATCCATAGTACCCACAAGACCCTAGCTAGTCTTACTCAAACTTCCATGATCCACATATGCTCAGACAGGGTGGACCTGAATAGGTTAAGGGAGTGCTTCAACCTCTTTACCACTACCAGCCCCTCCTATATCTTCTTATTATCCAATGAGTTGGCAGCAGCCTATATGGACGGAGAGGGTAGGGAAAGGCTAGACAGAAGTGTTGATAAGGTGGAGGAACTAGTTAGAAGGCTGAAGGATATAGACAGAGTATTTGTCTTTACCAAGGAAGATGATTCGACAATCTATGACAAGGATATTACCAAAATCCTCTTTAGACTAGAAGGGATGACAGGCTCCCACTTAAATAGGCTGTTGATGGAGGAGTATGATATCATCCTGGAAATGGCTGATTACTACTACTGCCTAGCCCTGACAAGCCTGATGAACCAGGATAGGGACTTTGATAGACTTATCCTGGCTCTAGAAGACTTGGCTAAGAGGACTCCTTATCAGGAGATAAACCAGGTTTCTTTAAATATATTGAATCCACTTATAAGGATGAATATTACTGAATCGTTCTATGCTGATAAGGAGATAATCAATCTTAAGGACAGCATAGGTAGGGTGGCCGCTACATCTGTCATGGCCTATCCACCGGGGATACCCCTCCTGGTACCAGGGGAGGAAATCAGCCAGGAGCTTTATGAGCATATAGGGCTCATAAGGAAAAATAGTCTAGAAATTGTAGGTTTAATGGGTTATAATAAAGACCAAATAGTTGTTATAAAATAAAGGAGTTGTTGTTTGTTGGCAGGATTATTTATAGCCTTGGAGGGTCCAGATGGTTCTGGGAAATCCACCATAACCAGGCTTTTAGGAGAATATTTTAAGGAAAAGGACATGGATTACCTAGTCACCAGGGAGCCAGGTGGAACCATGATAGGTGAGGAGATCAGAAGGCTAATCCTTGATACCGAGAATACAGAGATGGGCCCAGAGACAGAAGCCCTTTTATATGCAGCATCAAGGGGACAACACGTCCATGAAAAAATAAGACCTGCCCTTAAGGAAGGCAAGATAGTCCTATGTGATAGATTTATTCTTTCCAGTTTAGCATATCAAGGTGTAGGTAGAGGCTTGGGGATTAAGGAGGTTAAGGCCATTAACGATTTTGCAATACAGGATGTTTATCCTGACTTAATCCTATTTTTTCATATAGACCCAGAGCTAACCCTAAAACGCAAAACCCACAGGATGGGTGGAGATAGGTTGGAAAAGGAAGGCAGTGATTTTCACAGGAAGGTATATGATGGGTATATGGAGTTAATTAAGATGTATCCTAAGAATATCCGGATAATAGATGCAAGTAAGTCCATTTCTGATGTATTGGCCCAGAGTATAGAAGAGATAGAAAAGGTACTGATTTCTAAGGAGGGGTAACAATGAAACTAATAGTAGCCATAGTACAGGATCAGGATGCAGTTAGCTTAATCGACGACTTGACCAAGGGAAACCATGGTGTAACCAAATTAGCATCGACAGGTGGTTTTCTAAAGAGTGGTAATACCACCCTACTAATAGGAGTAGAAGAAGAGGAAATTGACGATGTAATAGATATTATCGATAGGAACTGTAAGACGAGAGAAATTACCACTTCGCTTTTAAACGTAACCATACCAGGTGAAACCTACATACCTTATCCCTTAGAGGTAAAAGTTGGTGGGGCGACGTTGTTTATTCTAGATGTAGAGAAACATATCAAGATATAGGGGTGAAGATATGAAATTAATACTAGCCATAATCCAAGACCAGTTTGTAAATAAGGTTTCCAGGTCCCTGATGGAGAATAAGATAAGGGTCACCAAACTATCCTCCAGTGGAGGCTTCCTCAACAGTGGAAATACCACCCTTCTTATTGGTGCTCAAGAAGAAGATATAGATAAGATAGTTGGAATCATTGAAAAGGAATGTAAATCCACCAAGGTTAGCAGTAGGGGTCAGGAGGTTACTGTAGGTGGAGCCAACCTGTTTATAATAAACATGGATAGGCACCTTAGGATCTAAAGATGGACTATAAGGATATAATCGGTCATGAAAAGGTAATAGAAGCACTTAAGAAGATTATCAAAAATGGTACTATTAGCCACAGCTATCTATTTGAAGGTGAGGATAGCATAGGGAAGAAGAAGGTAGGATATGCCTTTGCCAAGGCCCTTTTGTGCAGGAGCCAGAAACCTGAACCCTGCAATGAGTGTTTATCATGCTATAAATTCGACAATAATAACCATCCAGATTTTTTTCTTATAGAACCAGACAAGGGAAGTATTAGGGTACCCCAGATAGAAGCTATCATACGGGAGGTTACTACCCTACCCTTGGAATCTAAAAGGAAGATCTTTCTTATAGATGATAGCCATAAGATGAATATAGAAAGTAACATCAAGCTTTTAAAAACCCTTGAAGAACCGCCAGCTTATGTACATTTTATCCTGGTAAGCTCAAATTCCAATAATCTCTTGCCCACAATCCTTTCCAGGGTACAGACTATCAAATTCTATCCCGTGGAATATGATAAGATAGTAGACCTCTTGGTTACGGATCATGGTAAGACCTATGAAGAGGCCAAATTTATAGCTGAGTTTACCAAGGGGGCGGTGGGGAAATCCATCAGCCTATCCCAGGATGAGGAATTTTTCCAAAGAAGAGATGAAATCTTAAAAACCATAGATTATTTGGTAAAGGGCGATAAGACCTTGGCCTTGAGCCAGATGGATTTTTTTAGGGACAATAAGGATGATATAGATGAAATACTAGATATATTCCTCCTTTGGTTTAGGGATCTCTTGCTATTTAAGGAATTAGGACAAGTTGAGCTCCTAATAAACAAGGACAAATTAAATAATTTATCCTCCCAATCACAAGTGGATATTAGGAGTATTAATGATATAATAGTAAGGATAGAAGAAACAAAATCAAATCTTAGACGGAATGTAAACTATGATTTAGCCATACAGACAATGCTTCTTAATATAGGAGGAATCCAATGTAATGATAAAGGTAGTAGGAGTAAGATTTAAAACTGCGGGCAAGGTATATTACTTTGACCCCACTGATATAGATGTAAAACTTAATGATTTTGTAATAGTAGAAACTGCTAGAGGGATTGAATTCGGCCATGTGGTTATAGGACCTAAGATGGTCTCCCAAGATGAGATAGTAGCCCCCTTAAAGACAGTTATCAGGATTGCAGAAGATGAGGATTTTGTTATCCATAGACAAAACAAGGCCAAGGCCAAGGAGGCCATGGCTATTTGTGAAGCCAAGGTATTGGAACATAGTCTTGAGATGAAGATTGTAGATGTGGAGTACACCTTTGATAATAACAAGGTAATCTTCTATTTTACAGCTGATGGTAGGATTGACTTTAGGGAATTGGTTAAGGATTTGGCGGCCATATTTAGGACAAGAATAGAACTAAGGCAGATAGGTGTCAGGGATGAGGCTAAGATGATAGGCGGAATAGGTCCCTGTGGCAAGGAATGCTGTTGCACTCAGTTTCTAGGAGAATTCGAGCCTGTGTCCATAAAGATGGCCAAGGAACAAAGCCTATCCCTCAATCCCACTAAGATATCCGGCCTATGCGGTCGACTCATGTGTTGTTTGAAATATGAGCAGGATAATTATGAGGAAATCCTGGCTAGGATGCCCCAGGTGGGTGCCATAGTCAAAACCCCCCAAGGTAGAGGGACCATAGTAGAGACCTATACCCTCTTGGAAACGGTCAAGGTCAAGGTAAGACTCAAGGACGGTACCGATGACCTCTTCCAATTTAAGATAAGGGATATTAAGATAACAGGTGACTTTGATTCTTCATATCAAAAATCTGTAGCCAATAATGAAGAAAATAGTTTAAATGAATTGAAGGATTTAGAGTAAATAACTCTTTTAAAAATCTATGTATTCTGTTAAAATAATATCGTAAGGATATAAAGGGGGGTGAAATAAATGGCATTTTTTATCGATGATAGTTGTATAGCTTGTGGTGCATGTCTTCCAGAGTGCCCAGTTGAATGTATATCTGAAGGAGATATCTATGTAATAGACCCAGACGAGTGTATAGATTGCGGTGCTTGCGCTGACGTTTGTCCAACAGATTCTCCTAACCCAGCAGAGTAAACTACATACTCTTATATAAGAAGAAAGACCCAAGGGGTCTTTTTTCTGTATATACTAGAATTGAGTTTGGAGGTGTATTATGGAAGGGGATGTCAGAATCGACATAGTACCAGGAAGCCAGTATAGGATCCTGCAGAATAAGAGGAAATTTTCCTATGGAATCGATGCCATAATTTTGTCGGATTTTGCCCAAGCTAGGGGCTTGGTTATGGATCTGGGTACTGGTACAGGCATTATACCCATAAGGTTGGCAGATGGTAAGGATATTAAAAAAATCTATGGTGTAGAAATCCAAGGGGATGTGGCTGAATTAGCCAAGGAAAGTGTTAAGCTAAATAAGTTAGAGGAGAAAATCCAGATATTGAATATGGATTTAAAGGATTTAAGGGATAGATTTTCCAAGGCTAGTTTTGATACAATCATATCAAACCCTCCCTATATGAAAACAGGCTCTGCTATACTAAATGAAGAGGAAAATTTTGCCCTATCCCGCCATGAAATTGCCTGTTCCTTTGAGGATATCATATCTGTTTCTGATTATTTATTAAAGCCCTTGGGAAAGATCTACCTAGTACATAGACCCAACAGGCTGGTGGATATATTATCCACTATGAGGCAATACAGGATAGAGCCAAAGTACATCAGGTTTGTCCAACCCAGGTGGGATAAAAAACCCAACTTAGTCCTCATAGAAGGGGTAAAGGGTGGTAGGGCAGACTTAAAATTCCATGACCCCCTTATCGTATATGATGAGAATGGGAACTACCTGGATGAAATCTATGAAATTTATGGAATGGATAGGTGAAATAGATGAAGGAAGGAAAACTATATGTATGTCCAACCCCTATAGGCAATCTTGAGGACATAACCTTTAGGGTTCTCAATACCTTAAAGGAGGTGGACTTGATAGCAGCGGAGGATACAAGGCATACCATAAAACTTCTCAACCACTATGGGATTAAGAAGCCCCTGACCAGTTATCATGAGCATAATGTAAGGGAGAAGGGGCCAGAATTGATAGATAGACTGAAGGCTGGAGAAAGCATTGCCCTGGTATCAGATGCAGGTATGCCAGGGATTTCAGATCCAGGAGAAGATTTAATCAAGCTTGCCATAGAAGAAGGAATTGAGGTCATAGCTCTTCCGGGTCCCACAGCCAGTATAACTGCCCTGGTGGTCTCAGGATTACCCACAGATAAGTTTGTTTTTGAAGGTTTTCTATCCTCCAAAAGAAAACAGAGAAAGGAAGAACTAAGCTCCCTTAAGGAGGAGAAGAGGACCATAATCATCTATGAATCCCCCTACAGGGTCCTTGAAACCCTAGATGATATCTTGGATGTTCTGGGTAATAGAAATATAGCCCTGGTAAGGGAACTAACCAAGGTTTATGAGGAGGTATTTAGGGGGACCATCCAGGAGGCCATAGAGAAGTTTTCCAAGGATAAGATAAGGGGCGAATTTTGTCTTATCCTGGAAGGGTGTAAGGTGGAAGAAGAGGCTGATATAGATATAGAGAAGGAATTAAGAAGATATCTGGAAAAGGGGTTTAGTAAGAAGGAAAGTGTAAAAAAAGTGGTGAAAGAGTTTAATTTACCAAAAAATTTGGTCTACCATAAAAGTTTAGAAATAGACAAATAAAGGTGATAATTCATGAATGAACTCAACAGTATCTTAAGGGAAAGGGTAAAGGATTTAAATTTATGCCTAAGGGAGAAATATGATTATTTGTTTGGTCTAAGCAAAAAGGAGCTTAGGAGTTTTATCAACTCTCATGTTGGGGAGATAAAGAAAATGGATAAGTTGGATACGTCCCAACTAGCCTTATATGAATCCAGAGGTGGAATTGTAGGGGTGGATGGTTCGGTAAATAGGCTGGGTGGGGCCCATCCTCATTATGTAGAAGTCTACCAGGCCCTGGCCAAATCAACAAGTCAGAAGGAAGGGGACTTGGTTTTGGCAGACTTATATACCCCCCTTTATTTTGATGAGGAAGAGGACTCCTTAGTTGATGAGGAAATTATTATTGGTGATAGAAGAAATGAAAAGTTGGCCACCCTTGAGCTAGATGTAGCTATTGAAAGCGTGAAAAAGCATAAGCCCTATGCCATTCTAATGGATGGAGGTCTTATTAGGTATAATATCCATGCCCATGATAGGTGGACTGAACTTAGGCAACTATGTGAAGAGGAAGGGGTAATCCTGGTTGGAGTAATAAAGGATATAAAGACATCCATAATAGGAGATACCATAAAGGAGATTGATGGTAGAGTGTCGAATAGATATTATGACAGGGAAATCCTATTTGGACAGTTGGATTATGGAGAGATGATTATTATCAAGGACGAGGTCAGTAAGAAGCTGGCCAGGGGATATGCCTCGGTCTTCCTAAGATCCTCCCTAGCCCCATCTGTCATAGGCATGGATATCATAGACAGCCAAAGGGAGCATATCCAAGAGATGGCCAGGCTGGTATTTACACTAACTCCAGAGAATTCTAGGGGAGTCCCCCTATGGCTGGATATAGTAGACAAGGAGGTCCTAATTTCTGATGATATCATGAGAAGCATGATGGAGGAGTATTTGGATAGGGACCTATATGAAAGGTTCTTTGTCTCAGAAAGGGACAAGAGGTCATAAGATGCACAGCACCGTAATCCTGAGCTCTAGCGAAGGATCTCGACTAAAAGACTCAGAAGAAGAGGTGAATTAAATGAAGGTAGTAGGTATAACCACCCAGCAGGAAGTTTATGTAGGTTCAAAGGATAGGAACTTTAGAATCAACGAATTCTTAATTATAGAAGACCCCTATCAGGACAACCTACTTGGGGAAGTTGTAGAGGCCAATACATATAATAGGTACATTCCTCTCAACATCTACGGGGATTTTGTAGATAGCTCAGTATTAGAATCCCTCAAGGCCCTGGGCTACAATATCGATGATGACACCATATATATAGCCAAGGTAAGGCTGCTCAATGAAGCCCTTTATCCCATTCAGACTGGGTCTGATGTTAGGATACCAAAATTCACAGAAGTAAAGGACATCATGGTAAAGTCTAAGTTGGGAGAAGGCCTGGTCCTAGGTGTCATAAAAAACACAGATGACTTGGCCAAGGACATGGATGAGGACTTAAAGGGCATCCTCTACACCTTTGAGGAAGGTGCTTTAATCCCGCAAAATGATATCCCTTATATTTTAGACCTTAAATCCATGCACCACTATCCCCATATAGGGGTATTTGGTGGCTCAGGGTCAGGTAAGTCCTTTGGCCTTAGGGTTATACTTGAGGAACTCATGGACTTAGATATTCCCACCATTGTTCTGGACCCCCATTATGAGATGGATTTTGGGGAGGGAGCCCCCTATCTAGAGGGGACAGGCAGGGACTTCAAGGACAAGTTCAAGTGCCTTCAAGTAGGTATCCAAATCGGGGTTAGGTTTGAGGATTTAACTGCCCAGGACTTAAAAAACCTATTGGATGCTGCCAGTAATCTAACGGACTCCATGAATAATGTTGTAGACATCCTTTTTAAGCCTAAGGATTCCTACTATAGTTTTTCCAATAGGCTCCAGATGCTTACGGAGGCCCAGGAAGAGGGTTCCCTGGATAGGATAGAGAGCCGTATAACCAATGCTAGGGATGAAGAGGAGAGGAAGGCCTGGATTGAGCGCAGGGACTTATTTATAAACTATGACAAGCTTTGTCCCTATAACTCCGTAAGGGGCATCATATGGAGACTAAGGCGTCTAGGAAATGATGGTGTCTTCTCCAAGGACATCAGGGAGATAGAAGACGGACTCCAGCAGGGTAAACTCATAGTCATCCAGGGAAGTACCAGGATACTCCAGGTTTTTAGTACTTATTTGCTAAATAACTTATATCATAAGCGGAGGGATTATAAGGATGCCCTATATATGAAGGCTGGAGCAGACTACTTCCCACCCTTTATAATCGTGACAGATGAGGCACATAACTTTGCACCCAAGGGCTATGACTCTCCTTCCAAGTCCATCCTCAAGGAGATATCCCAGGAGGGTAGGAAATATGGGGTGTTTTTGATATTTGCCAGCCAGAGGCCCACCCTGCTGGATGAGACCATCACAGCTCAACTGAATACCAAGCTAATCTTTAGGACGGTAAGGGCATCTGATATCCAAACCATCCAGGAGGAGACGGACTTGACTGTGGAGGAATGTAAGAGACTTCCCTACCTAAGGACAGGAGATGTCTTCATATCATCAGCCAATATGGGACGGACTATTTTTGCTCGAATCAGGGCAGCCTTAACCACCAGCCCCCATACCTTGAATCCTTTTGATGAGTTGAAGGAAAGAAGGCAGGAGGATGATGACAGGTTTTTGGATATTATCATGGCAAAACTACCCATTAATGATATAGACCTGGCCCAGGTTGCCTTAGAGATAGAACAGGAGACTGGGACCACATATACAGTAAAGGCCTTGGAAGAAAGATTAAAACAAATGGTAAATAGGAAGCATATACGAAAAGAAGAGACCATTTTTGGGTATAGGTATATTAAGTAGAATTAATATTCTATACCCTATTTTTTACAGGCTTTAATCAGATAAATTAGTAAGGCTTAATCATTTCGTTGTAGATTATATATACTAAAAGGGGAGAGGGGTATGCTTAAGTATACATATATAGAAACAGGGGAAATGGATGCCTATTTATTTCATGAGGGAACTTATTACAAGTCCTATGAATTTTTAGGTGCCCATCCAGTGGAGATAGACGGAAGAGATTATGTTAGATTTGTTGTGTGGGCACCAAGGGCCAGAGAGGTATACATAATAGGAGATTTTAACGACTGGCATGAGACCAACCTACCATTAAGGAGGATAGGAGAATCAGGGCTATGGAATATCTGCCTAGAGGGTGTTGAGGAGTTTGATTGCTACAAGTACAGGATAATTGCTCCGGATGGGGAGGTTAGGATTAAGGCTGATCCCTATGCCTTCCATGCAGAGGAAAGACCCAAGACAGCTTCAAAGTATTACGATATCAAGGGCTACAGGTGGAATGATAGGAGGTGGATGGAGACTAGGACTAAGGATTATGATAGGCCTATGTCCATCTATGAGGTAAACCTCATGTCCTGGAGGAAAAAGGAAGGGGATATCCAATACTCTTATAGGGAATTGGCTCGGGATTTGGTGAATTATGTCAAGAAGATGGGCTTTACCCATATCGAATTGATGCCCATAACGGAACATCCCTTTGATGGATCTTGGGGATATCAGACTACGGGCTATTTTGCCCCTACATCTAGATTTGGGACTCCCAAGGATTTTATGTATTTTATTGACCAATGCCATAAAAAGGGCATAGGTGTTATCTTGGACTGGGTTCCCCTACATTTTTGCAAGGATGATTTTGGCTTGGCCCGCTTTGATGGCACTTATTGCTTTGAATCCTTAGATAGGGCAAAGGCTGAAAATGAGCAGTGGGGCACCTTGAATTTTGATTTTTCAAAACCTGAGGTTGTTAGCTTTCTAATCTCCAGTGCCCTATACTGGCTGGATTATTATCATATAGATGGTATAAGAGTAGATGCGGTTGCATATATGTTATATTATGACTTTCTAGGCAAGGATATAAAGAACAAGTACGGTGGCAGGGAGAACCTGGAGGCTATAGAATTCCTCAAGACCTTAAACACAATAATAGGGCAGGAGTATCCTGAGGTCATGGTCATAGCAGAGGAATCCACAACCTGGCCCAAGATAAGTTATCCCATAGAAGAAGGAGGTTTAGGCTTTCACTACAAGTGGAATATGGGCTGGATGAATGATACCTTAGAATATATGGAGACAGATCCCTTCTTCAGGAAGGGTAACCACCATGCTCTCACCTTTAGCATGGTCTATGCCTTCTCAGAGCGGTTTATCTTACCTTTAAGCCATGATGAGGTTGTCCATGGCAAGAAGTCCTTGCTGGATAAGATGCCTGGCTCCTATGAAGAAAAGTTTGCCAACCTCCGCCTTTTGTATCTCTACATGTTTGCCCATCCAGGCAAGAAGCTCCTCTTTATGGGGGGAGAGTTTGGCCAGTTCATTGAATGGGACGAGTGGAAGGAGCTAGACTGGTTCCTCTTGGACTATGAAATGCACCAAAAATTACATAATTACTTTAGGGAGTTGAATATGCTTTACCAGAAGGAAGACACCCTATTTTCCCTGGATACTTCCTATGATGGATTTAAGTGGATAGAACATACCAACCATGAGGAAAGCATAATTGCCTTCGAAAGGATAAATAAAAAGGGAGAGAAACTAATAGCTGCCTTTAATTTTACACCAGTTGAAAGAAAAAAATACCCCTTGGGAGTAGATAAACCAGGGGTATATAGGACAATAATAAATAGTGATTCAAGAAGGTTTGGTGGAAAGACGGCCAGGGTAAGGTCCTATAAGGCTATTAAGGAGCCTATCCATGGTAGGGACTATCAGATCCGGGTTGATCTGCCGCCCCTTGGAGGACTGTACCTGAAGATTAATGAATAAATAGATTAGGAGGGGTAAGTATGAATGAGAACAAGGTAGTAGCAATGCTATTAGCCGGTGGACAAGGTTCGAGACTAAAAACACTAACCAAGAATATTGCAAAACCAGCAGTGCCCTTTGGTGGGAAGTATAGGATTATCGATTTTGCCTTAAGTAATGCTGCAAACTCAGGTATTTCGGACATTGGGATACTGACCCAATACAAGCCATACTTGTTGAATACACATATAGGAATAGGATCTTCATGGGATTATGATAGGAACACAGGGGGACTCAGGGTCCTACCACCTTTTACCTCTGAGGATGGAGGTAGATGGTACACAGGTACAGCCAATGCAGTCTACGAGAACATAGATTATTTGGATGAGGTTGACCCTGATTATGTACTTATCTTATCGGGAGACCATATCTACAAGATGGACTACAATGAATTGCTGAATTTCCATTTAGAAAAGAAGGCAGATGTCAGTATTGCAGTTATAGAGGTGCCCTGGGAGGAGGCATCCAGATTTGGAATAGTCAATATTGATGAAGACAACCGGATTGTTGAATTTGATGAAAAGCCAGAAGTACCAAAGAACAACATGGCATCCATGGGAATCTACATGTTCACCTGGGGTAAGCTGAGGGAGTATCTAATCTTAGACGCCCAAGATGAAAGATCTAAACATGATTTTGGCATGAACGTCCTTCCCAGGATGCTAGCAGATAATAATGCCATGTATGCTTGGAACTTCAAGGGCTATTGGAAGGATGTAGGTACAGTCAGGAGCTACTGGGAGGCCAATATGGACCTCTTGGATGATGAAAACCCTCTTAATATATATGATAGGAACTGGAGGATTTTTACCAGGAACAGGAATTTACCTCCCCACTATGTAGCTAGAGAATCCTTAATAATCAACTCCCTGGTAAATGAAGGATGTTATATTATGGGAGAGATTAAAAACAGTATTCTCTTCAGTGACATCACAGTAGAAGAAGGTGCCAAGGTAAATAAATCAGTGATTCATCCTGGTGTAACCATAAAGGCAGGAGCCCAGGTCAATAATGCAGTTATAACTGAAAGGGTTGTAATTGGGCCAGGAGAGAAAATAGGTTCCGAGGATGATGGTAATATCTACCTGGTAACTGAAGATGGAATAATGGTTGAATAGGAGGAGGGTGATACCATGGAAAAATGTATTGGAGTAATAAGCGTTAATAATAGTGTAGATAATAAGTTTGGTTCATTATGCAGGCATAGGCCTCCCTATATGTTGCCCATAGGAGGGAGATATAGGCTGATAGACTTTGCCATATCTAACCTAGTAAACCACGGTGTTAGGAATATAGCCATATATACTGGAGATAAAATCAGGTCCACCATGGACCATCTAGGGGATGGGAAACCCTGGGATTTAAATAGGAGGTTTAGTGGTCTTTTCCTCTTCCCACCAGTATATGATGAGAGGTATAAGCTACCCTATAGTGATATAGCCCAATACCATAGTACGGAAATTTTCTTTGAGCAGGTCAAGGAAAAATATGTCTTTATCGCTAATCCACTTATAATAGCCAAGTTAAATATCTCCCAGGCCTTTAAGTACTTTTTGGAAAGTGGAGCGGATATAACCATGGTCTACAATAAGAGGTATGACCCCTTTGGAGAATTTATTAATGTTGACAAGATGCATATAGATAAGGAGGGCAGGCTTATCGATATTGGCATGAACCTAGGTACCCAGAAGAGCTTTAACCATTATCTGGAGATGCTCTTTATGAAGAAGGATCTCTTCCTTGAGATAATCAGGGAGACCATTGAAAGTGGGGAAGCCCATTACTTCAAGGAGGCCTTATTGGCTAGGAAAGACCAATACAAGATTAACACCTATGAGTTTAAGGGCCATGTGGACTATATCAGGGATATCAAGACCTACTACGAAGCCAACTTCAACCTTTTAAAGAAGGATGTGTCCATGGAGCTCTTCTTTGAAGGAGGAACCATCTATACCAAGACCAAGGATGAACCCTCCACCCTTTACAAGGAGACAGCCAATGTACAGAACTCCTTGATTGCCAATGGCTGTGTAATAGAGGGTAATGTGGATAGCTCCATCATCTTCAGGGGTGTCAAGATAGGTAAAAATGCCATAGTAAAGAATTCTATCCTCATGCAGAAATCAGTTGTGGAAGATGGGGCCATCATTGTTAATTCCATCCTGGATAAACAGGCAAAGGTTCGAAAAGGGGCCAGCATTGCAGGAAGCCCATTGATGCCCTACGTAGTAGAAAAGTATGCAGAGGTTACCAAAGATTAGAAAGGGTTGGTTTCATGAAGATTTTATATGTTGCTTCTGAGGCAACACCATTCATAAAGACTGGGGGCCTGGCAGATGTTGCAGGTTCCTTCCCTAAAGCCTTGAAGGAAAATGGTTGTGATATTAGGGTTGTCCTACCCCTGTATTCTAGTATTCCCCAGGAATATAGGAGCCAGATGAAGGAGATAGGATTCTTTTACGTGGAACTAGGCTGGAGAAGGCAGTATGCTGGAGTCCTGTCCTACGAGCATGAAGGGGTTACCTACTACTTCATAGACAATGAATACTACTTCAAAAGGTACAAGATCTACGGAGAGCTGGATGACCACGAGAGGTTTATCTTTTTTTCCAAGGCTGTTACCATGCTGCCCAGGTATCTCTATTTTAAACCTGACATCATCCATTCAAACGACTGGCATACAGGCCTGGTACCCTTATACATAAAGGATTTTGCCAGGGGGGACGGTTTCTACAAGGAGATAAAGAGCGTCTTTACAATCCATAACCTAAAATACCAAGGGGTGTTTCCTAACCACATCCTAGGTGATGTTGCAGGCCTGTCCTGGGACTACTACCATGAAGACGGTCTCAAGTTCTATGACTGTATCAACCTAATGAAGGCAGGCATAGTCTACTCAGACAGCCTAACTACTGTTTCTGAAACCTATGCCAATGAGATTAAATATGACTATTTTGGAGAACAATTGGATGGGATTATTAGGGCCCACTCCTATAAATTAACTGGTATTGTAAATGGTATAGACTATAAGGTATTCAATCCTAAAACCGACAAGAACCTGGTTAAAAACTATGACAAGGATAGCTTGGAGGATAAGCTGGAGAATAAACTGGCCCTCCAGAGGATGTACAAGTTACCAGAGCGGGAAGATGTCCCAGTTATAGCCATGGTAAGTAGGCTGGTGGCTATGAAGGGCCTGGATCTCTTGGCCCATATACTAGACGAACTCCTTCAAGAGGATATCCAATTTATTCTCTTGGGTACAGGAGATATGGAGTATGAGAATATGTTCCGCCACTTCCAAGATAAGTACCCTGAAAAGGTGGCTTCTAGGATCTACTTTAATGAGAAGGAATCCCACCAAATCTATGCTGGGGCTGATATGCTAGTCATGCCCTCAATGGCTGAGCCCTGTGGTATTTCCCAACTCATAGCCCTAAGATATGGAACCATCCCAATTGTTCGAGAGGTTGGAGGTTTGAAGGATACAGTTATCCCTTACAATGAGGTTACAGGAGAAGGGAATGGCTTTAGCTTTGCCAACTTCAACGCCCATGAACTGCTATTTACAATAAAAAATGCCATCAACCTCTACCATTACAAGGACAAATGGAAGAAATTAATGGTTAAGGCTATGGAATCCAAACATGACTGGGATGAATCCTCAAAGAAATACTTAAAGCTATACTCAAGTCTGATGGGGAAATAGGAGGAAGATATGGAGATTTTACCTACTACAGATAAAAAGCTAGGGATGATATATACAGGGGAGAGGACCACCTTTAGGGTATGGTCCCCCTTAAAGGATAAGATCTACCTACTATTATACCTAGACTATAGGCTGGTAACCAGGAAGTCCTACCTGATGGAAAAACATGAGGATGGGGTTCATGAGTTAGTCCTGGAAGGAGATTATAAGGGATGCTTTTATAATTTCCTAGTAGATGGTGAAGAGGTGACAGACCCCTATTCCATAGCCTCCTCCATCAACTCCAGGCATTCAGCCATAATCGACATAAGGGATACCGACCCTGAAGGCTGGCAGGACCACAGGATTCCTAAGGTGAATAACTTCTGCGATGCCATAATCTATGAGGTCCATGTAAAGGACTTTACTGGCAGCATAAGCTCTGGAGTAAGACACAGGGGAAAATATTTGGGCTTTATAGAAGAAGACACTAGCTATAAGGGACTGGAAACAGGCCTCTCCCATCTTAAGGAACTGGGGGTAACCCATGTCCACCTACTTCCAGTCAATGACTTTTATACTGTCAATGAAGAGAAGGAGGACTTCTACAGGGATGAAAACTACAACTGGGGATACGACCCGGAGCATTATAATGTTGTAGAGGGCTCCTACTCAACAGAGCCAGAAGACCCAGTAAATAGGATTAAGGAACTAAAAACCCTTATAATGGGGCTCCATGAAGCAGGTATCAAGGTAGTCCTGGATGTGGTCTACAACCACACCTATAAGAACTATGATTCCAACTTCAATAGGCTAATGCCAGGATATTACCATAGGATCAGGCCAGATGGGACCTTCTCAGATGGAGCGGGTTGCGGCAATGAAATCGCTTCTGAAAGGCCCATGGTCAGGAGGTTTATCCTGGACTCCCTCAGATATTGGGTAGAGGAGTTTAAGGTGGATGGCTTTAGGTTTGACCTTATGGCCTTAATTGATATAGATACAGTAAAAGAGGCAGTCAAGATGCTTAGGGATATCAAGCCTGACATCCTAATCTATGGAGAACCCTGGGCGGCTGGTGAAACCACCTTACCCCGTGATAAGATGACCCTCAAGGGCCGCCAATCCAAGCTAAACTTTGCCCTTTTCAATGATGATTTTAGGGATAGCTTAAAGGGTAATAGCAATGGTAGCAGCAAGGGCTTTATCCAGGGGGATTTTAGCCATAGGCTGGGAGTAGAAAGGGGTATAGTGGGCTCAATCAACTATGATAGCAACCATGTAGGTTTTGCCACTAGGCCCAGTGAGACCATAAACTATATCAACTCCCACGACGATTTAATCTTTTTTGATAAGATTAAAAAGACCCTGCCCCATATGGCAGAGGTGGATATAGTCAAACTCAACAAGTTTGGATTTAGTATCCTTTTTACAGCCCAGGGAATTCCCTTCTTCCATGCAGGGAATGAATTCCTTAGGAGCAAGTCCATGGTGGCTAACTCTTACAAGTCGCCCTTGAGTATCAATGCCATAGACTGGTCCCTTAAGGAGAAAAACCTGGAGTTTTATGAGTATATTAGGGCCCTTATCCAACTTAGAAAGAAGTACAAGGAATTTCGCTTGTCCAATGATGAGGAAATAAGAAAGAAATTAAGGTTTGTGCATATTCATGGGGATAAAAATGTAATTTCCTATACCTTATCCACAGATGAAGGTTATTTATTAATAATCCATAATGGGGAGTTTTATAACGTGGAGGTAGATATAGATAATATAAGGCTCCATTTGATGTACAATTACGGAGATGGAAGGAAGGACTATCAAGTCTACCCCATCTTTGATGAGAATGGTTTTGTGGAGGATAAGGTAGCCCTGGAAGCCTGGGAAAATATCAGAGTCCCCTATTTTCAAACCAATATATATGAAATAAAGGGTTAAAAAAATTTCCCACATATTTGTGGGAAATTTTTTAGTCTAATACATATACTTTTACTTTTCTTCTACCAAATTGCCTTACTTCTGAAGCAGTTTCAAAGAATAAATCAATTCGATTACCCTTGATTGCTCCACCCCTATCTTCAGCGACAGCAAATCCATAGTCCCTACTACCATCTAGGGATTTGACATATAGCCTGGTTCCTAGGGGAATTACTCTAGGATCGACAGCTACTACTCCAGGCCTTGCCTTGGTGCCAGATGCAGTTATACCATAATACTTGTCACCTGGTCTTTTTCCTGTACTTTGGAAAGATAGGTCATAGGCAGTTGCGGTCATTGTTATGGCTTTACTATACCTAGTATTGCCCCTAGAAGTTTGAATATATCTTCTAGTACCCCTTTCCTTGATTTGCTCAACGGGTTCAACAACCACTTCTTCTTTTACGATTGTTTCTGCTACTAATTCACCGTTAATGTACTCTTTCTTGATATGTGTTTCTTTTAGGCCTTCCTTACCTTCTTGGACCAGCTTTACTGTTCCTGCATCTAGGTTCCTGTTGTCAACTATGCGCTCCTCAAAAGGTATGGTAGATTCGAGAATTTCAATCTCTTCGCTATGCCTAAAAATCCTAATGGTTGAATGTGGAGCTAGCTTTGCAGATAGCTCTGGGATTGTATAATCCTTTTCTCCTAATTCAATATTGTGGTCCTCCAATATCTCTCCTACAGTCTTATAGATGGAAGAAGTATCTGTTAGAATCCCCCTATCTTCAAGACTATACTGTATTGGGTTCCTTATAATAATCTCTATATCATTTTCAAGTTTGCTGTCTAAAGGAACGTTGATAAAAGATCTGTCGCTGAAAGGTATTTCTTCGGCTTCTAACAATTCTTCTACAGTGGAAGAATAAGAAACCAGTTCCATAACCCTTCCATCCACATTGATCGTAACCTCATTACCACGCATTACATAAATTCCCAGTGATAATGCTGCTACAACCATGAGGATTAGTACCATCTTGAACTTAATAGTCCGAGATGCTTCATTGTCTTTCATGACTCTCCTCCTAAAATTGTAACTGTTTTGTAACTAATTTTTCTTACCGTAGTAGTATATGCCATTATAGTATATTTGTCAAATTTTTTTAGCTATTTTTGGAAATTATTCTAGTATAATCCTATTCTTTTCCATTTTAAAATCTTTTTATACATCTGTATAGGAGGGCAATTAATATAAAAAAAGAAAAACCTATTGACAGGTTGGTCTACATATTGTAGACTTAAATTAAGAAGGTTTACAAACCATAGACCAAAGGAGCTGATATGATGGATTATAGACTTACAGAAGCTGAAGAAAATCTTGCGGACATAATCTGGGAGAATGAACCCATTAAATCATCGAAGTTGGTAAGGATATGCAATGAGGCATTTGACTGGAAGAAATCAACCACCTATACTATATTAAAGAGGCTTGAAAGAAAAAAGATAGTTGAAAACAAAGATACCATAGTGAAATCCTTGATAAAAAAAGAAGATTTTTACGGGGAACAGAGTAAGATCTTCGTTGAAGAGAACTTCCAAGGCTCTTTGCCTAGATTTCTAGCAGCATTTACACGGAGGAAAAAGCTTAGTCATGAGGAAGTTAGGGAATTACAAAGACTAATAGATGATTACAAGGAGGACTGACAATGGATAGACTATTTTTACAAATTATCAATATGAGTATTACATCCAGCTATGTCATCTTGTTTATTATAATAATTAGATTGTTTTTAAAGAAAGCACCGAAGGTATTTTCATATGGACTTTGGGCAATACCGTTTTTTAGGTTAATATTTCCTTTTTCATTTGAGAGCATATTTAGCCTTATTTCAGTCAATACAGAAACAATACCTGAAAATATAATATATAGTCAGACACCTAAGATAGAAAGTGGTATAAGGGCTATTGATAGTGCAGTAAATAGGGTATTACCAGTAGTTGATGTAAGTTCTAGTGTAAATCCTATTCAAATATGGGTCTCAATAGGAAGTACAATATGGATTATAGGATTAGTAGCATTATTGGTTTGCAGCATATATTCAACAATAAAGCTCTCAAGGGAACTTAAGTCAGCCACTCTTATAAGGAATAACATCTATAGAATCCATACTATAAAGACAGCCTTTGTTTTTGGCTTGATTAAGCCTAGGATATATCTACCGAATAATCTATCCAAAAATGAAGAGTCCTATATAATTAAGCACGAAGAGACCCATATCAAAAGATTTGATCACATAATTAAATTTATCGCCTTTCTAATAGTGTCTATCCATTGGTTTAATCCCATAGTCTGGCTTGCCTTCTATTTAATGAGTGAAGATATGGAACTATCCTGTGACGAAGCTGTTATTAGGGAAATGGGCTATGGAATTAAGAGGGAATATTCTAATTTACTCCTATCCTTATCCCTAGGAAGGAGGATAATAGGTGGCTCACCCCTTGCATTTGGTGAAAATAATACCAAGGGTAGGATAAAAAACATCTTAAACTTCAAGGAGCCTAAGGTCTGGGTAATAATAGCTGCAATGGTGATAGTATTAGCCTTGGCTGTAGGCTTGTTGACTAATAGACCTGATGATGAAGACATAGTTATGGATAACTATATAAATGAAGAATATGGGTTTGGCTTTAAAATTCCAGATGCCTGGAAAGGCAAGGCTGAGAAGCTTGACATTGTTGAAGCGGAGGATGGTAGCTCGGTAACCTTTAGGTATTTATTTGACCAAGATGGCAGGCAAGAGTTTCAAGAGTTTTTTTCAATTACTGTTATACCTATGGCAGAATATGTAAAAGACATAAATAGTGATATGCCTATGATAGGATATCTTTTGGCTGAAAAGGACGAAGAGGTATATTTAATATATGAGCCATTAGATAATATTATATTAGATTCTAAGGAACAAGAAGAATTTCAAGAAATGTTCCTATCTACCGATGATATTAAAGAAGGGTTTTACTTAAGGAATTCTAACGAAGTTGAAGAGATATACATCAATACCAAGGGTGACTATATGGGCTATATTAATGATATAGATATATCTAAGGATATATTAAGTCTGGATAGGGTAGAGTTTCTAACCAAAGAGGATGAAGAGAGAGCAGCAGAATTGGATATAGATATTGATGAAGATATGCCTTCTGGTTTTATGATTTATAATCCTGAAACCGACTTTTTAGAGTTCAAGGTAAGGGATGACACGGATTATATGTTGTTAGTATGGACTGGAGATTTACACCATAGAAAAGTAGCGAAAGAATACTTTATTGAATATAATAATAGTTTAGACTATAAGCCCCTCTATAGTATATTTGTAAACAATGGAAATGTTATATTAATAAAGGAAGAATATATACCCTAGTTAAGAATACAAAAAATTGACAAATATATCATATTAACTTATAATATTGTAATAATTAAGCATAATAGTAGAATGATGATGGGAAGAGTACATTACATCTTATATTAAAGAGAGCTGGCTAGGGTGGAAACCAGTATATAAGACTAATGGAAGATGGCCCCTGAAATTTACAGTTGAAGGTAAGTAGGCTGTAACGGTCACATCCGTTAAAATGTAAGGTTAGATAACCTACTAAGTTTTAAATCGTGAGATTTAGATAAATTAGAGTGGTAACACGAGGAACAGCCTTCGTCTCTATAGGGACGGAGGCTTGATTTTTATGATTATGTAATTGATAGGACAAAAAAAGAGGAGGATGTAAGATGTCAAAACCAAGTTATTATATTACAACGCCTATCTATTATCCAAGTGATAATCTCCATATAGGACATACCTATACTACAGTAGCAGCAGATTCCTTGAAGAGATTTAAGAAACTATTGGGCCATGATGCCTACTTTGTCACAGGCTCCGACGAGCACGGCCAAAAGATCCAAGAAAAGGCAAAAGAGGTTGGCAAGACACCCAAGGAATATGTTGACGATATAGTAGCGGATATCAAGGTATTATGGAAGATGTTAGAGATAGATTATGATGTATTTATCAGGACTACAGATAAACATCATGAAAAGGCTGTTCAAGATATATTTACTAAACTATATGAAAAAGGGGAAATATATAAATCCAAATATGAAGGCCACTATTGTACACCATGTGAATCCTTCTGGGCAGAGTCCCAATTGGTAGATGGCAACTGTCCAGACTGTGGCAGACCAACCCACTGGGCTGAAGAAGAGGCCTACTTCTTTAAGCTTTCAGAATATGGGGATAGACTCTTAAAGCTTTATGAGGAAAACCCTGATTTCATCCAACCTGAATCTAGGAAGAATGAAATGATCAGCTTCATTAAGGAAGGCCTAGAAGACCTATGTGTATCTAGAACCTCCTTTGACTGGGGAATCAAGGTACCCTTTGACCCAAAACACGTTGTCTATGTATGGATAGATGCCCTATCCTGCTATATAACAGCCTTGGGCTATGGTTCAGACAAGGAGGAAAACTATAAGAAATTCTGGCCAGCCAATGTACACCTAGTGGGTAAGGAGATAGTACGTTTCCACACAGTAATCTGGCCTGCCCTACTAATGGCCTTGGATTTGGAATTGCCCAAGCAGGTATTTGGCCATGGTTGGATCCTCTTTGATGATGACAAGATGTCAAAATCCAAGGGCAATATAATCTATCCAGAGCCAATAATCGATCTTTATGGCATTGATTCCTTTAAATACTTCCTGCTTAGGGAGTTCTCCTTTGGTCAAGATGGCTCCTTCACTAGGGAAAAGTTCCTACAAAGGTTAAACTCAGACTTGGCCAATGATTTAGGTAACCTGGTAAGTAGGACCATTAGCATGGTTAAAAAATATAATGATGGCATAATTGCAGAAGCTTCCACCAAGGAAGAAGTCGATGAATCCTTAATCAATCTTGCGGTTTCCGTAGCGGATAAGGTTGAGGCCTATATGGATAAACTAAACTTCTCCCAGGCCTTAGAGGAGATTTGGAAGCTAATAAGAAGGACCAACAAATATGTTGATGAGACTATGCCTTGGGTATTAGATAAGGAAAAGAAGACTGAAAGACTAAATACAGTCCTCTATAACCTATCAGAAAGCTTAAGGATAATCTCCATCTTGATTAAACCATATATGGAGAAGACTTCCCTAGAAATCCGCAAGCAATTAGGCTTAGAAAATGAAGCGGTATGGGAAGATGCAAAATCTTGGGGACTTCTTCCTATAGGAATTGAGGTTAAGAAGGGTAATATTATTTTCCCAAGGTTGGATATCAAGAAAGAATTGGTTAGACTAGACGAAGCAAACCAAAAGCTAATAGATGAGAGGGCAAAGAAGAAAGGGGAAGTAGAAGAAGTGGCTGAGAATATAAGCATAGATGATTTTGCTAAATGTCAGTTCAGGGTGGCTGAGGTAATTGAGTGTGAAGACCATCCAAAGGCAGACAAACTCTTGGTACTGAAACTAAAGATAGGTGAGGAAACTCGTCAGGTGGTATCAGGTATCAAGAAATGGTATAAGGCAGAAGATTTAGTAGGTAAGAAGGTTATAGCCATAGTAAACCTAGAGCCAGTTAAACTAAGAGGAGTAGAATCCCAGGGTATGGTATTGGCTGCAGAGGATGATGAAGGTAACCTATCACTACTAAGCACTCTGGAAGATGTTAAATCTGGAGCTATAGTATCCTAGGAGGATGAGATGTTTATAGATAGTCATGTTCATTTAGATGACAAGAGATTTGATGAGGATAGGGATATCCTCATCAAGTCCTTAAGGGATAATGATGTTGAATTAGTGGTAAATATCGGAGCAGACCTGGAAACCAGTATAAACTCTGTAGAATTAGCAAATAAGTATAACAATGTATTTGCTACCATTGGGGTTCACCCCCATTCTGCCATAGAGGTTACAGAGGAGACCCTGGATAAATTTAGGGAAATGGCTAAGAATGAAAAGGTGGTGGCCATCGGGGAGATAGGTCTGGACTTCTACTATGACAATTCACCCAGGGATGACCAGAGGAAGTGGTTTAAGGAGCAGTTAAAGCTAGCCAAAGAGTTGGATTTACCTGTAGTCATACATTCCCGAGAGGCAACCCAGGAGACCTATGATACCATCAAGGAGGCCCAAGATGGAAGCCTTAGGGGGGTCTTGCACTGTTTCTCTGGAAGTAAGGAAGTAGCCATGGAATATATCAAGCTGGGTTTTTATATATCCCTGGCAGGACCTGTAACCTTTAAAAATGCCAGGGTGGCAAAAGAGGTGGCAGCAGCTGTACCCCTAGATAAACTCCTGATAGAAACAGACTGTCCCTACCTGGCACCAGAACCCAATAGGGGCAAGAGGAATGAGCCCAAATTTGTCAGGTATGTAGCAGAAAAGATTGCTGAGATAAAAAATATCCCGGTGGAGGAAGTTGCAAGGCAGACTAGAACCAATGCCAAGGAGCTATTTGGGATAGAGAGGAAAATTTATGATTAAGGAAGTTATAGTAGTTGAAGGAAGGGACGACATTACAGCCGTCAAGGCTGCCATAGATGCTGAAGTCATAGCATCCAATGGATTTGGCTATAAGAAGGACTTTATAGAGACCTTAAAGAAGATCTCCCAAAGAAGGGGAATCATAATCCTGACGGACCCAGATTACGCAGGAGAGCAGATTAGGCGGGACTTATCCAAACATATACCTAATTGTAAACACGCCTTTCTACCCCAGGGCAAGGCCCTTAAAAAGGGTGATATCGGGGTGGAGAATGCCAGCAAGGAGGATATCCTGGAAGCCATTAATAAGGCTAGGCCCAGTAAGGTGAAAAAGGAAGTTCTCTTTACCAAGGAGGATTTGATAGAATTTGGCCTGTCTGGAGGAAAGGACTCTAGGGCAAGAAGGGATTATCTGGGCCAGCTCTTGGGTATTGGCTATGGCAATTCAAAGCAATTCCTAAACAGGTTAAACAACCTGGGTGTTACCAGGGAAGAATTCCTAGAGGCAATTGAGAGGATGGATTCATATGACAAACAATAGGCTGTATTCTCCCAAGTATGTTAGAGAAATAATAGATAGGTATGGCTTTACCTTTTCCAAGAGCTTGGGTCAAAACTTTCTTATAGATGGAAACATAGTAAGAAAGATTGTTCAGGGGGCTGAGGTTACCAGGGATGACTATGTCCTGGAAATAGGACCAGGGATAGGGATCCTGACAGAAGAACTAGCCTTAAATGCCAAAAAAGTGGTATCAGTGGAGCTGGACAGGGGGCTATTAGATGTATTGGAGGAAACCCTGGCAGCCTATGATAATGTGGAGATCATCCATGGAGATATATTAAAAATAGACTTAAAAAAATTAATAGATGAAAAATTTGAAGGTGGCCCTATAAAAATTGTAGCCAATCTACCCTATTATGTAACCACCCCCATATTAGGCAAGCTCCTAGAAGAGAGTCTGAATATAGATTCCATCACCGTCATGATTCAAAAAGAGGTGGCTGATAGGATGGTGGCAGCTCATGGGTCCAAGGCCTATGGGTCCTTGTCGGTTTTTGTCAACTTCTATAGTAGGCCTGAAATCCTCTTAAAGGTGCCCAAAACCGTATTTATGCCCCAGCCCAAGATAGACTCCTCGGTGATTAAGTTAAATATAATAAAGGAGCTACCAGACCTAGATAGAGAAAAGTTTTTCCAGGTGGTAAAGGCAGCCTTCTCCAAGAGGAGGAAGACCATCTTAAACAGCCTTTCAACCTATGGCTTTAATCTTGACAAGGAAGACATCAGGAAGGCCTTGGAAGAGGCAGAGATTAGCCCCCAAGCCAGGGCAGAAGACCTGTCCTTAGAAGATTTTATCAAGATTAGTAAAATATTACCTCCCTTATACATATAATTAAATATATGTTTATAAGGAGGTTTTTTTATGTCAAGGGGTCTTGCCTTTACTAGGAAGTTTTTTATATTAAAAAGAAAGTTTTCCAATATTAGAGGTATAAGTCCTAAGGGGCATGGTAGACTGGAGTTAAGAAACGATAGATTAAGGATTATAATTAACGTCGAAAATGCTGAAAGAAATGAAAGCTATAAGATAGTCCTCCTTAGGGAAGGCAAGATAAAGGAGCTGGGAAGGTTACATACGGATAAGAACTCCAAGGGTAGGGTAGAATTTAATTTAAATTATAGGGAATTTGAATCAACGGGCTTTCCTTTGGAAAAGATTAATGGTATTCTTATACTAAGAGAAGATAGGGTTTTATTGGCTGGTTACATGGATGAGGAGGATGGCTCCATAGAAAAGCATATAGCCAGGCTTAGTCAAGATAGACTCCAGGACAGCAGACCAGAGAAACCTTTAGTTGAAGAGGATATCGATGAAGAGGTTAAGGAAAAGGATAAAGAGGAAAAGGATACGGAAAAAGAGGATGGGCTAGAGAAAGCCAAGCCTGAGCAAGATATAGCGGAAATAGATAAACCAGAGCTGAATATACCGGAAAATCCCCTATTAGAAGATGAAGTCTCAGATGAAGATAAGCCCTTCGTATCAGTAGAGGAATATGATAAGGCCATGCAGGAGATGTTTAAGGATGTAGAGATGCCCTCCAACATAGAGGAATCTCCCCAGCTGTCTGCAGAGGCTAAAAGAAGGTTGGACCAAAAAAACCAAACCACCAACTATGTTTTAAATATCCTGGCCTTCTTCCCCTATATAGAGCCATTTAAAATAGACCTCAAGGGCTATAATTGGTGGAGAATAGATATAGATGACCCCAGAGAAGACAAGGGCTTCCTACCCTATTTTTCCTATATAGCAGGCGGGGACCACAAGTATCCCCTGGTCCAAAACACGGTAACTGCAACTGCCCTGATGAAGAAGTACGGACATTATATTTTTGGACTCTATAATGTTGAAGATGAGGTCAAGTTCTATGTTTATGGAGTACCTGGATACTTCACAAAGGAAGACCACCCACAAAGGGGAACCACTGGGTTTAACGCCTGGTTTGAAGGTAAGGATGGAATAGGGTACTGGCTTTTATATATCGATCCAACCAATGGCAGGGTAATATATCCTATAAATCCCATGATACCAAAAGAGTAAGGCAAGGAGGAAAAAGATGAAGAAGTCAGAAGATAAGGCTGCATGTAGCGGACACTTTGCAGATGCTGAGGTTATGACTAGCATTACCATTGACTTAACTAATGAAAAGGGAATAGGAAAACTAGCAGAAGTATATAAGGCATTGGGGGATCCTACCAGGTTAAGGATAGTCTATGTCCTATCCAAATCCCCTCTTTGCGTATGTGACATTGCTACATTGTTGGACATGACCCAATCCTCCATATCCCATCACCTTAGGGTATTGCGTAACCTTAATCTGGTAAAATATAAGAGGGATGGTAAACTAGTTATATATTCCCTAGATGATGACCATGTATTAAGATTGCTGGAAGAAGGTCTCGAGCATATTAGGCATCTTGATTAGGGATAATTAATAAGGGTAATATAAATATGTAGGAGGTCTTGACAGATATACCCGTAGGGGGTATAATTAGTTTATAAATATTAGGGAGGAATATACAATGAAAAATGTAGTAGTCTATACAAGTAATACTTGCCCATATTGTACACTAGCTAAGAACTACTTAGAAGATAAGGAGGTAGCTTATACCGAAAAGAATGTACAGACCGACAGGGCTGCTAGACAGGAATTAATGAGCATGGGTCACATGGGTGTACCAGTTATCGTAATCGACGGAGAAGAGATAGTTGGTTTTGACAAGGAAAAAATTGACGAGGTCTTAAGTAGATAAGAATTAAATATTACAAGCAATAAAAAAGGAAGGTTTCCCTTCCTTTTCTTACTTATTCAAGGCTTCCATTAGTGCGTCTAGGTTTAGTCCGTGTACCATGGCTGCTTCTTCAACGCTTTCCATTTGGCTTGAAGGACAACCTACACAACCCATGCCGAAAGACATTAGAATCTCTATAGCCTCAGGCTTTTTCCTGATAAGTTCACCAATTAACATATCCTTGGTTATTTCCATTTATATCAACCCTCCTTAAATTTCGAAAGTATCTTTTATTGTAAGTATTTACCCTACACCAATAAATTATATCACATTTATTGGGAAAACAACACAAAATATTTGTATAATAATTCTCACCCTTGGAAAAGATTATAGCAGGAGGTGAGAATATGGATAATGACCATAGAAATAGAAATGTAGACAAGGATTTTAGTATAGGAGAAATGCTCCTAAGGGTTTTGATTACTTCTATTGTTGTAGCAATTGCAGCATACTTTACCCCGGGATTCACCATAGATGGAATCTGGAGCCTCTTGTTAGCAGCGGTAGTAATTGGGGTTTTAGATTATTTAATCCAAAGATTTACGGGGATAGATGCATCTCCATTCGGTAGGGGTGTTACTGGCTTCCTGGTTGCTGCAATTATACTCTATGTAACAAAGTTTATAGTGCCTGGATTTAATATATCCATCTGGGGCGCTATCATTGGAGCCTTGGTAATAGGAATAATAGATGCAATCATCCCTGGTAGAGAGGCTATGTAGCTAAGAATGGAGACCAAATGGTCTCCTTTTTTACAATAGGCAAAAAATGATTGACATACCCCGGGTGGGTATCATATACTATAAGTAAAGAGATAAGGGGGAGGCCCATGAAAATAAAATTAAGGGATGCAGCTAGGGAAAGATTAAATGAGATAACGCTAACCAAGAAGGATAATAAGGCCTTTAGAATTTACGTGACATCCATTGGTTGAGCTGATGTGAGTTTTGGTTTGGCCCTGGATGAGCCCAAGAAATTTGATAAGAAGATCTCCGTGGATGGACTGGACTTTATTATAAATCCTGGTATTGGGAGGAATTATGATGGGTTTGTCATAGATTATGTATCAGGCTTCTTTAGAAAGACATTCACAGTTAATCCCATCAAGGAAACTATCTAGAGTTAAAGTTGACCTTAGTAGGCTTGGTTAAGGTTATGAAAAGGGGTATTGGGTTGAAAATAGTTTTAAATGATAAGGCAAGGATAAGATTAAGGGAATTATTGGGTAATAATAAAGGTACCAAGCCCTTGCGAATTTATACTGTAGCTTATGGTTGAGGTGGTAGATTATTCAGGATAGCTCAGGATGAGCCCAGGGATCATGATATTAGATTCTCGGCAGAAGGATTTGATTTCATCATAGAAGATTATCTCTATGATACCTACAGTGGATTCACCATAAACTATAATACTGACTTTTTACGAAAGGGATTTACCATATCTCCTAAAGGGAGAAGGGAAAAGCGCATTAGTCTATAAAATCTATCAAGAAAATGGGGGTTATATTATGTTGGTTAAGGTAACAGACGAGGCAAAGGTAAAGCTAGAAGAGATCTTAGGTCAAGATAAATCAGATAAGGCCCTGAGAATATATGTGGCAGCCTTTGGCTGAGGTGGCCCAAGCTTTGGAATGGCTCTGGAGGAGCCTAAAGATGATGACTTGGTAGTATCCACCGACGGCTTTAAATTTATCATGGAAGAGGACTTCCAGGAGCTATATAATAAATTCACCATAGATTATAGCTCTGGACTGTTAAGAAGAGGATTTACTGTTGTTCCAGACAGGGGCGGCAGCACTTGCTAGATTAAAGGGGGAGACCCCTTTTTTCTTTTCCAGTAAACTACATTTGTGGTACAATTAAATGGAAGAAATTACTTGAAGGGAGTGGTGAATGTGGATTCTGGACCTTTACCCAGTAAGAATACTTATATAGGACTAATAGGTCGAACCATACTCCCTAGACCAGAGGTGGTTCCTCCTATTAGATAAAAGGAGGAGATCAAATTGAATGAAGTAAAACTCTTGGAGATGATTGAAAAGAAGGAATATGTCAAGATAAAGGAAAGATTGTCCCAAATGAACGAAGTGGATGTTGCAGACTTGTTGGACCCCTTAGACGAAAACACAACACTTCTCATCTTTAGGATGTTACCCAAGGATTTGGCCGTTGGAGTATTTGCTCATTTTTCTTCCGAGCAGCAATCCAGCATAGTCAATTCCATCACAGACAAGGAATTAACCCATATCCTAGATGAGCTCTTTTTCGATGATATGATTGATATGATAGAGGAGATGCCTGCAAACCTGGTTGATAAGATCTTAAAGAACTCCAATACTGAAGAAAGAAATCTGATCAATCAATTTTTGAAATATCCTGTTGATTCTGCCGGTAGTATCATGACCATTGAATATGTGGTCTTGAAGAAGCATATGATTGTTGGAGAGGCTCTAGCCCATATCAGGAAGACCGGTTTAAACAAGGAGACCATATATACCTGTTATGTGGTTAATGATAAAAGAATCCTGGAGGGGATTGTGTCCCTTAGGAACCTGGTAATAGCCGATGAGGATACCAAGATATCCGACCTGATGGAGGAAGACATCATCTATGTTCATACCCATGACGATAGGGAGTCCGTGGGGAACCTCTTCATAAAGTATGGTTTTATGGCCCTACCAGTGGTGGATAAGGAAAACAGGTTAACAGGAATCATTACCTTTGATGATATCTTGGATGTAATGGAACAGGAGGCCACAGAGGACTTCCAGATTATGGCAGCTATGGCCCCCTCAGAGGAGAAGTACCTGGATGCCAGCGTCATGAGTCTGGCTAAACAAAGGGTTCCCTGGCTTTTACTCTTAATGGTTGGTGCCACCATAACCGGAGGCATTATAACTCGTTTTGAAGGGCTCTTGAGTAGTGTAGTGGTCCTGACAGCCTTTATACCCATGCTAATGGATACAGGCGGAAATTCAGGTAATCAATCATCCACCTTAATTATTCGTGGCTTGGCTATAGGGGAGATAAGCTTTAAGGATAAGTGGAAGGTGTTTTGGAAAGAGTTTAGAATCAGTATCATATCAGGCATAATTTTAGCATCTGTAAACTTCCTTAAGAACATCCTAATAGATAGGGTGGGACTGTCTGTATCCCTTACTGTGTCCTTAACCCTAATTGTTACTGTAGTATTAGCTAAGTTGATAGGAAGTATGCTACCTCTAGGTGCCAAAAAACTAAACCTAGACCCAGCCATCATGGCAGGCCCCTTGATTACTACCATTGTGGATGCTATAACCCTAACCGTATATTTTACTTTTGCCAGTATTTTACTGGGCTTATAAATATTAATTATTTTTAAAGAAAATACAGGTAAAAAAATTGACAAAATGATACAATAATAGTATAATAATATATCTTTTGACAAAATTTGCTTTTTGTGCTATAATCTATTCATGAGTGTTCTAGGCACTTTTCCTCCTAGCTCTAGGAGAGAACCCATTGAAAGGTGGTTTATCATATTATATGAATAGTATAACCAAGATTAGAAAGGACCTAGAAGAGTACATTGGCAAAACGGTAATCTTAAAAGCTAATAAGGGTAGAAAGAGGATAACAGTAAAAGAAGGAATCTTGGAATCGGCTTATCCTAACTTATTTGTTGTAAAGATATCTAATGAATATGACAGCACAAGGAGAGTATCTTATACATACTCTGATGTGTTAACTTCCACTGTGGAAGTTACAGTATGTGATGGACCCGAAAGACAAATTAAGATTTCATAGATATAAAGATTTGACTGGACTAGATTAGTCCAGTTTTTTATTTGCCATTTATCAGTCCAAGAAGATACATAAATTTTGACATGCACTCATATATATTTCTATAGGAAATTTATATATAGGGGTGAGAATATGTCCATTGAGATAATAAAGGACCTGATTAAGGTGGCGGAAGTAAGGGGGGCTTCAGAGGTAGAAGGGCTAGTTGAGACAGAGGTCTACCTAAATACCAACAGGCAGGAAATAGAGTCCATCCTATGGGTTGAGGGAAGGACCGAAATCATCAGTACTCAAGTCATAAGGGATAGACTCCTAACAAATGGGAAAATCAAGTTCAACCTGGTCTACAAGAGCATGGAGGAGGCAAACAACCTCTATACCCTGGAAACCACCAAGGAATTTAGGGAAGAGCTAGAGATTCCAGGCATAGAAGAGGGCATGGAAGGCCAAGTAAACGCTCAAATAGAATATATAGAGTATGATTTGGAAGAAAACAGGATAGATTTAAGGGCCCTCATCAACCTTACAGGCCAGGTGGAGGAGACCAAGGAGATAGAAGCCATCAAGGAGATAGTAGGAGGGGACCATCTACAAATCAAGGAGGAGACCATTAGGTATAAGGAACTTTATGGAAGGGAGACATCCTATGCCAACATCCAGGAGGAGTTAAGACTGGATGAAGATAAACCTGCCATAGAGAAAGTCATTAGGTTTTCCATAGAAGCCAAGGAAATCCAGACACTAGTTGCTGAGGATAGGCTTATTCTTTCAGCAGAGGCCCTAGTATCCTTCATTTATCAGGCGGGTAACCAAATCGGCCATATCCAGGAATCCCTACCCTTTAACCACTTTATTGAGCTTCCTGGAGTAGCCAAGGATTCATCAGCTTCTGTAGATCTTGAGGTTGTAGAAGGTATCTATGAGATAGTTGAAGATGAGCTAGGTGAGTTGAGACTAATAGACTTAGACATCAAGATCAGGGTGGACGGAGAAGTTTATCAGCATAGGGAAAGGCCCCTGGTAGTGGATCTATATTCAACCAAAGAAAAACTCAATATCCAGAAGGAGGATATAAGCATCCTGGAAAATGTTGAGAACCTAACCCATGTAGAGGATTTAAACGTTGATATAGGAATAGATGCGGAAGAAATCCTGGACATCAAGGAGGCTTACATCATAACAGACAAGAGAATCCAGGATAATTCCCTAATTATTGAAGGCATACTAACATTGGATATCTATTACATAGAGAGGTTTTCAGGAGAGGTTAGGAACTATAAGGACCATTTCCCCTATAAGTCAGACATCTACCTGGAAGAAAAACTCGATGTTAGTGAAATCCAAATAGATTCAAAACTAGGAGACGTGGATTATGATATAGGTCAGGATATCCTATCCATAGATAATAAGATTAACTATGATATCTATCTTAACAGGGAAAAGACAATCTCATGTATCAAGGATATAGGAGAGACCTCAGAGCCTATAGATAAGTCTCAGATACCATCCATCAGCATCTATATAGTCCAAAAGGGTGACCTCCTATGGGATGTAGCCAAGAGGTACAATACCACCATTGAGGACATCTTAAGCTCAAATAATCTTGAATCCTCCTATGAAATTAAGGTAGGAGACAAGATAATAATAGAAAAGAGCCTAGACAAGGATTTGGCTGCCCTATAAATTTTATATTAAAATAGGAAAATCTGTGATATAATGAGTCTTAGTAAAAAAGAAGGAGACATACAATGGACGAATTTATCATGGATTCCTATGGAAAAATCAACCTAGCCCTTGATATCCTATACAAGAGGGATGACGGCTATCATGAAATCAGGAGCATAATGCAAAGGATTGGCTTGAGGGATAGGCTTATGTTCAGGGAAATAAAGGAAGGCATTATTATAGAGTCCAATGACCCCCATGTTCCACTAGACTCCAGCAACCTGGTCTATAAGGCTTGGGAAAGGCTGACTGAGTTTACTGGCCTAAAGAGAGGGGTCAAGATTAGCATAGAAAAAAACATACCTATTGCAGCCGGCCTGGCCGGTGGAAGCTCCAATGCAGCCACCACCCTAATGGGCCTAAATAAGCTATGGGATTTAAACTTAAGTGAAAGTGAGCTTGTCAAAATAGGAAGTGGGGTAGGCGCTGATGTCCCTTTTTGCATAATAGGGGGCACTGCCCTGGCTGAAGGCATCGGAGATAGGCTGACCAAGCTTAGGACCTTTGCCGACAAGCACATCCTCTTGGCCAATCCAGGCATTGAAATCTCAACACCCTATGCCTATGGCAAGGTTAAGGTTTTAAACTCAGGGATAGATATAGATGGCATGATAGCTTCAATAGAGGAAGACAATCTCAGGAAGGTAGCTGACAAGATAGGCAATATTATGGAGAAGCCCATGATAGAGGAATTTTCCATAATTGGCAAGATCAAGGATATCATGTTGGAAAATGGTGCCCTGGGCTCCTTGATGAGCGGAAGTGGTTCCACGGTATTCGGCCTCTTTGAGGATGAGGAAAGGATGGAATTCACTTGCAAGAAGTTAAAGGAGATTACGGATAAGGTCTTTATCTGCAAAACATTATAAGTATATTAAACCCACCTCTTGGTAACTATATTAGTTAGAAGGTGGGTTTTTTATTTTTTGGCAGAGGGGTGGAATCATGTCTGCGCATTTATTTAATAGCATAGAAAAAAACCTAGCCTACATCAGGGAGGTCTTCCGGGACAATGATGACTTAATCATTAGGGAGCTAGAAGTAGGGGATATTTTTAATGTCAGGATGTGTCTAGTCTTTATCGATGGTCTAATAAACAAGGAATACCTAACAGAGTATGCCATTGAGGCCCTCCTTAGGGAAGAAGAGATTAAGTCCTTCACACTAAAGGGCTATAAGACCAGCATATTTGAAGCTATTAAGAAGCAAATCCTATATTCTGCAGATATCAAGGCCAAGGCTAAGTGGGACCCCATCATAGATGCTATCTTATCCGGGGACACCCTCCTTTTAGTGGATGAATTCCCTCAAGGTCTTATTATTGATACTAGGGAACCACCCAGCAGGGGGATTCAGGAGCCCCAAACTGAGACGGTGGTTAGGGGACCCAGGGATGGCTTTACTGAGTCCATAAAAATCAATACCAGCATGATTAGGCGCAGGATCAAGGATACCAGGCTCAAGGTCAAGATGCTCAAGGTAGGTAGAAGGTCCAAGACGGACCTTGCCCTTATGTATATAGATGACATAGTAGATAAGAAGCTGTTAGATGAGGTGAATAAGAGAATCTCAGCTATAGATATAGATGCTGTTTTGGATAGTTCCATCCTAGAAAACCTTATAGAGGACAACTACCTGTCCCCCTTTCCCCAGATGGAAAACACAGAGAGACCTGATGCAGTTGCAGCAGCCATCTATGAAGGCAGGATAGCCATAGTGGTGGATAATTCCCCCTTTGTCCTTCTTGCACCAGCCACCCTAGGTACCCTCATGCAGTCTTCGGAGGATTATTATACCAGGTGGGTGGAGGCATCCCTGGTTAGATTCTTTAGACAATTGGGCCTCTTCCTACTCTTTCTACCAGGTCCCCTCTATGTAGCCTTAACAGCCTATCATCCAGGCCTCTTGCCCAGTAAGCTCATATACTTTGTGGCAGCCAGCAGGATTAATGTACCCTTCCCTGCCATTGTCGAGGCGGTTTTGATGGAGACTACCATGGAATTGATTAGAGAGGCTGGTACCAGAATCTCAGGCCCCATAGGTACCACCATAGGTATAGTGGGTGGTTTGATAATAGGCCAGGCAGCAGTTGAAGCTGGTATAGTTAGTCCATTGATGATTATCATAGTTGCTGTAACCACCATAGCCACCTTTGTAATCCCCTCTTATGAGTATTCGGCAGGCTTTAGGATTGTAAAGTTTGGCTTCTTTATCCTGGCAGGCTTTTTAGGCTTATATGGCATAACCCTTGGAATAATTATCTTACTCAGCCACCTTGCCAAGCTAAATAGCTTTGGTATACCCTATACCTCTCCCTATTCTGGATTAGGAATAGATGAGGGAGACTTAAAAGACACCCTGGTTAAGGGTCCCATTCAAAGTTTCCGGATGAGGCCTGGTTTCACCCATCCAAAGAACAAGCGAAGAATGAGAAGGGATAAGAAGGATGAATAAGGATATAAAAATTTCTAATATACAAATCAGGGCCCTTATAGTCAGTACCATAATCGGGATAGGAGTCTTGGGCCTACCTAACCAACTGGCAGTTGCCATGGAAAAGGATGGCTGGATAGCCATCATCCTATCTGGACTCTTGACCATTCCAGTAATCCTTGTCATTAACCAAATCTTCAAGGATAATCCAGGCAAGGATTTTTTTGAAATAGGAGAGTCTAACCTAGGTAAGATTCTATTTACCATCTGTTTAATCATCTATCTTGCCTATTATCTGGCAGTAGGTGCCTATATATCCAGGGTTTTAGGGGAGATTATTAAGGGATTTTTGCTACTTGAGACTCCCCTAGGCTTGATTACCTTTACCTTTATAGTATCTATAGCCTACTTGGTGGTGTCAGAGATAGATATCATAGCCAGGATATCCTATATGACCTATGGGCTGACCATTGGCTTTGCCCTGATCTTGATTCTGTTAGCCATTCCGGGAGCAGATTTAACCAATATCCTACCTATGATCCAGTCGGATATAAGGCAGTTACCCGAAGGGATAAAGGTGGCCTTATTTAGTTTTGCAGGTTTTGAAGTCCTACTCTTTGCCATTCCTTTTGCAGAGGACAAGAAGAGGCTGACTAAGACCAGTATATCGGGAATAGTAATTGTCATAGTTCTTTACCTGGTCCTCTTTTTGGTTACCTTAACCCAGCTTAGTATACAGCAGATAAAATCAGACCCCTTTCCCCTCTTAATGGTGGCAAAGCTCATTAACTTGCCTGGTTATTTTCTACAGAATTTAGATGGACTAGTGACTGCCATCTGGGTAATTATCATATTTTCCACCATGGCCTCTGTTTACTATTCCTCAAGTAAGATTCTATCAAAAATCTTTAGGGCAAAATCCCATAAGGCATCTGTCCTTATCCTAATTCCTGTAATCTATTTCTTAGCCTTTTTGCCCAAGAATGTCATTCAAATAAACAACATCATGTCCAATGTAGTAATATATTTAGCCATGATAGTCATCTTCCTCATTCCCTTTATCCTATTCATGGTAGGCCGGATTAAAAGGAGGATAAGGCAATGAAAAAGTTTCTACTTATAGTAATGATTATAAGCCTGATTTTATCATCTGGGTGTTGGGATATGATTGAGTTGGAGGATAGGATCCTGCCCTATTCAGTGGCCATTGATTTAAAGTTGGAAAAGGATAAAGAACAGGCTGAAGACAAGGATTTTTTCATCAGTTTTTCCTATCCCAATATCAATGCCCTGGGGAAGAATGCTACCCAGGAGGACATGGCCTATGTTATTAATGCCAATGCCAATAGCATTTTTGAAGCCCGGGATGAGGTCTCCTCAAGGGTACACAAGTCCATCTATCTAAAACACCTAAATGTGGTGGTAATGTCGGAGGAGGTCTTTTCAAATGAGAGGTTCCTTCGACAAATCCTGGATGGCCTTAAGAGGGACTTTATCATCAATAAGATGGTTAACCTCCTTATAACCAAGGAAAGTGCCCATGACATAATGATGAAAAAATTAGGATCAAAGAGGCAGGAGAGTGTGGAGGGACTCTTAATCAGTCTCCTCCACAATGAGCAAATGTCAACATCCTTCACTCCCATAGTCCTCAAGGATTTCATCCAGTACATGGACCATAAGAGGGCAGCCATCATACCCCTGGCCATACCAGAGCCAGAGATAAGTTTAGCTGGTGGAGGCATATTTAAGGATTATCAATTCCTGGGATATATAGATAAGGATGACAATAGGAACATCACCCTCTTAAACAACCAGGCCAAAAATAAGGACATAGACTTTGACTTTAAGGGGGCAACCATATCCCTCTTCTTAGATGAAATCAAGTCCAAGAAAAAGCTGGTAAGGGATGGGGAATTTCTCAAAATCCGCTACCAGGTTGAGATGGATGGTGAAATCCACCAGTATATCATTGATGAGGATAGGAGGATTAACACCCAGGAGGACATGGAGGAAATAGAAAAGGCCTTGGCCAAGATCGTTAAGGATGAGTTTACTTCTACCATAGAGAAATTGCAGAAGGATTTCAATGCTGATGCCCTGGGCATCCTGGAATACCTCTACAAGTTCTACCCCAAGATCTACAAGAAGGTGGAGGCTGACTGGGATAGCATCTTCCCCTACCTGGATATAGAAGTAGTAGTCCAGGTTAATATCAGGAGAAGGGGCTTGAGTGATTTTTAATCTTCCTTGCTTTTTACAAATTAAGGTATATATTTTCTCTAGCTGTCAATAATCCCCTCTAGGACATAGTCGAAAGGGGAGAGTAAATTGAAATACAAGAAGGCCATCCTTATCCTATCCATCCTAATAATCTTCTTTATCTATATCCTCCAGCCCTATCTGGAGGATGGAGATGCCAGCATCGATGGCTTTAAAAGGGATGTCATCCGCTTTCATATCAGGGCCAATAGCGATTCCAAGGAAGACCAGGATTTAAAGTATAGGATAAGGGATGAGATCTTAGACAAGATGGGAGAAAGCTTTGCCTCCATTGCATCCATAGAAGAAGCCAGGATAGTTATTGGTGAAAAAATAAGTGACTTGGAGGCCCTTTGCAAGGACTTAATCCACGAGGAAGGTAAGGATTACCAAGTCAAGGTCTCCTTGGGGCAGGATAGGTTTCCCACTAGAAAATATGGGGATATGGTCCTTTCCCAGGGGGAGTATGAAAGCCTACTTATCGAGATAGGTGAGGCCAAGGGGCAGAATTGGTGGTGTGTCATGTTTCCCCCCTTGTGCTTTGTAGATATTACCCATTCCTTTGCCCTATCAGCAGAAGATGAGGTTGGGGATGATGTTAATGACTTTATCATAGATGAAGCTAGACCACTTAGACTCAAGTCCTTATTTGTTGACTTACTCAAGAAGATCTTTTAGCTGCCTCATTAATATTATATTACATCTTACTTCAATAGCCTTGGACCCTGTTAGATTTTCTAGCAGGGTCCCTCCTTTTATCCTAGGGAAATTAAGAAAAAATGTATAAATTTCTCTATTATACAAAAAATAAGGAAAATACAAGAAGGAGGATTCTATAGTGAGAAAGTCTATTACTAGGGTTATAGTCTTAACCATGGTATTTCTGTTTTTGATTCAAATATATGAGCCGGCAAGTCCAGGGACCAGGGTAGGCTATTCTGCCCCCAGGACCCTCTACTGGGGCACCACGGGTAATGATGTAAGGACAGTCCAAGACAAACTCCTCAGGTGGGGCTACTATGATGGGACTGTGGATGGTGTCTATGGGGCAGCCACCTATCGGGCTGTGAGGAGGTTCCAGCAGAAGAATGGCCTGGCCGTAGATGGAGTTGTAGGTCCAGCTACAGCAAATGCCCTAGGAATGCCAGCCCAGGCTGCCCAGGCAGGTTCAAATCAAGGAATTAATCGAAGTGCCGATGAATATCTCCTAGCCAGATGTATTCACGGGGAGGCCAGGGGAGAGCCCTATGTAGGTAAGGTTGCAGTGGCTGCAGTAGTGTTAAATAGGGTAAGGAGTCCCCAATTCCCCAACACCATAGCAGGTGTAATCTACCAACCCCTTGCCTTTACAGCTGTTGCAGATGGCCAAATCAATCTTACACCTGACAAGGACTCCCTTAAGGCTGCCAGGGATGCCTTAAATGGATGGGACCCCACCTATGGTTGCCTCTACTACTGGAACCCGGCTACAGCAACCAGTAAATGGATCTGGTCTAGGAAGGTTACCTTAAAAATTGGCAAGCACTGGTTTGGAATATAGGAGGTTATTATGGAGAAGAGAAAGCATTGGATAGCACCGAGTATCTTAAGTTTATTGTTGATAGCAGCCTTGGTATGGGGCTATAACCAGTTTCATATCAGGAATGAATATGAGGTAGCCCTTGAAAACCAGTACCAGAGACTCTTTTATGATGTAAAGAAGCACGTGGAGAATGTCCAGGTCAATATATCCAAGGCCCTGGTGGCATCTTCCAAGGAGAGGAATATCCTGATATTTTCAGAAATAATGAATGATGCGAATTTTGCCCAGGATAAGTTAGCCCAATTACCCATCTCCCATGCCGATGTAGCCAATACGGAGAAGTTTTTGGCCCAGGCAGCTGATTATAGCTACTTTCTGATCCAAAGACACCTGGAAGGGGAGGATATAACTCCAGAGCAAAGGAAGGCCTTAACAGACCTCCAGGTCAATTCTGCTGCCTTTAATAATGAGTTAAATGCCCTTCATGATACCCTGGCAGACTCAAACTTCCTATATGGGGTGGCCTCTACCATGGGCCTTGCCAGCAGGAAGGTAGCAGATCAGGGGATAGGGGCTGGCCTACAAACCAGTTTAGCCAACGTAGAGACAGGGGTATCAGAGACTCCGGAATTGATATATGACGGACCCTTTGCCGACCAGATGATCCATAGAAAACCTGTTGGCCTACCCCAGAACAAGGTAAGCATGGAGGAAGCGGAAAAGGCAGCCAGGGACTTCTTTGGAGGGGATAGGATAGTAGAAGTAGAGCCCTTTGAGTTAGGGGAGGATGTAGCTGAGCTAAGGATTCCAGCCTATACCTTTAACCTCTACCTGGAAAACCAGCAGAGGGACTTGGCAGTCTATACTGGTGTATCCCAGCAGGGGGGTAAGGTCTTATGGTTTGCTAATCCCAGACCCATATCTACTACTAAGGTATCCCTGGAGGAGGCTGAGCGGATAGCCCTAGACTTCCTTAAGGAAAAGGGATTTGACAGTATGGAGCCCAACTATTCCCTGCAGAATGATGGCTACTCCCTCTTTAACTTTGTGTATAAGCAGGATGATGTGACCATCTATCCAGACCTGGTCAAGGTAAAGGTGGCCCTGGATACAGGGGAGGTAATTGGATTTGATGCCTCAGCCTACTATCTCAACCACCAGGATAGGACCTTTGAAAGTCCCAAACTGGATTTAGATGAGGCCAGGGGAAGGCTGAGAACAGAGTTTGCAATTGATTCAGAAAGACTTGCCCTTATTCCCAAGGGAAAAAATGAAGTCCTCTGCTATGAATTTAAGGGCAAATATGAGGATTCAGACTTTATAGTCTATGTAAATGTTGAGAATGGTAGGGAGGAGCAGATCTTACAGATTATTCAAAATAAAAATGGAACCCTAACCTTCTAGAGGTTCTCTATCAAGATATGGTAGGTTATCCTACTATATCTTTTTTTGATTATAGGTATCCAGCCTTATCTTTACTAATCCAGTAAATTGTTGTAAACTAGGGTTATCAAGGGATTTATAAGCCCATGATATACATCTAGCACGGAGGATTTTTATGATATTCACCATACTCTTGGGACTTAAATTTATTTGGTTTACCTATTTAATAAATGTGGAGAAGAATAGATTACTTGTAGCCCTAGTGAGTCTCTTGATATCCATCTTTATCCTGTCCTTAATCTACAGGAAGGATGGCAAGACCAGCAATAGGAAGGCCCTTATCTTCTACACCATAATTTCAGCTATTGTGTTTGTAGATGCAGCCTATTATACCCATTTTTCCTCCCTGCCCAGTATCCTGGCGGTAAAGCAGGTGGGGCAGTTAGCAGCTGCAGGGGATAGTTTAAGGGTCTTGATTGGACCAAGGCTACTAGTGCTTATTTTGGACATACCCCTTCTTATCTACTATATTGGGAAGACCTGTTATCGACCCGCAGTAACCTTTTTTGTAAGACGGATTGTCCCCTACATAGTAGGAGTACTTTTCTTGGGCATAGTCCTTACCCTCTATTTCACGGATAAACTATCCCTGATAGGCTCCCAGGAAGTCTATAGTTACCATGTCACAGACATAGTAGAGACTATATTTAGGGATGATGATATTATTGAAGAGGTCTTCCTCACTACAGATGACATAGAGGATTTAAGATCCCGGGCTCGTTTAAAGGAAGGTAGATTAACCGGTCTAGGTCAGGATAAAAACCTTATCGTCATCCAGGTGGAGGCCCTCCAAAACTTTGTCATCAACCTAGAATATGAAGGGCAGGAGATTACCCCCAACCTAAACAGGTTCATTAATAATAGCTCATCCCTATATTATGACAACTATTTTCAGATGCTAGGCAAGGGGAATACCTCGGATGCAGAGTTCGTAACTCAGAACTCCCTCTATCCTTCCATGGAGGAGCCCACCTATTTTCAGTATGAAGACAATACCTTCTATGGGCTACCCTGGCTTTTAAGGGATTATGGCTATACTGCCTGGGCCTTTCACGGCTTTGAGAAGGAATATTGGAATAGGGAAAAGGCCTATCAGGGCCAGGGTTTCCAAAGGTTTGTCAACCAAGAGGATTTTGAGTTCGAAGAAGTAATTGGCTTTGGGATAAGGGATGGGGACTTCCTAGACCAGACCATAGACTATCTCAAGGAGTTGGACAGCCTGGATGATAACCCCTTCTACGCCTTTGTGGTTACCTTGACCAGCCACACCCCCTTTATTATGCCGGAAGAATACCATATCCTGGATATTAGGGAGGAGCATAAGGACAATATGCTGGGGGATTACTTACAGGCCATTCACTATGTAGATAGGGAGCTAGGCAGGTTTATAACTAATCTTATGGCTGAAGGTCTATATGAGGATACGGTTATTGCCATCTACGGGGACCATTATGCTATCTCAGCCCTCAAGGAAGAAGCCCCCCTTATGGAGGATCTAATCGGTGAGCCCTATGACCTAGATTATATGATGAATGTACCCCTAATCATTCATATACCCGGGGAGGACATCCAGGAGACCATATCTATAGTTGGAAGTCAACTGGACTTCTACCCTACCATTGCCAATATAATGGGATGCGACAATAAAAAAGGCCTGGTATTTGGCAGGGACCTAAACAACTGTCCAGTACCCAACTATGTGGCCCCCCAGACCTATATGGTAAAGGGATCCTTTATCAGCAATGACACCCTATTTGAAATGTCCAGGGATGAGATCTTTGAGCATAGCAGGGCTATAAATAGGAGGAGCAGGGCCAGCCTGGATATAGAAGGATTAAGGTTGATATCGGAAAACATGTGTAGGGAGATAGACAAGTCCAATTACATCCTTAAGATGGACCTCCTCAAGGACCTCCTGGATGAGGCTGATAAAAAAGAAAAATAATAGTAAGTTTTAAGATTTAAACCTATATGTTAAGTGAACCTAGACATATAGGTTTTTTATTTTACAGGATAGGGGGTGTGAGGATGGCTATAAGAACCCAGAAGGAAAAGACGACCCTAAGACTGGAGCTGGACAATGGTATTGTAGATGGACGTCAGAGAATCATATCCAAGAATTTTACCAAGGTAAAGACCAGTGCCCAGGATGAAGACCTCTACGCTACAGCTGCGGCCATAGGGGGACTTCAAAGCAAGGAAGTATTAGGTGTAAAGAGGCTGGAGGAGATATCACTTGTAGAGGAATAATCCTAGTAAACTAGGTGAAATGGAGGTGAAAGGATGGATAAGAAGAAACTGGAAATGGACTTTATAGACGAAGTCAACAAGAGGTTTCGTCTAAGTATAGATGATCCTAAGGAGGACCTGGAGGCCATCCAGGTTGAGGCAGCCATGGAAGAGATATTGACAAATAATATCTTTACCTCTAATGGGATGGATCTAGTCAAGTATGATGCAGCCAGGATTATCACCACAGTAGTAGAAGAGATGGAATTTTAAGTCTGGGGTGATATATAATGGAAGACATCTATACAGGCATAGCTAATTTAGGCTTCCCCATAGCCCTTTCCATCTACCTGCTGGTCAGGATAGAAGGAAAGCTAAATCAGTTATCGGCCAGTATCGTTGAATTATCCAAGGTAATAGCAAGTATAAAATAGGAGCTTAGGCTCCTATTTTATTATTATTATCCTTGATTACTTGCCTCTAATAATATAAAATGGAAGCTGGATAAATAATAATTATGGAGGGCATAGTAATGGAAGAAATTGAACTTCGAGAGTTAATTGAGATATTGATAAAGGGTAAGAAACTAATTGCTATAATAACCATAGCTGCCATACTAGTAGCTGGAGTATATAGCTTTCTGATATTAAAGCCTACATACAAGGCACAAATGGTATTGATGACATCTAACCTAGGGAATGTTGACAAGAACACTAATATAGACCCCAGTAGTGTAGATAAACTCCTAGATGCTATGTCACAACTACCAAGTATGAATCTGGAGACCTATAGACAACAGATAAAATCACCAGAGGTTATCTCCAAGACCATAGAGGATTTGAATCTTCAAGACAAGTACTCAGTTTCCGGTCTGGCTAGTAGGATAGAACTAGAAACCATAGATAATACCCAGATGATTACCATAAGGATGGAAAGTGGTGACCCTGAAGAGGCAGCTGAAATTGTAAACAAATTGGGGGAAAACTTCACAGCCTTTGTATCTGAAAAAACCTTGGAATCAGCAAATACATCTTTTGACTATATCAAGAACCAAATGGAAATAGAGAAGCAGAAATACGAAGAGGCCCTTTTAGAATTGGGTGAGGTCCTATCAAGGCCAAGAGGGGCCCAGGAGCTTGAATTAGAGTTAAAGAGTAGCTTTGAGCAGATAACCCTATATAAGTCTAATTTAAACGACTTAGAAATCAAGAAGGCCTCCCTGGAAAAGGCCATAGAAGAAAGCTCCAAGTATTCCTCCAACAGGGGAAGCATGGTGGTTAGGCCTAACTTAGGTGAGAGCTTTAACATATCCTTCGATGACACCAACAAGGTCCTTAAGGTAGACCTGGCAGAGACTGAAGGTAGAATAGAGAGCACCAAGAAACAGATAGCTCAACTCCAGGAGCATATAGAAGAGTTGCAATTGGAGTACCAAGACAAGAAGTTTGAAGAGGATATTGTCAAACAAAAAGTCGATATCAACAAGCAGACCTATGAATCCTTTGTTGCCAAGTATGAGGAGCTTAGGGTCAGGGAGACTGCTAAGGTTGGAGAGTTAAGCATTAGCGTAGTGTCATATGCCTATCCTCCAACAAGTCCATCAGGTCCTAACAAGACCCTGAATCTTGCCATAGCAACTATCTTAGGTTTAATGGTGGGGGTATTTGTAACCTTCTTTAAGGCCTATTGGGAAAGTAGCACCAAGGAAGAGCTACCAGATGGTGGCTCAGCCAACAATTAAATGAAGAATTGCCTAGGTTGACTTTAAAAGTTTACCTAGGCCTTTTTATTTTCATCCTAAACAGCAGGATTTGTTAAATTTATAACTTTGTAAAGGTTTTGTAATTCTATTGTAATATTCTCCATGCATAATAGGGGTATAATCTATATAAGATTATACGAGGGGTGATAGGGTGAAGAAGATCTCGGTTATAATCTTGGCCTTGTTATTGATTTTGACTTTCTCCATGGCAAGTGGGGCTGCTGGTTTTTTATTGGGTAGGGACTTATCTTATAATATAGTTAATTCATCTTCAGGGGATCACGACTTTTCACCCACTAATATTAATACTCTTAGACCAAGAAGCATAGATATAATAGGAGTAGTAAAAAAATATGTCATATTTCCAGCTGCATCACTAGTAGAAAGAGCGAAGGAGGCCTTGGCGAAAGTGAATGATGTGTCCTTTAAAAAAATCGGTGTTGTGGAATCCTACGATAACCAGGAGGGTATCGTAGTAACCAACCTCAAGGATAAAATCCTAGTTTCAATTACCAAGCGCTTTTCAACTCCGGGACACTCCATGGACGTCACCAGAATAACCAAGACCAAGGAAGGATACAGGATAAAATTTGATATTAGGGACCCGGAGCAGGAAGTAGGTCTTATCCAGGTTATTACATATAAGACCCTTAAGTTAGAAATTCCCAAGGAGGAGTTGGATAATACACCCTATATCTTTATCCTGGAAGGGTATAACAAGATACCAGATAGTATCAACATGTAGACCACAAATAAATATTTAGTGGTCTATATTTTTGTGCTATAATAGGATTAACTTTACGAAAAAGAGGGATATATAGATGACTAGAAGACAGAGGGTAGCCCAGTCTGCAGCCATGATAGCTATTTTTACACTCATAAGCAAGGGCCTAGGCTTTATCAGGGAGGTTTTTATTGCCTCCAGGTATGGTTCAGGGGTAGAAACTGACACCTACTTTGTTGCCATGACTGCCACCACAATCATAATGGGTACCTTGGGTTCTGCCTTAAATACTACCCTGATACCCATCTTTTCTGAAATTCGGGGCAAGAGGGGTAGGAGGCAGCAGAAGATATACTTAAACAATGTATTAAATATAGTGATATTACTTACAATTATAATGGCCATCTTGGCCTATATATTTTCACCCATCATCATCAAAATCCTAGCCAAGGGTTTTGAGGGTGATCAATTTGATGCTGCAGTTAGGCTCAACCGGATTGGCCTGCCCATAGTAGTGTTTTTAGGTATAACCTATGTATTCTCAGGCTACCTGCAAAGCAATCAGGTTTTTGGGCCCCATGCCATCATGGGTATCCCTTATAATTTTGTCTTTTTGATATATCTCCTATTCCTTGTCAAGGGTGGAGACATCACCAACCTTATGGTAGTTAGTGTTATAGCGGCATCCACCCAGTTTCTCATCCAGCTACCAGCTGTCAGGCATTCGGGTTACAGGTATTCCTTGTCCTTTGATTTAAGGGACCCCTACCTAAGTAAGGCAATGATTTTGGTGTTGCCTGTCCTTCTAGGCTCGGCAGTCCGCCAAATCAATGTGGTCATAGACAAGACCCTGGCCTCGGAGTTGGTGGATGGCAGTATTTCTGCCCTGACCTACTCCAGTAGGATCAATGAGATGATAATAGCTGTCTTTGTAATGGCCATAACAACCGTTGTATTTCCTATGCTAAGTAAGGCCTTTTCAGAAGGGGATACAACCCAGGTCAGGAAGATCTTCAATGAAGGAGTTAACATCATCCTCCTCATAACTGTTCCTGCCACCATAGGCATCATGCTTCTGGCTGAGCCGGTGGTTAGGATCTTCTTCGAGAGGAATGCCTTCGATGAGCTAGCCACTGCCATGACCAGCAGCGCCCTATTTTATTACTCAGTGGGCTTAATAGGGTCTTCCCTCAGGCTCATGCTCAATAAGGTCTTCTATTCCTTCCAAGATACCAAGACCCCCATGGTAAATGGGACCATAGCTGTGGTACTAAACGTGGTACTTAACCTGCTCTTTATAAGGTTTATGGGTCATAATGGTCTAGCCTTAGCCACCAGTATCTCCGCCATCTTTACAAGTGCCCTTCTTATAGTAGATTTGAGGAAGAAGATGGGACCAATTGGGATGAAGGGTATCCTAATCACCTTTGCCAAGACCCTGGTGGCAGCCACCATTATGGGCCTTATAGTATATATAATCTTCTTCAAGCTGGGAGCCCTGATAATAAGTAACAAGCTAGTGGAATTGATATTCCTACTTTTATCCATTGGAATTGGAGTAGCAGTATACTTCGGCCTATGCCTCTTATTAAGGGTCAAGGAAGTATCCAGGTTCTTTAAGTTTAATAGATAATATAAAGCCCTCCTTGTTAAATAAACTAGGAGGGCTTCTTTTATCTTATATATGAATAGCCGCGATGGATATTTATCAAATCTCTAAGTATGGAGGCAGCTGCTGGAGTCACACCAGATGCCCCCCCTATGATGGTTAAGTCTCCCAGGGTATCGGAGGTGTACCTGACGGCCTTGTTTTTCCCATTTACATTGTAGAAGATATTGTCTGGACCTACAAGTTCAGGATGGACACTTATCTTAAGTTGACCATCTTCCAGGCTGCTTCTTCCTATCAGTTTATACCTCTTGCCATATTTTAAGGATTCTTCAATATCAGCCAGGGTCATGGATTGGATTCCTTGGACATCCACATCATCTAAGGTCTTGTCCTCCTGCATGAGGACATTGGTTAGAATCAGGAGCTTGGTGGCAGTATCCCACCCCTCCACATCCAGGCTGGGATCCCTTTCCGCTATTCCCAAGTCCTGGGCCTTCTTTAAGGCCTCTAGATATTCTATCTTCTTATCAGCCATTTCCTCTAGGATGAAGTTGGTGGTCCCATTTAGAACCCCCTCTATTGAAGTGATATTTGAGCCTGCCATGTCAATGACTCCTGAGTTGATTGAGGGTAGAGCCCCTCCAGTAGTGCATCCTATGCCCAACTGAACCCCATTGTTCTTGGCAAGCTCATAGAGCTCCTTATAGGCCAAGAGGATGGGCCCCTTGTTGGCAGTAACTACATGGATGCCCTTTTCCAGGCTCCTTCTAATGAAGCCAAGTCCAGGCTCGGCTGTTTCCAGATTGGTGGGGGTCATCTCGATGACTACATCCACATCCCCTTCTTCCATTATCCTCTCAAAGCTTATGTCTTTAGAGCCTCCTTGGGGATAGGTAGTGATATCCTGGTCTTCTTTTAGGAAGGTTAATAGGTCCCCTATATCGATACCTTGGGGGTTATAGATTCCACCCTGGCTTCTTACTATGTAGTTAATCACTGGGTTTATACCTTCAGCCTCCAAGACCTCTCTTTTATCATGGACTAGTTCCACGAAGGCCTTGCCTACTCCACCAAAACCTATGACTGCAATTCTCATCATATCACATCCTATTTATATATTACTGGTCTTATCCAATCTAGCCTAGGACCAGTAAACTAATTATACCATAAAAATTATTTCCCCATAGGATTTTGTTTATGTCATTAATTTTTTCGGGTATATGGTCGATAGATATATTATATATCTATATGAGGAGGACATATATGGAACAATCAATAGTTTTTATTTCCAATGAACAACTATTTGCCTTGTACGTATCAAGTGTAGAAAAGATTGTAGAGTATCAAGAACCCAAGAAGTTACCTGATACCCAGGACTACTTTTTAGGTATAATTCAATATGATAGCTCAATCCTACCTATTATCGACCTTTCAAGAAGGCTTTACGGCATAGAATCCACCAATAGCTCCAAGAGCAAGATAATTGTCGTCAGATGGAAGGACTCCCAAATCGGACTTATGGTAGATGATATAGTGGGGATTCAAAGCTTCCTGCCCAGTCAGTTTGAAGACTATGACTTGGACATGGACATATCCAATGAGTATATCACAGGATTTATTAAGTCAAGTGGTGATGTAATCCTAGTCCTTAATATAGATAAGTTATTCAGCAAGGAACAGGAAGAAGAGTTAAGCGCTGTAACCGACGGATGATGAATATGGTGATAAGAAGATGGGAATAGAGATTAGAGTTGGAATTTCAGACTATAAAGTTTCACAATCTCCTAATAGGCTTCTGACCCTGGGACTAGGCTCCTGTGTAGGTGTGGCCATCTACGATACTGAGACTAAGAAGGGTGGATTAAGCCATATCATGCTGCCAGACAGTACCTTCTTTAAAAGGGAGATGAAGCCAGAAAAGTTTGCAGATCTAGCAATCCCTATGATGGTGGAGGAGATATCCGGGGGAAGTCCCAGCAGGAATCTGGTTGCCAAGATTGCAGGTAACTTTCTATCATCTCAAATCCGCTCCAATGTTAAGATTGAGCTGGGTGGTGTGGAACAATTGAGCTATGATGAATTTATCAGGTCCATACCTAAGAGTACCCTCATGGGACTCTTCCGCTCCAAGCCCCTAACGGGAGTTCAGATCTTAGAAATCAATCCGGAGTTCTGCAATCAGGCCATAGCCCTTATGTGCGGAGGAGATGAAGATACAGCAGTCAACCTCCCCATGGACAAGGAGAGGTTTACCGATATAGAATTGGGCATTCTGGAGGAGGTAGTAGTAACCATCCTCAAGGCCTTTGAGGCAGCCTGGATAGAGCTAATCGAAGTTGAGACTAAGCTTGACACATTGGAAACCAATCCCCAACTGGTTCAGAACATCTCACCCAATGAGCCAGTAGTCCTTATCAGCCTAATGGTAGAGGTTTTGGAAAATTCCAGCTTTATGAACATATGTATACCCTATGTATCCTTTGAGAATGTCATAGACAAGCTCAGTATGAGGAACTGGTTTGACTTTGAAAAGGATACGGTTGCAGATACCCAGGAAGTCCTGAAGGATAGGATAATGGCATCTGAGGTGAACCTAGAAGTAGTCCTAGGCAAGTCCATTATCACCGTCAATGATTTCCTTCAGCTAGAAGCCGGAGATATTCTCCAACTGGACATGAAGACCACGGACCCCCTCAAGATGTATGTAGAGGGCAAGCTCCATTATTTTGTTAAGCCCGGCCAGATTAATAACAGGTTGGCAGTCCAAGTCTTACAATATATAGAAGAGGATGTTGAGGATGAATAACGAACTATTATCTCAAGAAGAAATAAACGCCCTTTTAAACAAGGCAGCAGCGGAAGCTGAAGACGATTTAACAAGTGAAGAAAAGGATATCATCGGAGAGATAGGAAATATCTCCATGTCCACAGCTGCAACAACCCTATCTTCTATTTTAAACAGGAAGGTCCTAATCACCACACCCAGGGTATCCAAGGTATCCTTCAAGCAAATAGTAGATGAGTGTGCTGTGCCCAAGGTTGTGGCCCTTATCAAGTTCAAGGACGGTCTAAAGGGGGACAACCTCCTAATGATGGACATAGAGGACTCCTTGATAATCGCTGACTTGATGATGGGAGGAGAAGGAGACAATGTCCAAAAGGAATTCACCGACTTAGAGCTCAGCGCTGTTGGGGAGGCCATGAACCAGATGATAGGCTCGGCTTCTACCTCCATGGCTACCATGCTGGGCAGGCAGATAGATATCCTGCCTCCAAATGTAGAGGTCTGGGATTTGGCCACCAAGTCGGAATTTGAAGATGCGGCAAACCAGGAGAGCAACGTTTGTCGAATAGCCTTCGATTTAAGCGTAGAAGGCTTGATTGAGAGTCAAATCATGCAGGTTTTCACCATGGAAACCGTTGATGAAATTATAAAGATAGTCATGAATAGTGGTGAAGAAGAGGAAGAAGTAGTAGAGGAAGTAGAAGAAGTAGAAATCACTCAGGAACCAGAAGTTCTGGCAGCAGACAGCAGTCCAGCCCAAGGAAGGGTAACTACCGTAGAAGAAACCATGAAGAAGGAGAAGGTAGCAGTGCAAAAACCTATCTACCAAGAACTAAAAGTGGACAAGGAGCAAACTAGAACCCCAAGGAACTTGGATTTAATCATGGATGTTCCCCTGGAATTCAGCGTAGTCTTGGGCAAGAGCAAGAAGACCATCAAGGAAATCCTCTCCTTTGGTAATGGCTCCATAGTAGAGCTAAACAAGCTGGCTGACGAACCCTTGGAAATCTATGTTAATGGCAAACTCATAGCCCATGGAGAGGTAGTAGTCATCAATGAGAACTTCGGCGTAAGAATAACAAACATCCTAAGTAAAGAACAAAGACTAAAGAATTTCTAAGAAGGTTAACATTTTTTTATATCCTCCGATACTATTAGTATAGGATGTAAGGGGAGAAGTTAAATGAAGATAGACGGAATAAATAATATATATGACAAGTATCTAGACAAGATAAAAACCCAGGCGGAAAAGGAGATTAATCCTGAATTAAACAAGGATATAAGGAAGGACTACACCAAGGAGATCAACAAGACAGAATTGGTTAACATCCAAATCTCTGATGCAGCCAAAGCCCTGATGAATACCATCAACAAGGAAGGAGACAAGGGCTTTAGTGAGAGGGTTGAAAAGATCAGGCAGTCTGTCCTTTCCAATACCTACAGGGTCTCCTCCGAGGAGATAGCGGAGAAGATTATGGAGGCCATAGATATGCAGGAAGGGCGTGATATCTAATGTCATCCCAGAGAGGATTAATCAACAGCCTTAAATCCATAATCAAGCTACTGGAGGAGGAGAAAGAGGCCCTGGTAGAAAATGATGTGGATAGGATTATGGAAATCGTTAATCAAAAGAGTATCCAGATTAATGAACTATCCAAGTTCAAGGGTATGGATATCCAAAATAACAAAGAGGCCATGGATTTAGTCCAGGAGATAGACAGGCTCCAGGAACTAAATCTTTTGTTGACCAATCAGGCCCTCAGCTATCAAACCGCCTTACTGGAAACCATATCCAACAACCTAAATAACTTTTCCAACACCTATTCATCAAAGGGTAAATACGAAACCAGAAATGATATTAATATAATAGATCAATCGGTATAGGATGTGAGCAGATGTCAGGAATATTTAGTAGTTTTAATACAGCAAACAAGGGTCTCTTGGCCAACCAAACAGGCCTTCATACCGCCAGCCACAATATAGCCAATGCCAACACCAGGGGCTATACAAGGCAAAGGGTAGAGTTCAAGGCAGACATAGCCTATAGTCTTGGTGGCGTAGGCCAGTTGGGTACTGGGGTTAAGATGGACTCTATTAGAAGGGTAGTAGACGACTATATAACCAGACAAATCAGGGAGGAAACAGGCACCCTAGAGAGATATAAGGCCAAGTCAGCTGTCATAGACCAGCTGGAGGTCATCTTTAATGAGCCATCAGACACCGGGCTTAATTTTTATTTAAGTGAGATGTTTGACTCCTGGCAGGAGCTCAGCGTCAACCCTGAAAGTCTGAATTCCAAGACCATAGTGGCTAGGAAGTCCGAAGCCCTGGCAGAGACCATCAACCATATGACCAACCAGATAATCAACTTAAAGAATGAGACAGTGGACCAACTGGAGAAGAATGCCTTAGACTTTAACTCCATAGTAGATAAACTCAAGGCCCTTAACCAGCAAATCTTAAATATAGCCGTCAGTGGGCAAATCCCCAATGACTTACTGGACCAGAGGGACCTTATGTTGCAGGATTTGTCAGAAATAGCCAACTTCCATGCTAGCTTTGATGAATATGGCAGGGCTACTGTTACCATAGATGAGGTGGAAATCTTAGCCGGAGATGAGATTACAGAGCTCAGCCTGGTCAAGGGCATAGAGGAAAATGAAGACGGCACCTTCAACCTGGTCATATCCAGGAGGGGTGATAGCCTAAAGGACCCAGTCTATATAAGGAACCTGACAGAAGAGCAGATTGCAGACTATAAGGAAGGCACCATAATTTTTAACCCAAAGGATAAGAATGTAGAGCTTACCATAGATAATATCAGGCCTTCCACCAAAATATAAAGTAGGATACAAAAATATAAAAAGAGCTTGAAATTCACGCATCAGTTGAATTTCAAACTCTTTCCTTTTACCCCAATAGATAGTAGAGGGCACTTGGGAAGAAAAAGTGCAACAGAAATAGCAAGGCTGTTATAAGGGCCATTCTCCTATGCCATACGAAGAGTATTTTCTTTTTAAGCCTGTGGAAGGCACCTCCCAAGCTACCTGTTATCAGGATGGAAATATAGAATAGGGTTCCAGTATGCAACCTAAATCCTCCGAGGGCCATATAACCATGGCTGGCTCCTAAGACAATTAATACAAGACCCAGTGGTTTGTGGATCTTCCTTAATATTTTGACTAGATTCAGGAAGGATTTATTCTTGGTTTTTAGATACTTTCTATTTAAGCTATTAAGAATATAGGGTCCTAGAATAATTAAGAGGACTAAAAGATTTAGCCACCCTGCCAGTGAGTAATTCATAAAAACCCTCCTTAATCAATTAATTCTCCAACCTTGGGCATTCTAGATAGGGTTGATGGACCGTGGGGAGAACCTTGAATCTCTTGAGTCAAGTCCCTACCAGCTTGAAAACCATTATGCTCACCATTGGCCCAAAGCCTTGAATTGGAAACATCGTAAATGACTCCATCAACAGCAACATAGGCAGGTCTTCCATCTTTACCGTCATATTCTGCTAACTCACTAAGGGTTAGGTAGAGCATATCACCTTCGTCACTAGGGTCTTCTTCAGGGCTGGGGCTACTAGCACATCCTGTAAGAATCAAGACCAGTATAATCAATATCATAGATATAAAATATATCCTTTTCATAAGAAACTCCTTTCTGGATAACAAGTAAACCAATCTGTTCTTTTTCTATACCCAGGGGAAAAGTTTATACTCAAGTTTGTCTTCTTTTGTTATCATATTTAATCTGATATAATGAGCTTACAAGGTTTAGTATTGATTATATTAATAAAGGTGGGAGCATTATGGAGAAAAGGATCTTAGGTAGAACTGGTTTCGAAGTTTCTGTCGTTGGATTTGGTGGAATCCCCATCCAAAGGGTTGATGAGGAGACAGCTTATGAGATGATTAAAACAGCCCATGAAAGAGGGATCAACTTTATAGATACTGCCAGGGGATATAACCAAAGTGAGGCACTTATAGGACATGCCCTAGAGAAGATAGGGAGAGATAAGTTTATCCTGGCTACCAAGGCCCATGGTAGAACTTATGATGACATCTTAAAAGACGTGGAGAACTGTTTGAAAAATTTAAGGACCGACTACATAGATTTATTTCAATTTCATAATATAGCCACAAAAGAGCTTCTAGATCTAGTTATGAGTGACAAGGGGGCCCTTAAGGCCATCAAAGAACTCAAAGACCAGGGGGTAATAAAGGAGATTGGACTATCCAGTCATAGTGTTGATTTGTTGAAGATTGCCATAGAAACAGATGAGTTTAGTACAATCCAATATCCCTACAATCCTGTAGAGAGACAGGGGGAGGAAGTATTTAGGAAGGCCAAGGAGAGGAATATAGGGGTAATCTGCATGAAACCCTTAGCTGGAGGGGCTATTCCCAAGGGAGAACTATGCTTAAGATTCATATTAGATAATAAAAATATAACCACGGCTATACCAGGTATGGACTCGGTAGAGCAAGTAATAGAGAATTCAAGGGCTGGGATAGATAGAAGGCCATTGACAAGTGCTGAATGGGAAATCATAAATAAAGAAGTCGGGACCCTGGAAAAGGAGTTTTGTAGGAGATGTGGATATTGTCAACCTTGTAGCGTAGGAATGAACATATCCTTTCAGTTTATCTTAGAAGGCTATTATTCTAGATATGATTTACCTGACTGGGCTATTGGAAGGTACGAAGCCCAGGAAGTAAATGCAGGTGATTGTATAGAATGTGGAGAATGTGAGCCAAGATGTCCATATAACCTACCTATTATAGATATGCTTAAACGCGTACATGCACAATTAGGATAGGAGATGAGGATATGGCAGAGATCTTAGAGGTTTTGATGGTGGTTTCCTTTGGGTTTGCCTGGCCTACCTCCATAGCTAACAGCCTAAGGGCTAGAACGGCTAAAGGGAAGAGCCCCTATTTCCTAGCTATAATCATCTTTGGCTATTTATGCGGAATAGCCTCCAAGTTTATAGCAGGCAAAATCAACTATGTAGTCATCTTCTATATTATTAACCTGGTTATGGTCTCCATAGACTTGGGTATCTATTTTAGAAATAGAAGATTAGACATGGAAAGGAGCGATGTCAATAGTGAGTAAATTAAATGTACTTATGACCATGAAAAGGCCCCAGTCCCAGATTGACTACCTTAGGGAGAAGTTAGATGATGATATCAATCTAATCATGCCTAGGGACTATAGTGAAGAAGCCATCCTGGAGCATATTAAAGAGGCGGATGTTCTATTGGGAAATTATATAACAGAGGCCATGCTGGAATCCGGGAATATAAAACTAATTCAAGTGCCCATAGCTGGTATAGAGAAATTGGATTTTGAATTACTTTCAAGGTATGATATTCCAGTATGTAATTCCCATTCCAATGCCCTGCCAGTAGCGGAAACGGCTCTTGCCCTCTTGCTGGGTATAGCCAAGAAAATCCCCTACCATGATAGACTCTTAAGGAAGGGTGATTGGAATAAGACGACTAAGGAGGACTCCAAGGAGGCCTTGTCCCTCCACAATTCCTATGTATCCAATTCTAAGGTTGGGTTCATAGGTTATGGACATATCGCTAGGAATATAGCCAGACTCCTTAGTGGATTTTCCTGTGAGCTCATGGCCATAGTCAATGATAAGAGCAAGAAATATGATGAGTTGAGTTTTATAGGGGATCAGGATGATCTAGATTATGTCCTTTCCAGTGTGGATTATCTCATAGTGGCTGTCCCCCTTACCCCTAAGACAGAGGGTATGTTAAATATGGACAACTTGGTTAAGATGAAGAAGACTGCCTATCTAATAAACATCTCCAGAGGTAGGGTGATTGACGAGGAAGCCCTTTTCTATGTATTAAGCAATAACCTAATTCGAGGAGCAGCCCTTGATGTTTGGTACAAGTATCCTGAGGGTGAAGAGCTAACCATGCCATCCAATTATGACTTCCATAAGTTACACAATGTGATAATGACACCCCATAGGGCAGATATCATGTATGATGGCTATCCATTTATAGATGACGCCATAGATAACTTGAAGGCCTTTAGGGATGGAAAAGAGCTCAAGAACATCCTGGACCTTTCCAAGAGATATTAAAGCTTTACAACTCCCTAGATTTAATAATCTAGAGGAGTTGTATATTTTAAATACAATTGTTTGAATTTTGGGTAAGAATGTATTATTCTAGTAGTGTAATAAAGAAAACAGGGGTGAAAACATGTCGAAAGAGTATACAAGTCCATTGAAAAGCGCTCAAAAGCAAATTAAGTTGGCCTGCGAGCAATTAGAACTTGACCCAGCGGTTTATGATTTATTAAAAGAGCCTCAAAGGGTAATAGAGATATCCATTCCAGTAAGGATGGATGATGGTTCTACCAAAGTATTCAAAGGATATAGGGCAGTCCATAATGATGCCATAGGACCTGGCAAGGGTGGAATTAGGTTCCATCCAGATGTGGATTTAGAAGAGGTTAAGGCCCTCTCCATCTGGATGACCTTCAAGTGCTGTGTAACTGGTATCCCCTATGGTGGAGGCAAGGGTGGGGTAACTGTAGACCCCAGAAGCCTTTCACAAGGGGAACTGGAAAGACTATCCAGAGGCTACATAAGAGGCCTTTATAAGTACCTTGGAGAAAAGATAGATATACCTGCCCCGGATGCAGGAACCAATCCCCAGGTAATGGCCTGGATGGTAGACGAGTACATCAAGATAACTGGCAACCATGATTTAGGAGTAATAACTGGGAAGCCTGTAGAATGGGGAGGCTCTAGGGGAAGAAATGAAGCTACAGGATTTGGAGTTGCCGTCATAGCTAGGGAGGCAGCAAGGAAATTTAATATAGATATAGAGTCTGCCACAGCTGCTGTTCAAGGCTTTGGAAATGTGGGAAGTTTTACCGTGAAGAATGTTCAAGGTCTTGGAGCTAAGGTAGCGGCAGTAGCTGAAAAGGATGACCAAGAGGGGACCTATGCTATCTATAATAGGGACGGTCTAGACTTTGACGATTTATATGACTACTACTACACCCAGGGAAATAGGAGCTTCATAAACTATCCTAAGGGCGAGATAATCAGTATGGATGAATTCTGGGAGCTAGAAATAGATCTTATGATTCCGGCAGCCCTGGAAAATGTCATAACAGGTGAAGTAGCAGAAAGGTTGAGGGCAAAACTTGTTTGTGAGGCGGCAAATGGACCTACAACCCCAGACGGTGACGAGGTATTGGAAAGAAGGGGTATCCAGCTGACACCAGATATCCTTACCAACTTTGGAGGAGTAACAGTTTCCTACTTTGAGTGGGTACAGAACCTTTATGGCTACTATTGGGATGAGGCTGAGATAGTGGAAAAGCAAGAGGTGGAAATGGTTAAGGCCTTCAACAATGTCTGGAAGATCAAGGAAGAATATGGTGTAAGCCTGAGAAGGGCAGCCTATCTGTACTCAGTTAAGAGGGTTGCGGAAGTGATGAAGTTAAGAGGTTGGTATTAATAGAAGGAGACCGGATGGTCTCCTTTACTTTTATTCACATACTGAAGGAGGTTTAGTCATCATCATAGGGGAGAGGTTAATCTTAACTAGAAGGGCCTAGTTTTCAAGAAAATTGTAGAGAGGAATTGATGACTAGGGTATAATAGTAGGGAAGGATTAGGAGGAGGAAATATGAAGATTGCCTTTATTGCGCCATATGAAGAACTTACAGACTTGGTCATAGAAGTCTCGAGGGAGATAGGAATTAAAGTCGATGCCTATACGGGAAGTTTCGAAACTGCAGCCCAGATTGCCAGGAGATTGGAAGACCAAGGTTATGATATTCTTATCAGTAGGGGAGCCACCTACCAGCATATAAGAGAATCTGTTAAGATACCAATAATCAGGTGTGAGACAACTTCCTTTGACATTCTCTATGCACTTTATGACTCTTTACAATACCTAAAAGATAAGAGGAAGATTGGCTTGATCCTACCTCTAAATCATGGGTTGGAAGTTAATAAGATATCTAATATACTTGATATAGAATTAATCTATATGGCCTCATACAGCCACATAGAGGAGACCAAGCTAATGGTAAATGAGGCTATCAACAAAGGGGCTGAGGTCATTATAGGAGGCATATCCACAGTTCAATATACTGAAAGTCTAGGTAAGAGGGGCTTCCTCTTAAAGACCTCCAGGGAGACTGTGGTCCAGGCTATAAATACCGCCCTAGAAGTATACGACTTAACTAGGCAGCAGATGATGGAGACGGAAAGGTTAAACCATATCCTGAAATTCTCCTATGAGGGAATAATTGTAGCAGATACCAATGGAATAGTAACCTTTTTTAATCCAACAGCTGAAAGGATCTTCAATATAGATGCGGAAGAAATCGTAGGGAAGAGGGCAGATGAATATATACCTACAACCAAACTCCTAGAAGTTGTGGAAACTGGCCAACCCCAATTAAGTCAGATTCAGACGGTCAATAAGAACACAATAATAACCAACCGAATACCCATCAAGGTCAAGGACAAGGTGGAGGGAGTAGTGGCCACCTTCCAAGAGATAAGCAAGATTCAGGATTATGAAAAGATGTATAGGTCCGAGATCTATAAGAAGGGGCTAGTAGCCAATTATACCTTCTATGACTATATAGGGGAGAACACTAAGGTAAAGGAGATGATAAGTACTGCCAAGATATATGCCATATCCGATTCTACTGTCTTGATTACAGGTGAGTCGGGTACGGGAAAGGAGATCCTAGCCCAGGCCATCCATAATGCCAGCAGCCGAAGCAACAATCCCTTTGTTGCAATCAACTGCTCAGCCATACCAGAAAACCTCCTAGAAAGTGAGCTCTTTGGGTATGAAGAAGGAGCCTTTACTGGTGCCAAGAAGGGAGGCAATATGGGGGTTTTCGAGCTAGCCCATACAGGCACAATCCTGCTGGATGAGATAGGTTCCATGCCCCTCAACCTCCAATCAAGGCTACTTAGGGTACTGCAAGAGAAAGAAGTGTGGAGGTTGGGTTCTAATAAGAGTATAAAAATAGATGTAAGGGTTATTGCATCCACCAACACTAACCTCTTTGAAGCTGTAGAAAAGGGAGACTTCAGAAGGGATTTGTATTTTAGACTCAATGTCCTAAACCTGGAAACCATTCCCCTAAGGGAAAGAAGGGACGATATAAAACATATCCTAAGATACTTCATAAGTAAGTACAGTGACCAGGAGATTTCTATAAGCGATGAATTTATAAAGAGGTTAGAAGAATATGACTGGCCTGGCAATGTACGGGAATTACAGAACTTTGTTGAAAGGGTTAGCCTCTTAAATGAGTATATATCCATGGAAAAGATCTTTGAGGACATGGTCAAGGGTCAGGAAAAGACCCTGGGAACCTATGTTGATGAAGACTCATTAATCATAAAAAAGGGTACTAAGGATGAAATGGAGAAGGAAATATTTGAAAAGTTGTATGCTGAATGCAACTATAATGCTACTCTTTTAGCTGAAAGGTTGGGGATTAGCAGGACTACAGTTTGGAAGAAATTGAATAAATAATATAATAAGGATTTTTCAAAATCGTTATAATCTGTTAAGATGGATTATGACGATTTTCTTATTTGAAAAAACAACGTCAGTTATTTGACAAACAAACCACCCATATAATAAACAACTGTTCAGTTTTTTGTTCAAAAAATGAACGGGAGGGTTTTCAAATAGCTGTGGAAACGTTGGCACGATATTTGCATCTATACTATATTAGTCAAATTACTTAAGGAGGGTAGGTTCTTTAATACTATTTTATACTAGTTTAGGAGGATTTATTGACATGACAAAGGATGTAAATGAATTATTTCCGTGTATAGATATTTCCGGTACACCCTATGAAATAGGATTTGCCCACGGAAAGAATTACAAGAAGCAGGTTTTGCACTCAATCGAAACCTATAAGCAAATGTTTAAGGATTACTCAGGACTAACCTGGGATGAAGGTAAGGAAATCGCCAAAAGATATATAGAGCCTATCAGGAGTTATAATCCTGACTATCTTGAGGAGATGCAAGGAGTAGCTGATGGTGCTGAAGTAACCTTTGAAGATATTCTAGCCTTAAACTCTAGGAGTGAAATAGTTCTTCAAAGTGGTAAGAACTTAGATCCTGAGATAGATGGCTGTACATCCATCGGTATTATGCCTTCAAAGAACCCAGAAGGACATACACTGGTTGCCCATAACTGGGACTGGAAGGATGTACAAAAAGAAGCCATGGTTATGATGAATATAACCCAAGCCAACGGTAAACCTACCATTCACTTAATCACAGAGGCTGGAATAATTGGTAAAACTGGCTTTAATAGCGACGGCATCAGCCTATATTTAAATGCCCTAGCTGTAAACGATAGCCCAGATGGAATTCCTCTACATTTAGCGATGCGTGGAATTCTAGATTCATCAACCCTAACAGAAGCTATTGCAGCAGCTACCAAGTTTAGACTAGGTTGTTGTGCTAACTTCCTAATAGGACACAGTAGTGGTGAAATAATCGATATAGAGATTTCCAACAATGACTTTGATGTATTATTCCCAGAGAATGGAATCCTAGTTCATACAAATCATTTTGTAAGTCCTATGAGGTTTTTGAAGGATAAGATTCATTAGACAATTATGACTGATATGGGGGTGAAGGAATGAAATTATCCATAGGATTTGGACATAAACCACAGGAAATAGAAATTGATGATAGTCTGATAATGGGTATATTGGAGCCAAATGAAATCCAACTAGGGTTGACTGGTGAAGAAGAGGTTAAAAGATCCCTAAATAACCCCATAGGTACAGGTAGACTTAGCCAGATAGTGAAAAAAGGTGAGAAGGTAGTTATAGTTACAAGTGATATTACTAGACCCCTTCCCAGCTATAAGGTAATTCCTTCTATTCTAGATGAGCTTTATGAAGTTGGGGTTAGCCCTGAGGATATTACAGTAGTATTTGCTTTGGGTAGCCATAGGCCCCATACCCAGGAGGAAATCATCCAATTGGTGGGTGAAAGGGTATATAAGGAAGTTAAATGTATAGATTCCGATGCCAATGATTCTGTCAGTATGGGGATTACCAAGGGTGGTACTCCGGTGGATGTTTTCAGGGTTGTTGCAGAAGCAGACAGGAGAATCTGTATAGGTAATATCGAATACCATTACTTTGCAGGCTATAGTGGAGGGGCCAAGGCCATAATGCCAGGAGTATCAACCCCTGCTGCAATCCAGGCCAACCACAGGAACATGGTTCTGGATGATGCCAAGGTAGGTAGGTTAATTGGTAATCCTGTCAGGGATGATTTAAATGAAGCCATCCAGTATTGTCCAATAGATTTCATAGTAAATGTGGTTTTAAATGAGAAGAAGGAAATAATCTTCTCCGTTGCAGGAGATTATATAAAGGCCCATAGGGTCGGTTGTGAGTTTTTGGATAAGATCTATAAGAAACAGCTCCAAGAGAAGGCTGATATAGTGATAGTATCTCAGGGGGGAGCTCCTAAGGATATCAACCTCTACCAGACCCAAAAGGCCCTGGCCAATGCCGAGCATGCCGTTAAGGATGGGGGAATAATCATCCTAGTTGGCTCCTGTAAGGAGGGTTTTGGCAGTAAGATCTTTGAGGAGTGGATGACAGAGGCCGACTCACCAGATGATATAATAGCCAGGATAAGGGAAAAGTTTGTCCTGGGGGGACATAAGGCAGCTGCTATAGCCCTGGTACAGAAAAAGGCCAAGATATTCATGGTTTCAGAAATGGATGCAGATATTGTCAAATCCATATTTATGGAGCCCTATACCAGTGTCCAGGAGGCCTATAATGATGCCATCAAGGAACTGGGTCAGGATGTAAAGGTATTGGTAATGCCATATGGTGGCTCCACCCTACCGGTAGTTAATAATGATCTTTAAGACCTAAAAGTGGTCACTAATATTAATAAAAGACTGGAGGAATGGTTCATGGATTTAAGAGAGAGAGCTTTAAAATTACACAAGGATAACCAGGGTAAGATAGAGGTTATTAGCAAGGTGAAGGTGGAGACAGCAGATGACTTAACCCTAGCCTATAGTCCCGGTGTTGCTGAGCCCTGTAAGGATATTCATGTAGATCCTGAAAAAGTTTACGACTATACCAACAAGGGCAACATGGTGGCTGTAGTAACTGATGGTTCTGCAGTTTTAGGTCTAGGTAATATTGGTGCCAGGGCAGGTATGCCTGTTATGGAAGGTAAGGCAGTACTATTTAAGTCCTTTGCTAATGTGGATGCCTTCCCTATCTGTCTAGAAGGCCAAGATGTGGAGACTATTATTGAAACAGTAAAGCAAATAGCCCCATCCTTTGGAGGAATTAATCTAGAAGATATAGCTGCACCTAAGTGCTTTGAGATAGAAGAAAGGCTTAAGAAGGAATTAGATATTCCTGTATTCCATGATGACCAACATGGGACTGCCATAGTGGTTTTAGCTGGTATAATTAATGCCTTAAAGGTAGTTGGCAAGAAGATAGAAGATGTTACTGCTGCCGTAAGTGGAGCAGGAGCAGCTGGTATAGCCATATCAAAACTTTTAATGAATGCTGGAATCAAGGATGTTATCATCTGCAACAGCAGGGGAATCCTAGACAAGGAGGATGAAAGCCTTGATCCAATAAGAAGGGAAATGGCCCAAATAACCAATAAGGAAAATAGGAAGGGTAGTCTTGCTGATGCAATAGCTGGAACGGATATCTTCCTAGGGGTTTCAGCACCTAACATCGTAACTCAAGAAATGGTTGAAAGCATGAATGAAAATGCCATCGCCTTTGCCATGGCCAACCCAGTACCAGAAGTTCTACCTGAAGTTGCTCTAGCAGGTGGGATCAAGGTAATGGGTACAGGAAGGTCAGACTTCCCTAACCAAATCAATAATGTCCTAGCCTTCCCTGGAATCTTTAGAGGGGCTCTGGATGTAAGGGCTAGTGAAATCAACGAAGAGATGAAATTAGCAGCAGCCTATGCCATAGCAGGACTGGTAGCTGATGAAGAATTAAATGAAGAATATATAATCCCAGCTGCCTTTGATGAAAGGGTAGCCCCTGCAGTAGCCAAGGCTGTAGCTGAAGCTGCTATAAAGACAGGAGTAGCTAAGCAAGGATAAAACAAATCCAGGTAATATCTAATATTACCTGGATTTTTAGATGATGTAACTAGCTGATTTTTCTATTCTCTAGACTTCTTAGCTTCTTACTAGTGAAAACACTTAACTAAGTTAATTACATTTGCGATTGGCTCGGTTTTTGATGTCGATTATATAGATTAATAAACAATTCTTTTAATACCATCCTCTAAGTTTCATGACTTCTGCTAGCTTCTTAATGGAGCTAATATACGCTGCCTTCCTAAGGCTGGTATCATGCTCCTCATAGATTTCCCAGATAGTATTAAAGGCATTAACCATGGCTGTTTCTTCCTTTTTGACTATCTCATCTACTTCCCAGTAGTAGCCGTACAGGTTCTGGACCCATTCAAAATATGACACAGTAACACCACCTGCATTGGTCAGGATATCTGGAGTAACTATTATACCCCTTTCTTCTAATATCTTATCGGCATCACCTGTAATAGGTCCATTGGCAGCCTCAC
>FZPS01000201.1_pt74 | contig 81620 bp, 72 predicted proteins | sample 1817821 | NCBI WGS metagenome assembly FZPS01 (sample SAMEA104158645, study PRJEB21678) | metagenome | place: Germany | collected 2015-04-21
GTTTTTATATTCTGTAAAATGCAATTAGAAAATAAATTTGAAATTTAAAAACTTACAAGTTTCTAGAAATTGGGTAACTCTACTATCTAATTAGGTACGAGTTTCGCAATTATCTAGCTATATATTTAAATATCTTCTATTTTGCAAATTAATTACTGTATTGACCAGATTATCTCTTTCATCCAACACACCTTATATACTTTATCGGACATAATATTATAATAGTTTAGCACTTTTTTGAAGTTTTTTTATTTTTTCCACAATATATTGTGGTATAAAAAATCACCCAACAGAATCTCGAAATATCCTGTTGGGCAATTTTATTATCTAGGTCTATCATTTACTTCGTACTTTTTTATTGTTGAAATGCAATTAAATAAACTCTTATATCTATCGTCTATTTCACCATCATCCACTGTGATATCAAGGGATGCCGCAATACTGTTTATAAGTGAATCTGTCATTCGACTCCTCATTCCAACCAGCAAATTCTTCTTTTCCTCAAAAGTTTCTGCATCAAGGAAGTCTAATAAATCACTATTCACTTCTCCCTCTGAAGTTTGGATCTTTTCTTTTTGAACATCCTTCACAATATTTTTTTGCTCTTTCTCATTTGATAGTTTTTCTATCTTTTCAAATCGATACTTCTGCAAAACGCTTGGATATTTTTCATGATCTACTTCACTTATGAACATTTCAAGTGGTCTTACATATGTAGAGAAATCTCCATACAGAGCCTGATAAACAACAAACATTTCACCCGTTTCAGAATGTTTAGCTACCGTAACAACCTGGTATAATTTATCTTTAAAATGCTTATAAATTTCACCTGGATTTGGAATTCTAATATCCATTATTCACCTCATTATATCGTGGGTATAGCCCACATCAAAATTCGCCATTCGCTACGAACAAGCTACATTCACTCATTCACTCGGTTTCTCCAGCTCATTACATACTGAGCTAAATCCCACTATAGCATTTTTTCAAGATTTACTCTAATAGCTTTTATAAAATCTTCACTATTTAAAACTGTCTTTTCTTTTAATGAACTAATAATTGCAAGATCATTTGTCATCTGTCCATCCTCAATGGTCTTAATACATGCAGCTTCAAGCTTGTCTGCAAATTCCATTAATTCTCTATTGCTATCAATTTCACCACGTTTTCTAAGTGCACCTGACCATGCAAATATTGTTGCAATAGGATTTGTAGATGTTTTTTCACCTTTAAGGTGCTTGTAGTAATGTCTTTGAACTGTACCGTGAGCAGCTTCGTATTCGTAGTTTCCTTCTGGTGATACAAGCACTGAAGTCATCATTGAAAGAGAACCAAATGCTGTAGCTACCATATCACTCATTACATCGCCATCATAGTTCTTACAAGCCCAAATAAATCCGCCTTCAGATCTTACTACTCTAGCAACTGCATCATCTATTAATGTATAGAAATATTCAATTCCAGCAGCCTTAAATTTATCTGCATAGTCCTTGTCGAAAATTTCTTGGAAAATATCCTTAAATGTATGGTCATACTTTTTAGAAATAGTATCTTTTGTAGCGAACCATAAATCTTGTTTTGTATCAAGTGCAAAATTGAAACAACTTCTTGCAAAACTTTGAATAGATCCATCAAGGTTGTGCATTCCTTGTAAAACACCAGCTCCCTTGAAGTTATGAATAAGTTCACGTGTTTCACTTCCATCTTCAGATGTAAAAACCAATTCCGCCTTACCAGCATTTGGAATTCTTAACTCAGATGCCTTGTATACATCACCGTAAGCATGTCTCGCTATGGTAATAGGTTTCTTCCAATTAGCAACATATGGTTCAACCCCCTTAACAATGATAGGAGCTCTAAAAACAGTTCCATCAAGAATTGCTCTAATCGTTCCGTTTGGACTCTTCCACATTTCCTTTAATGTATATTCTGTCATACGTGCTGCATTTGGTGTAATAGTTGCACACTTAACTGCAACTCCATATTTTTTTGTAGCTTCTGCTGATAATTTAGTAACCTCATCATTAGTAGCATTTCTATTTTCTAATCCTAAGTCATAATACTCTGTCTTTAACTCTACAAATGGTTCAAGGAGATCATCTTTAATCCATTTCCAAAGTATTCTTGTCATTTCGTCTCCGTCCATTTCTACTAATGGAGTGTTCATCATAATTTTGTTCATCTTTTTCCTCCTAAAATTTCCTTTTTGCTATAAAATTATAACATTCATATTTTAATAAGTAAAGTAATAAGACATTTTATCAGTCCTAAAACGTAATCTTAAACTTTTTAAGCACACGTACTTTCTTCTCAAAAATTTCATCCTCACCACACTTTACTGATGCAATTCCGTCCTTATCACAAATTGCTATTGCAACTTCATTATATTTTCCGTACCGTACCTCTACATTAGTTGTTTCCTTTGTTTTAAGTATTTTTTTCGTGTAGAAAATACCTGTAGCAGCAAGTACATTTTCATTAATCTCATCATCAGATTCAACTCGTATACATCCATCATTTGTATACTCTTTTACAAAAACAATTCTATCTGCACCAATCAAACTAATACCCTTCATTTGTGCAGTAACATCATAGTAATCCTTCCTGTCAACATCATCTTTTACAAATATGATTTTTTCTCCTCCTGAAATACACAATTGCAAGTGATAAATATTAGGGGTTGTCCCTAATCTGCTCTCTACTAAAACTTCTAGTATGAGAAAAACAATAGTTGAAACTATAAATAAAATTACAAGAAAAATCCACTGTAATATGTTTAATTTAGCAAATCCAAAAAAATCTCCCATAAACAAATATGACACAGCAAATATTGAAACTAAAGAAGCACACATTACCCTTCTAATAAAATTAAATGGCTTACATAATTTTATTAAAGTAGCGCTAGCAGCAATGCCTAGTCCGAATATAGCCATAGTAGATATAACGTTATTACTTGCAGATGTAATATACCCGAATATCTCTACTAAAATAATGTTCATTGCAACAAGCAATCCACCTGGTATTGCCATCCTAAGAACATTTAGCATAAACTTTCCTTTAACTCTGTTGACATTTGGTTCCATTGCCAAAATAAATGAAGGAATTCCTATAGATAAAGCCCCTACGAGAGTAAGCTGTATTGGTATAAATGGATATTTCAAATTAACGAAAACGAACAACACTGCAATAATAGTTGAGTAAATTGTTTTTGTTAGATACAATGCTGCTGAACGCTGCATATTATTGATTGTTCTTCTACCTTCAGCAACAATGTGCGGCATTGATGAAAAATTTGAATCCATAAGCACCAACTGAGATACATTTCTAGCCGCATCACTACCTGATTGCATAGCTATACTACAGTCCGCTTCCTTCAATGCAAGAACATCATTAACTCCATCGCCTGTCATAGCTACTACATGTCCCGCCTCTTTAAGGGCACTAACAAGTAAAAGTTTTTGCTTTGGTATAACTCTACCAAACACTGTATACTCTTTTGCACATTCAATTAACTCCTCATCTGTAAGTTTTGAAGTGTCTATATATTTTTCGGCATTTCGGACTCCTGCTTTTTTTGCTATATATGATACGGTCTCAGGATTATCCCCTGAAATGACCAAAACATTTACACCTTGCTTTCTGAAGAATTTAATTGTATCAAATGCCTCATCACGTATTTTATCTGTAATGGCAATAATCGCAATAGGTTTTAAACCTTTTGGAAGTTCCTTGTCCATTATACTGCAATTTGAATGGGCTAATACCAATACTCTAAGACCATCCCTAGAATATTTATTAGCTGTATGCCCAACCAATTCATCTACATCATCAAATATATATTCCATTGCCCCTACAACAAATGAGCCTTTGTTTTCTATTTCAAGTGCCCCCCACTTCTTGTCCGAAGAAAATGGTATCTTCTTTATAATTGTACATCCTGTTAATAACTCTTTCTCATCTATCTCGCATTCGTCTGGCAAATTCTGTGAATATGCATAATCCTTTAGAGCACCAAAAGTAGGATTATCATCAAATAATTTCTCACAATACACCTTTAAAAAATCCTTTATTTGTGCAGTTGACACATTCTCATTTACTATATCAATTTGCTCTACACTCATTGTTCCCTCTGTTATTGTTCCTGTCTTATCTAAACAAAGAACATCAACACGAGCCAACGTCTCAATACAAAACAATTCTTGAACCAAAGTATTTCTCCGAGATAGCCTAACAACACTAACTGCTAAAACCATACTTGTAAGCAAAACTAAGCCAGAAGGAATCATACCAATAACTGCTGCAACAGTACCCACTACAGTCGAACTCATTGTACTTCCTTGCATTTGATATTGATTAATAAAGAGTAAAGCTGTAACAGGAATTAAACAAATTGAAACAACTTTCACAATCTTTTTTATACTATTTAGCATTTCAGAATTTGGCTTCTTAAGATATTTTGCCTTCCCAGTAATAGTATTTACATAATTATCCTTTCCAACATGAATAACTCTAGCATTAACCTCACCCGAAGTAATAAAGCTTCCTGATAAAATTTCATCTCCAGATCTTTTGTATATAGGATCACTCTCACCTGTAATAAGACTTTCATTTACTTCACATTCACCAGAGACAATTACTGAGTCAGCACAAATCTGATGGCCACTTTTAATGACTAATAAATCATCTAAAACAATATCTGATATATGAATCTTTGTTCTGCTTCCATCTCTAATAACTTCTGCCTCTGGAGATGATAAAATAGATAATTTATCTATAATTACCTTAGAACGTATTTCCTGAAATACCCCAATAAAGATATTCCAAAAAACAACTCCTAAAAATAACATATTTTTATATGAACCAGTTAAAAAAATACTAACTGCAAGAATAGCATTTACTAAATTAAACAAAGTAAATACATTTGTAAAAATAATTTGGCTTATAGACTTTGTCTTTACAACATAGTTTCCATTTACTTTTCCCTCTTTAATTCTAGCTTTAACTTCTTTTGAACTTAATCCATTATCCTTTGATTCATTTATGCTTTTCATACTTTGTCCTTAATCTATTAAAATGTGTTTATGTTTCTATATAATACGTTTTAATATATTATATTAGAACTAATCGGATTGGGAATTGTTTTTATAATTATAGTTGAACCTTTTTCAACATTGTATCCTTATTTGTTGCGTAAAATACAGCATTTTTACCTGTTATTTTACCCTCTTTATAAAGGTTTATTATACTCTCATCCATAGTAATCATGCCTTCTTCGGAACTACCATAAATTGTATTGTCCATCATATGAACCTTTGACTCTCGAATCATATTTCTAATAGCACTATTACATATCATTATCTCAAATGCTGGTACCAATCCGCCTTGAATACATGGAATTAACTGCTGTGACACCACCGCCTGCAATACCATAGATAACTGAATTCTTACCTGTTGTTGGCCTTGAGATGGAAAAACGTCAATTATTCTATCAATAGTCTTGGCAGCCCCAATTGTATGGAGTGTTGATAAAACTAATTGTCCCGTTTCAGCCGCTGTAATAGCTGTTTGTATTGTTTCAAAATCCCTCATCTCACCTAGCAAAACAACATCTGGAGATTGGCGCAGTGCTGCTCTTAGCGCCTTGCTATAATTTTTAGTATCCAGTTCGATTTCTCTTTGGCTTACAATACTCTTCTTATGACGATGAATATATTCGATAGGATCTTCTATAGTGATAATATGTTTATGATAGTTATCATTGATACGGTCAATAATACTAGCAAGTGTTGTAGATTTACCACTTCCTGCCGGCCCTGTAACAAGAACTAAACCCTTTTTTAAATCAGAGAATTTCATAACTGATTCAGGAATCATCAAATCCTTGAAATCTGGCAATTCAAATTTGACAGTTCTAAGCACAGCCGCAAGTGAACCTCTTTGCTTATAGGTATTACATCTAAAACGGCCAAGTTCTGGAATTGAAATAGAAAAATCATCGTCTCCGTCATAATTAACTCTGTTTATATTACCATTTTCAAAATAGCTATATAGTTCAGTTATTAACTTTGCAGTATCGATATGAGTTAACTTATTGTCATCAATATTATAAATATTACCCATTACTTTATAGCATATAGGACTACCTGCAACAATATAAATATCAGAAGCATTTTTTTGCATTGCATCATTTAGTATATTTATCATACTCATTTCCATGATAAGTTCCTCTTTTCTAATTAAAATTTGTAATCAGTTCCACACCACCTGGAGAATGGTTCCCTCCTACAGTTTCAACATAACTTTGAATAACCTGTATGGTATAATCTGCATCTAAATCATTGATTTTCACTTTAGAAATCAATTTTTGCTTTTCTGATATATCATATGTAACAGTTATTACATCATTCTCTATCAAATAGCCAAGATTCTCAATTTCCTTGGTCGCCCTTTCCATATAGGTAGAACTTTCCTCAGTATCTTTCACATTATATAATACTTCATTTATTTGTGCCAAAATCGAATTCTCTGCTCTTATAGCATCATAATATGCCTTTATATTATCACTGCTTTTTTTAGAGAGCTTATAATCCGAACTAGCTATGGCAAAGGATAATACTCCAAAAACAGTTAAACATAGCACCACAAATACCATAATGATTGATGTAATACCTGTTCCGATGTGAAAGCTACCTTGAGACTTTTTATTATTCTTCATAGCCATCACCCTCCAAAACTATTTTTGTCGTATCTAACTCATACACTACACTTCTACCATCTATCTCACTAACTAGTATATGATAACTAACAATTTTAGAATGTTCATAACTATCATCTACACTTGTTGTAAGCGTTACTAAAAAGGCTGATTCGCTATAAACTAGTTCAAATTTTTCATCATAATTACTTGTATATTTGCCTCTTCCTATCTTTTCAAAGCCATTTTCCAACAAAACTTGTTCAGGTGAAGCATCTCCTAAAGTGGATATAATAGGATTGTCATAGTCATAAGAAATGTTATTAAGTTCTGTGGCTAAATTTTCGCAAAGTATACTAGCTTTAGTTAAATTATAGCTAGCTTCACTTTTATCATTTGCCTTAACATATAGATTCACTATTATTACTGAGGCAATAGAAAAAAACAGTATAACAATAATAAATTCTGTAAGAAACGTTCTATTTCTTTGAATATTGTTCATTTATTACCTCCATCATTTTAGGTCGTTAATATTTACTTTGAGAGAAGATTTATCTCCGAAAGGTGTATTAACAGTAATATCTACATAATATAATTCCTCATTGACTACTTGAAAATCAAATTCATTGGCTAGAACTAAATTCGTTCCAAAATCCAGAGTGTACTCATCGCCATCCATAACCGTAGCCTCTCTAATATAACCCTCTTTATAAAAAATCAGAGTATTATATTTGTTGCCTTTATTTTCAGAGGAAATAACCAATACCTTAGTACCATCAACTATGTCAATTCTAACTGGTTCCTCCATAGCAGATGCCGCACGTACCTTGTTGCCTATATATGATAATGTAGTTCTAACTTCGCTATTACTGCTTGTCCTGTTTGAAATGGTGTCATACACTCCAGCACCAATGTTTATTAGTAGCACACACATTATTACAAACATAGAGAATAAAACTAAGGTAAATAAAAAATCAATCGAGTGTTTGTTCTTCATTATTCTTCCCCCTTTATAAATACTGATATATTAGGGATGGTATTTGCACTAATAACCTGATAACTTACAATAAATTTGTCACGATCAATGATTACACCGTAATCGTCTTCAATATCCTGTATAGTCTCAGGATACATACCAGTCGTAGCATAGCAAGTAATAACAGCATTATCAATCGCTTTAACCAATGTATCTACTTCATTGTCATTAACGTTTTTGGAAACATTAGAAAAAGCTAATACGGTAAATAGGAAAATACATCCAAAAACAAGTACTGAACTAACTAATCCATTTTTAAGCCTGTTTTTTTTCTTGTATAAATGCATAAAATCACTCCTATCCAATAGACGACATTATGTTTGCAAGTGGCAACATAACTGAAATAAGAATACCTCCAATAATAAGAGACATTATTGCCACCAACGTAGGTTCTATAATAGATACAAGCATCTCTATGCGATCATCTATTTCCTGCTCATATACATCTGTTAGTTTTAACATAACCAAGTCCATCGCACCAGCCTTAAATCCAATATTTATCATTCTTGTTTGGATACCAGAAAACATACCAATTTCAAATAATGCATCTGGAAAATTTTTTCCCGACTTTATTAATTCTTGGCATTTAAAAATTTTCTTCTTCGTCTCCCTATCTGTTACAATACTAGGCGCCAATTCCAATGCCTTCTCCAATGAATATCCGCTAGAAAGCATCATCCCTAATACTGATGTGAATTTGGAAGCAGATAGCTTGTTACCTAGGCTCTTAAGACCCGGGATTTTAAATATCACTTGTTGTAATGCATCTCTAAATCCTAAAGCATAAAGAATCCCTACAATCAATGCAATGGCTATAATTACGAAAACAATTATAAATACAACTGTTCCCGCAATCGTTCCAACCTCCATCATAGCTTTACCTGTGGAGCTAACATCTGAACCTAGATTTTTAAATATTTCCTGAAATATAGGAAGTACCTTTTTTACCAATAAAAAAACTACTGCCGCCATCATAGCAAGCAAAATTATAGGATATGAGATGGCCGATTTAATGGATTTTTTAACCCTAGCCTCTCTTTCATAATATATAGTAAGAGATTTTAGAACATCATCTAATTTACCTGTCTCTTCCCCAATATTAATCATATTAACCATGTAACTTGGGAAAAATCCTGCTTTCAAAACAGCTTTGTATAATGAGCCTGTATCCTCTACAGTTGAGCTAATAGCATAAAATGCTCTTTTTGCATCTTCATCTGCAGCACTCTCTGCAAGAGTTGCAACCCCATCATATATTGGAATTCCAGCCTCTAATATTAAGGATACCTGACTGGTAAATGCTGCTGTTTCCTCAGCTGACAAATATTTATTTTTTTTGATCTTTGACACTTCCTGCGTCTTGAAGCCTTGTGACTCTGATTTTGTTTCCATGTTAACCTCCTAGTCTAATACTGCTTATCTTGTATATAATTGCCAGCGTTACCGCCACTGCTTGCGATAGTTGCATCAAAAAAATGCCATGAACCATTGTAATATGCCTGATTCCACGCATGATATGCTCCATTATTTATGTAACCATATACCATCTTGCAAGGTATCTTTTGTGCCCTGCACATAGCTGCAAATAAACTTGAATAATCTGAGCAAATTCCCATAGATGAGTAAAGGGTATTGTCCGGCGAAGGAATATATTCTGATATTTCACCACTTGAAATCTTATTTGCTCTATCATAATTATAAGATATATTACTAATGATATAATTATAAATCGCATTTACTTTATCCCCATCATTACTTAATCCGTAACATATCTGATATGATAAATCCACTGCATAAGACGAAGAATTAAAATATACTAGCTGATTTGGATAAAGATATGGATAATTACCATTCTCTAAAGTAACCGAGGTTTCAAGCTTGTTCTTTTCGTATCCTAGACCATTTTCTACTGCTAAAATAATTATCTCATATTTTCCATTTCCCATATTTATAGGAAATGCTTCATATCCACCAGTATTTCCCATTTTATACTGATAAGTAATTCCTTCTTTTTTTATCCATATATATGTAACCGCTGCTGTTGAATTTTTAATCATAACGTATCCTCTAGATACATTACTATAATCAATTGTATATCCGTTCATCTCCTTAACCAATCGTCCACTTGCCTCTGTAGAATATACACTAATGTTATAACTCATAGGTGGTTCTGTAGTTGTAGGAATAGTGGCTGGAGGCTCTGTGGGTACTACAGTATTGGGGATAGGGGTAGGTGTAGTCGTAGGCGCAACTGTAGTTGTAGGAACTGTAGTTGTAGGAACTGTAGTTGTTAAAATCGTAGTTCCTTCATCACGTGTACTATCGTTTGATTCACTTGCCGATGTACGCTCATCGTCTGTACTCTTTGTTGTATCTTTAACTGTTGTAAAAATGCCAGTTGTGGTTGTTTTAACCTCATCATCCCCACCACAAGCTGTAAGACACACTGCAATAAAAGTACAAATAAATATCATTTTTACTTTATCTATAAGTTTAAACATATTATCACCATATGCCTTTCTCAAATCATACATATGTATAAGTTTACCTTTATAAAACTTCTTTGTCAATTATGTAGAACCAGAATGTCTTCAAAGGATATAAAGAAAATTGAAGCTATTAGAAATCTCTCCAAAATAATAACTGCCAAGGCAAAAAAATAAGCCTAGGCAGTTATTATTAACTCATCATCACAAGATGTGCTATTGCCACATCATTATCATCATCTGTAGAACTATTTAAAATAATCATAATTGTAGTCACATACTCTTCTTTAAGGTTGAGTGTTTCAGCCATTTCTTTTACTGTTTTTGCCTGTGAACTCATTTCTCGAATTTTTTTAACGTTTTCGACAGTTTCTAATAGTGCTGAACCAGCTTCACCTATTGTATCGTATTTGTCATCTTCATGTGTAGATTCACATTCATTCATAATTTCCTCGAAGCTGCGGACCTTCCTATCTGATTCCTTGTAGTTTTCTTCCAAGTATTTCCAGTCTAAATCTTTATTATCTATCATGATATCTCCTTATGATAATTGTACATGCAATGAGGGACAATTAAAAGTTTTTATAATTAAAAAAACTGCCACCTCACGATAGTGAGGCGGCAGTAAGAATTTTAAACTAGTTAAGTTCGTCAACAAGCTTCTGTAATGCAGCAACAGCTTCATCTGGAAGTTTATCATATCCGCCCTTTTTAGTTGCAAAGCCATTAACAGCATCTACACGGTTAACCATTGCATTCTTTAATTGGCTCTTATAATCAGCATCATTAAGATCTGGGATAAATCCTTCCCAATCCATAATCTGAATATCTTCAAATGGGCCCCACTGCTTGAAATTATCCTTCTTTTCAACGATTGTTTCAAGAATTCCTAATGTATCAGCTGGTGTAACCTTTTTGCCCATAAAATCACCTGTATTGATGATGTAACAATCTACATTCTTTTCTTCTACTAACTTCTTAAACTTATCATAGTCATTTACTAATGGATATGTTCTAAATGGGTTAGCATAAGGAACGATACGAAGAGCATTTAAGTCTGTACCTGCAGCAACACGTTCTGCTGTAGATGTCTTTGTAGCAAGTGTAGCTCCCATAACTGAAGCTAATGCAGCACCTTTTAACTTAACTACTGGTGGAATTGTAGGGTCTTTCATAATCCAGAAAATAGCATTAACTGGAGCTTCAACCTTATCTACACGGTTTGGTGACCAAAGTTTAGACTTAATAGCACGACCATTACCGTTTCTAATATCTTCTGTTACTAACTGAATCTTACCATCTTCATCAATAGTAGCTGAACAGTTCTGAGCTGATAATAAATATTTGTTATCCGGACAACCTGTTGGGTAATCAGATGTCTTATCAAAATATGTTGGCTCAAGAGCTACTGATGAACATGTATCTGTATTAATAATAAATGCATCATCATGAAGTACAGTAATACCATACTTATTATTATGTTTAGCATGTGTAAGTGTTGACTTACCTGATCCAGAAAGACCAAATACAGATGCAACATACTTGCTACCATCTGCTAATGTGTATTCTTTCTGTCCGCCGTGACAAGCAGCATATCCGTTTCTGTTTGCAATAGCCCAAGCCATTGTAAGTGTACCCTTCTTATGTTCGCCAAAATATCTCATACCAAGAATTGCAGCACAATTCTCTGCTGTATCAAAATAGCAAAGAGTAAGTGGATCACTTAAGCAGCTATAGTCAACGTCAGGACGGTTGCCTGGCATCCACTGTGGATCAGAGAAGATATAGATATCTGCTTCTTTTCCATCGCCTACTGCCTTAGAGTTCTTGTACATCTTTACGTATTCGTCTGACATGTACTGGAAGTTCAACATCCAGTTGTACATAATGTTTTCTTCGCCTTCTGGAATAAGAAGATGAGCCTTAACCATAAATTCTGTATCAAGACCAACGAAAACCTCTGCATGATACATGTTTTTCCAACGTGTCTCATAAACAGCATCCATAACTACTTTATCAAGTTTAGCATCATCAACACCTGGTTCGCCTTTAATACGACGAGCTGCAGCATAACGACCTGTTACTGCACCATCATTGAATAATAATACTTTTGCGTCTGATTCAAGACCAAATTCTTCGCCTCTGTATACAGGCATATCTGTTACGATTGTACCTGGTGAATTCTTAGCAAGCTCATAAGCTTCTTTAAGAGTGTTAACTTTTACAACATTGTTGCCATAGAAAGCAGCTTCGATAATAGAACGAGTTCTAGAAAAACCAACTTTACCGGCACCGATTTCCTCTGTCTTGTAATTAGCTTTTGTTGACATTGTTTTGTTCTCCTTTTAAGTGAATATTTCGTTAATTTGCAACGATTTGATTCATTATCTCAAATGGCTTATAAAAAGTCAATAGTGGTCCTGTTAAAAAAACAACAAAAAACAACTTTTTACAAAGTTGTTTTTTCAGCTATCTCACTGGCTTTTTTGTAGATTGATTTTTCAGGAACATAACCCCTAACCATAGACAATGGATATATATTTGAGTTTTTTCCTATTACTGTCCCAGGATTCAAAACTGAGTTACACCCTACCTCTACGTTGTCACCTAAAATTGCGCCCATTTTCTTAAGTTGAGTCTCTATTTTACCCTCTGGTGTTGAAATAGAAACCAATGTTTTATCACTTTTTACATTTGAAGTAATTGAACCTGCACCCATATGTGACTTATAACCTAGTATTGAGTCTCCAACATAGTTATAATGTGGAACTTGAACATTATCAAAAATTATAACGTTTTTTAACTCGCAGGAATTTCCAACTACTGCATTCTTTCCAACAACTGCCTTTCCTCTAATAAATGCACAATGTCTAATCTCGGCACCTTCATCTATAATCACAGGTGCTGTAAGCAACGCTGTTGGAGCAACTATTGCTGTTTTATGGACCCACACATGCTCTTCAATCTCGATAAATCTATCCATGTCAAGGTTTTCACCCAATGAAATAATATATTTCTCTATATCTGGTAGCACTTCCCAAGGATATTCTTTACTTTCAATGAGTTTAGAACAAATGGTATGTTCATCTATATTTTCAAACAATTCAATATTCTTTAACATATCGTCTCCTTACATTATTCAACAGTAACCGACTTCGCAAGATTTCTAGGTTTATCCACATCACAACCCTTAAGAACTGATGTATAATACGCAATAAACTGCAATGGAATAACCGCTAATATAGGCATAAGTATGTCATCAACCTTTGGAAGCTTAACTAAATGATTTGCAACATCCTTATCTACATTCACTTCTTCACTACAAATCATTGTAACCTTTGCACCTCTAGCTTTTACTTCTTTTACATTGCTAACTGTTTTATCAAAAAGATCTGACTGGGTAGCTACTGCAACCACAGGCATAGCCTCCGTTACCAAAGATATAGTTCCATGCTTAAGTTCTCCCGCTGCGTATGCCTCCGAATGAATGTATGAAATCTCCTTCAGCTTCAATGAACCCTCCATACTTAGCGCATAGTCAAGACCACGTCCAATATAAAGCAAGCTCTCAGCTGTAACGAGTTTAGATGCTATAAACTGACATCTATCTTTAAGTTCAAGAACCTCAGATATTTTCTCAGGCATATTTTCTAATTCTTTCGTGAGGTGCATACATTCTTCCTTTGAAATCACACCCTTTGCATAGGCAAGTTCAATAGCAAGTAAATACATAATAGATAACTGAACCATATACGCTTTTGTTGATGCCACTGAAATCTCTGGGCCTGCATGAGTATATAAAACAAAATCAGATTCTCTAGCAATAGATGAACCCTTTACATTAACAACTGAAAGTGTTCTAGCACCCATTTCCTTTGCCATCATAAGTACAGCCTTTGTATCAGCTGTTTCACCTGACTGTGAAATAAGAATCACTAAATCATCCTTATCAATGATAGGTTTACGATATCTAAACTCTGAAGCAATATCCACTGTAACCTCAACACGTGCTAACTTTTCTATAACATATTTACCTACAAGACCTGCATGCATAGCAGTTCCACAAGCAACTATAAATATCTTCTTATAACTATTTAGCATCTCAACTGTAATGCCACATTCCTCAATGAATGGCATTCCATCCATAATCCTAGGTTTGATTGTGGTTCTAAATGCTGTTGGCTGCTCGTGAATCTCTTTGAGCATAAAATGCGCATATCCGCCCTTCTCAGCGGCTTCCACATCCCAGTCAGCATGCTGAAGTTCTTTTTCTATTTTTGTTCCGTGAATATCACAAATAGAGACTGCATCCTTTGTAAGACTAACAATCTCATCACTCTCAATCAAATAGTAATCTCTTGTATACTGAATGATAGCAGGTACATCCGAAGCAATGAAGTTTTCACCCTGACCTACACCTACAATTAAAGGACTATCTTTTCTAACAGCATATATTGTGTTCGGAAAATCCGAGAATAATATTTCAAGACCATATGCTCCTTCTATTTCAGAAAGAACTTTTGTAATGGTTTCTACAGGATTACCATTGTAGTAATAATCTAACAACTTTGCTACTACTTCGGTATCTGTATCAGAGTCAAACTCATATCCTTTATCAGTTAAAAATGCCTTGATTTTTATATAGTTTTCAATAATACCATTATGAACTATTGAAACATTGGCATTACCGTGTGGATGTGAATTAATGTCTGAGGGTTCACCATGGGTAGCCCAACGAGTATGTCCAATGCCACAATGTCCCTGTGGTTTATGTTCTCTTGCTAATTTCTTTTCAAGTTCCTCTAGCTTACCTTTACATTTTTCAACAGTGATTTTTCCATCTTCAAAGACCGCAATTCCTGCTGAATCATAGCCTCTATACTCTAATTTAGATAATCCACTGATTAAAACATCTGTACAGTCTCTATTACCTGCATATCCAACAATACCACACATAATTTACATCCTTTCTGAGTTTACAATCATATCAGCTACTATTATTTATAATATGCTGATGTTTGGTCGAAATAGTATTTTAAAGCTGATTGGTTATTAATATTCTTAACACCATCTACCCTTTTTCTAACAAAATCTTCTAATTTGTCCATATATTCCTCAGAAGTGATTGTTCCCTCTGAAACATAGTTTAGACCTTTTTCCCAACTTGCTGTAAGTTCTGGATTTAGAAGTTGCTTTATTGAACAAAAAACAACATCATAAATCATCTCACCCATTTGGGTGGGGGTAATAATCTGTGTCTTTTTATTAAGATTAATATACTTAATGTTAACAAGCTTCTTTAATATCTCTGCTCTTGTAGCACTTGTTCCAATTCCACTGCCCTTAATTTGGGCACGTAGTTCTTCATCCTCAATAAGTGATCCCGCATTTTCCATTGCCAAAATTATTGAACCTGAATTATATCTCTTGGGAGGGGCCGTTTCACCCTCTTTTATATTAATCGCATTAAGTGATAAAATATCATCTTTCTTAAGTTTTTTCAACTTCTCTATCATCACTTCATCAAGCTTAATTTCAGATTTGTCATCCAGGTTTTCGTTTTCCCTTAAATTATCAGTATCACTATCAGCCTCTTCATTTTTTTGTTGCTGTGTTTCTTTTTTAACTGTAGATACCTTTAAAAATCCCTCTTCAACTAAAACTTTAAAAGAGGCATGAAAATTTTCCTCCCTAGACTCATCAAATGTTGACATCGCTACTAACCTTACTTTTTGATAGATGGCTGGTGGATAAAATATACTTAAAAATCTTCTAACTATTAGTTCATAAACCTTTAAAGCCAATGGATTTAATGAATTTAAACTGTTAAACCCCTGACCTGTTGGTATAATCGCATAATGGTCTGTAATTTGTTTATCATTTACATATCTTGTTTTTGAAATGTTCTTGTAGGAGCCACTGGCAAGTATTTCCTCACTAAATGCTCTAAACTGTCCAAGATTCTTAAGCCCTGAAATATTCTTGTAAATTTCTTTTGATACAGCATTAGACAAAACTCTTGCATCTGTTCTAGGATATGTAACAAGTTTTTTTTCATAAAGTTCCTGTGTAACTCTAAGAGTTTCATCTGGACTGATTTTAAATAGCTTCGAACACTCATTTTGTAATTCAGCCAGATTGAACAGTAGTGGTGGATTTTTAGTTTCCTTCTTTTTTTCCACAGAAGATATTTTTAAATACTCCTTAGAATTATTTTTAACTTCTTCTAGGAGTTCATTTGCCTTTTCTTTATCTACGAATCCATTTTCCTTGTATAAATATGGAGTTCCGAAATATTTACTTTTCTCATTCACCCTCCACTCAGCATCAAAAGGAAAGTCCCATGCTTTAACAGAAGCTATTACCTTAAAAAACGGGGTTTTAACAAAACTTCTTACCTCTCTTTCCCTACGAACTACCATTCCTAGGACGCAAGTCATAACTCGTCCTACCGAAATAACAGCTCTATCTAATCCTAAATAATTTTTTACATAATAACCATATTTAAGAGTTAGAATTCTGGAAAAATTTATTCCCATAAGATAATCTTCTTTTGCCCTTAGGTATGCAGCATCAGAAAGATTATCATATTTTGATAAGTCTTTCGCCTCTCTTATCCCTCTGAGTATTTCATCTTCTGTTTGTGAATCTATCCAAACTCTCTTTCGCTGCTTATTCTTAACGCCAGCCATTTGCTCCACAAGTCTGTATATGTATTCTCCCTCGCGTCCAGAGTCAGTACATACATATATGCAGTCAACATCTTCCCTATTTAATAATCCACTGACTATCTTAAACTGCTTCGATACACTTGGAATAACCTCATACTTAAACTCTTTAGGTAAAAATGGAATCGTCTCCAAACTCCATTTCTTTAGTTTCTCATCATATGCTTCTGGATAGCTCATCGTTACAAGATGACCTACACACCATGTTACTATATATTCGTTGGATTCTTGATATCCATCGGACCTTCTTCCATTCATCTTGAGGGCCTTCGTAAATTCCGCGGCAACACTTGGTTTTTCCGCTATAAATAATGATTTCGACATATTATTCCTCGTTTTTTGATTTTGTTACCTCATCAATAGTTAAGCTATATGAGTCCATAAAGTTGTCAAGGAAATAATCCACTTCCGGCATATTCATTGCCTTTACAGCATCAAAAGTGGAAATTTTCGCTTGTTCAAAATCTGTATTTCCCATTCGCATTTCTTCTATACACTTAATATAAGCTGATAATTTATCAGCTGCTTTAACAAATGTCCATAATTTCTTTTCCTCAGGATTTGCAGTGAGGATATCCTCATATGTATACCGCATCTCCTTTGGCAATCCCGAAATCAACTGTTTTGCTGCCACAGATTCTACATTCTTGTATGCATTTTTTATCTCTGGTGCAAAATATTTTATTGGAGTGGGCATATCTCCTGTAATTATTTCTGTTGCATCATGAAACATTGCTAAAACTGCTACGCGTTCTGCATCTATATGTCCATCAAAATAAATATTACTAATCACCGCTAATCCATGTGCAATAAACGCCACATCTAAGCTATGTTCAGCAATATTTTCCTTGATCGTATTTCTCATAAGACCCCAACGGTTGATATATTTCATTCTTGCTATCATGGCAAAAAAATTCTTCTTTTTCAACTTCATTTCCTCCGTATACAAACAAATTCAAACTTCTTATATATTAGCAGTTTTTATTCAAAAGTACAACCAAATAAATATGAGAAAAACACGAAAACTTTTGATTGTACCCAAACGTGATTTGCTTGGATTATCAAAAGTTTCGTGCTGTTTAATATATATAAATTATCTCATTTTTCTCTATAACCTAATGCACTTTATTTAAGAATAAAGTTTATAATACCTCAGTTCTTTCTGGCATTTTATTAAGAATTATATTTAAATTTCCATTTCTGCATCTTATAGAATCGATAAACTGTTTCTCATCTATATCCTTCTTAAGATTAATGTTGTAGGTCAATTCATATAATGTCCCCAGATTTGTAGTTTTCACCTTTTCAAGACTAGCTCCATCAGAATATTCCTCAAACAAATCATCGAAAGCTCCTTGATAGTTTAAATTCTCTGGAATTGTAATCTTTAGTTGCTTTGGAATATTTCTTTTTTCTGCATATCCAAATCTTGTAAGAAGAAAATATATAATACCTATAACTACAGCAATGGTAATGGCCATATTGACATACCCCATACCACATGCTAATCCAACAGCCATAGTAAAAAATACACTCATAATATCCTTAGAATCTCCAGGAACACTTCTAAATCTTACAAGGGCAAATACACCGCCAAGTGAAATAGCTTTTGCAATATCAGAACCTACTAACATAATTACTACTGCTACAATTGCTGGAAGTAAAACTAACGTTAATGCAAAATGTGAAGAATAATTTTTCTTCTTTTCACTTAAGATATAAATAAGGCTGATTAAAAAACCTAAAACTAATGCAACAACTAAACTAATGATTGCACCTTTGGTTGATATTGGTGTTGCTTCAAGAATTGTTTCGAACATATAACATCGTCTCCTCTAATAATATTCATTGTATCTTGGTTTTTGATAAACTTTTTGTATTCCGTTCCGTATTTTGAAAATGATGATGAATAAGCGCATGCCTCAGAAAGTAATGCTGAAAACCACACTGGTACTGAAATAGAAGTTTTAACTTCCATTACCCATAAATCATTGCTAATCAGCAAATCTCCATGGTTACCAGCATCCAATCTAACATCTTTCCTTCTTGTCCTAATATTGGTATCAAACGTAACTCTAAAATCAAAATCATCTACTGCATAAAATGCTTTCCTGTCATATGTAATATAGACCTTTGGTTCTAATTTGTATGTTTGCAAAAAGTATTCTATTTCGTTCATGATTTGAACATTAGAACATTTAGAAATATCAGGTTGTACACCTTCTTCAATTAAGTTGTACGCATCTTGTAAAATTATTTTTGTTCTTCTTGTTTACCAGACCATTGTACTTTTTCTTAATCTCCAGAAAAACAGTATCCGAAGTTTGCGGAACTCCATAACTACGAAGTCTTAGTTTTTCCTTATATACCGGTTTTTCAATGGATTTACGAATTAACTCATCATTTTTGGTGTCATAATACACATTTGCAATGTTATAGAATTCTGAATCCTTATTGTACTTATCGGTTCTCATATAACTTGACATTCTTGTAGTTAAAAAATCAAGAGTTTTTTCATCAATGATATATTTTTTTTCATATCTGTTAAACACTTCTATTGCCATACTGTCATCTCCTTTACAATATATATCATACTTCTGTTATGTGACAGAATTTTCACAGTTAACTATGTTGTATATTTTACCATAGAATACTAAATCTGTGTGATAGAATTGTGTTGAATAAATAAAAAGAAAAGACCAGAGAATTTCAATTCTCTGGTCCTTGGTTTTTTACAATGTAATTAAATATTAAGGAACTTTTTAACTATAGATTCCATCTCAGACACTTCACAAACTGTGTCATGACGTACATCTGCATTTCTTATTTCTTCTATAGCATTTGGCACTTTAACATTACCAATCTTAGAAAGTTCATCTACTAATTCAAAATCACCCATTGCATCATACTTAGGGTCTATCGCATTCATTACACTTCTTGTAAACTTGAACGGACTAGCTGTTGAAGCAATAATTGTCTTTGTTTCATCATTTGTCTCATTCTTATATTTCTTATAAACCTGGGCTGCAACACCAGTATGAGTATCAATAATATATCCTGTTGTGTCATAGATATTCTTTATAACCTTTGCTGTCTCAGCTTCAGTTGAGTAATTTCCGTAGAAATCCTTAAGTTCAGCCTTCATCTCATCAGTAATATTATATATACCATCTTCACTAAGAGCTGTCATAAGTTCTTTATTCTTCTTATCATCATTACCAGCAATCTTGTATACAAGTCTTTCAAGGTTACTTGAAATAAGAATATCCATAGATGGTGATGTTGTAAGTATAAAATCTCTGTTCTTATCATAACTTCCCGTTGTAAAGAAATCATATAATACTTTATTATCATTTGAAGCACAGATTAACTTTTCAATTGGAAGTCCCATATTCTTTGCATAAAATGCTGCTAAAATATTTCCGAAATTACCTGTTGGAACTACAACATTAATCTTTTCTCCTTCAGTAATTTCACCCTCTTTAAGTAACTGAGCATATGCATAAACATAATAAACTACTTGAGGAACTAATCTACCAATATTAATAGAATTTGCAGAAGAGAACTGATATCCCGCATCATTCATTACTTTTTCTAAATCTTTATTACCAAAAATTGCCTTAACGCCACTTTGAGCCTGATCAAAATTCCCATTAATTCCAACAACAAATGTATTGTCACCCTTTTGAGTAACCATTTGTTTTTCCTGAATTGGACTTACACCACCCTTTGGATAGAAAACAACAATCTTTGTATGTTCAACATCTGCGAAGCCTGCAAGAGCAGCTTTACCTGTATCACCTGATGTAGCCGTAAGAATAACAATATCATTTTTTACATTATTTTTCTTTGCTGAGGTAATGAGTAAATGTGGCAATATAGATAATGCCATATCCTTAAATGCGATTGTAGAACCATGGAATAATTCTAAGAAATATGCTCCATCTGCTTTTACAAGTGGTGCAATCTCCTCTGTGTCAAATTTTGAATCGTATGCCTTATCTATACAGTTCTTTAATTCTTCCTCTGTAAAATCAGTAAGAAACTCTTTCATAACTGCATATGCTACTTCCTGATATGACATTTCCTTTAATTCATCAATGCTTATATTAAGCTTTGGTAATGTTACAGGAACAAATAATCCACCGTCACTAGCAAGACCTTTTAAAATAGCCTGTGACGCTGTTACTGTCTGATCACTTCTTGTGCTCTTATACATTACTTCCATCTGTATACCTCTTTCTGCGATAATATTTAATATTTTAAACATTGTAATAATAGCATACCTTTTATACTTATACAAGAATGAAATTCAATAGTTTCCTGGAGATTTTCACGCTTTTATACTGTTCCAAATACTGTTTTTCATTTAGATTATCAATGTAGTTTTTGGTGTATTTTATGGCAATGCCCTTTTCTTCAAGTACATCAATCGCCTTATTATATGCAATTGCTGCCTCGTCTTCATTTTTATATCTGCCAACAATATAATCGCCATTAATATGAATTTTGGTAACGTATATTTCTCTACCATCCGTAATTTTCTTTGATACACCATTGTATCTATTGATTATTCGGATATTTTTATATCTAAAATCAGTATCATCGCCATTTACAAATTCATAATCTTTGTTTTTTACAGCAAAATTTTTGATTCCATACCTATTAAGAATGTTTACCTGCATTCCATAATCAGCCACAAACATATGACTTCCACGCTTCATTATCTTATGCGTTGAGTAATAAAACAAATCATCTACATCAAAAGTAAAAATTTCTTCCATATTGTAGTAATATTCAAAATATTTTGGTTTCATATATATTGGATTTTTAAAGTAGATTCCATTATCACGAAAATTTATAATTGATACCCACTTATCAAAGGAAAGATATTTTGCCTTGTTCTTGTAGTTTTCTATCGTAAAAGAGGGTGTATTTATAAGCTTTACAGCTTCCATATATGCCCTGTGAGCTTCATTTTCAGTTTGATAGCTTCCAAGACTAATATGCTTATTTCTGTACGTAAAAGAGGAACGATAGTACACTGTTCCATCCTTCTTTTTGGCTATAAATACACCTTTTTTTAAGCTCATGAATTTCTCCTATTACCCAAATATTTTTACAAGTGGATCTTTCATCGGTATTGTTTTTTCCAAAGATTCTGCGTAAAGAACCGGGCCATATCCACCATAATCATTGCGATATTCGTTTTTCACTGTAGCAATTATATCTACTGTATCTTTATCCACCAAATTCTTTGATTCCCTCGATTGGCATACAAGACCCATAAATACAATATCATCTGCACAACAAGTCATCGCTGGTCTACCAGCCACAAAGAAATTCTTTGGCAAGGATGGTTCTTTCATTACCATTGTCTTTAAATGAAATCTTTTATTTTCATAACGAGATATCGTTTGCCATAAATCCAAATAGAAAATGCCATAGTCATCTAGTCCAATTTCTACTAAATCAGCTTTTAAATCATATGGTAAATCTTCATCTGTAAGTGGGATGTCTACCTCACCATCTCCATCCTCAAATACCACATCTATATTAGTATTTAGGGCTGTAATGCTTCTTTTGTAACCATTTAGCTTGTCTACATCCTTGCATCTATTCATAATAACCATTTCAGAATTACGAACCATATCTGCAAACATTGAACGCATATTGTTAAAATAATTTTCAAATGTAGTAAAATCAGCCATAGTAATTTGTTGAGCTATTTCCCAATCTTTAGGAAACTGAAGATTTTTACAATCCCACATTCCATTATATTCTATAAGGATTCTAGATGGTTTGTATTCTTCATCTAGTGACGCAAGTTTTTCAAGAGTAAAATCCTCTTTTTCTTCTATAACTACCATTTTGGTATTATATTTTTTCAGCTCGACTTCGTCATATTCCTCAACACCCTCTTCACAAACTATAAGCAATGAAGGTTCTTCCATTTGAAAATAATCCTGACTAATGGTATAGTTCATAAACTGTGTTTTTCCGCTTTCCAAAAAGCCATAGATTATATATACCGGTTTTTTATCATCTCTAACCATTCTGTTCACCTTTTATAAACTAATTCATAAATATGTTTCTCAATTCTTCTTCGCTATATCCAGCAGCAATAACACAAACTTTACCTGTGTAATCAGGGTTACCATCTCTTATATCCACTTGACCTGGGACATAATCAAAGTATATCCATGTGTCAGATTCTGCATTTTTGACAATACCCTTTGAACGAAGAATTGTACCTTTAGTTTCATTTTCAAACTTGTTAAATATCTCTTCAAGTTTACTCTTTGTAAATGCCACTGAGGTTTCCACTCCCCAGCTTGTAAATACATCATCTGCATGATGATGGTCGTGTCCATGGTCATGTCCACATGAACAATGTCCGTGCTCATCTACATGATGTTCCTGGTGAGCATGGTGATGGTGCTCATGCTCTTCATGGTCGTGATGGCAGCAATGGTGTTCATGCTCGTGTTCATATTCTTCTTCATGGTCGTGATGGTTACAAGAATGCTCATGCTTTTCTTCCAGCTCATCAAGCATACTTACAGCTGATTCTTTATTATTTAAAGCAGCAATAAGGACCGCATCTTCAAGTGTATCTACTGGAGTAGTAACAACTGCCGCCTTATCATTCAAAGCCTTAAGGAGTTCTAATGTTTCTTCTACTTTTCCTTCTTTTGCAATATCTGTTCTACTTAAAATAATTGTATTTGCATTTTCAATCTGATTCTTATAGAATTCACCAAAATTTTTCAGATACATTTTGCATTTTGAAACATCTGCTACTACAACTTTGTGATCTACTTCAAGACCTACTTCGCTAGCAATATCCATTACTGCCTTTTCAACATCTGATAATTTACCAACACCTGATGGTTCAATGATTATTCTATCTGGATGATATGTGTCTACAACTTCTTTTAGTGATGTAGCAAAGTCTCCTACAAGGGAGCAGCAAATGCATCCTGAATTCATCTCCTTTATTTCGATGCCAGCTTCCTTTAAGAAGCCACCATCGATACCAATTTCGCCAAATTCATTTTCTATTAATACTACATTTTCATTTCCATAAACGTGTCCTAGTAAATGCTTTATAAGAGTAGTCTTTCCTGCTCCTAAGAAACCTGAAATAATATCTACTTTTATCATTTTACACCAAGCCTTTCAAACTTAATTTATTTTGCAACAATATTTACAATTCTTCCTGGTACATATATTTCTTTAATAATGTCTCCAGTAAGTTTGTCACTAATAGCCTCTTTAGCCATTGCAATAACATCATCTTTTGCGGCATCTTTGTCTATCGAAATTGTAGTCTTTGTTTTACCATTTATTTGGACAGCAATTTCTACTATACTCTCAACAGTCTTTGCTTCTTCATACTCTGGCCATGTTGACTGGTATACTGAATTTTCAAAGCCAGCAATACTCCAAAGTTCCTCTGTAATATGAGGTGCTACTGGGTTAAGTAATGCAAGAAGAGTCTTAAATTCACCCTTTGTAACACTACCTTGTTTGTAGAATTCATTGATAAGCGCCATCATAGCAGCAATAGCTGTATTGTATTTGAGGTTCTCAAAATCATTTGAAACCTTCTTTATAGTCTGGTGCATCATTGTTTCCATAGATTTTGAATAATTCATATCATCATTTAACATATCCTGAAGTTTCCATACTCTATCAAGGAATCTTCTACATCCCTTAACTCCGTCTTCAGACCATGAAGCACTTAAATCAAATGCTCCAATGAACATCTCATAGGTACGAAGTGTATCTGCACCATACTCACTAACAATATCATCTGGATTGACAACATTACCGCGGCTCTTAGACATCTTTTCACCATTAGAACCTAAAATCATTCCATGTGATGTTCTCTTCTGATATGGTTCCTTTGTAGATACAACACCTTGATCATATAAGAACTTATGCCAGAAACGAGAGTACAATAAATGTAAGGTTGTATGTTCCATACCACCATTATACCAATCAACTGGAAGCCAGTAATTTAAAGCTTCTTTAGATGCTAATGCCTGTGTATTGTCTGGATCTGTATATCTTAAGAAATACCATGATGAACCAGCCCATTGTGGCATAGTATCAGTTTCTCGCTTAGCAGCTCCTCCACAACATGGACATGTTGTATTTACCCAATCAGTCATAGCTGCAATTGGAGACTCACCATTATCTGTAGGCATATAGCTTTCAACCTCTGGGAGTTCAAGAGGAAGTTCACTCTCTGGTAGTGCAACATATCCACATTTATCACACTTAACGATTGGTATTGGCTCGCCCCAGTATCTTTGTCTTGAGAATACCCAATCACGAAGTTTAAAGTTTACCTTTTTAATACCAATATTCTTTTCCTCAAGGAATTGAATAATTTTAACCTTTGCATCTTTTACTTCTAACCCATCAAGGAAATCAGAATTCATAAGAACACCAGTAGCTACATCTGTGAATGCCTCAGCTTCGATATCAACCACGGCTCCATCTTTCCCAACAACTTGAATTAATGGGAGATTGAATTTCTTAGCAAATTCCCAATCTCTATCATCATGAGCAGGTACTGCCATAATAGCACCAGTTCCATAAGTCATAAGAACGTAATCTGAAATCCATACAGGTATTTCCCTTCCATTAACTGGATTAATAGCTGTAATACCCTGAATTTGAACACCAGACTTATCCTTTGCAAGTTCTGTTCTTTCAAAATCAGATTTCTTCGATGCCATATTTCTGTAATCTACGATTTCATCCCAGTTACCAATTTCATCCTTGTACTTATCAATTATAGGATGCTCTGGTGATACAACCATATAGGTTACACCAAAAAGTGTATCCGGTCTTGTAGTATATATTCTCAGTTTATCTTCTTTATCTTTAATAGAGAAGTCTACTTCTGCACCTTCTGAACGACCTATCCAATTCTTCTGTGATACTTTTACTTTTTCAATGTAATCAACGCCATCAAGATCATCAATTAATTTCTGTGCATATTCTGTGATTTTAAGCATCCACTGACTCTTAACCTTACGAACAACTTCGCTTCCACATCTTTCACAAACACCATTTACAACTTCTTCATTAGCAAGACCTACTTTACATGATGTACACCAGTTAATTGGCATTTCTGTTTTGTATGCTAATCCCGCATTGAATAACTTTAAAAATATCCATTGTGTCCATTTGTAATATTCTGGATCGGTTGTGTTAATTTCTCTATCCCAATCAAATGAATATCCAAGTGAATGTAACTGTTCCTTAAATCTAGCAACATTATTCTTTGTTACTATCTTTGGATGAATTTTATTTAAAATAGCATAATTTTCTGTTGGAAGACCAAATGCATCCCATCCCATTGGATAAAGTACATTGTAACCTTGCATTCTTCTCTTTCTTGCAACTATATCAAGTGCTGTATATGGACGTGGATGTCCAACATGAAGTCCCTGTCCTGATGGATAAGGGAATTCTACCAATGCATAAAATTTAGGTTTTGTAAAATCATTGGTAACTGCAAAAGCCTTATTATCATCCCAAATTTTTTGCCATTTCTTTTCTACTACTTTGTGATTGTACATTTCTGACATAATATCCTCCTTCACCAAAGGGTGTTTTTAAATAATACAGGATTCGGACTCCTAAAAACAATAAAAGCCCTCATCCCAAAAAGAGACGAAGACTTGATATTCTACGCGGTACCACTCTCATTCGTATATAAAATACGCACTCAAGATTCTATAACGGGAATTCCCGCCTCTAGCTACTATAGTTCACCAAAGGGTCTTCCTGGCGAGTTGGGAGATTTAGGTACTATCTTTCACCTACCGATAGCTCTCTAAAACCATACATCTCTTAATACTCCAGTTCTTCGACTGTTCAATATTAAAAATGATTATTGGCTCAATTTCACCAATAACCACTCTATTTTAACACATGAAATTTATTTGTCAACGGTGGAATACTACTCAACAACAATATCTGCCACTTCTGATTTCGTGACCTCCACCAAATCTTTTGGTGCAATAATAATCTGAGTACCTAGACGACCACCCGAAATTATAACTGTTTCAAAATCCAATACTGTTTTATGCAATACCGTTTTGTACTGTTTCTTCATTCCAATGGGTGTGCACCCACCTCTAATATATCCTGTAATTGAATTTATATCTTTAACATGTATCATCTCTAGATTTTTTTCATCCACAATGACTGCCGCTTTCTTTAAATCCAATTCTTTGTCTATAGGGATTACAAAAACATAATAGTTCTTACTTTTGCCTATAGTTACCAATGTCTTAAAGGTACTCGCATATGGTTGTTTTAACTTATCAGCAATGTGAATACCATCAATAAATTCATCACACTCATATAAATTGACTTCATACTTCACTTTGTTTCTATCAAGTATTCTCATTGCATTAGTTTTTGTCTCTTTAGCCATGATTTTATTAACGCTTGCCTTTCTATTTATAAATCATTGGGATTCCCAGATAGTCTGTTTCCAAATTGGTTTCTGTATTGTCTACTTTCAGAAAACATATCATAAACAAATTGTCCATCTTTTGATTCCAGGTGTTTTCTTACCTCTGTCAGTTTCTCAATATATTTATCCAATAAAAATGATATATGATCTGTATTTGTCATACATATCTGTTGCCACATCTCAGGCGACGAGGCAGCAATTCTTGTGCTATCTTTAAATCCATTTGCAGCAAGTTTTCGCATCATCTCATCTTGTGTATCTGTTTCTTTTACAAGATTTGCTAATGTAGCCGCAACAATATGAGGAATATGGCTTATTCCTGCAACTGCATAGTCATGTTTTGTATAATCGTCTATTATGACTGGCTTTGCTCCAATGCACATAACCATCTTTTCAAATTCTTTAAGTTTTTCTCTATCAGTTTTGCTAGTAGGTGTAATAGCATAAAAGGCATTTTTATAGAGCCAAGCATTACTGAATTCATATCCTGTCTTCTCTGAACCCGCCATAGGATGCCCGCCTATAAAATTAGCTTCCATATTTTCTAATATAACAGCCTCATGAATATTCGTTTTGGTACTTCCAGCATCTGTAATTACAGTTTTTTCATCAATTATCTGTTTAAGTAACTGGAGATATTCAACATTATATTCAACTGGAGTACAAAGGAATATGTAATCACATCCTTTGAAATTATCATCTATTTTATCTGTAACAATATCACAAGTACCATCTTCATATGCAAGTTTTCTAGGTAATTCTCTTCTATTGAATCCTACAATTGTAGAACTAGGAAATGCTTCCCTAAATGCCTTTGCAAGAGAGCCACCAATAAGTCCCAGTCCAATAAAACCTAGTTTAAAGTTTTTACTATTCAAATCGTCAAAATCTTGAAAGTCCATTTTACCTCCAGAATATAAAAATATATCTTCTAAAATTAATGTCTTTGTTTATTCATTTTTCATGATAGAAATGATTATTAACTTCATTGTAACCTAAATTATTTGATTTGATCAATAATCTCAAAGTAATTCTCAAATGTCTTTCTACAACACAATGGATCATCAATCACTATGCCTTCTACCATAAGCCCTATTAGTGTAAATGCCATCGCCATCCTATGATCTTCGTAAGTCTCCACTACACCTGCTTGAGGGATTCCTGGATAAATCACAATATCATCTATGCCTTCTATACATCTTACTCCGAGTTTCGTAAGTTCAGTTGCAATAGCACTTAGTCTATCAGACTCTTGAACTCTTATATGTCCAACATTTTTAATATGTGTTATAGATTTTGCAAATGGTGCAATTACTGCTAATGTCATGGTTTGATCAGAAAAATTATTCATATCAACTTCAATTCCATTTAGCCCTTCACTTGGTCCAACAACCGCAATACCATCGCTTTCCTCATAAACATTACAGCCCATATCCTCTAAAACATTTAGAAAAGCAATATCTCCTTGCAACGATGATTTAAATACATTTTTAACCTTCACTTTAGATGCGCTAAGGGCAGCCATACCATAGAAGTAACAAGCTGCTGATACATCTGGTTCTATTTGATATGAAATTGCACTGTATGATGAATTAGGTGAAATTCTATATGTTCCTTTGTCGAATTCTATTTCCACTCCAAAAGATTTCATCATCTCCATAGTAATTCTAATATATGAACCATATTTTTTCTCACTGGTAATGTGTATGTCCATGCCATCTTTTACCATACATCCTGCCATAAGAAATGCACTCAAAAACTGGGTGCTTCTACTAATATCTAGTTCTACTATCTTTTTTGATATATCTCCACATCCTGTAATCTTTACAGGTAAGTAATTTTCATTTTCTAAAAATTCAATCTTTGCTCCTAATGAAATCAACGCATCAAACAATGGCTGCATTGGTCTTTTTTTCATCTGCTCGGAAGCATTTATGGTGTATGTCCCCTTCGAAAGTCCGCACATACAAGTAATAAATCTGGCTGCTGTTCCTGCACTTCCAACCATAACTTCACCATAATTTTGAGGTAACTTTCCACCATGTCCAACTACTTTAACTATACACGCATCTTCATCTATATCCACTTCAAATCCTAGGTTCTTTAATGACTCAAGAAAATATCTTGAATCATCACTAAAAAGCACTCCCGAAAGTGTAGTACATCCTTTTGAAAGTGCTGCCATTAATAACGCTCTATTTGTAATACTTTTTGAACCTGGCACTGTGAATGTCAGGTTCAAATTCTTGCTCATTGGTTTTACTTCATATCTTTGCATATTATGCTTCCACATCATTTAAAATTTCGTAAATTTGAATCTTCAACTGGTCAGCTGGTCTTATACCAATAAAACGACAACCATACAAGATTTCATCTCGTTGTTCAATACTTTCCATTCTTATAATCTCAATTACAGAATCAAATGTCTCTTTTGTCCATAACACAATATTCACGTCATAATATGTATTAAGTTTAAGCTCTTCCATGGTCATAAAAGCAAGACCATCTCTTGAAACATTTACAAGCTTTACGTCAAAGGATTCTTGTGTTAATCCCTCCACATTCTTGTGGTTTTTAACTGGATTAAGTTGTAGCTTCACGTCAATATCCATTCTTGTTGATTTTCTTTTTTCGTTCATCATAATTTCCTCCATCTAAATTAAGATCTTTAAAAAAATCTATTATTAATATTTTTATATTAAATTCTACTTTTCATTTAGAGTAACATCATCGCATCACCGAAACTAAAGAATCTATATTTTTCCCTTACAGCTTCTTCATAAGCAGCCATTATATGTTCTTTTCCCGCAAATGCCGAGACCAACATAAGTAAGGTAGATTCTGGTAGATGAAAATTGGTAATAAGGCCATCTATCATCTTAAATTTATATCCTGGATATATAAATATATCTGTCCAACCATTTTTTACTTGTAAAACTCCTAAATCATCGGTTGCAGATTCTAGTGTTCTACAACTTGTAGTACCAACTGCAATAACTCTATGCCCATTAGCCTTTGCGCGATTAATTTTTTGGGCCTCTGCTTCTTCTATCATATAATATTCTGAATGCATATGATGCTCAGTTATATTTTCAACCTTTACTGGTCTAAATGTTCCTAATCCTACATGTAATGTAACATTTGCAATCTCTACACCTTTTTTATTTATTTGTTCAAGTAATTCCTTTGTAAAATGCAAACCTGCTGTAGGTGCAGCTGCTGAGCCGTCATATTTTGCATAAACTGTCTGGTATCTGTTTTTATCCTTTAATTCATGTGTGATATATGGTGGTAATGGCATCTGCCCCAGTTTATCAAGAATTTCCTCAAAAATACCATCGTAATCAAATCTGATGAGTCTGTTACCGTCATCTACAACACTCTCGACAGTTCCAACTAACAACCCATCTCCGAAAATAATCTTTGTTCCAATCTTACATTTTTTCCCCGGTTTAACTAGGGTTTCCCAAAGTGTCTCTTCCACTCTTTTTAAAAGTAGCACTTCAATCTTTGCATTAGTTTCTTCTCTCGCACCAAATAGTCGAGCAGGAATAACTTTTGTATTATTGATAACCAAGCAATCTCCTGGCTGTAAATAATCTATAACATCTTTAAAAATTTTATGTTTAATATCTCCTGTTACTCTATCCATGTGCATCAGTCTACTAGACGAACGATCAATTAATGGATCCTGAGCAATTAATTCTTCTGGCAAATCATAATAAAAATCTTTTAATTGCATAGTATGTCTCCAATGTGGGTATAAAATGTTTTATATTTGTAGTTAATAATACCACAAAAACGTCAATTTGCCTAGTTATTTATCTTCTCTAGAAACGATAGCAATGACTGTACCACTCTCAATAGTTATACTAGCTATATCTTCAATCATTTCATTGCTAACGCCTAATCTGTATGTCTTATTTGTATCAAAGTCAAATCTATCTAAAGGGTATTTAAATCCCTTCAATGTTACGCCTAAAGCGGGACCATCAAACTGTATAAATGAATAATATTTATACTCTGGATTCTTATGGAATGTATACCCTTCCTTTATTATGAATATTTCGCTAAGTTCCGTATGGATAACAGCCTCTACACCTGCTTCATAGGCCTTCTTCAAAATAAAAAAATTGGATAATGTGTGATCATACCTGTCACCGCATCCTCCAATTACATCAATTTTTTTTATTCCGGAAAATATGCAAAAGTCAAACGCTTCATCCGTATCTGTACTGTCCTTAGCCGGATTTAAAGTTATTATTCTAGAGGAACCATTATCCCTATATTGGTTTAATAATTCGGTACCCGCAGTGTCAAAATCCCCAATTATCACATCAGGAACAATGCCTATCTCCTTTGCAAACATTAAACCACCATCTACAGCAACAATAATATCATAAACATTACTGTTTAGAACGGATATAGCAATACTTTTTTCTATTTTTCCACCTGAAATTATCAATGCGCTTTTCATTACTTTCCTTCTTCAAACTCCTTGAATTTCTCTAAAAACATTTCTACATTTTGGGCGATATCCCCACCAAATACTGCTGAGCCTGCAACAATAACATCTGCTCCTGCATTAAGAACTGTATCAATATTTGACATATTAATGCCACCATCAACTTCTAATTCTATTTCCCTACCAGTTTCATCAATCATAGCCCTAACCCTTGCAATTTTTTGTGTTACACTGTCAATGTATTTTTGACCACCAAACCCTGGATTTACGGACATAAGTAAAATCATATCTACCATTCCCAAAAATGGTTCAATTTCATTTACCTGTGTTCCCGGATTGATTACAACCCCTGCTTTTATTCCAAAGGATTTTATTCTTTCGATTGTTGCCTTTACATCACTACAGGCCTCTATATGGACTGTGATAATATCAGCTCCAGCTTTAACAAATTCCTCGATGTATCTAATTGGTTCTTTTACCATAAGGTGAGTGTCAAATGTAACATTTGTATTCTTTCTAATACTAGCAATAACTGGCATCCCAAAAGAAATGCTAGGTACAAAATCTCCATCCATTACATCTAAATGCAGATAAAGTGCACCAGCTTCTACCGCCTCTTTAATTTGAGTTCCTAAAATATTGTAGTCACACGCTAATATGGATGGTGATAATTTTATCATAATATTACCTCTAATACTTTCTAAATGTTAATACTTCTTTTTGTTTTTTATTTCTTCATACATTATTTTATAGTTATCATAACGGCTACTACCTATTTCACCTTGCATAACAGCCTCTTTAACTGCACATTTAGGTTCATTTATATGTACACAACCGTTAAATCGGCATCCACCCTCAAGTTCAATAATTTCCGGGAAATATGACTTGAGTTCTTCCTTTTCGCATTGGCATACATACATAGAACTAAATCCTGGAGTATCCATAATGTATGTATTTCCTTCTACATTAAACAATTCCGTGTGTCTAGTAGTATGTTTTCCTCTTTCAATTTTTTTGCTGATATCTCCAATTTCCATAACATTTTCTGGCATAATAGCATTAAGCATCGAGGATTTTCCCACACCAGATGGTCCTGCAAGCGATGTGGTTTTTCCATCTAAAATTTTTCTAACATCCTCCAACCCGTAATTATCTATAGTGCTAGTGAATATTACGTGATATCTGGCTGATACATATGTTTTTTTCAGTTCTATTAATGATGATTCATCAACTAAATCTGTCTTGTTAAAGCACAAAACACTGTTCACATTTTGAGTCTCCATCATTACAAGAAATCTATCTAGCAAATTTAAATTAGGCATAGGACTTTTCACTGCGAAAACTACCAATGCCTGATCTATATTTGCCACGGCAGGACGTATAAGCTGATTTTTTCTTGGAAGAATATCCACAATATTGCCTGTCATTTCTTCTTCGTTTAGAATCTCAACTACAACATTGTCACCTACAAGTGGTTTAATTTTTTTATACCTAAAAATTCCTTTAGCAGAGCATTTAAAGATTCCACTATGCACAATATGTACATAGTAGAATCCACCAATGCCTTTTATGATTTTTCCAGTCAATTATTACTACCTATTCTATCTGAACTGTTGTTGTTGTAGAGTAATTTCTTTTTCTCCATTAACTGTAATGGTAAGCGTTGCTTCTACATTCTTAGCCTTTGGATCTTTTACGGTTATAACAATAGGAGTGGATTGAGCTTTCCATCCGTTCTCGTCATTACCTTCAATTAGTTCAGTAACATCTCTATTATAAGGTGGGGCCCCATCTATTGTATAAGATATATATGCTTTTATTTCATATGGAATCACCTCGCCGTCATCATTTGTGGCTTGTTCCATTGATTTTAAATGCTCAGAGATTATGAATCCGTTAAATGAAACTGAATATGATTCCTCTGTCGTTGTTGGCTCAGGAGTAGTAGTCTCTGGTATTTCCTCTGGACCAGTGCTAATAGTAATACTAATTGTCTCACCTCTTGGAACACTTCTCCCTGCCTGAATATCCTGATAAATAACTTTTCCAGCATCAACTGTACTACTTGATGCAGGTGTTACAGTTCCGAGAGAAAGTCCATTCTCTTCAAGTAATGCCTTCGCCTGCTCCTTCGTTTTATTCTTAAGGTCTGGAACTTCTACATCTGACGTATCCTGTCCTTGACTTACAGTAAGCGTAATCGTATCGCCATATGATAATTGAGTTGGAGCCTTTGGACTTACTTCCATAACTACATCCTCTTCTATCTCATCACTAGCTTCCCATTTGATTTCTACTCTAAGTCCATAATCATCACCTTCAAGTAATTCCTTTGCTTCCTGATAATTTTTACCAATTACATCTGGAATATCGAATGGTTCAGCTCCAAGACTTATATATATTGTGATTGTCGATTGCTTTGCAATAGTTGTACCAACATTCTCTGATAATCTAATAACTTTACCTTTTTCGATTTTATTGTGATATTCACTACTTATCTTATATCCAAGTTTTGCATCACTAAGAGCTGTAATAGCTTCCTCTTCTGTCTTACCAATTACATCTGGTACAATAGTTGTCTTGTCATCTAATGTAGTTGTATTTTCTAAAGGATCAAGGTCACTTCCGCCACAACCTTTAACTACCGATGTAATAATAAGGATACCAATAATCAAGACTACAATTGCCGCTACAATCGCTGCTATAGCAACTACCTTATCGAGTTTCGGATTAGAATAATCCTCCTCCTCCCCAAATCCATCATCGTCTTCATCTAAATAAGAATCATCGTCGTCTTCATCTTCTATAATATCTTCGTCTCCATCATTAACAGCAGCAGCTGCTGCTGCTTCTTTCCTAATGACAGAAATCTCATTATCTGTAATCATAATAGTTGAACCATTAGTAACAGGCGGTGCTATGACCACAAAGTCCTCATCTGGAGATATCAAGGATTTCTTAAGGTCTGCTATAAATGATGATGCTTTAAGATATCTTCTCTCCGACTTTTTCTGTGTACACTTCTCAATTATTTTAACAACACTAATGGGAAGCTCTGGTTCATAATTTCTTGGATCAGGCATTTCGTCCTGAATATGTGCTAATGCTATCTGAACTGTAGAATCTCCTTCAAATGGAACTATGCCAGTAACCATCTCAAACAGAGTAATACCTAATGAATAAATGTCACTCTTTTCATCAATATATCCACCCCTTGCCTGTTCTGGAGAAATATAATGTACAGAACCCATTGCATTAGAGTTGATAGTGTTTGCTGATGCAGCCCTTGCAATACCAAAATCTGTTACTTTTACTTTACCTTCTCTAGAAATAATTATGTTTTGAGGCTTAATATCTCTATGAATAATATGATTATTGTGAGCTGCTTCAATACCCTGCGAAACCTGTATAACTATGCTAACAGCTTCACGGACTGGAAGTTTACCCTTTTTTTCAATATATTTTTTTAACGTAATTCCTTCAATAAGTTCCATAACAATATAGTGAAGATTTTCATCTTCTCCTACATCATATACACTTACGATATTAGGATGGGTAAGACCTGCTGCTGATTGAGCTTCTACTTTGAATTTTGATACAAAGTTCTTATCCTCACTAAATTCTGATTTCAATACTTTAATTGCAACGTTTCTGTTGAGTTTATGATCCTTGGCTTTATATACGTCTGACATTCCGCCAGAACCAACTTTATCAATAACTTCATATCGATCGCCAATGAACATGCCTTTTCTAATCATCATCTTATATAATATCCTTTCATGATTCTCAAATTATTCTTATAATTCAACCAGTACAACTGCGATATTATCTTTACCGCCATTTTCGTTAGCTACACATACTAATTTATGTACGGTGTCTTCTAAATCATTACAACTATTTACAATAGAAAAAATATCTTTATCCTCTATCATATTAGTCAGCCCATCGGAACAAAGAAGAATTTTGTCACCTGGTTTGTACTGAACTTCAAAATAGTCAGCATTGGTACTTGCATCTACGCCTATAGCACGAGTAATAATGTTTTTCTTCTCATGGGTTCTAGCGCTTTCTTTATCTATTTCACCAATGCTAATCATTGCTTCTACATAAGAATGATCACGGGTAATCTGACGAATATCATCATCAATAAGGTACAATCTAGAGTCACCAACATTTGCAACATACATAGTATCATCAACTACAGTCGCTAGTACTAATGTAGTACCCATTCCTTCCCACTCTTGATTATTTTTAGATTTTTCCATTAGGGTAATATTGGCAGTAGTAATTCCTTCTTGAATAATAGATATGACATCTTTCTTCTCTGAATGTAAAATACTACCTACAACAGCGTTTACAGCGGTAACTGATGCGATTTCTCCTGCTCGGTGACCACCCATTCCGTCGGCCACAATAAATAAATTAGGGAGATTTCCAACTGGAATATTCGAGCAATATACAAAATCCTGATTAGTTACCCTGTTCTTTCCAACATCGGTCAATGCAAATGCTTTCAACTGTCTCCCTCCTTTTCTATTTGTGATTCTTGATTAATATAGCTTTTTCTAAGCTGTCCACAGGCACCGTTAATATCTCTGCCCATTTCCCTTCTTATAGTAACATTATTTCTATATTTTTCAAGATAATTTTTGAATTTTTCTATATCAAGCCTCTGTGATTGCTTGAAATTACGCTCTTTTATAGGATTGACAGGAATAAGATTAACATGACAGTTTAAGTCCTTAATCAACTCGCCAAGTTTTGTTGCCTCTTTAATTGTATCGTTAACTCCTGCAACTAAACTATATTCAAATGTGATTCTCCTGCCTGTCTTTTCAAAGTAATATTTACATACATCTATAATCTCATCAATGGAGTATTTATTGGCAATTGGCATTAGTTCTCTTCTTGTATCATCATCTGAGGCATGAAGAGATATTGCAAGGGTGATTCCCATCTCCATATCAGCTAATTTTTTTATATTTGGTATTATACCACAAGTTGATAATGTAATATTTCGTTGACTGATATTCAAACCATTTTCATCTGTTATAAGATTCAAAAACTTTATTACATTGTCGAAGTTGTCCATTGGTTCACCGCTACCCATTAGAACAATATTTGATACTCTTTCGTCTGTATCTTTTTCAATACGATATATCTCATCTAACATCTCTGATGGTGTAAGATTTCTAGCTAGTCCATCCAGTGTAGATGCACAGAATTTACAACCCATCCTACATCCAACTTGGGTAGAAATACAAACTGAGTTTCCGTGATTATATCTCATAAAAACGCTTTCGATTATATTTCCATCCTCTAGTTTAAAGAGATACTTTTTCGTACCGTCAATGTTGGACGTAAGAACTTCTACTGGAACTAAGGCAGTAATATAACTTGCATCTTTCAATTTGTCCTTCAAGGACTTTGAAATATTCGACATACTATCAAAATCAACAACTAAATCTTGATGTAGCCACTTATATATTTGGGCTGCCCTAAATTTCTTTTCGCCAATATCTTCAATGAACTTTGTAAGTTCATCAAGGTTTAACGACTTAATATCAATTTTTTCCATGTTTCACCTAATGTTTCTTTTTCAGTTTCGATATAAAGAAACCATCTGCCCCATCTATTCCTTGAAGCAGTTGGATATACCCTTTTCGCGTTTCATCTTCATGAAATCCCTTTGGAAATTTTTCGCTAATATCCACTGGTTCTAAATCGTATCTATCTAAAAGCCACTTCATATTTTCAATATTCTCATCTTTATTGATGGTACAAGTAGAAAAAATCAGTGTTCCATTATTTTTAACATATTTTACGGCATTGTCAAGAATCTTTTGTTGTAATAAAACAAGCTCTTTTTGCTTATCAATAGTCATATTGTACTTTATATCACTCTTTTTGGCAATAACACCAAGACCTGAACACGGAACGTCTGCAATTACAACATCTGCCTTCTCTATAGATTTTTCATCCAATATAGTTGCATCTAAAATCCTTGTAACTATGTTCTCCATTCCTACTCTTTCAATATTTTCTTCAATTAGTGAAGTCTTATACTCACTAATATCTCTAGCTTCGATAGTACATTTATCGTTTGCAAGTTCAGCCAAATGTAGTGATTTCCCACCCGGTGCAGCACACATATCAATTATGAACTGCCCTTCCTTTGGTTCTGCCACCACTGCCACCATCATAGAACTTTCATCCTGTACTGAAATCTTTCCTTCAATAAATGCTTCAATACTACTTAAATAATCAAAGCCACTTATGGAGATTCCATTTTCATAAAGTTTTAATGGCGAAACCTCAATATTTTTTACTGTTAACTCTTTTATTACTTCAGCCTTTGCGGCCTTAATTGTATTTATTCTAACCGTGACTCCTTCACATATCTGGGTACTATTTCTAATGACTATATCTGCTTTTTCCATACCATACTGTTTGATAATTTGCTGAACCATCCATTCTGGCATTGAAAACATAATAGAATAGTACTCTATTGGAGATTTTTCAATATCTGGATATTTTATTTCATTCTTTGATCTAGCAATATTTCGAAGAACCCCATTAACGAATCCTTTTAAATTAACAAACTTACGTTTTGTAGCTATTTTTACTGCCTCATTACAAACAGCCGAATCTGGTATGCTATCCATATATAACAACTGATAAACACTAAGTCTAAGTAAGTTTCTAATAAGAGGTTTCATCTTAATGGTTTTAGTATTAGAAAACTGGTTGATAACATAATCCAAAAGCAAAACATTTTCAAGAGTGCCTTCCGTCACTCTTGATATAAATGATCTTTCGTTCTTTTCAAGATATTGATATTTTTCCAGTGTCTGACTTATTACTACATGAGAAGGAACCCCATCACGTAGAATTTCCATAAGCATATCTAATACTAATTCTCTTAAATTGGTAGAATTAGTCACGTCTTCTACCTCCGAAAAGTAAGATGAGTCTGAGAAGTTGCAAAATAGCCGTAGCCATAGCCGCTATATAGGTCATAGCCGCTGCGGTTAGAACTTTTCTTGCTCCAGTTTGTTCTTCTCCAACAAGGATTCCGTCCTCATTGAGTATTTTTAATGCTTTTCTTGAAGCATTAATTTCCACTGGGAGTGTAATTACTTGAAATGCAACAACAGCCACAAAACACCAAATACCTATTTGAATAATCACATTTCCTGTCTGCGTTGTAAAAAATAGACCTATAAGAATCAGGAACCATGATGCATATGATCCTATTTGTGCTACAGGTGCAATAACACTTCTAATATTTAGAGGCAAATAGCCTTGATTGTGCTGTATGGCATGTCCACACTCGTGAGCCGCAACACCAATAGCTGCAACTGATGTATTATCATAGGTAGACGATGATAGTCTAAGCACATGATTCCTTGGATCATAATGATCTGTCAATTTTCCAGAGACCTTTTCGATTCTTACATCATATATTCCCTTGCTTCGTAATATTTTCTCTGCTACTTGCGCGCCAGTCATCCCCCTATGGGAATGGATCTTTGAATATCTATTAAAAGTGGTACTCACTTTTGCCTGTGCAAGTAATGAAAATATTGCAGCAATAATTATAAGTATATAGGTTGGATCAAAATAACCATAATAATATGATAGCATTTTATTTCTCCTTTCTATTTGCCCAAAATAGTTCCTTCTTCTATGTTTATGCCACAAAGAAAGTCTTCGATATACATTCTTTTTCTTCCTTCAAGTTGAAGTTCCAGTATACTAAGACACTTATTGCCTGTCTTAACAAGCATTTCATTCTTTGTGATATTAACAACCTCACCAAAATCGCCTTCATAGGTTCCATCTACAACTTTACACTTCCATATTTTTAAACTTTTATCGTTTAATGAGGTATATGCACTTGGCCATGGATTCAATCCTCTAACTAGTCTCTCTATTTCAGCAGCATCCTTTGAAAAATCAATTTTACCAAGGCTTTTTTCTAGCATTTTTGTATGAGTACTTTCCTCATCGTTTTGTTTAATAAAGATTGCCGTTCCATCTTCAATTTTTTTCATAGTTGATACTATGAGTTCTCCACCTAGTTCCATAAGTCTGTCAAATAAACTGCCACCTGTTTCGTCTTCTTTTAGTGTGTAAGTGGCTTTTTCTATTATATCACCAGTGTCAATTCCCATATCCATCTTCATAGTAGTAACACCAGTTACCTCTTCGCCATTAATAACAGCCCATTGAATAGGCGCTGCACCTCTGTATTTTGGTAGTAACGAGGCATGTACGTTTATGCATCCATACTTAGGCATATTTAAAATCTCTTCAGATAAAATCTGTCCATATGCAACTACTATAAATATATCCGCACCATATTCCTTTAAGTATGATACATTTTCGGCATCCTTAATCCTATGTGGTTGAAAAACAGGTATATTATGCTTGATAGCTGCCTCTTTTACTGGAGTAAACATCATCTCCTGACCTCTACCCTTTGGTTTGTCCTCTTTTGTCACCACTAGCACTACTTCATGGCCTGCTTCAATAATACTTTCTAATGCACCAACTGAAAAATCTGGTGTTCCCATAAATATTACTTTCATATGCTATTACTCCTCGCCGTGTTCACTTAGGTACTCTTCAATTTCATCATTGTCCATTAGCTTACCTTCAATGACGTCCACGTATAATTCACCATCTAAATGTGCAATTTCGTGACAAATTGCTCTAGCTAATAATTCGGTTCCTTCAACTTCAATTTCATTAAAGTTTTCATCCATCGCCTTCACTTTTACGTAATTCGGTCTAGTTACAATGCCAAACTTTCCAGGTACGCTAAGACAACCTTCAGTTCCTGTTTGGGTTCCATCCACTGCTATAATCTCCGGGTTTATAAGTACCATTGGTTGATCATCTGCATCAATAACTACAAGTCTTTTTAAAATCCCTACTTGTGGTGCAGCAAGTCCTACACCATCAGCCTCATACATAGTTTCAAACATATCCTCGATTAATTCCTCAATCTTAGGTGTTATTTCTTTAACTTCTCTACATTTCTTTCTTAATATATCATCGCCGATTTCTCTTATGTTTCTGATTGCCATATTGTCCTCCATATGTGTTAAAAACATTTTCAATTACTGTATTTTACATTATTTTTTTGATTTAGTATAGTTTTTTAAAGAAAACTCACAAAATATTCATTATTATTTTATTTTCTAATAGAATGTTAACGGGTTTAAATCAAACTGTACCAAGACATCTTTTGATTTATCATATTTTTCTATTTCTTGCTCTAAAATATCCTTATATTTAGTAATAGTATTTTGCTCTTTATGTTTAAAGTAAATCACCTTTCTGTATACATCATTTATTTTTGATATACTACAATCTGCCGGACCTATTATCATTAAATTTTCCTTATTGCTCTCCAGTGTGGTTTTAATAAGTGATGCTGCCTCTTGGGCAACCTCCTCAAACTCTGAATTTACAAGCACTGCCATCATATTTATCATAGGTGGGTACCCTGATAATTTTCTGTACAAAATCTCCTGTTTATAGAATAATTCGTAATCCTGCTTTGCAGCAGCAACAATACTATATTCTTCAGGCTTATATGTTTGAATTACTACTTTCCCCTCCTTACTTCCTCGCCCTGCACGTCCTGCCGCCTGAGTAAGTAAATCAAATGTTCGCTCGCCAGCTCTATAGTCTGCTGCAAATAACGATAAATCCGCTGCAATAACGCCAACCAATGTCACATTGGGGAAATCATGACCTTTTACTATCATTTGGGTTCCAATTAATATATCCGCTTCTCTATTAGAAAAAGCTTCTAATATTTTCTCATGGTCTCCTTTATTCCTTGTAGTATCCAAATCCATTCTCAGGGTCCTTGCCGTAGGATAAAGTTTTAGAACTGCTTTTTCCACTTTTTGTGTACCCGTCCCAAATGCTGCTATATACTTAGAGTCACATTTTGGGCATAACTTAGGCAATGGAATTTCATAGCCACAATAATGGCATATCATCCTATTACCATTATGTAAATTAAGTGATACATCACAATGAGGGCATTTTATCGGTTCCCCGCAGCTTCTACAAGAGACAAATCCTGCATAGCCTCGTCTATTTATGAATAACATTACCTGTTCTTTTTTTTCTAATCTATCTCTAATCAATGAATCTAATTTTCTGCTTATCATTGATTTGTTTCCTTCTTTTAATTCCTCACGCAAATCCACTACTTCTACATTTGCCATTTTATTTGAATTTGCTCTCTCATTTAGCTTGTAAAGCTGATATTTTCCATCCAATGCTTTGTGGTATGATTCAATAGATGGAGTGGCTGAGCCCAGAATAACCTTTGCCCCCTCCCTTGAGGCTCTATAAATTGCAGTTTCTCTTGCATGATACTTTGGTACATTTTCACTTTTATAGGAGGTCTCATGTTCTTCATCTATAACGATTAACCCCAATCTGTCAAAAGGTGTAAATACTGCCGATCTAGGACCAATCATTATATCAATTTCACCATTTTTTGCCCTTGTAAACTGATCAAATCTCTCACCCTGTGAAAGTTTAGAATTAATAATAGATACTCTATCTCCAAATTTTCTATAAAATCGCATAACTGTCTGATATGTCAATGCTATTTCTGGAATCAGCACAATTACCTGTTTACCTCCTAATATAGTTCTTTCAATTACATCCATATACACTTCTGTTTTACCGCTACCAGTTACACCATGTATTAAATGTACAAGTTCATGGGAATCTACAATACTATCTGCAATTTGCCTTTGCTGGCTAGTTAGTTGAATATCGTATGGAGTTAAATCGTTGATATTTACTGGATTTCTATAGCTTGTTTCAGATTTAATTTCAATAATACCCATATCAAGAAAAGATTTAATAACCTCCCTTGAAACCTTCATTTTACCCGTAACTAATGATTCTGGAAGTGAATGCGACCTCATAAGTTCATTTAATAAACGCAATCTAGCGACTGCGTGTTTCTTTGTATATTTTTCTATTAACTCTGTAACTTCTTCATCTTTTGCTGATAATATGAGTGTTCTATTGACAATTTCTCTAGTCTTTTTTTTGACTGGTAAGACCGTTTTAAGAGCTTGATTCATAGTAGAACCATAAGTGTTCTTAATAAACCATGCAAGATTAATTAATTTTCCTTCAATCTCTACAGATTTGTTATCTATTCTGAGAATTGACTTGATTTTGCTTTCATCATATTCACAAATATCTGTGGTTTCAATTACAAAACCTTTAATTTCTCTGTTACCAGCACCAAATGGGATAATAACTGGTGCTCCAGGCATTATCCCATTTAATTCGTCTGGTATCTTATATTGAAATGTTTTATCAACCTTTTCATGTGATATATCTACAATTATATTTGCGTACATATTTTTCCTTTATCTGTTTTGAAACTCAAAGGCCTCCACACAGTTGTTCATTAGCATTGCAATGGTCATAGGTCCTACACCACCTGGAACTGGTGTAATAGCACTTACCACTGGTTCAACTGATTCAAAATCAACATCCCCACAAAGCTTATTATTTTCATCTCTATTAATTCCGACGTCAATAACAACTGCTCCTGACTTTATATATGTTTCGTCTATAAATTTAGGTTTACCTATAGCTGCCACAAGAATATCTGCTTGCTTCGTAATTTCTTTTATATCCTTTGTCCTAGAATGAACAACAGTTACAGTTCCATTTTCCCTAAGTAGAAGCATAGCCATTGGTTTACCAACAATATTGCTTCTTCCTATAATAACACAATGTTTTCCTGCAATTTCAATATTACTTCTTTTAAGAAGTTGGATAATACCATAAGGTGTACATGAAATAAAACCTTGTTTACCTATTGATAAAGCACCTACATTGGCTGGATGGAATCCATCTACGTCTTTTTCTGGAACTATAGCATTTGTGACTTTTTCCTCATCAATGTGACTAGGTAATGGAAGTTGAACTAAAATACCATTTACTTCCTTTTCATTATTTAATTTATTAACAAGATTTAAAAGTTCTTCCTCACTGGTTTCCTCTGGTAATTCATATGCTAAGGATTTAATCCCTACTAATTCACAAGCCTTTTTCTTATTGCCTACATACACTGTAGAAGCTGGATTATTCCCAACTTGAACAACTGCAAGGCATACTTCCATTCCTTGATTTTTGTATTCTGCAACTTTTGTCTTTACTTCCTCTTTAATCTGTGCAGAGATTTTTTTGCCATCTATAATTTGAGCCATAAAAGTATTCTCCTTTAAAATAAGCCTGTAATTGTGCCATCCCCATCTACATCTATACCATATGCTGCAGGGGCCTTTGATAATCCTGGCATAGTCATTATTGAGCCTGTAACAGCAACAACAAAGCCTGCACCAGCGGAAATGTAAACTTCGCGGATATTAATATTATAATCTGTTGGTCTTCCTAGTTTTGTTTGATCATCAGATAATGAATATTGTGTCTTTGCCATACAAATTGGAAGGTTAGAATATCCCATTTCAGCAATTTTTTCTAAAGATTTTTTGGCTGCTGGTGAATATTCGACCCCATCTGCACCGTAAATCTTAGTAGCAATTGTTTTAATTTTATCCTCTAATGAAATATCATCTGGATATAGTACTTTAAAGTTGCTTGGCTTATTTTCAATAGTTTCAATGACTTTCTTTGCTAGTTCCATACCACCATCGCCACCATTTTCCCACACCCTTGCAAGGGCAAATTCACATCCTCTTTCTTTACAGAATTTCATTACAAATGCATTTTCAGCCTCTGTATCTGTTACAAAAGAATTAAGTGTTACAACCACTGGTACGCCAAACTGCTGTAAGTTCTCTATGTGCTTTTCAAGGTTAACAATACCCTTCTTTAAAGCATCTATATTTTCTGTATTTAGTTCTGATTTTGGAACTCCACCATTATATTTTAATGCCCTTATTGTAGCCACCAATACAACCGCATCAGGTTTAAGATTAGCCTTACGGCACTTAATGTCAAAGAACTTTTCAGCACCTAAATCAGCACCAAATCCCGCTTCTGTAATAACATAATCTGCCATCTTAAGTGCAGCCGATGTGGCTCTTACAGAGTTACATCCATGGGCAATATTTGCAAAAGGACCACCATGCACTAAGGCTGGGGTATGTTCCAGTGTTTGAATAAGGTTAGGTTTAATAGCATCTTTTAATAACGCTGCCATTGAACCTACTGCCTTAATATCTCCTGCTGTAACGGGCTTTCCTTCGTAATCGTATGCAACAATTATCTTTGATAATCTATCCTTTAAATCTTCCATATCTGTTGCCAGACACAATATTGCCATAATTTCAGATGCTACGGTAATTACAAAATGATCTTCCCTAACAACACCGTCCATTTTTGAACCAAGTCCAACCACAACATTCCTAAGGACACGATCATTCATATCAAGACATCTCTTCCACACAACCTGTCTTGTATCAATTCTCAACTCATTTCCCTGCTGAATGTGGTTATCTAAAAGTGCAGCTAAAAGATTATTAGCCGAGGTAATAGCATGAAAATCACCTGTAAAATGGAGATTTAAATCTTCCATTGGAACTACCTGTGAATATCCACCACCTGCAGCACCACCTTTGATACCAAAGCATGGTCCTAAAGAAGGCTCACGTAATGCAATTATTGCCTTTTTATCAAGTTTACCAAATGCCTGTCCAAGACCTACACTAACTGTTGTCTTACCTTCTCCGGCTGGAGTCGGATTGATAGCTGTAACAAGTATAAGTTTACCATTTTTATTATCCTTTACTGAGTTAAGATACTCATTAGACACTTTAGCTTTATATTTTCCATATAACTCTAAATCGTCCTCTTTAAGGTTAAGTTTTGCTGCCACCTGTGTGATTGGTAGCATCGTTGCTTCCTGGGCAATTTGAATATCTGTTTTCATAATCAGTCTCCTTGGTTAAAAAATTTAGTTATTAAGTTTTAATTGTGATTTGTTGAATTGATTAACTGTTCTAATTCTTCCATTGTCATTAGAACCTTTCGAGGTTTCGTTCCCTCTTCTTCTCCTACTATTCCCAAATCACATAGTTGGTCCATAATTCTTGCAGCTCTGTTGAACCCTATTTTAAACATTCTTTGTAACATACTTGTTGACGCTTTGTCTTTTTCAATTACAAGCCTTGCGGCTTCTATAAAGTAATCATCTCTTTCATCTTGTCCACCTACTGAAGAACTTGCGGGCACATTTGAAACATATTGTACAATAGAATCGTCATATGCATTACCATCAGTCTGATTTTTCCAAAAATCTACAACTCTTTGAACTTCTGCATCTGAGACAAATGCTCCTTGTAATCTAACTGGTTTTACATATCCTGATGGATAGAATAGCATATCACCATTACCTAATAGCTTTTCTGCTCCATTTGAATCTATAATTGTTCTAGAATCTACACCAGATGAAACCATAAGTGCACATCTAGATGGAATATTAGCCTTTATCAATCCCGTTACTACATCAACAGAAGGTCTTTGAGTTGCGATAATCAAATGGATTCCTGCCGCTCTAGCAAGCTGTGCTAATCTACAGATAGACTCTTCAACTTCCTTAGCTGCTACCATCATTAAGTCTGCTAACTCATCTATAACTATAACAATCTGAGGGAGCTTTTTTAGTCCCATATCTTTCCCTAAAGTTGATACTTTCTCATTATAACCTTTTAGATCTCTAACATTCAAGTCTGCAAATCGCTTGTATCTCTCTGACATCTCTGCAACTGCCCATTTAAGTGTATTTGATGCTAATTTTGCATCTGTAACAACCGGCTGAAGCAAATGAGGGATACCATTATATACACCAAATTCAACCACCTTTGGATCTACAATAATAAGACGTACCTCTGATGGTTTTGCCCTAAATAATATGCTCATAATAATAGAATTGGTGAACACAGATTTACCTGAACCTGTTGTTCCTGCCACAAGCATATGTGGCATCTTTGCAATATCACCAATAATAACTTTTCCTGCAATATCTTTACCTGCTGCAAATGCAATTTTTGAACTATGTCCTTTTAATTCCTTAGATTCTATCAATTCTTTAATTAAAACTGATTCTCTTACTTCATTAGGTACTTCTATACCTATTGTAGGTTTTCCAGGTATTGGCTCTATTCTAATATCTGTCGCTGCTAAATTTAATTTTATATCATCCGCTAAGGATGTTATTTTACTTAATCTTGTTCCTGTTTCAGGTTGAATTTCATAACGTGTTATAGAAGGTCCTTTTGCATAATCAACTACATTTGCATTAACACCAAAAGTCTCCAATATCGTATGCAATTTTGCTGCCGTTTCCTTTAATTCACTCATTGAGGTTGTTGAATTTCTACCCTGTGATGAATTAAGTAATGTTGTCTTTGGCAAAACGTATTCTCTAGGTTTTTTGCTTCTTATCCCACTAGATTGACTCCTTGGGCTAGTAGAAGACCCACCGTCCCCAGATGAAGCAATATTTGTGTTTGAACCGTCTACACTAGGCTCTGCTTTAGATATTACCCCTTCACCTGGAGTTGCTGGTGTAACAACAAATGCCTTTCTGTTCATAACAGCCTTTGCACTCTCGGATACTTGCACTTTTTCTTTTGGTCTATAATTACCCTCGCTATCCTCAAAAAAAGTACTCTCAGCTTCATCTTCAGGTGTATTTCCGTAGTTTCCTTCATATTCATCTTTATATGGAGCTTCATATGATTCCTTATATACCTTATCATATGATTTTTCATATGTATTTTCAACATTATATTCATCTATATTTGCTACATCATCTAGCTCTACATGACCCTTGTATACAGCAGGGTTTTCCACACCTGGTAAATCTTTTATATCAGCTACACTTATCTCATGAATATCCTCATCCTGATCGTTTGGTCTAGCCAGTTTTGTAATAGCTACTCCGCGGATTTGATTATCCATTCTCTTTTCTTTTTTCTGATATGCTCTCTCTTTTGCAATATCCTTTGCACTTTTCCTAATTCTTGTAGCATCTTCCTTCGCTGTCTCATATACCACGGTGCTACTTTTTTTTACTCCGGAAATAAATGATCTTTCTGTAATAAGAACCATTGCAATAATAATTAAAAATATAAGAACAATATATGTTCCCACAAGACCTATAACTGAGTGTAATGATTTCTCTATCATAGCACCAAAAAATCCACCACCTGTTTTATTGGCACCAGATATACTATAATATTCAAATACACTTTTACTTTCATTATATTCTACAAAAATCAATTGTATCATAGCAGAAACAAGTATATATAATACACCGCCTGCTACAAATTTCATTACACCTTTTGGGTTGTTAATATTTGAAATAAGAAATGCAATTCCAAGGAATAAAACAATAGGAAATATGTATGCTGTAAATCCAAATAATCCAAACATAAAATAACTTATGTAATCTCCCACTGGAGATAGTACTCCAAAATTACTAAGCATTAGGAGTGTCATTATGGCTAATGATATTAATAACCTAATTTCATTATGTAGCTTGATTTCCTTTTCAGTAGGTATATACCTTTCTTTCGCCATTGGCGAAACATCAGCCTTTGAAGTCTGCTTCCTTGTTGTCTTTGCACTAGAAGAACTATTTTTTGGCTTACTTTGAGTTTTTTTATTTGAGCTTGTCTTTCTTGAATTTGTTCTAGACTTTGCGTTCGTCTTAGTGTTTGTCAACTTGCCTTCCTCCAAAATATATTTATGTCAAACCTTAATGTATATTAAAATAAAGTAAAACTTTAAACATTAATATACATTAAAGTTATAAATTCATAAACTACAAATATGAATACATACTTATCTATTTTACTATTTATTGTATGTAAATTCAACTAAATTAATAATCCCCTCGTTAACAGCCTCTGATCCAACTAATATTGTCCCTAAATCCTTAGTTAAAAAACCCGTATTTAACATTAATTCTTCCATTCTGGATTTAGAAATATCTCCGTCTTTATTTTTTTTACTATTTTGCTTATTTTCCCCATAACTACCTCCTATTTTCAATAGTATATGGGAAATTTATTTATTTATACTCTATTACCTTTTCAAAATTCATATTGCCACCAAAGATATCCAATGCACTGCCAACTGTAAAATCTACTTTTGATTTAGATTTTTCTTTCAAGATATCTAAATCTTCAAAAGAACCTATACCACCGGCATATGTAATTTTCATGCCCTTTAATTTTCCTAGTAATGTAGCCACTTCCTCTTCTATTCCTTTAGCCTTGCCCTCCACATCAACTGCATGAATTAGAAACTCGTCACAATATTTTTCTAAATCATAAAATGTCTTTTCGGACAATTCAACTTCAGTAAATTTTTGCCATCTATCCGTAACAATATAATACTTTCCATCTCTCTTTCGACAACTTACATCTAATACCAAATGATCTTTTCCTACAATCCTATTTAGCTTTATTAAATTATCTATATTAATCGAACCATTTGAAAATACATATGAAGTTACAATTACATGGGATGCTCCAAATTGCAAGTAAAACAATGCATTTCTCTCATTAATTCCCCCACCAACTTGCAATCCTCCCTTATATGCTTCTAATGCCATTAGGGCTTGTTCCTTTGTAATATCATAATATGGAGAATCTACGCTATTAAGTAATATAATATGTCCGCCAGTAATATTATGTTTATTATATAAATCAGCATAATATGTGGCATCTTGAGTAGATACAAAGTTTTCCTTTACTGCATCATTTTCGTCTTTAAGACTTCCTCCAACGATTTGCTTAACTTTTCCATTATGGATGTCTATACATGGTCTAAATTTCATAGTTTCTCCTTCTTTCTACCGTACTATTTGTATTAATATAATTATCCAAACAATTATATATATTTCATACATTCATCTTTTATTACATTAAATTTAAAGTATTTCCCTTTTTCTTTAAATTATGTATTATCTATTATTTATTGTATTTATTACATTATTTGAGTATATCTTAATACAATTTTTTTGTAAATAACAAAATACTATTCAAGCATAATGTTTGAATTTACAAAAAGTATGTGATATAGTATTAGGAATTATTATAAAGGAGGAATTAATCATGTCAGAGAAAAGAAATCTTGGCACTATTTGTATCCAGAGTGGATATACACCAAAAAAAGGTGAACCAAGAGTATTACCAATTTATCAATCCACTACTTTTAAATATGAAACCAGTGAGCAGATGGGAAAATTATTTGACCTTGAAGATGAAGGATATTTTTACACCAGACTTCAAAACCCTACGAACGATGCCGTAGCTAAAAAGATTTGTGAACTTGAAGGTGGCGTAGCTGCTATGCTTACATCCTCAGGTCAAGCAGCAAACTTTTATGCTATTTTTAATATTTGCGAACAAGGTGGACACGTTGTTTGTTCCGCTCCAATCTATGGCGGTACATTTAATTTGTTCAATGTCACTCTTAGAAAATTGGGATTAGAATTTACTTTTGTTGATCCTGATGCACCAGCTTCAGAGCTTGCTAAAGCATTTCAACCAAATACAAAGGCTGTCTTTGCAGAAACTCTATCTAACCCATCTCTTGTAGTTTTAGATATTGAAAAGTTTGCAACTTTGGCTCATGAACATGGTGTCCCTCTTATTATTGACAATACCTTTGCTACTCCTATTAATTGTAGACCTTTTGAATGGGGTGCAGATATTGTAACACACTCTACTACTAAGTATATGGATGGTCACGCAATGGCCGTTGGTGGATGTGTTGTCGATAGCGGTAACTTTGATTGGAATGCATATGCTGATAAGTTCCCAGGACTCACAGCACCAGATGATTCATATCATGGCATTATCTATACAGAAAAATTTGGAAGTGCTGCATATATCACCAAGGCTACTGTACAGCTTATGAGAGATTTAGGTTCTATTCAGTCACCAATGAATGCTTTTCTTACAAATATAGGTCTTGAAACACTTCATTTACGTGTACCTAAACATTGTGAAAATGCTCAGAAAGTAGCCGAATATCTAAATAAAAACGAAAAAGTTGCTTGGGTAAACTATTGTGGTCTTAAGGATAACAAATACTATGAATTAGGACAAAAATACTTATCAAATGGAAGTTGCGGTGTTATTGCTTTTGGTTTAAAGGGTGGACGTGATACTTCAATCAGTTTTATGGACAACCTAAAACTCGCTGCTATCGTAACTCATGTGGCAGATTCTAGAACCTGTGTACTTCACCCAGCAAGCCATACACATAGGCAGCTCACAGACGAACAGCTTATAGAATCCGGTGTTCAACCTGATCTTATTCGTCTAAGTGTTGGTATTGAGGATGTAGAGGACATTATCGCTGATATCGAACAAGCCCTTAATGCATAATACGTACTTAACTCACAACAAGTAATTAACTCAATATGAACGTATATAAACAAAAAAGTCCTTTCTGCTTTTAACGCAAAAAGGACAATAAAAAAAGCCGGCAAGATATAGCGTTAAAAGCTATAACTCGTCGGCATTTCGTAAGCTCGCTCCTACTGTATTATCAATACCAGCGTTTCTGGCTGTAGGCTCGTACTCAGTTATTTGAATGTACAATATTCAGTTTTTATTTATAAACACCGTTCCTTGTTAGACAGCGCGGACACCGTGTGATTTTGTCGTAGTCATCCTCGTTCGTTTTTCTAAAGATTTCCGTCCGGAACGGTCGGTCATTGCAGTCGTTGCTAAGCGTTCGTTTGCCACCGACACATTGAATCATGAACTTTTGTTTCTTTATCATTGTTTTTTGCACGATGGCCATTCCTCCTTTTTGTCGGAAATTAGCATATTTGCGAATATCTTGGGCAAAAAATACGATGTGTTTAGATTAATGAGAACCACTCCTTTTGTACTATGTTCAAACGGCCCTTTCAATAGAAAGAGCCGTTTTTAAATTTAGCTTATTCGATTATTCTCGTTTTGGGTTTCATAAAAATCATAATGCCACATGACAACAAAGCAATTAAGCTATACCAAAGTATTGACGAATCATCACCTGTGGTAGGACTAGAAGGGACAATTGGTGCTTGATATTCATTTGTAAATATAATGTTTTGAACGTTTGTGCTATCAGTTCCATTATCTTTTACTACAGAAATCTCAGTGTTTAGAGTTCCGTCACCATTGTCCGTAACTGTGATAGTGATAAAGTAGGTGGCATGGTGTTAGTATATCATTATCATAAGTGAATCCTTCTTTATTTCCTGCTACTTCTCGAATGATGAAGTTATGGACACCAAGTTGGTCTTGATTAAAGAAAAATTCGTCAAATACAATGTTGCCATCAGCATCGTTATAGACGGTTTGCAAAATATTTTTGCCATTCTCATCCATTAGTATAAATGCGAACATCTTATCTGTGAGTCCTAAACCCTTCAAGATTTTCTTCGCATTAATCTGAACAGAGCCTTTTGCTGTATAAACATTTGAAAATTCGATGTTATCAGCTTCAATGTTAGAGTTAGCATTACCCGGTTTTGTTATGGTATATTCTGTTCTAAGTGTTCCGTCGCCATTATCAACGACATTGATTACTATGGTGTATACTGTATTGTCATATTCATATCCTGGTCTGTTGTCGTTGATTTCAGCTATCGAGTAATAGTAGGTTTTACCCATATCTGCCTGTGTGAAGGTGATTGGAGTAAAAGCAATACTGCCGTCAGCTTTGTTGGTAACTGTTTCAATGAGGTTTTTAGGCGTTCCATCTTCACCAAGACTTCTAAGTTGATAACTAAACTGACCGTTTTCCAATACACGCCCGTTCAAGGTCTTATGTGCATTAAACTGCAAGCTTATATCATTTGTGGTGTAAGTGTTGGCAAAAGTAACCTTAGATTCATTTGTTGTTACACCATTCACCACTTTGTTGATACTTTGAATCGTACTTGTAAGGGTACCGTCGTCATTGTCGTCAATTTTAACGGTTACTGTATACTCTGCTGAATCATAGGTGTAACCGGGCATACTGTTATTTTTCTCAATAATTCTGTATGTTTTTGTACCAACATCCGCCTGTGTATAGTTTATCACATCAAATTTTATATTGCCGATATATGTATTCGCTTCTGTCATAGCACCAACACTGTTTTTCGCAGTTTGTAGGAGCGTGGAGCCTTCGTACAGCTCAAATGTAAACATATCTGCAGCTAAAGCATGACCAATAACCTTCTTTTCATCACTGAGCTGGATACTGCCGTTGGCACGGTAGGTGTTAGAGAAAACCGGGGTACCATCAGCCGTGAATTTTCCTCCATTGTCAGAGAGAATATTTCCTGCACCATCTTCAATAACTACCTTTAAATTATCTTGACCTTTTATATTGTAAACCCTGACTATCAGCGTATATACTTTAGTATCAAAGCCGTAGCCGGGCAGGGAGGATGCAATCTCTCTCATGTTGAATGATTTAGTTGTTACAAGGTGGGAAGTGCCTGCTGGATCGGAATCTTTAAAGATGTGATCATCAGTAAAAGTAAGCACACCCTCTGCATTGATACCGCTGTTCATAGAGAAGGATACTGTATAATCTCCATTTGGAATGGGGGTATTAGTTACACCTGTCAGTAAAGGTACAGACCCCTCGCGTATTTCAAAATTAAATGGGCGCACAATATTCTTACCATCCAGCTTTTTAATAGCGGTGGGCGTCCAATTTCCTGTTTTAATAGGTGTATTGTAAAATGTAAGAGGTGATACATCTCCTGTTCCTGTAGAAGGAACGCTAATTTGAACAGGGTTCGGGTTATCTAACAAATATCCGTTTGGCGAAGCAATCTCGGTTATTGTGTATTTTTCACCTCTTGTAAGACCTCGGAAAATTATGGACCCGTTTGTAGCAGTCAGCGTTCTCACAAATACAGGGTCGTTGGCATCTCCGTTTCTAAGCCAATGCAGTGAGAAAATCGCATCATTTAAAGATGCACCGGTATCCTTGCTCACCTTATTTACTGTAACTGATGATTTTGTTGTTGAGCCGCCACCCGACCAGTTTGATAATGTCATTATGCTTGTATCGGTATTATTCGGTAATGCTTCTTCTCCGACAAAATATGCACTGTTATTGATTTGCTTTCCAAGAAGACTTCTATCAATATCGGTTGCAAATCTAAGTATATAATCGGTTTGATTATCGGGCAAATCAACAGTAAGGGTGTATCTACCCTCCATGCCATCCCCCGTTGCTGGTAAATATGTATAGTTAAATGTAACAGGTGTTCCCTGCGCTTCAACAGCATTTCCTGCTATAAAGTTGCCGTTCGTTCCGATTACATTTTTATAAAGCTTTATGGATGTAGGGTCTAATGTGAGTCCTTTAGGAAGAATGTCTACAACTGTGGTGTCATCCAAAGCAACTCTATGTTGATTCAAGTTGATTGTCCAAATCACCTGTTGTTCGGCAATCAAATGCTCACCGGATTTTCCAAGTACTTCATTGCCAATATTGTTTGAGTTTCCCGTCGGAGGGGTAGAAATAGTTCCTGTTTTAAGACCGTCTGCAATAATTTCTGCAACATTTCCGTTGCAGCGAATGGTGCCATTCTCTTTGAAAATAGCATTTTGTGATACATCCAATTCCGCTGTAAAGGTTATGGTGTATTTGTCGTTTACAGAAACATCGTTTCCAAAATTAATGGTTAGAAGATTATTATCGTATGTAGCCGATGTTATAATTTCAGAAAGGTCAAGTGAATCCCTTGTTCCTGCATTTCTTGTTATTTTAAGTGTATCGGCAACATAAGTCCACTTAACACCACTGACTGTGTTGAATGCTGATTCGCCGCTTTTTCCAAACGAAGTAGTAAGCCTGCTTAAGTCATCCGTAATAATAACATTCTTAAGAGGCATTAAATTATTATTAATAGTAATTGAAAAATCAACTCGTGGATTTTGACCAGCCTTAGTGTCATTTCCGTTGTATTCAGATGATGTTTTAGAAATTACAGTATTTTGGATTCTAACACTGTCAGTATCACTATCGGTTATGAGAACATCTCCGGTAGAAGATGAAAGCAACGAAGCACTCACTTGATTAGTGAAATCCCGGTTAATATTTAGACCGTAATATTCCTGCTTAATTTTTGTCTTTACAGTAAAATTTTGCTGCGTCTGTAAAGCATTATAATTGTTAAACGTTATTGTAAGCGTGCGACCATCATCACTTATTTCTGCTTTCGGCTCAGTTGTCTCATTAATTTTCTGGCTGCCTCAATAAATTTCATCAGCAATATAGTCCTGGTCTGAGGGCAATGTGTCAATAATTTGTGACTTCCCATAGTCTGATAGATTACTTGTAGCTGAAATTGTCCATGTAATGGTACCATTTCTTTTATCTTCTTCTGAAATGGCTGTGTGGCCTTTCACAACAGAAACATAAGGCACATCAACACCAACTTGATTTATATTTATAGTCGGCAGAGTTCCTTCTCCGTCACCATCTGTAATATAATTGCAATCAAGTGTTGCGGAGTTTTTATACGTCGGGCTTTGAGGGGCGATGACATCCTGTGACACAACATCAGTTACAAGAGTTATGGTTTGTTTTGCATTGGAAGCGTTTACTTTACCCCTGGGCAAAAAAATCTCAAGTTTCGAGGTTCCATCAGGGTTCGTGGTAAGAATACCGTAAACCTCTGTTGCATTAGCCGGTGTATGGGCATCCTCATAGATAGGGATCAGAGTAGTCCCAAGTTTTACAGAAGTTTTATCTAGCTTTACATCCGTTTGAAAATAATCTGTTATAACAGCATTATACATTGCCTGATTGGTGGTATTTGTGTCAATGGTCCACAAAATTTTGTTTCCTTGATAAGTAGTCCCTCTCTTACCAAGCCAATTGGGAGTAATTGTATGAGCTGCACTATTTGAATCAATATCGACAAACGAATCTCCACCGGACAAGTTCGCCTGATTGTTTATAGTTGTAGCTGTAAGGCTGCCATAGATACTTCTCTTTGCAACCGTTGTGATTGTGATATTTTGAAAATCTGCACCGTCCCGACCATTTGGAATGGTATAAATCAGTTCACCGCTTGTTGTATTATAGGTATAATCCGTTCCCTCTATAAGAGTAATATTTCCATGCTTAATTGATTTAAGATCAAGGCTATTGATATCAATAGTGTCTGTAAAAACGCAGCCGCTAAAGACGCCTGTCTCAGGCATCATTTTTACATTCCACACAAGCTCCCTTGTTTGGTGATTATAGCTCGAAACTGTTTTTGTGAGCGAAACCGGCTTTGTTGCAGGAGGTACCGGTTTTGTGATATCAATATCAATACTATTTTCATTATCGATAGGAATAGAAATAGTAGTGCTTGTCCCTTCTCCTACCGAGCTTAAATCAAGCTCAAAATCAAATTCCATTTCCGCGTGTATATCATATTCATTGGGGTTATCGATATAATCAGTATATTCAATCTTCACTTGCCATGTACTATCTGCTTTTTGAACAAAGCTATAATTAGCAATTACTCTGCTTTCATTTCCAAAAATGCTTCCGTTAACAGGATTACTGATTTGTAGATTTTCGGGTAAATCAATTAGATAATAATCACCACTTTTTATGGTTCTGTGTGCTTCACCTGTTGTGCTGTCAATGTGATCTTCAAGCGCAAATGTATACTTTGCATGCAACTTATCAACCTTTGAACTGTCAGCAATTTTATATGGCGGTAGCAATTCAATAAAATCCGATTCTCCTTTTATTTTATAGCTCAGAGATAATGACCTAACAATATCAACATTTTCTGTTTGGTCTTTATTATCTAAAGCAAATGCGTTTTGAAACGGCATAACATATGTTAACATCATAGTAAAACACATAACAAATGCTAATACTTTACGAAAAAACCTTTTCTCATTTCTCATCTTTCATTATCCTTCCATTTTAAAATTAATACATATAAAAAACAATCGCAATTTTCACTTACTTGCAAAAATTGTATAATTACATACATTATAATTTTATCATGCAATCCAATAAATTATATGGAACAGTTGTTACCATTGGTCGATTGTTGTAAAAAATAAAATTGAAAAACACGTAATAAAAAAAGACTATTAAATAAAATCATAACAGCTCTTTATTTCCCTAACCATTTCCGAACTTATTCTTTTGTCATTTAAAAAATCATAAAAAAGATTGTAGTTCGATATGTAATATGCGGCTATCGGATTATTGTAAATCAGCAAATCATATAAACATTTTTGAAACCACTTAAAGGCTTCTTGATACATTTCCTTTTTATAATATGAATAAGCTAAATAATAAAAAGTGTAATTTGAACGCTCGCCTAAGCTTGACCCCAATTTATTATGATAAATCCATAACCCATCTTCTATCGCAGCATCATATTTACCATTGAGGTGACATAATGTCATATTATTTAGCTTAGTTGAAATAATAACTTGATTGTATCTTGGTATGTTTTCCTTGTTCTCGATTTTTTTATATGCTTTTTCCAGTGCTCTTTCCGAATTTTTTATGTCATTAAAACATTGGTAACAGGTAGACAAGAGCACATAAAGATTTGCAGTAAATTCTTCTTCTAAATACTTTTTGTCCATACGTTTTAATATTTCTTCGGCATCACGAACAACGATGTCATACTGTTGCTCAATAAATGCCATACAAGAAAGTCTGTTTACTTCAATTTCGTACTTCCAGCGACCTTTTTGAAAATCCGGTAAAAGCATGATCTGTCGATTATAACTGTACAATGATTTGAAATCTGAAGACCTTCGGTATAAATTGAATCGGGTGATAGCATCGTACACCTGTATTGGATCATTACAATCCAGATACTCATAGTAAGTAAATAAATTCGTGCCTAATCGATCACCTATAAACCGGTTCATTTCAACAGAGGGATTACGCTCACCCTTTTCAATTAAATAGAGATATTTTTCTGTACATATATCTTTTGATGTATCATTGCGGCTGAGCCCCAAATTACATCGCAAAGTTTTAATTACATTGCCGATATGATTCATAAACTTTTCCTCCGTTCATCTTATCCTATTTTTACAGAAAAATAGGATAACTAATTATAGCATTTTTACATGACAAAATCCACAGACAACAATGCGGGTTTTAGTTGCTATAATATAAATACTTGTTAATCCTATATTCGTTTCTATGCTATGTGTGTAGATTTTTTGAATACATACTCAACAAACTATCTATCTACCCTTGGATACTTTGTCCCATCCCATATTTCGTGATGTCCATATACATATTCCACCAAATCCAGCGTATCATCAAAATACCCTACAATCGAATAATGGTAGCACAATACTCTATGTCGCAATCACAACTAGCGAGAATTTCAAATCTGTCTTTGAATTTCTTGGAATAAGTATTAAAGCCGTTCATCACATCATCGTTTACATTACCGGTAACTTCAAAAACAAAATTTGTCGTTTATCAATCAGTAAATTGCGTTCTCTGCCCATTCCGCCGCATACAATAGCTCCGGCAATGCCGTCCCATTCACGAATTTCGTATCCGAAGCCGTTGCCTTTAGCCTCATGACGAGCTTTATGTCTTCTGAGGGTTTCAACATAGACATCGCTTAAATAATATTTAGCCGGTACGGGTTTTTCTTCTATAATATCTTTCAGCCTTTTTGTATCATCCATGCGGAAAAATCCACTTAAATAAAGGAAAAGGTGTAACCCCGCTATTGGGATTGCACCATAATTCTTAAAATACTGCCTTATTAGCCCGTAGCTAAAACTACTAGTTTTTTATATCTGTTTCGATCTTTGCGGATTTTATTCACTAATCTTTCCAGCCAATGCAACGCTCATTTTATCTAAATCAAAATATTTACGTATACATTCATTGATGCTTTCCACACTAACTCTATCAATGGCTTTAATCGTATCTTTAAAGCTTATTATTTCATTATAAAACATAACTGCTTTGGCATTGCTATTCATTAAACTCACTGTATTATCTCTGTTTAATGTCATTTCAACTATGACCTGTTTCTTTGCATTTGCTACTTCTTCACTTGTTACGCCATTTTCACAAAGATCCGTTATAATCCCACGAATCAAAGAAATAACTTCATCCTTTTGACTAGCATTTAGAGCAGCATATATATGGAAAAGACCTGTATCAAAAAAGGCACTACCATATGTGCAAATGTTATATGTCAATCCCCTTTGTTCTCGAATTTCTTGAAAAAGTCTAGAGTTGACATCACCGCCTAGGATGGCATTGATAATAGTAAACTCATAACGAAGTTTATCAACAAATGAGGGAATTTCAAAAGCCATATTCAAATGTAATTGCTCTATATCTCTTTGTGTAGCAAATTTCACTCTTTGATATTTTGGCGTATTTCTCTTTGGTAATCCATTTTTACAACTAACTGAAGATTTTTTTATGCTTCCAAAGGCATTTTCCAATGCTGTTTTAGTGACATCTCTATCAAATTTTCCAGCTATAGAAATTACAATATTTTTCCCAACATAGAATTCATTCATATATTCTCTAATACTATCTACAGTAAATGATTTTACAACTTTTTTCTTTCCTGAAATCAAAAAGCCTAAAGAGTCGTTTTTCCATATCTTCTTTTGCAGCACTTCATGTACATAATCCTCACATGAATCATCATACATATCTATTTCTTCACAAACTACGGATTTTTCTTTTTCCAAATCTTCTGGCGATAACAATGGATTAGTTATCATGTCTCCAATAAGTTCTACTACTTCTAAAAGATATTGGGGCAATGTCTTACAATAATAAGAGGTACACTCCTTACTAGTATAAGCATTTAAATTTCCGCCAAGGATGGCGGTGGTAATAGCTATATCCTTGGCGGTTCTTGTCTTTGTTCCTTTAAACAGCATATGCTCTATCATATGAGCTATACCATTGTTTTCTTTTACTTCATCTCTAGATCCTGTCCCAACCCAAACACCAATTGATGCTGAATTAAAGAACTTGCTTTCCTCAAAAACAACTCTTATGCCGTTTTTTAATTCAAACTGTTCAATCATTATTTACAATCTTTAATGCTGAAGCTTATTCTACCCATCTTGTCCTTGCCAAGGCATACAACCTTAACAACATCTCCAAGAGTTAAAACATCTTCAATTTTATTAATTCTTTCATTAGAGATTTTTGAAATGTGTACCATTCCCTCTTTACCAGGAGCAAACTCTATGAAAGCACCAAATTCTTTAATGCTAATTACTCGGCCTTCAAATACTTGACCTTCTTCAAAGTCGGTTACGATAGTCTTAATTATCTTAATTGCCTTATCCATACCTTCTTTGTCAACACCACATATTGAAACAGCGCCCTCGTCTGTAATATCAATTTTAACGCCTGTCTGTTCAATAATAGCATTAATAACCTTACCACGCTGTCCAACAACATCACCAATTTTAGAAGGATCAATCTGAATCTGGACAATCTTTGGTGCTAATGCTCCAACTTCTTTACGAGGCTCAGCAATAGCTGGCTTCATACATGTATCCATAATAAACATTCTTGCTTCGCGACATGTTCTAATAGCACCTTCAACTATATCTCTTGTAAGACCATTAATCTTAATATCCATCTGTATAGCAGTAATACCTGCATCTGTACCAGTTACCTTAAAGTCCATATCGCCAAAGAAATCTTCAAGACCTTGAATATCTGTTAAGAGTGTATAATCATCATCTGTGTCTCCTGTAACAAGACCACAAGAAATACCAGCAACCATCTTCTTAATTGGAACACCAGCAGCCATAAGTGCCATACATGACGCACAAGTAGAAGCCATTGATGTAGAACCGTTAGATTCAAATGTCTCTGATACTGTTCTGATTGCGTAAGGGAACTCTTCTGGAGTTGGAAGAACTGGAATCAATGCCTTCTCAGCCAATGCACCATGTCCGATTTCACGACGTCCTGGTCCTCTAGATGGTTTTGTTTCTCCCACTGAATATGATGGGAAGTTATAATGGTGCATATATCTTTTTGATGTTTCTGTACCATCAAGACCATCCAATTTTTGTGATTCTGATAATGGTGCTAAAGTACAAATATTACAGATTTGAGTTTGTCCTCTTGTAAACATAGCTGAACCATGAACTCTAGGGATAATATCAACTTCTGCAGAGAGCTGACGAATTTGTGTCATTTCACGTCCATCAGGTCTTTTTTGATCTTTAAGAATCATCTTACGTACTGTCTTCTTTTCATATTGATAAACTGCCTCATCAATAAGTGGAAGCCATTCGCTCTTGTCTGCAAATGTTTCTACAAGCTTGTCCTTAAGATTACGAATTCTATCTTCGCGAACCTGCTTTTCTTTTGCAAACATAACCACTTCCATCTCTGATGGAGGTACTATCTCTTTAATAGCTGTAAATAATTCTTCTGGAATTGCACAGCTTGTATATTCATGTTTTGCCTTTCCACATTCAGCTACAATAGTATCAATAAATTCTATTACTTGCTTGTTTACAGAATCAGCCAAATAAATAGCTTCAATCATTCTATCTTCTGGAACTTCATTTGCACCAGCTTCAATCATTATTACTTTTTCACGTGTAGAAGCTACTGTAAGTTTAAGATCAGAAATCTTATTCTGCTCTTCATTTGGATTAACGACAAATTCACCATCAATTAATCCCACCTGTGTTGTTGCACATGGGCCATCAAATGGAATATCTGAAATTGCAACTGCAATAGCTGAACCAAGCATTGCTGTAAGTTCAGGACTACAATTTGGATCAACACTCATTACTAAGTTGTTGAGTGCAACATCATTTCTATAATCCTTAGGGAATAAAGGTCTCATAGGACGATCAATTACTCTCGATGTAAGAACCGAATTCTCCGATGCCTTACCTTCTCTTTTGTTAAATCCTCCAGGAATCTTTCCTACAGAATATAATTTTTCTTCATATTCAACACTAAGTGGGAAGAAATCAATACCATCTCTTGGTTTCTCAGAAGCTGTAGCTGTTGATAAAACAACTGTATCTCCATAGTGCATAAATGCAGCGCCATTTGCCTGTGCTGCTACTCTGCCAACATCAACTCTAAGAGTTCTTCCGGCTAATTCCATTGTAAAAGTTTTAAACATATATGTCTCCTTCTTGGCTTATGCCATTCTTTTATAAATAAACCGGCAGAAGTTCCGAAAACACTTAAAATCACACGATATCCATATAATTTTAAGTGGTCTCGGTTTGGTGCTTCTGCTAGTAAATTTCGATTTAAGTACCTTTTACTATAACAATAGACAAGACCAAGGCCTTGTCTATCGCAATAATCATAATTACTTTCTGATTCCTAACTTTTCAATTAAAGCACGGTATCCTTCAAGGTCGTTCTTCTTTAAGTAATCAAGTAAGCCACGTCTTTGACCTACCATCTTTAAAAGACCTCTTCTTGAATGATGATCCTTCTGATTCTTCTTTAAATGCTCTGTTAACTCGTTAATTCTAACTGTTAAAATAGCAATCTGAACTTCTGGTGAACCTGTATCTCCAGGTTTTCTACCATATTTCTCAATAACTTCGGTTTTCTTTTCTTTTGATATCATAATCAAAACCTCCTAAAAATATTATCGCCTCTCACATCAGTAATGGTCGGAGTCTCCGGTTACCAAGTGATGGCTACGCAGTACAAGGACAAATATAACATAAATAGTGATTTAAGTCAAGCAAGGAATGTATAAAGTCGCTGCTTATCACATTTTAGGCTCTATTTATATTCAACTTTTACTAAATAATCACTCTATCACTAATGGTGCTCCGTCACATTTTATAAAACCTTCTTCATCTTCTATCTGATGATATATAACGTATATCTTCATTCCCTCACTCAGCTTAGTATTTCTAATATCTTCAAATATTTCATTAGAAAACTTAATTTTTATTTCATCCTTAACTTTATAAGGTTCACTATCTTTTATAACCTCTCCATATATCACATCATCTTTAATTTCATTCACTTGTACACATATATGAAAAGGTGCATAATCGCAATAATTTCCTTCATTATTTTTGTAATCACAAATCATTAAATACACAATCACTCCTATAATACATATCAAGATAACTGGTATACAAATAAGGTGTTTTCTCTTCATAATAGATCACCTTCTCTAATCAATAAATGTTGCTTGACTTAGTTCTGAAACATAAAATCGAATTTTATATGTATAAGAGGACCGATACATCAGTGATATTTATAACAATATGTATTGGTCCTCACAAACACAAAACTATAAAAATCACTCCTATAATACATATCAAGATAACTGATATACTAATAATGTACTTCTTTTCCATAATAAATCACCTCCTCTAATTAACAACTGTTGCTTGACTTGAAATAAAATTATCTTGATCGAAAATGATATATCTTGCAGAATCATTCCAACCATCTGCAATTTTTAAGAAATAGCAATAATTGTTTGTAGCTAAACTTCTATAATAAGCATAGCCTGTTACACTTACAGAATGCCCACTACTAACATATTTTCCATCTTCCTTAACATATATACGTGCAGATAATATTGAGGATTTTCCCTTATCGACTGCATTTGTAAAAACATTATAACTTGGATTTTGTGTACAAGTTGCTGATATGGTTTTGTGTGCATATGACGAGGCAAATAAACACAACGCATTCTCTATATAACTATCATATACACTTCCATAAGATATACCTTTCTTGACTTCATATACTTTTGCTTGAGAAACATTCCATAAATAATTAAATGCAGGCGCAATTTGTGCTGCATCCAATGCATGACTTCCACTCGTTCTGTAATTAAAATAATCATTTTGTGCACAAACCTCCAGCATTGCAACTACAGCACATGCATATTTTTTTGTATATTTTTCAATATATTCCTCGCTAAAATATACTTCTTGGGGGATTGATGCACTCTTTAATAGTATATATGAAGCGGAATCTTTGTACGTCGATATTTTTTTAATTATACTGTACCAATTTTCGTTTTTCGTTACTGATGTACTATTAAAAATACTTTCTTTTTCATTTCCTGAATTACTATAAAATGTACTACCTTCATTTTTTGAGACAAGAATAAAATATTCAATGTTATCTTCTGTATAAAGTGCATATTCAATTTCAATACTATCATTTTCTAATTCTTGATTGCTACAAATAGAATCATACATGTTTTCTTGATTTTTTTGAATACAGTATTCTATTACACTATATTTTTCTACATTATAGATAATATAGCCGTATGAAGTGTTGCCTTTTTTTAGTCCAATACAAAAACCATTAATAGAACCATCAAAATCATTTTTGTCCCGATAATTGGACACGTCACCAGAACTTTTTATAAACCTTAGACTCCAAACTTTGCGTCCTACAATTTCTTGTAGTTTGCCGAATACACACTTTTCACTAAATCCAATGTATCACTATGTATTCTCTATGTCAATAATAATGTCATCATAAAAAGTATAAAAAAGGGACCCTAAGGTCCCTAAATTTCTTTATGGAATAACACGTACTGCACAATATGGCTGTGTATAGAATGCACTACCAATCTTAATACCTTGTGAAGGTGTTGATGCATGCATTAACTGACCATTTCCAATGTAAATACCTACATGTCCAATTACGCCATTGTAATTGTATAAGAAAATATCACCTGGTTTAGCCTGATCCACTGGAATAACAGTTCCCGCACTAAGATATGCTGATGAACTTCTTGGAAGTGAGTATCCAAACTGCTGGAATACCAACATTACAAATCCAGAACAATCTGTTCCATTTGTAAGACTACTACCACCATGGACATATGGATTACCAAGGAATTGCATTCCGTAATTGATAAGATCAACTGCAGTCTGTGACACTGTAGAATCCAAGTTTGTGTATGTCATATTAGGTACTGAATTTGAAGAACTACTACCTGAGTTATTATTATTATTATTATTATGGTATGTAGTCGCTGCAACAACTTCCACAATTTCAACTGCCGTTGGGAGTGTATTAACTTTATTTACGTAATCTGCACTTACATATCCTGTCAGATTGTTGATATCAACTTTATACCAGCCATCAAGTTCTTCTATGATTTCAAGATATTCACCCATAGCAACGCTTGTAGCAACATCACATGATGTAGAAGGTTCTTGGCGAACATTTAAAATATCACAGTTAACATATAACTCTGTTGACATTGATTCCATAGCTTTAACGTTGGCAGAGTATCCAGTGAGAATATACTCACCGAATACATATCCTTCAACATCTCCAGATTTAATCTTGTACCAGCCATTTTCTTCTGAAATAATCTCGCAAGCACAATTACCAGGCATCTTACCCACTATCTTGTGTTCTGTTCCTGCTCCATTTCTAACATTTAAATAATCTGAAACATTTGAAATACCAAGATTGGTATATCCTGCAATAATTGATCCCTCAGGTACAAACTTTGTTGCTATATCTAAATCTTCAACACTTGCTGTTACACACTTGTTTGCTTTATCATAACCAGATAGTACATATGCAATACCTGCGTTTGAAAAACTAAAAACACCTGTATTTTCTTCCATAGTAACATCTTCTACTGCTAATTTATCTAAATAATAGGACACTCCTGCTGCTGATGCAGTGGTAGTTCCTGAAAGTTCATCTGTTATCGCAAGAGCTTGCTGTTCATTCATAATCTCAACAGGTGCTTTTACGTTTGAATCGGCTTGTCCAGGTGCTATTGCATTTAATCCAAGTGAACATGCAACCATAATACAAGCTCCAAAAACTGTATTTCCTCTTCTCATAATACCTCCTTTTAAAGGAATAATCGTAAAGTCGTTATCTGAATTGTTACAAAATTGTTAAATTTATTACACGAAAATTATTATAACACCCAAGTATAAAATGTCAACCTTATTAGTAATATTCACAAATTTGATATTAAAATCATAGAAAACTTATATTTTTATTACAAAAAATGGCATTTTAGACATTTTCTATATATCAAATTTAAAATTTATACAACTATCATAATCACTTTTTATTTGTCTCTTCAAATCATCTAATGATTTAAATTTAATTTCATTCCTATGATAATGGTAAAATTCCACCACTATACACTGTCCGTAAATATCCTCGCAAAGTCCTATAATATTGGTTTCTACACATATTTCATTACCATTTTCAACAGTTGGTTTGCACCCAATATTTGTAATGCCTGAATATTTTTTATTATTCACAGTTACCTTTGTAAAATAAACACCATTAGGAGGTAACAATTTATCATCATCAGGGGCTATATTGGCAGTTGGAAAACCAATTGTCCTTCCAATCTTATTCCCGTGAATCACCTCTCCAATTATAGTATAAGGGTAATCCAACATTTTTAAGGTTTTCTCAATATCCCCCTTTTGAATCTTCTCTCTAATGTATGTACTACTTATGTCAATGTTGTCTATTTTTATTTTTTCAAAGACGATTGTTTTATAGTTATATTTTTTTTCTAGGGATTTTAAAAATTCTACATCTCCAAGCCTATTATGCCCGAAGCGGAAATCACTTCCACAAAAAATAGCCTTCATTCCTAGTTTTTCCACAAGAATCGTTTTTATGAATTCTTCTGCCTCCATAGTAATGATATTGCTATTTATTGGACATTCTACAACTAAGTCCACATCCATTTCCTTGAAGAATCTATATTTTTCTCTTTTTGTAAGTATATGTTTTTTGTCTTCTTGGTTTATTTCCTCTATAGGTGCCTTTTCAAATGTGAAAACTACCGACAAACCATCTACTTTTTCCTTTTGCATCTGTTCTAGTAACATCCTATGACCCTTATGAATTCCATCAAATTTGCCAACAGCAACAACAGTATTATGCAATTTAATTTTAGATAATTCTCTAATGATTTCCATACATTTTCCCTCTGCATTCTGCAACATTATTTACGAATAAAACATCTTTACAGGTTTAAAAAGATTTAAATCTTCTGTTAATTTAAAAATACCAATAAACTGGTGTTTAGAATCATATAATCTAAACATTTCTTTTGTGACACTATTCAAATCTCCCAGCTCGTCGGCATTTTTCGCCCCACTGATCGAAATTGAATTTCCGTTATGAAGAAGTCTATCAAATTCCTCTTTTGAAACCACCTCTCTATATTTATTAAATACTTCATCTATTTTTATTATATAATTTTCAATTTTATTGTTACTAGAACAATCTGATTCCTTGACAATTTGTTCAACCTCTGCAAGTGTTAAACTTTTAGATATATCAAAACTTGATACTCTGGTTCTGACAAGTTCCTCCATACAGCCTGGACAACCTAATTTCGTGGCAATATCTCGACACAGACTACGTATGTATGTTCCCTTTGAACAAGTAACCTCAAATTCTACCCTTGGGTATCTTATCTCTATGATTTTTATGTTAAGAATATTCACATTTCTAGGCGCTCTTTCAATAACCACACCTTCTCTTGCAAGCTGGTACAATTTTTTTCCATTCACCTTTAGAGCACTATACATTGGTGGAATTTGTTGATATTCACCCACAAAGCTCATAATAGCATTACTAATATCATCGTCTGAAATTTTATCTCTAAGTGTAGACATATCCACACTGTCTGTAACTACGCCTGTAATATCTTCAGTATCCGTAGATACACCTAAAATAAGGACAGCCTTATAGGTTTTGTCCTTATCAGTAAGCATATCACACAACTTTGTACCTTTTCCCAAGCACACAGGCAAAACACCTGTTGCATCCGGATCCAATGTACCTGTATGACCTATTTTCTTTTGTTTCAGAATCCCTCTTAGTTTTGCAACTACATCATGGGAGGTAAATCCTTTTTCTTTATATATGTTTATTACGCCATTAAACATCTTTACACCTTAATTAGCTTCTGTTCTTAAAAATTGAATTTCTATTTTTTCCGCAAGATTGTTAATCACATCATGAGTAGTGCCCTTCATCGTACATCCAGCAGCTCTGATATGTCCGCCGCCGCCAAAATATCCAGCCACTTCATTACAATCAATAAAATTGTTAGAACGTAGACTTACCTTATATTCAAAATCATTAGTTTCATAGATAAAAATAGCGCATTCAACACCCCTAGTTAATCTAAGTTGTTCTGCTATTCCACCTAGTTCTTGATGAGTTACACCATAGAAATTTATATTCTCCTTTGATAATGCCGAAAAAATACATTTACCATCTAGGAAAACGATACTTTCAAGTAATGCCCTTCCAAGTATTTGATTCTGAATATAACTTCTAGAGTAAAAACCATCATCAATAATAGATTGGAAATTAAATCCCTTATCTATTAGTTTACCTGCTACTTCCATCGTATGCCTTGAAGTACTACTGTACTTAAATACACCCGAGTCATGTACAATACCTGTGTACAACGCTTCTGCTGTGTCTTTGCTTATTTTTTCTTCATCTAAAATATCAAAAACCACTTCCGAGGCGGAGCTTGCCAGTGGAACTACAATATTTTCTTTGGCAAATCCATCATTACTAATATGATGATCTATACATAAAGTATTGGTCGTGGCATTAAATACATCATATGCCACACCAATTCTTTCTTTATCACTAACATCAACACTAATGAATAAATCGAAATCTGTGTCTACCACTTCTTCCTCAACTTTATCCATATTATTAATGTAATTAAATCTGTCACCTGTAGATTCCATATAAACATGTGTCTCTATCTGAGGGAAGTTTTCACAGATGTAATTGTATAAACCCATACATGAGCCTACACAATCACCGTCTGGTCTAACATGCCCTGCAATTCCCAATTTCTTAACATTAAAAAGTTTGTCTTGAATATTCACTCAAATACTTCCTTTCAAATCGATTATAAAAGAATTACAAATTATCTTCTTCAAAATCGTCTTCAATGATATCACTTTTTTGTTCCCCAGCTACATCATTAATCAACTTAGACATATTAACACCATATTCAATGGATTGGTCCATAACAAATGTAATCTGAGGAGTATTTCTTAAATTAACTGAGGATGCAAGTTTTTTTCTTATATACCCTTCGGCACTCTTAAGACCTTCATAAGTATCTTTTCTTGCTTGTTCATCACCTAAAACACTAATATATGCTTTACAAAATTTCAAATCAGGAGTAACCTCTACAGCTACTACCGATGTCATTGGAGAAATACGTGGATCTTTTATTTCTCCTCTGATTATATTGCTAAGTTCACGCATAACTTCTGCATTTACTCTAATATTTTTAACACTTTTACTTCGCATATTAAATCCCTCCTATCTAGGAACCTCGACCATAATGTATGCTTCAACAATGTCTAATTCTTGAATCGCTGTAAATCCTTCAAAAACGAGACCACACTCATATCCAGCCTTAACTTCCTTCACATCGTCTTTAAATCTCTTAAGTGAAGATAATGGTCCTTCAAATATTTGATTTCCTTCACGACTAATTCTTACACTACATCCTCTTTGGAACATACCATCAAGAATAAAGGAACCTGCAATTGTTCCAACTCCTGAAGACTTGAATATCTGACGAATTTCTGCATGACCAATAACTTTTTCTTCATATATTGGATCCAACATACCTTTCATAGCTGCTTCAACATCTTCAATTGCTTGATAAATTACTCTATATAATCTTAAGTCAACCTTTTCTCTATCTGCTATTTCCTTAGCCTGATTATCAGGTCTAACATTAAATCCAATAATGATTGCATTTGATGCAGAGGCTAAAATAACGTCTGATTCATTGATAGCACCAACGCAACCATGGATAACCTTTACTACTACTTCTTCATTAGAAAGTTTTACAAGACTTTGTTTAACAGCCTCTACTGAACCCTGAACGTCTGCCTTCACAATAATGTTAAGTTCCTTAACATCGCCAGCCTGAATTTGACTAAATAAATCATCAAGAGACATCTTTCCTTTAGCTTTTGAAACTTCAAGAAGTTTTTCTCTGCCTTCGCTAATAAATGTATCCGCAAAACTTCTAGCCTCTTTCTCGTTATCAGTAGCTACAAAGATTTCTCCTGCATTTGGTACTGAATTCAAGCCAAGAATCTCTATTGGTGTAGAAGGGCCGGCTTCTTTCAGCTTCTCACCTTTATCTGAAATCATTGCTCTTACTTTACCATAACAAGAACCTGCAGCAATAGTATCACCAACTTTAAGTGTACCCTTTTGAACAAGAACTGTGGCAACAGTACCACGACCCTTATCAAGTTTAGCCTCAAGGACAAGTCCTCTAGCTTTCCTATCAGGATTTGCTTTTAATTCGCATATATCAGCAGTAAGAATTATCATCTCCAATAATTGGTCAATACCTTCTCTTGTATGTGCAGAAACAGGTACAAATACTGTTTCTCCACCCCAGTCCTCTGCAATAAGTTCATATTCTGCTAGTTCCTGCTTAACTTTTTCTATATTTGCACTTGGTTTATCAATCTTATTAACTGCTACAATAATACTAATACCTGCAGCCTTGGCATGGTTAATAGCTTCTACTGTTTGAGGCATAACACCATCATCTGCTGCTACAACAAGAATTGCAATATCTGTAGATTGGGCACCTCTCATTCTCATAGCTGTGAATGCTTCGTGTCCTGGAGTATCAAGGAATGTGATTTGCTCTCCTCTACAATTAACTGTATATGCGCCAATATGCTGTGTTATTCCACCAGCTTCATGTGAAATAACATGTGCCTCTCTAATAGCATCAAGAAGTGACGTTTTACCGTGATCAACGTGACCCATTACACACACAACAGGTGGTCTTTTAATCATTTTAGTTTCGTCTTCTTCTTCTTCGCGAAGTAATTCTTCGATTACATCAACCTTTTCTTCTAGTTCAGCTATAATTTCAAATTCTAATGCAATTTCTTCTGCTTCTGCAAATTCAACTTCCTGATTGATGGTATACATCTTTCCCTGTAAAAATAATTTCTTTACAAGAGCAGATGGTTGCACCTTCATCTTGTCTGCTAACTCTTTAATTGTAAGTGAATCAGGTATAACAATAGACTTAATCACTTCTTCCTTTGGTTCTGGCTTTTGAACAGGTTTTTGCTGATTATTGTTTCTTCCGCCAAAGTTTCTATTTTTATTGTTTCTGTTATTGTAATTATTATAACCGTTACGATTATTGTTATTTCCATTACGTTTGTTATTTCCATTGGTATTTCCGTTATTTCCGCCGTTTGAATTTCCATTGGTATTATTTACACGGCTAGTGTTTGTTCCACTATTTGAACGGTTTGCATTCGCACTTGCATTTGTATTGATGTTAGTATTTCTATTTGCATTTGTATTATTGGTACTACGGTTATTGTTATTATTTCCAGCGCTTCCATTGGTGTTGCGGTTATTATTATTTCTATTTTTGTAATTCCCTCTACCACCTTGATTGCTGTTTTGAGGATTATAAACTTTAGAAATATTATGTTTCTTCTTTTTCTCGCCAGTTGTAGTGTTTGAAGCTTCTGTCTTTATTGGCTGATTATTTGGTGCATCGACTTTTTTTGTATCAACATTTTTTTTATCATCTATTTTCGATTCACTCTTTACTCTTTGTTTCGCCACCACTTTTTTAGGTGATGCTGCCTTTTGACTAGATACTTCTTTAGTGCTACCGGTCTTCTTTGTAGCTCTTGAAAATACATTCTTTACTTTGTTTGCATCCTCATCCGAAATAGAACTCATATGGTTTTTAACATCTATTCCAAGTTCCTTAAGTTTTGACACTATCTCTGCACTATCTTTCTCTATTTGTTTTGCTAATTCATAAACTCTAATTTTTGACATCTAATTTCCTCCATGACTATATTCTTCACTACCAAGAAGCTCCAACGCACTAACAATTGATTTTTTAAATCCATTATCCAAAATAGCCACGCTTGCACGAAACTCTTTTCCTGTAAAATGTCCCAGTTCATCTTTCGTTCCAAAAAAATATAGGGGAACCTTGTAAAATTCACACATATTCTTATACATTTTCTTTGAACGATCCGACGAATCCGCTGAAACAACAACCAATACTGCCTTATTATCCTTCACTGCACTTTCTACAGAAAATTCACCAGTAACTGTTTTACCAGCCTTTGTTGCTAGTGAAATAAGTGACAATACATTTTTATTCATTTGTCATCAGCTCCTTACGTAACTGTTCATATACAGTTTCTTCTATTTTAATACTAAGTGAACGTTCTAATGCCTTAGTTTTAATTGCTTTAGCCAAACATTCATTTGATTTACATATATATGCACCTCTGCCATTTTTCTTACCTGTAAGATCCATTGACACTTCATCATCCACGTTCTTGATAACTCTCACAAGTTCCTTTTTTGGCTTCGTTTCGCCACATCCTGTGCATTTTCTCATTGGGATTTTCTTAATAGTACTCATGTTTACCTCGATTTATTCTTGTTCCAATTCCCTAGCCTGCGATTCGCTCTTAATATCGATTCTATAGCCTGTGAGTCTTGCTGCAAGTCTTGCATTCTGTCCTTCCTTACCAATAGCTAGTGATAATTGGTTATCTGGAACTACAACGTAGGCTGTCTTTTCGTCATCATCTGCCTCTACAGATATAACTCTTGCCGGGCTAATTGCCTGCTCAATAAATTCAGCGGAGTTTTCACTCCATCTAATAATATCTATCTTTTCTCCACGAAGTTCTGATACAACAGCTTCAACTCTAGAGCCATTAACACCAACACATGCACCTACTGGATCAACCTTTGCATGTTTTGATCTAACTGAAATCTTAGTTCTTGAACCAGCTTCTCTTGCAATACCGAGGATTTCAACAATTCCATCTTGTATTTCAGCAACTTCTGCCTCAAATAGTCTTCTAACAAGTTCTGGATGGCTTCTAGAAATAGTAATCTTAGGTGTACTACTTCTTTCTACTATCTTAACTTCTACAATATAAACCTTAACTCTTTCATTAAGTTTAAGTCTTTCCTGTCTTACTGATTCAGCTTCTAAGAGTAATGCATCCACTTGTCCTAAATTGATAACAATTCCTCTTGGTGTATATTTTTGAACGATACCTGTAACAATATCTTTTTCTTTACTGTGATACTTGTAATACACAGCATTTTTTTCTTCTTCTCTGATTTTTTGAGTAATAACACTCTTTGCAACGCCAACAGCAATGCGGCCGAAATCTTTTGTTTTAATTTCGATATTAACTACGTCATCAACATTGTATTTACTACTAATCTCACGAGCAGAATCAAGCGAAATTTCCTCCACAGGATCTGTAACCTCTTCTACTACTTTCTTTGCAGAAAAGATTTTAAAATCACCTGTTTCTCTGTCCACTGTTGCTGAAACATTATCTGCTTTATCAAAATGACTCTTATATGCAGTTTCAAGAGAATTTTCAATTGCCTCTAAAAGAACTTCTTTGTTTATATCTTTTTCTCTCTCTAAAATATTTAATGCTTCGATTAATTCGCTATTCATTTTCTCTTATCCTCCTAAATTTAGAAATCAAACGCTAATCTAATAAGCGCTATATCTTTTCTCTCTATAACAATCTGGTCATTCTCTTCAATATCTATAGTTACTGTTTTATCAGTGTATCCACTAAGCACACCACTATATTGTTTTTGTTTATTTATTGGTTTAAATAAATGTAACTCAACTTCCATGCCAATACTTCTTGCAAAATCCTTGTCTTTCTTTAAAGGTCTCCCTAGTCCAGGTGAACTAACCTCTAAAATGTAAGAATCTTCCACAAAATCCTTTTCATCAAGTATTTCACTTAAAGCTCTGCTGACGATCTCGCAGTCATCTACCGCTATGCCGCCTTCCTTGTCAACGTATACTCGAAGATAATAGTTTCCAGCTTCCTTGACATACTCTACATCAACCAATTCATAATTATTCGCTTTTATGATTGGGGTAACTATGTCTTCGGTCAACTTCTCATACGCTTCTCTTTTTGACATATTATTCCTCCTATTCAATTGTAAATAATAGATTAGCAACCCATTATATAAAAGAGAGTGGACTTTGCCAGTCCACTCTCATATCAAAGAATTTCACTTTCTTATTCTAACACTTAATTTCTGCAATTGCAAGCAATATTAGCTAATTAAATAAAATATATCCAAAAAATCAAAAAAAGTGCTTGATTATTTTCAAATCTTTTTGTATACTAACAAGGCAGTTTGATATGGCTCGTTGGTCAAGCGGTTAAGACGTTGCCCTCTCACGGCGAAAACAGGGGTTCGATTCCCCTACGAGCTGCTATGTTTTAGTAATATAAAAGCACATCAATATAATAATGATGTGCTTTATCTATGTGTTTTTCTTATCTTTCTAAATCACTTATTTAAACCAAATCTCACCACAATCGGTACATCTACGCGTATTTTTAGGCTTTTTCTTTATCAATCCAAAGAAAGAACTTGGTGGATTATCTAATTTTACATTTAATTGTATGTTTACAGATTCACATCTTGGACATGTTGGAAAAAATTTTGCTTTTCCTGTAGGGTCCCCTGATTCGATAATATCGCTTGTAGAATATTTTCTAGGTACTCGATTTGTTTTTTGAATTTTCTCGACCAAAAATTTTGCCTCCCTAAGTTGAATACCGCTCTTATCCTTAAGCATTTTAATTGCCATAAGAGGTTGGTTAACTTCATCGAGAATAAATTGTAAATCCACTTCTCGACCATTAATGACGCATATCCTATTTTCATCGTTAACCGGAAAGCCACAACTTTCACACATCACACTTTCTTTGTTATACTCAGCGCCGCACATGGAGCATCTTAATATTTCCATTAATTTAATCCTCCTCAATTTTATGTATTTTTAACATTTCCTTTATATTTTAACATTTAAAAAAAACAAAAGAAACAAATATAAAATCACATTGTAGTCTGTTTTTAGCATCCTGTAACACAGGCTAATAAACCTACCATTGTCACTAATACTAAATTTCTCTTTCATAATGTATTGGATTAATTTTATTTATCATATAATTTTATAAAACTTGTTCCTAATGGATATGGGCCTGTATGTGTTCCTATGGTTGTACCAATTCGCACATTCCAGAAATCTATCTTTATATCCAATGCTTCCTCAATCATAGATGCTAGTTCATGAGCTTCATCATCAGTAATTCCTGTTCCTATACAGAATTTGTAATCCTTTGGATTAAGATTATTCTTTTCAAAATGTGCTTTTGTCAAATCAACTACCTTTTTAATTGATTTCTTTCTGCTCCTTGTTACCCCACTAGGGAATATCTCTCCATCTTTAAGAGTTATTAAAGGCTTAATACCTAGCTTGTCTCCAGCCAGAAGAAGGAGTTTTCCTATTCTTCCTCCTTTTTTCAAATATTCCATCCCGTCTATTGTAAAGATAATTCGTCCTGTTGGAATCATCTCCTGAATTCTTTCTAGAGTTTCTTCATAAGAAACATTATTATCACGCATTCTCACAATTTCGCTAACAAGTATTCCCTGTAAAACTGTGTTTACCATAGAATTCACTACTGTTATAACTGCATCTGGATAATCTTCTTTTATGATGTTTGCAGCATTTGTAGCTGATTGATATGAACCTGAAAATTTATCTGTAATACAAATACATATTATAGGTGTACCTGCCTCCACATACGGCATAAAGGCATCAACAAAATCTTGTACTGATGGTAATGAAGATTTTGGAACTACATGCTCATTAATCATTTTATTGTAAAATTCATCATGATCAATCTCAATTCCCTCTTTCAAATAATTTTCCCCGTCGTATGAAACATAAAACGGAACCACCTTAACATTATTTTTTTCTGCGTATTCACCAGTTAAATCACAGGATCCATCGCTTATAATTTGATATGACATATATATTATTTCCTTTCGAAAACTAATTTTTTGAAAGTTATCCACATAGTTTCAAAAACTACTTGTCGTGATTTTTCTTTCTTTTAAAAAAGTATATCACATATTTTTGATTTTTCCACCTCTTTTTTAGTCATCAAATTAACTTGTTAGATAAAAATAACAGACCATACACATTGTATGGTCTGTTAAAAAGAGGATATATGAAGGAAAAATTGTTTTATAGTTTAAATACTTTTACACTTTCGTCAAGCTGACTTGATAAATCCACAAGCTCTTCTATGGCTACATGACTTTCATCAACTATACCTGCAAGTGAAAGCATTGATGCAGATGTCTCTTCTGTTGATGCTGCGTTCTCCTCAGCTATAGCTGCGAGGTTTTCAACACTTGAGAATACTGAATCCTTAATAATAAGTAACTGTTTCATCTCTTCTTCTATCTTTTCAATTGCAAGATTTACATCAATAATCTCGCCATTTAATGAATCAAACATCTTCTTTGTATCTTCTAATTTAGAGTTCTGATCAGCGATAACATCCATTACTTCATCCATAGTCTGAACACTATCGTTAGAATTTTCAATTAAAGTATTAACAATCTCTGTTATCTTTTCTGCTGAAGCTCTTGACTGGTCTGCAAGATTTCTAATCTCATTTGCAACAACTGCGAAACCTCTACCATTTTCACCAGCTCTTGCTGCTTCAATGGAAGCATTAAGTGAAAGTAAATTGGTCTGATTTGCAATGTCTGCAATAAGTGATGTAGCCTCTTGAATAGCCAATGCTGATTGATTTGTAAGGTTTGTCTGACTTTGAACTTCATTAACAGAAACCTTTGTCTTTTCATTGATTTTTGCTAATTCAACGAGTGTTTCTCTTGCTTCATCACTGTATGTTCTCATCTTGCCTGAGCTTTCACCAAGTATAGCAACATTACCTGTTGCTTTTCCTATAGCATCACCCATATTGATAACCTTGTCATTGGCATTCATAGTCTCTGAAGCCTGTTCTGTTGCACCATTGGCAATTTCATCTACAGCAACGTTAACATTTGAAATTGTTTCTGAAATCTTATTAAACTGTTCTGTAAAGTTACCCGTAAATTCACTAACCTGCTTAGCGGCATTTGTAATTTTTGTAATAACATCTTTGAAATTCGCAATAACAGTATTGATACTTCTTGCCATATCACCAATTTCATCCGCTCTATGTGTTAATTTATTATTAACTTCAAAATCAAGATATCCTTGTGAAACACCATCAACATCCTTAATCGCTTTCTTAAGTGCTTTAATCATCATAGAAAGAATAATAATAACGATGAAAACTGCTATAACAATGAGCACAACACTTGTAATAATAATGGTAACAGCCGAAGACATAATCTCATCTGTTAACACACTACGTGGAATACCACAGAAAAGCATACCACAAACCTCTCCAGTAGAAGGTTGATAAAATGGTTCAAATACTGCATAGTACGATACTCCATTTATCTCTTCACCATCGACAAAAACTGTCTCTCCTGCATATACCTTTTTAGCAATTTCACTTCTAACTGTTGAATCTAAGTACATAGCACCATCATCACCTAATATTGAAGAAATATATGCCTTGTCATCATAATAAACTGTTGCATAAATTCCATCATCAATACTTATTTGATTGATAAAATTAACATTATCCTGTAATGTGTAACTCCCTTTATAGAGGAGTCCCTCTTTTGTTGCCCTAAAATCTGCTTCACTTAATCCAGTATAATGCTGAACAATAGCATATGACATAGCATCTAATTGATTTTCAGCAAGGCCTAGATTGGAGTTCTTGAGTGTAATTAGCGAAATGACCACAGAAACAGCAGTTATAACAACCAATATACCAACAACAACAGAAATAAGTTTTGCTGTAAGTTTAAGGCCTTTTCTCTTTAAAATCTTTTCTGCCTCATCCTCTGGATATAAAGTCCTCTTAGATTGTTTTTCTTGTTTCTTTAATTCTTTTTCAGCAAGCTTGCGAGCTTTCTTTTCCTCTTTTGTTTCAGAAGTTTTTCCTGAATCTTTAATCTCTACTGGGGTGTTGTAGTCTGAATCGGTGTCAGTTTCCACATTCTCCAATTCGTTTTTCAACTCCTCAATTTCACTTGTGTCTTTCTTCATAGCACGATCCTCCATAATTGAAAATAAGTGGGCACAAAACACACTTCTAGCCAGAAATGTATTTTGTATTTCATTATGCGATTGCATTCACCCAATAAACTTAGTAATATTGTATCATGAATTTATATATTCAGCAAGAAAATAGGGGATTATTGTCACAATTTAGACTATTTTAATATTTCTATTTCGTATCCACCATGGAAAGTTTCTCCTGGCTGTAACACATTAATCCATTCACGATCACTTATCTCACCATGGAAGCTTTTCTTATCACATCTTCCATACCAAGGCTCTATACATACAAAAGGTGCCTTTGCTCCTGACGGTGACCACACCCCGAAAACAGGTGTTTCAAAATTCACGCTTAAGTATGGCGTTTTATCTGGTTTTAAAAGTAATATCTTACTTGTCTGATAATTCTCACATATAATTGCATCCCTATCAAACATATCATCTTCTATCGATATTACACCACAACCACCCTCGCTGTCCTTTAATGGTAATTCTAACTTTTCATGCTTATCGTATAGAAGTCCGCAGGACATATCAAGTACAGACCTATCAAGTACATCAACATCCTTAAATTGAATAAAGTAATCTTTTCTCGGATTATCATCAATCGGACATGAGAATGCTGGATGACCACCTATAGAAAAGTACATTACACTTTCATTAACATTGGTTACCTTCCATATTACCTTTAGTTTGTTATCATCTAATTGATATATAATGTTAAGAATAAACTCAAATGGATACTGTTCCGTATATTTTCCCTCGGATTTTAATTCATAGTTAATGTATCTCTCTCTTTTTTCTACCACTTGAAATTCCTGATAATTCGCGAATCCATGTATATGCATATCATAGGTTTTACCATTGTAGAGAAAACGGTTATCCTTTGCACATCCAACAAGTGGAAATAATACTGGGGAACTCTTAGACCAAAACTCAGGTATAACAGGAAAAATGTACTCTATTCCTGTAAATTTATCTTTAAATGAAGCAAGTTCCGCCCCAACGTTTCTAAATTTTGCAATAAAATTTTCATTTTCAATGAATTCCATTTCCATTTTTTTCTCACACATATCCGTACCTCACATACTCTTATTTCTAGTTCTACCGACAAAAAATACTGATATTATGATAACACATAACATCAGTATTTTAAATAGTATTTAATGGTATAAGACTACTTGATTTTTAGAACATCTCTTATAACTTCACCCGCAATTAACAATCCTGCTATTGAGGGCACAAAGGAGATACTTCCTGGTGTTCTTCCCTTATAAACGGGTTCCTCTTTTGAGTAGACTACTTTTAGTCTCTTTATCTGCCTTGCCTTAAGTTCTCTTCTCATTACTTTAGCCAATGGACACATTTGCGTCTTATAAATATCAGAAATTTCAAACAATTCTGGATGAAGCTTATTTCCAGTTCCCATAGAACTTATAATTGGTGTGCCGCACTGCTTACACTTTACAATTATATCAATTTTTGCTGTAACATTGTCAATTGCATCAATAATATAATCATATTCCGAAAATTCAAAATCATCTGAGTTCTCCGGCAAGTAGAACATTTGTCTGGCATCCACTAGTGTATCTGGGGAAATATCTGCTATCCTCTCCTTCATTACCTGAACTTTTGGTTTTCCAACTGTTGATTGAAGAGCGATGATTTGTCTATTAATATTGGATACACTTACTACATCTTTATCAACTATACAAATATTTCCTATACCAGCCCTAGCAAGTGCCTCTACAACGTATCCTCCTACACCACCGACCCCAAATATGCATACTTTGGTTTTCTTCAGTGTTTCGATTCCATCATCACCTATAAGCAATTTCGTTCTTTCATGTTCTTCTTTCATAATTACATCGTTACTTTCTTATATACTTTCTTGCCTTTTCTTATAAGAACGCCTTTTTTCAATTCATCAACTGTTAAAATAGCCTTAACATCTGTTACCCTATCACCGTCAACCGAAACACCGCCCTGTTCAACTGCACGTCTTGCCTCTGACTTTGACGCAACCATTTCAGCCTCAGCCATAACGGTAATAATATCCATACCTTCTGTAGGGACATTACTCAGAATTACAGTAGGAATATTTTCAGAATCTGCTCCACCACTAAATAATGCCTTAGAACTCTCTAATGCTTTGCTAGCTTCTTCCTCACCATGTACTAATTTTGTAAGTTCAAATGCTAAGATTTCCTTTGCTTTATTTAACTGGCTACCTTCCCATTTATCCATTGCTTTGATTTCTTCCATTGGTAAAAATGTGAGCATTCTTATGCATTTTAGAACATCTGTGTCTGCAACATTTCTCCAGTATTGGAAAAATTCATAAGGTGTTGTTTTTTCAGGGTCAAGCCACACTGCTCCTGATTGGGTTTTTCCCATCTTCTTTCCTTCCGAATTGAGAAGTAAAGTAATTGTCATGGCATGAGCATCTTTTCCTAATTTTCTTCTAATAAGTTCTGTTCCACCAAGCATATTGCTCCACTGATCATCTCCGCCAAATTGCATGTTACAACCATATTTGTTAAATAACATATAGAAATCATAGCTTTGCATAATCATGTAGTTGAATTCTAGAAAACTAAGTCCCTTTTCCATTCTTTGCTTATAACATTCTGCTGAAAGCATTCTATTAACACTGAAATGTGAGCCTACTTCTCTTAAAACTTCAACATAATTAAGACCCAACAACCAATCTGCATTGTTAACAAGCATTGCCTTTCCTTCAGAAAAATCTATAAATCTACTCATCTGTTTTTTAAAACATTCTACATTATGTTCAATAGTTTCAGATGTCATCATCTGTCTCATATCTGAACGTCCAGAAGGATCACCGATTACAGCTGTTCCACCACCAATTAAGGCTATTGGCTTGTTTCCCGCCATTTGTAGTCTCTTCATAAGACAAAGAGCCATAAAATGTCCTACATGAAGGCTATCTGCTGTTGGATCAAAACCAATATAAAAAGTAGCTTTACCATTGTTAATCATTTCTTTAATTTCTTCTTCATTTGTTACTTGGGCAATAAGTCCTCTTGCCACCAACTCATCATATAATGTCATCTTTTTTCTCCTTTTATTAAAGTATAAAATAAAAAAGACTCATCCCTAATAAAGGACGAGTCATAAAAACCGTGTTACCACCTTTGTTCGCAACCTTCTCACAAAAATTGCCTTACTGAGTACGCAAATACTCTCACTAAATAACGGTAGTTACCGTCGCAGCCTACTATTACTTCGGTGCGAAGCTCATGGATGTATTCAATCATAGTTTCCTTTGCGCCTCTCATCTACCGGCAACTTTCTGTAAATTCTACTTAGACCTACTTGTTCCAATCATCGCTTGGATTTTCAATTATTTGAAGTATAACAATGAAAAATGTTATTGTCAAGACCTTAAATACTTGAGTTTCCGCAGTTTTATCCACAACTGCGGATTTTATCAGTTTTACAATAAACAACTTTCAAAAAATGCCCAAAATATAAGGAATCCAGACTCTTTGTTTGGTATAATTAAAGTGACAAAACAA